>Ga0209415_10016819_pt1 | contig 11706 bp, 7 predicted proteins | sample PeaSoiSIISIP2007_FD_187696 | JGI IMG/M metagenome (GOLD analysis project Ga0209415, IMG submission 187696) | Peat soil microbial communities from Weissenstadt, Germany - SII-SIP-2007 (SPAdes) (version 2) | ecosystem: Environmental > Terrestrial > Soil > Wetlands > Peat | place: Germany... | reverse complement strand
CTCGGCCTGCCGATGGGGGTGGATGTCTGCTACACCAACCACGCCGAGGCCGACCAGGACGACATGGACGCGCTGCTGACGCTGCTCGGCGTCGCCGGCGTGACCTATGTGATGGGCGTGCCGGGAGCCGACGACGTGATGCTGTCGTACCAAAGCACCTCGTTCCACGACGCGCTGTATCTGCGCGGCGCGCTGGGCCTGCGTCCGGCGCCGGAGTTCGAGGACTGGCTCGCCCGCGTCGGCATTGCCGGCCCGCTGGCGCCGGAGCGTTTTCCGGAGGGCTTGTCGCCGGCGCTGATCGGGCTGGCGTGAGCGGCAGGCACATGAGCCAGGCGTATGAGCCAAGCGTATCATGCGCATGAGGACATGCGCATGAGCACCCGCGCGTGAGCACCCATCCGTGACCACGGGGGGGACGGGCACGCCGGCGCGCTGGAGCGACCTGCGGCGATTCACCCCGGCGCGGGTGGCGCTGGGCCGAGCCGGCAACGGGCTGCCGACCGGCGCGCACCTCGCGTTCCAGGCGGCCCATGCGGCGGCGCGCGACGCGGTGCACGCGGCCCTGGATGTCGCCGCGCTGCGCGATGAGCTGACCGCGCATGGCATCGAGAGCGTCGCGATGCGCAGCGAGGCCGCGGATCGGCACACCTATCTGCTGCGCCCGGACCTGGGCCGGCGGCTGCGCGCGGCGGATCGTCCGAGGCTGACCCCGCGGCCGGACGCGTTCGCCTTCGTGGTGTGCGACGGGCTCTCGGCCACCGCCGTGGCGCGCCACGCGCCTGCCGTGCTGGCGCTCGCGGTGCCGGCGCTGCGCGCCCAGGGCCTCGCGGTCGCGCCGGTGGTGGTGGCGGCGGAGGGGCGCGTGGCGCTCGGCGACGACATCGGCGAGGCGCTCGGCGCCGCCGCGGTGGCGGTGCTGATCGGCGAGCGCCCGGGCCTGAGCGCCGCCGACAGCCTGGGCATCTACCTGACCTGGCAGCCGCGGCGCGGCCGCACCGATGCCGAGCGCAACTGCATCTCCAACATCCGCCCGGCGGGGCTGCCGCCGGCGGCAGCGTCCGACAAGCTGCTGTGGCTGATCGGCGCCATGCGGCGGCTGCGGCTGAGCGGGGTCGGGCTGAAAGATGAGCAGCTTGCCGCATCGCAGGCCGCATTGCAGGATTGACCGCGCACCCGCGCCGGCCGCTATGCTGGGCGCATAACCACCAAGAAGCTGGGGAGACTGATCATGCAATCCGCGCCAATGCGGGGCTTTCTGGGTTTCGTCGCTGCCGCGATCTCGGTCCTGACGTTCCACCAGGGCATGTGGGCGCTGCTCTATGGCCTGGGCGGGATGCCGATCCCGCCGTTTCCGACCCGTCCGATGCCGCCCTTCAGCGTGCCGCTGATCGTCGACCTGTGCTTCTGGGGCGGGCTGTACGGTGTGGTGTTCGGCCTGCTGCGGCCGCGCTTCACCCTGCCGCTGTGGCTCTGCGGGCTGATCATGGGGATTATCGCCGCGCTGGTCGGCATGTTCATCGTCAACTGGATCAAGGGGATGCCGATCGCCAATGGCTGGATGCCCTGGCCGATCCTGCGCTCGTTCCTGATCAACGGCGCCTGGGGCGTCGGCGTCGGCCTGATCCTGCCGCTGCTGCTGCCGCGTGGCTCGCTGCGCGCCGGGGACGGGTTTCAGACCTCCAGGCGATAGGCCGCGCCGTCGCGCACGATCCGCCCCGCGGTCGGGGCGGCGAAGTGCGTGCCGATCACCAGCGTTGGGGTGTGCGCCAGGCTGGCCAGCATGTGTTCGCGCGTGTGCCGCGCCGCGGCGGGGTCGGAGTCGGCGGTGGAGGCCCAGTCGGGCCGGGCGATCTGACATGGGTGGTGCATGAAGTCCCCGGTGATCAGCGCTTCCGCGCCGCGGGAGCGGATGCGCACGCTGACGTGGCCCGGGGTGTGACCGATGGTGGGGATCAGGCTGACCGCGTCGTCGATGCGGTGATCGGTCTCCACCAGGTCGACCAGGCCGGCGTCGAACACCGGCTGAACCGAATCGGCAAACGTGGCGCGCTGGTCCTCGCGCTCGGCGTGGTCGCGCCAGTGGGCGTGCTCGATGCGGCCCATCAGGTAGCGCGCGTTGGGGAAGGTCGGGCGCCAGCGCCCATCGACCAGCATGGTGTTCCAGCCGACGTGGTCGACGTGCAGATGGGTGCACAGCACGGTGTCGATGGTCTCGCGCGCGTAGCCGGCGGCGGCAAGGTCGGCGAGGAACGGGCCGTGCAGGTCGTTCCAGGTGGGAATGCGGCGGCCCTGCTTGTCGTTGCCGAGGCAGGTGTCGACCACGATGCGGCGCGTGGGGGTTTCGACGACCAGGGCGTGGATGCTCATGCGCAGGCGGCCGTCTTCGTCGGCGAAGTGCGGGCGCAGCCAGGCAATGGGCAGGACGGCCTCGCGCGTGGCGTCGGGCAGGATGAAGCGGCTGCCGCCGGTGGTTTCGAGCTCGACGATGCGGGTGATGGTGACGTCGCCGATGCGCCAGGTCAGCATGGGGAGGTTCCTGCGGGGCCGATGGGTCCCGATCCAAGCGCAGTTGGCGGCCGGGGGGAAGCCGGGCCGGGCGTGCTCGATCGACCGCAGGCAAGATCCACCGCGGAGCGCGCGGAAGCATGGCTCTCTGTGTCCGATGGCTTTCTTGCTTGCCTGCCTCGCCGCAGCACGAAACGCCGGAAGGCCGGTAGGCGGGCAAGGCCCCTACACCCTGCGCCAGGGCCGTACGCGGTGGGGCGCTACCGGCGCTTTCCCCCGCATGACCGGGCGAGGCCTTCCAGTTCGCCACAAACCCGCTCGATGACGTCCGCCCAGTCGCCCGGGCGGGGCTGGCGGAATTGGCGGAGGGTCGGATACCACGGGCTGTCGTCGCGCCCCAGCAGCCAGCGCCAGCAAGTGTCGAAACGGTTCAGCAGCCAGACCGGCTTGCCCAGCGCGCCGGCCAGGTGCACCACCGCGGTATCCACGCTGATCACCAGGTCGAGCGCCTCGATCAGCGCGGCGGTGTCGGCGAAGTCGTTCAGTTCCTCGGTCCAGTCGTGCACCGCGCTGCCCAGGCTGGTGGCGTTCAGTTGCGCGGCGGCGGCGCCTTTCTGCAGCGACACCAGGACCAGTCCCGGCACTGACGCGCAGCCGAGCAGGTGCTCGGCGCGGAGCGATCGCCGGTGGTCCAGCCGGATGTCCTGGGCGTTGCCGGCCCACACCAGGCCAACCCGCCTGCCGTCCAGGCCGGCCATGCGGCCCTGCCACTTCGCCACCAGCGCCGGGTCCGCCCGCAGGGTGGGCACCGGCCCCGGAATGTCGTCCAGCCGCGCCATGCCGAGCGCGCGCGGCAGGCTCAGCAGCGGACAAGTGAGATCGTATGGCGGCAGCGCGGCGCCGGCGGCGACGACCGCGCTGACACCCGGTAGTTGCGCGAGAAGGCGCGCCAGCGAGGGCTGGACCTCCAGGATCACGCGACCGCCGTGCCCCGCAGCCGGCACGAACCGGCAGAACTGGATCGTGTCGCCGAGGCCCTGCTCGGCATGCACCAGCAGCGTCCGGCCGGCGAGCTTCTCGCCGCGCCATTGCTGGCCGGTCAACTGGCGGCGCGGAATGGCGTTCGCCTGCCAGCGCCACTCCCAGTCCTCCCACCCCTCGGCGAACCGGCCGGCGAGCAGTTCCAGCACGCCCATATTATAATGCAACAGCGCATTCCCCGGCTGCCGGCGCAGGGCGGCCCGGTAGATCGCCTCGGCCTCGTCGAGCCGGCCCAGGCTCTTGACGACGCTTCCGAGGTTGGCCTGCTCGACAAGGTCGCCCGGGGCCCGGCGGACGGCTTCGCGCAGGCTTGCCTCGGCGGCGTCGAGCTCGCTGGCCTCCTGCAGCGCCAGGCCCAAATTCCCGTGCAGGCCCGGCAGGTCGGGGTTCAGGCGCAGCGCCTCCCGATAGGCCGTGGCCGCTTCCTCCAGGCGCCCCAGGTCGCTCAGGGCATGTCCCAGCGTCTGGTGGGCCTCGGCGTTGTTGCGCCTGAGGCGGATCGCCGCCTGCGACTCGGTCAGGGCCGCCGCGGGCTGGCCGAGCGCCAACAAGGCGCCGGCACGATTGACCCGGTAGATGGCGGAGTCCGGCGTGAGCTTGATCGCCCGGTCGAACAGGTCGATGGCGGCGCGCGGGTTGCCGGCCTGCATCGCCATCACGCCGAGCATGTGCAGGGCGTCGGCGTGACCGGGGGCGGCCGCCAGGAGCTGCCGATAGGCCTGCTCGGCTTCCGCCGGCCGGCCGGTCTGGTGCAGCCGCACCGCCTGCTGGAACAGTGCGTCGAGCTGGTGCTTGCGTCGGCTCATCCGCCGATGGCGGGCGCGGTGCGGGGGGCGGGAGGGGGCATGGGTTGCAAGCTTGTCGCCCGGGCGGGCGCCGTCAAGGCGCGGCAAGATCGGCGAGCACGCTTCTGGAGGAGATCAACGTGTGCAGCGCCCGCACGCGGCGGCGCTACCGGCGCTGTCCGTGCCGTGACATGGCGACAACGTCCAGTTCGCCGCGAACCCGCTCGATGACGCCGGCCCAGTCGCCGGGTCGCTGCTGGCGGAACAGTCGCAGCGACGGATACCAGGGACTGTCGTCACGGCCCGTCAGCCAGCGCTCATTGGCATCATAACGGTCAAGCACCCAGACCGGCCTCCCCAGGGCGCCCGTCACGTGAACCACCGCCGTGTCCACGCTGATGACAAGATCGAGCGCCTCGATCAGCGCCGCCGTATCATCGAAATCATGCAGCTCGGCGGTCCAATCATGCAGCATCAGACCATCGGGTGGTGCCTGGGCTTGCTGACCGGCGACATCCTTTTGCAGCGACACGAACGTGACATCCCGGACGCTGCCAAGCGGCGCCATTTGTGAAAGCCGCATCGATCGCCGCTTGTCCGCCAGATAGTGCGGATTGCCGGCCCAGACCAGCCCGACCTTCAGGCCGGGCAATGCCGCCAGCCGTTCGCGCCAGACCGCCACGCGCGCGCCATCAGCGCGCAGATAGGGGATGTCAGCGGGAATCGTGTCGAGCGTCGTCTTGCATGCCAGCGGCAGGCTCATCGTCGGGCAATGCAGGTCGAAGTCCGGCAATACTTCGCCACCCGGAACAACCTCCGCTACGCCGGTCATCCGCGCGATCAGCGGCGCCAGCGTCGGCTGAACTTCGAGCACCACCCTGGCCCCTCGCGCGGCCAGCAGGGGCGCATAGCGCACAAACTGCAGCGTATCCCCGAGCCCATGGTCGGCCCACAGCAGAATCGTCTTGCCGTCGATGTCACTATCCCCCAGCCACGGTGGTTGCTGGAGTATCGTTGGCATAGGCGCATCGCGATTCGCTTGCCAACGCCATTCGTAGAGCGACCAGCCGGCCGCGAAATCGCCGGTTGCCAGTCGGCAGATCGCCGCGGCCATGTGGGCTTCCGCGAAGTCCGGCTTGATCGCCACCGCGTCGGCAAAGCGCGCGAGAGCCTCCTGATGCCGACCCAATATGTGCAAGGTGATCCCCATATTGCTCAGCGCGCGAAAATGCTTCGGCTCGATCGACAGGGCCTTGCCGTAATAGCCGAGCGCCTCATCGTAGCGGCCGAGCGCCTGCATGGCTCTGCCAAGGCCGTTGAACACGTCGGGCGAGGCGGGGCAGGTCGCCATGGCGCGATCGTATCCGGCGAATGCTTCCGCCGTCCGGTCGAGATCAAGCAATGTTTCGGCTCGGTTGATCAGCACCTCGGCGTCAGTCGGCCTGATCGACAGCGCGCGATCGAACGCGGACATGGCATCCAAGGGCTGATGCAGGCGACGCAGGACGACACCCAGGTTGTTCCATGCCTCGATATAATCCGCGCGCAAATCGATGGCACGTTGATAGGCGGTTTGCGCGTCGTGCAGACGGCCCATGTCCCTCAAGCAGTTGCCGATACTATAGTGGCATTCATCGGCGGGATGCTTCAGCCGCGCCGCGTGCTCGAAGGCAACGATTGCGCCCGCTTGATTGCCGCTCTCGGTGAGCGCCAACCCCTTCTCGAACGCCAGGGGCGCCGAATCCTGCCGCGCGGAAAGCCCGGCGTCGCAGATGCGCAGCGCCGCCGCGAAGTCGCCCTTCTGACGCAGGCAAAGGGCTTTGTGGAACAGGACATTCGGGTCACCGGGCGCAATGCGCAGCGCCGCATCGAACGTTTCGATCGCGTCGTCCAGCAGATCGTGCTGTTCGAACAGGATTCCCTTGTTCAGCACCGCCTCGACCGCGCGCGGATCGATTTGCACGGCCTTGTCGAAGCTCGCGCAGGCGTGCTTGACGTCTCCCAGCTCGGCATGGAGCGTACCCAGGCCGATATGGGCAGCCACGAAGTCCGGCTTGAGCCGAATGGCCCGCTCCAGGCTCGCGATGGCCTCCTTCCGCCGTCCCAGGTCCTGCAGGACATAGCCCCGGTTGCAATGGGCGGACGGCGCGTTCGGGTTGATGTGGATGGCCTTGTCCAGCAGGTGCAGCGCGTCGCGGAACTGTCCCTGGGCCTGCTTCGCCAGGGCCCAGCGTTGCAGGGCCTCGTGGTTCCTGCGGTTGAGACGGACGACGCGTGCATACAGCTCCTCGGCCTGGCGCAGTTGGCCGGCGTTGTGCTGCGCGATCGCCGCGCTCAGGAGCTGGCGCTCAGTCGCCGCCGGGTCGAATAGCCGATGTTCCATCGCGTTGCAGGGCCGCCGCGTTGCCGTCGGTGCCGTGTATAGCCGAGCCGGCGCTTGCATGCAGCGGCTGCGGTGCCGGCGGCCGGGGCGGTCGGGGGAACGAAGGAAGGCCGGGGCCCTGGAGGAATCTCCCCCTCCCCTTGTGGGCTTGGGCCACGAAGCGGACCAAGGTAGGGCGGAGGGGTTCCGCAGCAAGGTGCTTCGGTTCGACCTCCGCGGCGACCCCTCCCCCCGGCCTCGGCTTACACCGATGCCAATGGGCGAAACCCCGGCCTTCCCTCGGTTCGCCCGCTTGGCGGCCAAGCGCGGTTGTGCCGCCCTCCATCGGCCGATGTTGCATTAATGTCGCAGTGTATCGGAAAAGCTATCCCGATCACCGCGGAGCCGTTGCAGGCTCCGACGCACCCTTTCATAGTCCGGTCAGGCCTGCGGATCGAGCTACCGGTGTGACCGAGATGGTACCACACCGACGGCGCGATGGGACGGGGCCAGAAGCAAGCGTGCCGGCCAAACCCGGCGAATCGAGGAGGACTACATGCGCAAGTTTCTGATGGCGAGCGCCGCCACGCTGGGAGCAGTGGGAATGGCTGGTGCCGCATTCGCCCAGGGCGCGCCGCCCCCGACGTATCTGGAAGGTTCGGTTGCAACGAACCCGAACCCCGCGGTCGGAGCGAACAACAACAACAACTACCAGGGCGGGCCTGCGCTACCGGGGGGTATCGCCATCCCGACGCCTGGCACGTTCGTCATTCGCCTGAACGCCGCCGTCGTCGTGGAAGCGTCGCTGCAATCGTCGTCGTTCAACACATACACGCAAGGCGGCACCTACGTATCCAACGGCACCGGAACAACTGCGTTTGCCACGGCCCCTGGTGTCTACAAGCAGAACGCGCAGAGCTTCCAATCCTACGTCCGGATCTATCCGGGCGTGGACGCGATGGCGACGAACGGGATGCGTTACGGTGCGGCGGTTGAACTGCGCGAGAACTGGTCTTCCACGACGCCGTCCGGCGGCAACGTCAACAGCACCAGCGCCAGCAGCATGACCTCCCTTCAGACCATGTTCGTGCGCCGCGCCTTCGTGTATGCGGCCAGCGACCAATTGGGCATCGTGCGCTTCGGCCAGGGCGACGGCGTGACGGGCATCTTCGACAACGGCGTCACGTCGATGCAGAGCGTGTCGCCGAGCGGCGGCATGAACGGCAGCGACGTGCAGGCGTCACTGCCGGCGAATTCCTACATGGGATTCCCGTTCTATGCGCAGAACGGCATCGAATACGGCAACCAGAAGATCGTCTACCTGTCGCCGTCGTTCGCTGGCCTTGACATCGGCCTGGAATACGCACCGAGCAACAACAATGCCGAGATAAATGGTATGTGCGCCGACGGGGTCACGTCGGACCCGAAGGGACTCGGCGCGCTCGGCGTGAATACGAATACCTGTTCCACGACGTCGTCCTCGCCGCTGCCCAGTGACGCCTCCCGCTACACCAACCAGTTCGAGATCGGCGCCCGCTATCAGGGTACGTTCGGTCCCGTGGCCGTGTTGGCCCATGTTACCTATATGGGTAGCGGCATCGTTGACTACACCGGCGGCGCCGCGCGGGCGGGGGTTGGCCCGAGCACCTCGTGGGACGGCACGTATAAGCCGCTGAGCATGGTCCAGGGCGGTTTGGCGGTGACCTTTGCCGGCCTGACGGTCGGTGGCCTCATGAACCACGGCGACATGAACAACAACGGCCAGGGCAACCCGATGCCGAGTGGGGGTGTGGAGCAGAACGCGTTCATCGTTGGGTTCCAGTACAACAATGGACCGCTCGCTGTCGGCCTCGCCTACGAGCAGGCGGACTCGCAGGGGTCGCCCAACCTGGTCGGCATCTCGCAGCGGCATGAGTGGGGCGTCAACCCCGGCGTCGACTGGCTGCTCGCGCCCGGCATGAAGGTGTTCGCGGAGTACTTCTACGGCCAACGCCACCAGGGCGACTTCAACTTCGCCACAGGTTCCGCCGGAAGCTCGGCCTACAACGACGTGAAGGCGCAAGCCTTCATGGTCGGCACGCGGGTCTACTGGTGAGATCGTTGCTGGTCTGACCTTGCTACCAGGAAGCGGCGGGGCAGTTGCCCCGCCGTTTTTCTTTGTGCCGGCGCGTGGCGCCCGAGCGCCTCGATCGGGGATCGTCCGCATCACCTGCCTCGTCGCGGGTGCGCAATCCACGCGGACGTTTGCCGCGCGTGCCGCGGCAGCAGGCAACGATGCGAAAGCCCCCTGCGCCGTCCGACCGGTCCCGCGGCACCCAGGTCACCGGGCTGGCCGGCCCACGGTCGCCTACTCGGGTAGCTGGCGGTCGCCGACTGCCTGACGGATGGCCAGAATCTCCACCGGATGACAGCAAGACCCAGGCGGTGTGGGAGCACGTGATCGCCGGACCCGGAAGGATCAGCCTCGCCCAGGCAAGCGCCCCACGGGATGGTCCCAGTGTTCCGGCGGGCCGGGTGCCGACCCCGTGCCACCGGGCGTGCGGCGCTGTATCGGCGAGGGACGTCGTATCCGAGCGCCGAGGCGCAGCGCGCAGGGGACCTTGGCGAAGCTTTACGGACCCGCTAAGAGTACCTGGCGCTATATGCGCAGATCCCTGGACAGGTTAACGATGGCAATCCGACTCCTCGTTGCTCCCGCGCTGCTGACATGTGCCGTGGCCCTGGCTGCGTGCGGCAGCGTGAAGCCCAATCCAACCGACCCAGGCTATGCCGGCAACTTTGGACCTACCCAAAACACGGGCGGCAGCATCGGTGGGGAGGGGGGCATCCTGAGCATCGGCACCGCCAAGACAAAGCCTGACGAGGGTGGCGCGGGGCTGGGCGTCAATGCCTATCTGTGGCGCGGCGCGCTCGACACGCTGGGCTTCATGCCGCTCGCCTCGGCCGATCCGTTCGGCGGGGTGATCATCACCGACTGGTACAGCCCGGCCGGCAGCACCGGCGAGCGGTTCAAGGCCACCGCCTACATCCTCGGCCGCCAGCTTCGCAGCGACGGCATTCGCGTCGCCATCTTCCGCCAGGTGCTGGAGAACGGCCAGTGGGTGGACGCCCCGGTCAGCCCGGTCACCGTCAGCGAGATCGAGGACAAGGTGCTCGCCCGCGCCCGCCAACTGCGCGAGCAATCCGGCAGCGGCTGACGCAGCGCGCGCCCCGCTCGCCAAATGACTTTCGCCGCATGACCGACGCAGTGCGCACTGGCGTGGCCGCCCCTCCGGAGGCGTCGCGCTACGATTTTGGCGCCGCCGAGCCGCACTGGCAGCGCGCCTGGGCCGAGCGCGGCTGCTTCCACGTCGCCGACGTGCCGGCGGACGGCAAGCCGAAATACTACGTGCTGGAGATGTTCCCCTATCCCAGCGGCAAGATCCACATGGGGCACGTCCGCAACTACACGCTGGGCGACGTGGTGGCGCGCTACAAGCGGGCGCGCGGCTTCGACGTGCTGCACCCGATGGGCTGGGACGCGTTCGGCCTGCCGGCGGAGAACGCGGCGCGCGAGCGCGGCATCCACCCGGCCCGGTGGACCCGGGACAACATCGCCGCGATGCGCGCCGAGCTGAAGCGCATGGGCCTGTCGCTCGACTGGGACCGCGAGTTCGCCACCTGCGACCCGGAATACTACGGCCAGCAGCAGAAGCTGTTCCTGGATTTTTTGCGCGCCGGGCTGGTCGAGCGCAAGGAAAGCTGGGTCAACTGGGACCCGGTCGACGGCACGGTGCTCGCCAACGAGCAGGTGATCGACGGCCGCGGCTGGCGGTCGGGCGCGCCGGTGGAGAAGAAGCTGCTGTCGCAGTGGTTCTTCAGCATCACCAAATACGCCCCGGAGCTGCTGGCGGCGCTCGACACCATGGACCGCTGGCCGGAGCGGGTGCGGCTGATGCAGGCCAACTGGATCGGCCGCAGCGAGGGCGCGCACCTCGCGTTCCCGCTGACCCGGCCGGAGGCCGCCCCCGGGGGCGAGGCAGGGGGCGAACCAGGGGGCGAGCCCGGGGACGTCATCGCCCGCACGGGAATCGCCCCAAGGGCAATCGCCCCCAGGGCAATCGACAAGATCGAGGTGTTCACCACGCGGCCGGACACGCTGTTCGGCATGTCGTTCGCCGCGCTGGCGCCGGAGCATCCGCTGGCCGCCGCGATCGCCGCGCGCGATCCCGCCGCCGCCGCGTTCATCGCCGAGTGCCGCCGGATGGGCACCAGCGAGGCAGTGATCGAAGCCGCCGAGAAGCGCGGCTACGACACCGGCGTCACCGTGCAACACCCGTTCATCGCCGGCGCCAGCTTCCCGGTCTGGATCGCCAATTTCGTGCTGATGGAATACGGCACCGGCGCGATCTTCGGCTGCCCCGGCCACGACCAGCGCGACCTTGAGTTCGCGCGCAAATACGGCCTCGGCGTCACCCCGGTGGTGCTGCCGCCCGGGGCCGATCCGGCCAGCTTCGGCATCGCCGATGAGGCCTATATCGGCCCGGGCACGATCTTCAACTCGGGCTTCCTCGACGGGCTGGAGGTCGAGGCGGCCAAGCGTGCCGCGATCGCCGAGCTGGAGCGGCGCGGCGTCGGACACGGCGTGGTGAACTGGCGGCTGCGCGACTGGGGGGTGTCGCGCCAGCGCTACTGGGGCTGCCCGATCCCGGTGATCCATTGCGCGGCGTGCGGCATCGTGCCGGTGCCGGCCGGGCAGCTTCCGGTGCGTCTGCCGGACGACGTGACGTTCGATGCGCCGGGCAATCCGCTCGATCACCACCCGACCTGGAAGCACGTCGCCTGCCCGCGCTGCGGCGCGCCGGGGTTGCGCGAGACCGACACGTTCGACACCTTCGTCGACAGCTCGTGGTATTTTGCCCGCTACTGCAGCCCGAACGCCGCCGTGCCGGTGGATCGCGCGGCGGTCGATCACTGGATGCCGGTCGATCAGTATATCGGCGGCATCGAGCACGCGATCCTGCACCTGCTCTA
>Ga0209415_10016818_pt1 | contig 11707 bp, 6 predicted proteins | sample PeaSoiSIISIP2007_FD_187696 | JGI IMG/M metagenome (GOLD analysis project Ga0209415, IMG submission 187696) | Peat soil microbial communities from Weissenstadt, Germany - SII-SIP-2007 (SPAdes) (version 2) | ecosystem: Environmental > Terrestrial > Soil > Wetlands > Peat | place: Germany... | reverse complement strand
GGTCGACAGGCGGTGCTCCTGGAGGGAATTGCCCGTTTCGAACGGCCCATTTGTCAGAGCTCGTCGTCCGAGGCTACAGCCAGTGAAGACGCCTTCTGGTACTCGGTGACCCTGCCTTCGAAGAAGTTCTGCTCCTTCGCGATGTCCATCATCTCGGCGAGCCAAGGCAGCGGATTCTTGATGCCGCCAGACAGCGGCGCCAGACCGCAGCCTTCGAGGCGGCGATCGGCGATATAGTCGATATAGGTCAGGAAATCCTCGAGGCGCAGCCCGACCGCGTTGACCGGCAGGCAGTCGCCGATGAAGTCCTTCTCAAGGGCGATCGCCTCGCGCATCAGGCCCCGCAGCTCCTCCTTGTATTCCGGCGTCCAGATCTCGCGGTTCTCCTCCACGAGGTCCATGAACAGGTCGCGGAAGACCTCGATGTGGTTCGACTCGTCCCGGAGCGTGTACCTGAACATCTGGCCGATGCCCGGGAACTTGTTCTGGCGGTACAGGGACAGGATCATGCCAAAGAGCCCGTAGAACTGGGTCCCCTCCATGCACTGGCCGAAGACGAAGATGTTCGAGGCGAGCAGCTTCTTGTTCTCCACCTTGCCAAGGTCCAGGTCCCGGCGCAGATCGCGTGAAATTCGCGTTACGAATTCGTTTTTCCGGACAATCGTCGGCACATCCTCGAACATGGCCTCGCATTCGTGCGGGTTGATCCCGAGAGAGGCTATCATGTAGAGCAGCGAATCGGCGTGGATGTTCTCCTCGTGCGCGTGGCGCCCCAGCACGAGCTTGAGCTCCGGCGCCGTCACGAGCTCCCGGACAACATGCTGTATGTTGTCGCCGACGATGCCCTCGGCGGCCGAGAAATAGCCGATGCCCATGCGGATGATCCAGCGCTCGACGTCCGAGACGGCCTTCGCATCCCTCCACTGCTCTATGTCCTTGCCCATCGGGATGTCCTCCGGCTCCCAGTGGTTGGCCTTCATCTTCCGGTAGAGGTCGTAGGCCCACTGGTACTTCAGCGGCAGGAGATTGAAAGTCATCGTCTGGCGCCCGTTGATCACGCGCTTCGCGGCAAATGCGGCCTCCGCCTTGTCCTGATCGAGAACAAATGTCTTCGTTCCCACCTGAAAGATTTTCTGCATGGCAACTCTCGTTAAATTGGGTGCGATTGGGGGGTAAACTTAGGGTTTTTCGAACGCGCAAAGATCCCAAGCGACACAAAGTTGCTGGAACTTATTTACGCGTTGTTGACCACAACAGGATGTGGTCGCCGCGTCTGACGGCCACAACCTATTGGGCTTGGGGCTTGCGCCGTCAACAGGTTTGTTGTCCGGAAATGTTAAATTTTTTCCTTGTATCGCCGCCCGGGGCGGAGGCGCCCCTCCGGGGCGAACGGACCGCCAGGCCCCCGCCTATCCCCCTTGCGCAGGCCGCGCCCCCCCCGGCCGCCCCTTGGTATCCGCGTCCTTGTTACGCACCGGCGGGAGCTGGTGTCCGCGCACCACCACCTGCTCGCGCCCGCCGCGGTTGAGCCGGTCAAGCACGCCCGCCAGCACGCGGCGCCTCTCATCGGCCTGCGCGAACATCTCCAGCTGCTCGGGGCCGGCGTCGACCCCGGAGAGGCGCACTCCCACCAGCCGCAGGGGGCGCGCGCGCTCCCAGGCCGCGCGCAGCAGCGGGGCGACAACCGCATAGAACGGCTCCTCGAGGTCGGTGGCGGCGTCGATGCTGCGCCCGCGCGACTCCTGGGCAAAGTCCGGATACCGTACCGTGACCGTGATCGTGCGCACCTTCACGCGGTCCTCGCGGACCTTGGGCATGAGCTCGTCGAGCATCCCCTTCGCGACCCGCTCGACGACGGCGAAGTCCGACACGTCCGCTGCGAATGTCTCCTGCTTCGAGTAGCTCTTCGCGTCCTCGTTCGCGGTCTCGACGCGGCCGTCGTCGACGCCCCTCGCGCGCTCCAGAAAGGCCCGCCAGCCGCGCCCGAGGGCCGCCGCCAGCTCGCGCTCGCCGCGGGAGAAGAGGTCGCTGACGACGCGGATGCCGAGTCGCACGAGCGCCGCCTCGGTCTTCGCCCCGACGCCGGGCAGCCGGCCGACCGGCAGAGGAGCGAGGAAAGCCCCCTCCCCTCCAGGCGGCACGACCACGAATCCCCTCGGCTTGCGCAGCTTCGAGGCTATCTGCGCGACGAGCTTGTTCGCGGCGATGCCCATCGACACGGGGATGCGCAGCTCGTCCCAGATGCGTCCCTGCAGGGCGCGCACCGCCCGCTCGACCTGCCCGGGGTCCCCGAACCCACAGGGGCCCAGGTCGAGGTAGCCCTCGTCGATCGAGTTGCGCTGGACGGCCGGGGTCAGCCCCTCGCACATGTCGAACATCCGCCGCGAGACCTCCCCGTAGAGGCCCGGCGTGTGCCGGATGAGGACCAGGTCCGGACACACGCGCAGCGCGCGCGAGGTCGGCATGGGCGTGTACACGCCGCACGCCCTTGCCTCGTAGCTGGCCGACGAGATGATGCCGCGTTCGCGCCCTCCCACGGCGCACCGCTTGCCCACGAGGGACGGGTCGCGCGCCTGCTCGCACGACACGAAGAACGCGTCGGCGTCGAGGTGGACTATCGCGGGAATCCCTTTCAAGCGGGTGGAACCTAGTGCGTGGCGCCCAGGCGGGCGGCGGCCTGGAGGTGGGCCTCGGCCTCGGCCGGGCGGCCCGCGGCTCGAAGGGCTAGGGCGAGGTTGTAATGGACGTCCGCGGCGCCCGGGCTCAGCCGGAGCGCCTCCTCGTACTCGCCGATGGCATCCTCCAGCCGTCCCTCCCCCGCGAGGGCAAGGCCGAGATAGGCGTGGGCCTCGGCGTAGCCGGGCTTGATCCTGACGGCCTGCTCGAGCTCGGTCACGGCCTCGGCCGGCCGGCCCTCGGTAGCCAGCGCTAGGCCCAGGTTGGCGTGGGCCTGCGCAAACCCCGGCCACAGCAGCAGGGCCTGCGCGTACTCGGGCTCGGCCTCCCGGACCCGGCCGGCGTTGGCGAGCGCGTTGGCGTTCCGGTAGTGGGCCTCGGCGCAGCTCCGCGACGCGTCCGGGTCCCCGGGCCTGAGGCGCAGGACCTCCGTGTACTGGGCCACCGCCTCGCCGTACCGCCCCGCGGCGAGGGCGAGGTTTCCAAGGTCCGTGCGGGCGTCCGTGTTGTCGGGGCGAATCCGCAGCGCCTCCCTGAACTCGGCCTCCGCCTCCGGGTCCCTCCCGGAGCGCGCGAGGGCGTTGCCGAGGTTGACGTGCGCCGCATCGTAGTCCGGCTTGAGCCTGAGCGCCTCCCTGTAGCGGGCGATCGCCTCCGGCACCAGGCCCCTGCCGTAGAGGTCCAGGCCGAGGTTGCTGTGCGCGATCCAGGCCCCGGGGTTCCTCGCGGCCGCATACGCCCAGAAGGTCTCGTCGTCCCGGAATACGCCGGCGTAGGTCCGGCTGCCGACGGCGAGCGCGGCCGCGGCCAGGGCCGCGACGGGCCAGGCGGCCGCGGCCCAGCGCCTGCTGCCAAGCCACAGGTCCAGCCCCGCCGCCGATAGCCCAGCCGCCCCGGCCAGGGCGATGTAGGCCAGGTGGTCGGCGACCCACGAGATGCGCAGGTAGGCCATCGGCACAAGTCCCAGGACCGGGGCAAGGTTGAGCGCGATGAAGCCCGCTCCCAGCAGGGCGTGCCGGCCCCAGCCGGCGCGGTTGCGCCACATCCAGGCCCCGAGCGCCGCGAGCGCCAGCCACGGCAGGAGGAGGGCCGGCGGCGAGGCGGCGCCCCACCGCGGGTAAACCGGCATGAGGGGGACCGGCAGGATGAGCTTCCAGAGGTAGAACGCGAGGGTGCGGCCCGCCGCGGCGCACCGGAACCACAGGCCGCCTATCCCGAGGTCCTGGCCCACTATGGCCCGGTGCTCCTGGAACCAGAGGGTGAGGGCCCCGAGCCCGATCGAGACCGCGAAGAACGGCGCCGACGCCATCAGGTCGCGCGGCCCGACGCGGCCCCGTCGCCACCACGCGTATAGGAGAAGCACGAACGGAAGCATGGCCGCCGAGCTCTTGCACAGCATGGCCGCGGCGAAGCAGACAACCGCGAGGGCAAGGTCGCGGGGCCTGCGGTCCCGGTCGTGGTCGACGCAGGCGCTCATCGCCAGGAGCAGCGGCGGAAGGGACAGCGTGTTCTTGAGCTCCGAGATCCACGCCACGGACTCGACCGCCACCGGGTGCACCGCGAAGACGAGCCCGCCGAACCAGGCCGTGCGAAGGCCCAGCTTGCGCAGCAGGCGCCAGAGCAGCAGCGCGCTCAGCGCGTGGAGCGCGATGTTGGCAACGTGGTATCCCTCCACGGCGCCGCCCCACAGGCGCCACTCGGCCCACTGGACGGTCGTCTTCAGGGGGAAGTAGTCCGGCCCCGCCGGCGCGAGCCAGATCCTTGCAAGGCCTTTCGGGTCGCGCAGCGCGGGGTTGGCCGGCACCTCCTGGGTGTCGTCCCAAATCCACCGCCCGTGGATCGCCGGGGCGTAGACCCAGGCGGCCGCGAGGACGATGGCCGCGGCGCGCAGCGCCAGGGACGCGCGCGCCAGCCTGGACCGCCTGGATTCGTCTCGCAGATCGCTAGCCATGGCCGCGGGGGTGCCAGGTTCAGCGGGGCGCGGAAGGCCGCCGGGCCGCGTCAAACTCTGCCTTCGCCTCGTCGGGGCGGCCGAGCCTTGTCAGGATCGACCCGATCTGGAAGTGGACGTCGGGATTGTCCGGCCCCACGCGCAGCGCCTCGCGGTACTCGTCGATCGCCTGAGCAAGCCGGCCGGCCCCGGCAAGCGCGTACCCGTAGTACGCATGGGCCTCGGCGTAGCCTGGGCGCAGCCGGATAGCCTCGGCGATCTGCGGCAGGGCCTCGGTCCACAGGCCCAGCTCGGCGAGCGCAAGCCCGAGGTTTGCATGCACCTCCGGGGAATCGGGCTGGAGCTTCAGGGCCGCGCCGTACTCGGCGACGGCCGCGGAGAGCCTGCCCGAGTTGGCAAGCGCGTTCGCGAGGCCGTAGCGGGCGTCCGCGTAGTCCGGCTGGATCCGCAGCGCGTTCCTGAAATGGAGCTCCGCATCGCCGAGGCGCCCCGCATCGCTCATCGCCTTGCCCCAGTTCTTCTCGGCAGCGGCAAACGAGGGCCTCGCGTGCAGCGCCCCGGCGTAGGCCGCCGCCGCCTCATCCCACATACCCTTCTGGGCAAGCACGTTGCCGAAGTTGTTGTACGCCTCTGGATAGCCGGGGTTCAGCCGCATCGCCTCCCTGTAGTGCGCGGCCGCCTCATCCAGCCTTCCCCGGTGCGCCAGCACGACGCCGAGGTTGTCGTGCGCGAGCCAGCTGGCCGGATTCCCGGCGAGGATCGACGCGTAGAACGTCTCGGGGCCGCGGTAGTTGCCGGCCTGCCTCCACGAGAGTCCCGCCAGCGCGGCCAGGACACACAGCGCCGCCGCCCGGGACGCCGCCTTGGCCGCCCCGGTCAGCCTATCCGCGGCGAGCGTGAGGCCCGCCGCCGCCGCGGGGATGAGCGCGGCCGCCGCCAGGTACTGGAAATGGTCCGCGACATAGGAGAAGACGAATGGATAGACGTTGATGAACCCGAGGGCCGGGAAGAGCGTGCCGGCGAAGAGGAGCGCGGCGGCCAGGGGGCCTCGCGACAGCCGCCGGATCCCGTACAGCGCCGCCAGGACCGCGACGGCCGCCGCAGGGTACAGGTACTGCCAGCCCGCGTGCGGATCGACCGTCCAGCGGGGATACACGAAGACCAGGTCGGCCGGCCAGGCGATCTTTGCGAGGTAGAACCAGACGGCCCGGCCCGCCACCAGGATGCGCTCGATTGCGCCAAGCTCAAAGGTGGGGCCCCGGGCCCCGATGAAGGTGCGCTCCACCCATGCCGTCACCGCGGCGGCGGCCGCGCTCATGCAGAGCCACGGCAGGAGCGGAAGCACGTCCCCCCTCCAGGAGAGCGCCCCCCGCCTCCACCAGAGGACCACCAGGAGCGCGGCGGGGAGAGTCGCGGCCACGCTCTTGCTGAGGAGCGCGAGGCCGAACAAGCCGAGGCCGAGGCCGTACCAGCGCCAACGGCGCTCGCCGTCGAAGCGGAGGTACGCGAGCGCCGCGCCCATGTAAAACGCGGCCGACAGCGTGTTCTTCTGCTCCGAGATCCACGCCACCGTCTCCACGCACACCGGGTGGAGGGCGAACAGCGACGCCCCGAGGAGCGCCCCCGGCACCGAGACGCGCCGCAGGACCCGGTAAAGGAGCAGGACCGCCCCGAGGTGGAAAAGGACATTGACCAGATGGTACCCGAATGGGGCGTCCCCCCACAGGCGATGCTCCACCCAGAACGCGCTGTGGAGCACGGGGTAGTACTGCTGGGTCGCCCCGGGCTCGAACCAGATCCTCCACAACCCGTGGAGGGAGCGCAGGTCCGGCCGGGTCACGTGGGCGTCGTCGTCCCAGACCAGCGCTCCGGACAGGGCGGGCCAGTACGCCGCCAGCACCGCGACGGGCAGCGCGAGCGCAACCGCGCCTGTTAGTCCGGGTCGCCGCATGGGGGATAACGGTCCGACCTTCCGCCCTCCCGAGTCAATGATTAGCGGTGCGCCGCGCCTCCTCGAGCTCGGCCTCGGCCTCGTGATCGCGGCCAAGCCTGGCCAGCGCCTGGCCCAGGTTGTGGTGGGCCCCGGAGTAGTCCGGCCGCAGGCGCAGGGCCTCGCGGTACTCTCCCACGGCCTCCTCCACCCGCTCCAGCCTGAACAGCGCGTTCCCGAGGTTGAGATGGGCCTCCGCAAGCCCGGGATCGAGCCGCAGGGCTCCCCGGTACTGGTCCATCGCCTCCTCGAGCCGGCCCGATCCCGCCAGGGCGAGCCCGAGGCTGTTCGCCGCCTTCGCGTGCCCCGGGTCGAACTTGAGCGCCGCGCGGAACTCCCCGGCAGCCTCGTCCAGCCTGCCGGCCCGCAGCAGGGAAAGCCCCAGGTTGTAATGGGCCCCGGCAAATCCCGGGTTGATGGCCAGGGCCGCCTCGTATTCGCGGCGCGCCTCGTCGGCCCTGTCCATCGACTCCAGGCAGTTGCCCAGGTTGGCGTGCGCCTCGAACGAGTCCGGCTGGATCCGGATCGCCTCCCTGAACTGCTCGGCCGCCTCCGCGGGCCGGCCTTCGCCGAGGAGCGCATTACCCAGGTTGCTGCGGGCGAGCCAGGCCCCTGGGTTGCGCTCAACCGCGCAGGTCCAGAGCGCCTTCTCGTCGCGGAAGACGGCCGCGTAGCCGTTTGCCTCGAGCGCCAGCGCGCAAAGCGCCGCGCCCGCGCATACGCCGGCGGGGAGCCGGACGGCGGCCCCCCGCCCCATCCGCCGCTCCCAGGCCCCCAGGACCGCCCCGAAGGCCGCGGCGGCCAGGCCGACGCACCCCACAAGGGGCACGTACGCGAAATGGTCCGCCCGGGGCGCCACCCTCAGGTAGGACATGGGGACGATGCCCAGGACCGGGGCCAGCCCGAGCAGGAACCAGCCCGCACCGAGGAGGGCGTGCCTTCCCCACCCGGCGCGCCGGGCCCAGAACAGGGCCAGGACCGCGGCGATCCCGAGCCAGGGCAGCCACGCGGGCGCCGACGCCGGCGCGGGGGGGTATATCGGCGCCAGGCCGGCGGGCCACACGCACATCCTTGCGTAAAAAACAATGCTCCAGCCCGCCTGGGCCAGCCGGGCGCCAAGGCCCTCGGGCGTCCCGGCGATCCCGATCGCCCGGGTCGACTGGAACCAGACGGTCGCCGCCCCCATGGCGAGCGCGGCGGCGAAGAACGGGGCGGTCGAGCGCAGGTCGCGGACCCGGATCCTGCCCCTTCGCCACCACGCGAAGAGCAGGAGGACCCCTGGGAACATCACCGTCGACGTCTTGCACGCGAGCGCCGCGACAAACCACGCGAGCGCCCGGGCCCTGGCGCCGCGCCGGCCGCTGTGGTCGAACTCGACGTAGGCCATCGAGGCGAGGAGCAGCGGGGGGAGCGAGGCGGTGTTCTTGAACTCCGAGATCCACGCGACGGACTCGACCGCAAGGGGATGCACGGCGAACAGGAGCCCTCCCAGGAATGCGGCGCGCACGCCCAGGAGGCGAAGCAGGCGCCACAGGAGGAGCGCGCTGAGGGCGTGGAGCCCGACGTTGACCAGGTGGTACCCGAAGGGGTTGGCCCCCCAGAGCTGCCATTCGACCCACTGCAGGCTGCTCTTCAGGGGGAAGTAGTCCATCCCCTGCGGATGAACCCAGGGCTGCCACCACCCGTTCGCGGCGCGCAGGACGGGGTTGCCGGTTATCTCGAGGCCGTCGTCCCAGAGCCAGGTGCCCCGGACGCACGGCGAGTAGACCCAGGCGGCCGCCAGCGCGATCACGAGGGCGCGCAGCGGGTTCCTCATCGGCCGCCCTCCGGCTGCTCGAGCGCGCGCAGCCGCTCAAGGTTCTCCCGCGCGTCCCTGTAGTCCGGCTTCAGCCGCAGGGCCTCCTCGAACTGGGCCCTCGCCTCGGAGAGCCGTCCGCTCCCGGCGAGCAGGCTGCCGAGGTTGTTGTGGACGTCCGCGGCCCCCGGGTCGAGCCGGAGGGCCTCGTTCAACTCTCGGACGGCCTCGGCCGTCCTTCCCAGCTGCGCCAGCACGCCGCCGTAGTTGACCCTTGCGTCCGCGAAGTCCGGGCGCAGGCGGACGGCGCTGGCGTACGCGTCCGCGGCCGCCGCCAGGTCGCCGGCCCCGGCCAGCGCGGCGCCGAGGTTGTACCATGCGTCCGCCCTCGCCGGGTCGAGCCCGAGCGCCGCCCGGAACTCCGCGGCCGCGGCCGGCGCCCTCCCCTCGGCGGCCAGCGCGTTTCCGAGGCTGAAGTGGATCGAGGGGTCCCGCGGCCGGAAGCGCAGCGCGTCCTCAAAGTTCTCAACCGCCTCCTCGAGCTTGCCGGTCGCCATGAACACCTTCCCGAGATTGTGATGCGCGTCAGCGTAGGCCGGCACCAAGCCTATGGCCCGGCGGTAATCGGCGGTTGCGCCGGCCAGGTCCCCTTTCTCGGCCATGATGTTGCCGAGGTTGTTCCACGCGCCGGCATTTCCCGGATTCTTCAGCACGACGTCGGTCCAGAACGAGAACGCGCTGTCATACGCTCCGTTGCGGCGCACGGTCAGGATCCCGAGGGCGAGCGCGAGCAGGCCGACCGCGGCCATGAACGGCCGAAGTCCCAGCAACGCCCGCAGCCCCAGGACTCCGAGCGTGACGACCGCTGCAAGCGAAAGGTACATCCTGTGCTCCGCCATGATCTCCGTCGAGACGGGGATCACGCTCGAGCTCGGCGCGAGGATGAGGAGGAACCACGCCCCGAGGAATCCAATCGGCGGCCTTCGCCGCAGCAGGACGCATGTCCCGGCCGCAAGGAAAAGGACGACTGCCGCGCCGACGGCCACCCCTGGCAGGTCTCGGTGGATGATCAGGCCATAGTCGCCCACGAGAGGATGGGGCCACAAGGCAAGGCGCAGGTAGAGCGCCACGGCCTTGAATTGGGCCAGCAGGTAGACCCACCAGGGGATTGCCGAGCCGAATCCCGCCGTTCCCCCCCGCCCGCCCGTGCCGGCGGCCAGGAACGCCAGGGGCAGCCAGCACGCGGCGAGCGCGAGGTGGATCGCCCTCCGCCTGTGCCATGCCCCGCGGAACGAGCCGGCGAGAAACGTGCGGTCGTAGAGGAATACGGCCACCGGCGCCGTCGCCATCGCCTCCTTGGTGCCCATGCCGAGGAGGCAGGCCCCGACGGACGCGCCGGCCCAGGCGGCGGCGGCCGGACCCGCCACCGCGGCGCTCCGGACAAAGGCGTAGAGCGTAAGAAGATAGAACAGTCCCATCAGCGACTCCGCCCGCTGGACGACGTATTCGACGGACTCCGTCTGGAGAGGATGAAGCGCCCAGAGGAGCGCCACCGCGAACGCGAGCCCGGTGCACTCGCGTTCCGGCCGCGACCCCGCCGGGGCGGTGGCGAGGGTCCTGCGGACGAGCGCGAAGAGCGCCAGGGCCGCGGCGGCGTGGATCGCCACGTTGAGCGCGTGGTAGCTCCACGGCCTGGTCCCCGAGACCGCGTAATTGAGCGCGAATGAGAGGTTGAGGACGGGCCTGCCCGTGACGGTCAGGCCTCCCGGCGGGCTCAGCGCACCCGAGAGGTGGCGGATCGAGGGGTTCCCGAGGATCGAGTCGACGTCGTCGTAGAGAAAGCGCCCTCCGAGGCCGCGCGCGTACACGGCCAGCGTCGCCCCGACGATCACCGCGGCGCACAGGGCGAGCGTCCTGCGGGAGTCGCGGGCCGGCGCCGGCGGGGACAGCGGGGGGGCGTTCACGGTTGAGGGCTTGGGAGCCTATAGCGGGCGCCGGGCCCCGCGACAAGCGCCCCCGGCAACAAAACGGCCGCCCCGGGAAGGGCGGCCGTCGCGAGGCTGTGTCCGATGGGACCGCTTCTCAGAAATCGAGCCTTGCGCCGACCTGCACCTGCCAGCGCGACTCGTCGGAGTAGATCGAAGGCGTCCCCAGCGTCCCGGCGTTGAACACGTACTCGTACTGGTTGGTCTTCGTGTTGTAGCCGGTGCCGGCGATGGTCTGCGTGTTGAACGCGTTGAGGTAGTTGTCCACGAGGCCGGAGTGCTTGTCCAGGAGGTTCGAGAAGTTGAAGCAGTCCGCGAACAGCGTGACCCGGACGTCGCGCCAGACCGGGATCTGCTGCTCGAAGTGCAGGTTGAGGGTCTCCTGCCAGGGCGCGTAGACGCTGTTGCGCGGCACGATCTGGCCCGCCCACTTGGACAGGTCCGGGTTTGTGGCGAGGTAGCTGAAGAAGTTCGCCTCCTCGGTCGCGCTCAGCCACTGGACCTTGGGATCGTTCGGCCCCGACGGCACGTAGAACAGGCTCTCGCCCGTGATCCCCGAGCCGTCGGCGTCGCCCTTGAACACGAAGCTGTAAGGCACCCCGTTCTCGGTGATGAACTGCGCCGTGAGGCTCGTCGTCGCGTACTTCCTCTTGAAGAAGTTGAACTCGCGCGTCGCCGCGGCGATGAACTTGTTCGGGACCGCATAGTTCGAGCGGTAGGGGACGTTCTGGTTCGGGTTGATGAACGGCTGGCCGGTGAATCCCGACGCCGCGACGGACGAGGTGAAGGGGTCCACCTGGGTCGCGTGGGTGTAGGTGTAGGCGAGCTGGAACGCCCAGTGGTCCGTCATCGGGCGGTTCAGCTCGAGGGTGTATTCCTGGCTTCCGCCCTTGTCCGTGTTGGTCAGCTCGTAGACGGCGCCCGTCGCGTGGTTCTGGTACAGCGTCGTCGGCGAGTTGGTCACGGACGTGTAGAAGTTGCCCGTCGTGTAGCCCGGCAGATAGTATGCGGCGCCGATCGCCGACGGCGTGATGTTGCCTGCGAAGCGCAGGCGACCGTCGGGCATGGTGAGGGGGCCCGAGCTCGGCACGGCATAGGGGTTCGTCTCCTGGTAGAAGACGTCCTTCTGAACCTGGGTTAGGTCGACCTCGGCTGTGGCGATCAAGCCCAGGAACGGGAGCGTCTTGTCGAGGGCGATGTTCTCCTTCCAGTTCGCCGGCCAGTGGAACTTCGGGTCCGTGTAGTCGAAGCCCGGCGCGGCCGTCGAAGCGACCCCGTTGGTGATCGAATTCAGCTGGCCCGCGTTGTTG
>Ga0209415_10016817_pt1 | contig 11707 bp, 11 predicted proteins | sample PeaSoiSIISIP2007_FD_187696 | JGI IMG/M metagenome (GOLD analysis project Ga0209415, IMG submission 187696) | Peat soil microbial communities from Weissenstadt, Germany - SII-SIP-2007 (SPAdes) (version 2) | ecosystem: Environmental > Terrestrial > Soil > Wetlands > Peat | place: Germany... | reverse complement strand
GGCGGGGACGTCGAGCCTGTCACGCCCTTCGCCGAAGACGAGCTCGTCGCGGCCCGGATCGTCGCCGAGCTTGTGGCGGAACACGCGACAGAAATAATTCTCTTCCCCCGGCGGCACCTCGCCGGGAGCCGGGTAGCGCGTGTAGAAAAAGGAGTCACCATCGGGCATGAAAGCCAAGGTCGCGTGGCGCGCGTGGGGGATCCGGTCGGACAGATCGATTCCGGTCGCCACGTCCCGCACGCGGAGCGTACTGTCTTCGGTCCCGGCCTCGCTCAAGCCCCACGCGACGCGCTCGCCGTCGTTGGAGACGCTCCACCAGTCCACGGCGGTCGTGCCGTCCGTCGAGAGCGGCGCCGGATCCACCAGCACCCGGTCCACGCCCCCGACGCCGTCGCGAACGTACAGAACTGCCTGGTCCTGCGGGCCTTCGCGCTTGACGTGAAAGTAACGCCGCCCCCCGCCGCGCGTCGCGCGACTCACCGGGGCGCCCACGTACCCGACCCCGAGCAGCTCTCGGACGCGCGAGCCGAGCTCCTCCCGCCCGCTGACCCGCGAGAGCCAGGCCCGAGTCCGCGCGTTCTGCTCTTCGTCCCAGGCGCGCACTTCCTCCGATGCGCCGTCCTCCAGCCAGCGGTAGGGGTCGGACACCGAGACGCCGTGCAGCGCTTCCACGAGGTCGATCTTGCGGGTGCTCACGTGCTGCGGGACGAAGTTTAGCTCTTTTGCGGCTGCCCTGGCGTGCCCTGGCGGGACTCGACCAGCTGGCGTCGCCGCCGTCGCGGCGGTATGCCCCCCCGCCCATGGCGGATCGTCCGCTGATTCTTCTGTCGAACGATGACGGACACTCGAGTGCCGGCATCCGCGCGATGCGCGCTGCCCTGAAGTCGGCCGGTGCGGAGGTGGTCGTCGTGGCGCCCGAGAACGAGCAGAGCGCGTCCAGCCACTCGCTGAGCCTGCACCGCCCCCTCCGGCTGCGGAAGGTCGAGCCGGACGTCTTCGCGCTCGACGGGACGCCGGCGGATTGCGTCTACGTCGCGCTTCACGCGACCACTCGGCTCCTCGCCCGCCGCCCGGACCTCGTCGTGTCCGGAATCAACCACGGCATGAACCTCGGACAGGACGCCTTCTACTCGGGCACCGTGGCCGCCGCGCGCGAGGGCGCTTTTCGGGGCATTCCGGCCGTGGCCACGAGCGCTCATTCATCGGTCGACCTCGCGGCCGCAGCGGAGCTCAGCGTGTCCGTCGCGTTCGCTCTCCCCCGCACGCCGCGGGCGCACGCGCCGCTCCTCAACGTGAACATCCCCGTCGCCTGGAACGGCGCGGTCCGCGCGACGCGCCTCGGCTCGCGCATCTACGACGAGATCGTCGATTTCAGGGTCGACCCCCGCGGCCGGGAATACCTGTGGCTGGGCGGGCCCGGGGTGCGCCACCGGCGCGACCCCGGGACGGACACGGATGCCTACGACGATGGGATCGCGTCGATTACCCCGCTAGTGCTCGACTTGACGAGCTTGGCCGACGAAAACATCGCCGTCGCGGTCGCGAAGGAGCTCGGTGCGTCGCGGGGACGAGCTTGACTGGAACGGGCGAACCAAGTTCTTAAGGAGGACCGATGGCGACGAGCAAGCGACGCAGAGTTGGGCGCAGTTCGCCGAAGCGAGCCGCGGTCAAGAAATCGCGACCTGCGCCGGCGAGGCCCGCGCCCCTCCTGGTGTCGCGCCCGATGTCGAGCTTCGACTTCTGTCGATCGCTCATCCGCGACGTGCCGGACTACCCGAGACCCGGGATCGTCTTCAAGGACATCACTCCTCTCTTGGCCAGCCCGCGCGCGCTGCACATCGTCCTCGACGGAATCGCGGAGCGGTTCATCGGAGAGCACGTCGACGCCATCGTCGGCATCGAGGCGCGCGGCTTCATCTTCGGCGGGGCCCTCGCCGCCCGGCTCAACGCCAGCTTCGTGCCTGCGAGAAAGCCCGGCAAGCTGCCCGCGGCGGTCGACCGGGTCGAGTTCGCGACCGAGTACAGCAAGGACGCGCTCGAGATGCACAAGGCGAGTCTGTCCGAGGAGGCGCGCGTCCTGGTGGTCGACGACGTGCTCGCCACCGGCGGCACCGCCAAGGCCGCGGCCGACCTCGTCCGCAAACAAGGCGGGTATGTCATCGGCTACGCCTTCGTCGTGGAGCTCGGGTTCCTGGGCGGGCGTGAGCGACTCTTGCCCGTACGGGTCGAGAGCTGCGTCCCCTATTGAGACGATTCGAGGGCCACCCGTTCCTCGCCGACCTCGGGGACGAATCGAAGGCGGTCATCGAGTACCTGAAGACTCTCTAGGCAGCGCCTCGCGCTGTCGCGCGACGCTCGAGGGCGACGCGCCGAGCTCCTCCGCGCGGTCCAGCGCCCGGGCCGCTTCGTCCTTGCGTCCAAGCCTGGCCAGCGCCCATGCACGCCCAAGCTCGGCAGGCCCGAACCGGGGCCTTCTCGCGAGCACCTCGTCGTACGCCGCGAGGGCCTGGGCCGCGTCGCCTCGGGCGACGGCCACCGTGGCGAGCCCGAGCCAGCTCTCGGCTGCCTTTGGATCCGCTGCCGCTCCGGCGCGGTAGGCCTGCTCAGCCCCGTCGTGGTCGCCGAGCTTTAGCCTCACGAGGCCGAGCGTGTGCCACGTCTCGGCGTCGCGAGCCCCACGGCGCACAGCCTCGTCCAGCCGAGCGCGCGCCTCCTCCACCTCGCCCCAGCGCGCGCAGCGCAGGCCGCCTTCTCGCGGGCCCTGCGGCGACGACGGGGCGACGCTCGCGGCCTCGTCGTACGCGGCGAGGGCCTCGTCGTAGCGGTGGCCGAGCTCGAGCGCATGGCCGAGCTCGATCGCAGGCGTCGGGTCGCCCGCCGGCAGGAGGCTCGCCAGCTCCTGCACCTCCACCCGCGCCGCAGCAAAGTCCCCCGTGAACGCGAGCACGCGCACGAGCAACCTGCGCGCAGCGACATCTCCGGCGTGACTCCGCAGCCGTTCGCGGAGCGTCGCGACGGCGTCCTGCTCGCGATGCTGCCGCACGAGCGACTGGGCCCGATCGGTCGCGCTCTGCGCGCATCCGGCCAGGGCCACCACGAAGGGAAGCCAAGCCGCGAAGGCGCGAACCGTCAGAACATCGCCTCGACGTTGCCGCTGAAGACACCGGCCCACTGCGTGTACTTGCCGCCGCCGTCCATTTCGGCCGTCGGCACCTGGAGCTGCACGCCGTTCGGGAGCGTGTTGAGCGTGCTCTTGTTCGTGTTGTCGCGGTTGAAATACTGGATCTGCGTGTACGAGGCCGTGACAAAGAGCGTGCTGGTGAGCGCCAGCCTCCCGCCGATGGCCGCCAGGATGTTGTTCGCGTCGAAGAGGTCAGGCGCCATCGTCGAGTCAGGGACCGCGGCTATCTCGTAGCCGCCGCCCAGAAACAGCTCGATCTCCGGCTTGACCCAGTAGCTCGCGCCGACGCGCACGCCCCACGTGTCGCTCCAGTTGTGCCGGATGTACGACTGCACGCCGCCTTGCATGGTGTTCTGCGCGCCCTGCATCCCGTTCGTCGCGTCGATCGGCCACACCGTGCAAGGGGTTCCCTGGATCGCCAGGCACTGCGTCTGAAACTTGCCCCAGCGCGTGTAGTCGCCGAAGAGCCGGAACTCCCAGGGTATGCGCTTCGGATGGAGACGCACTCCGGCGCGGATGATGTCCGGCAGCGTCTGATAGAAGGTCACGGGAAACGCCTTGGTCGCCCCGAACAGGGTCTGGTTGAGCGTCCCGTTGAGCGATTGCTGCCCGAGCCCCGGCTGAGCCTGATAGGAGCCGGCGAGCCAGAGTTGATCGCGGATGATTTCGAGCATCGCCCCCGCCGCGAAGCTGGCGTTGAAGCCGCGCACGTCAAGGACCGCGCGCCCTTCTTGGCCCGCAAGCGTCGCCGGGATGCCGTCCGGGCTCTTTGCCTGGCTGGCCGACACGGTCGTGCTGATGAGGTTGAGCGCGGCGCCGAGGCTCAACGGACCCAGGCGATACGCAGCCCCCTCCGTGAAGTAGAGGACCTCTTCTTTGCCATCGATCGAGAACCAGCGCTGAGGGCCGTCGACCGCACCGGGGTACATCGCCGAGTTGGCGAAGCTATTGTTCTTGCCCCAGTGCGAAAGGCCGTAGAAGGGAGCGAAGAAACCGAAGCCGAGGATCAGGTTCCCGAGATGCGTCGTCCCCGCGACCGAAGCTCCGCCGAAGACGTTCAGGAGCTTGGCCTCGCCGGTATCTGCCCCCTGAGCATCGGCTGGATCTGGTTGGTCGGTCGACGCTTTCGCGTGCGTCCAGGTCGCGTGACGCACGGCGAGCGAGCCATACATCCCGAGGGCCGTACCCGGACTGAACCCGAGAGCCCCGGGGTTGTAATACAGGGCCGTCGGGTTGCTGGCGACGACGCTTCCTTGCTCGCCACCGAACTGCTGGGTCGCGAAGCCCGCGGCCCCCGCCGTCCCGGTCCAGATCCCAACGAGGGACCCAGCCATCGCCCCCGCGGCGCAAAACCTCAGGCTTTTCATTCGATCTCTCCGGTCCCCTTGCCGTCCCAGCGGCTCGAGCGCGCGCGATTGCACCACGGCAGAGCCTGTAGAGCAACGTCTGCCTTCAGAAACCTACAATCAGTCCTCGTGGGTCGGCATCGCTCGTGAAAGAGGAGGCGGTGGCGGCGAGAAGGGTGGCCGGTTTCGGGACGAGATGGCGCAAAGGAGACTGGCGCAATGGCAAGCATGGGACAGTGTGCCGCGGGGTTGGTTGAGAGCCGGACCATCGACAAGGGAAGGGCACCGGGCATGACGGACGACGGCGCGGAGAAGTCGGCGGCGGCTGCTGGGGCGCACATACTGCTCTTCGAGGACGACGAAACGCTCGCCGGCCTGCTGGCGCGCGTCCTGCGGACCGAGGGGTATCACGTGGACGTGCTCGACGACGCGAGCGAGGTGCCTCCTCCGGCGAAGCTCGCGCGCTACGACGTAGTCCTCAGCGACATCCACCTCGCGAACGAGACCAACGGCCACGATGTGCTCCGACGCGTGCACGCGTCGAGCCCGGCGACGCCGGTCATTCTGATGACCGCCTATGCCGACATCGAGGGCGCGATGACCGCCGTGAGCGAGGGGGCGTACGACTACCTCGCCAAGCCGATCGAGCCCACGGACCTCAAACGGATGGTCGCCGAGGCCCTCGCCCGCCGCAAGCTCGCCCAGTCGGTCGAGGAGGGTGGAGGCCGGACGGGCACGACCCCGGGCGCGCAGATCGTCGGGACGACGGCGACGATGCTCTCCGTCTACAAGACCGTCGCGCACGTGGCGCCGACGACGGCCACGGTGCTCATCGTCGGGGAGAGCGGGACGGGCAAGGAGCTGGTCGCCCGCGCCATCCATACGAAGAGTCCGCGCGCGTCCCGGCCCTTCGTGGCGATCAACTGCGGCGCCTTGCCGGAGTCGATCCTCGAGAGCGAGCTGTTCGGTCACGAACGCGGCTCGTTCACGGGCGCGACCGCGACCAAGCACGGCGTCTTCGAGGAGGCCAAGGGCGGCACGCTGTTTCTCGACGAGATCGGCGAAATCAGTCCCAAGATGCAGGTCCAGCTCCTGCGCGTCCTGCAGGAGGGAGAGATCCGGCGCGTGGGAGCGGCGGAGACAATCAAGGTCGACGCGCGCGTGGTCGCCGCGAGCAACCGCGAGCTCAAGGCCGAGGTCGCGGCGGGGCGCTTCCGGGAAGATCTTCTCTTTCGCCTTCAGGTCGTGACCGTTCTGGTCCCGCCGCTTCGCGAGCGGCGGGGGGACATCCCCCTGCTCATCCGGCATTTCCTCGCCCGGCACACCGAACGGATCGGCCGCCCTGCGCCGCGGATCGCACCCGAGGTGTTCCGGATGCTCGAGGCTTACGATTTTCCGGGCAACGTGCGCGAGCTGTCGCACATCATCGAGCGCGCCATGCTGCTCGCACGCGAGGGGGTGATAACCGGCGGCGACCTCCCCCCGGACGTGACGGGCTCCCCTGCCAATCGGACGGGGGATGCCGCGGGGGGCCTCGGCTCGCTCGCCGACGACTGGCCCACGCTCGCGGTCATCGAGCGGCGTTATATCGACCGGGTGCTCTCGCGCACGGGCGGGAACAAGACGCATGCCGCGGAGGTCCTCGGGATCGACCGGCGCACGCTCAACCGCATGTTCGCCCGCGAACGGGCTGCCGATCAGGGCAAGCACCTCACGGACGAAGAGCTCGACGCGCTCGCGGACTCCCATGACGAGGAGAAGGCCAGAAAATAAGGCGGTCCGGGGCGCCGACCGCCCAGGCTTGCGCACGCTCGAGGGGCTGTGGAAATAGTGGTCCTGGGCGGCGAGCCGCTCCCAGCCTTCGCAAGTGAGTCCTCGAGAACTTTCCAGCGTCACTGCACCTTTGCCAACGAACCTCGTCCTGGTTCCGGTGGTGAGGCAACGCCAGGGCTTCAGCTGCGGAGCCGCGGCGGCGCTCGCGCTCCTTCGGTACTGGTGCCCCGAGGCGTACGCCCAGACCGAGGAGGACGCCCTTTACGCGATCCTGCAGACCACCGACGCCCGGGGAACGGAGCCCGAGCCCATGGTAGAGCTGCTGCGGCGCAGCGGGCTTCAAGCAGAGTATCGCTACGGCGACGTGACGATCGCCGACCTCGAGCGCGCCGTGGACGCGCTCGAGCCTCCGATCGTCGACCTTCAGGCATGGCGAGAGGACGACGCGCCGTGGCGCGAGATGTGGGACGCGGGGCATTACGTCATGATGGTCGGCTACGACGAGGAGAAGCTCTTCTTTGCCGATCCGAGCACGATGACTCCTCACGGATACGCATTTCTCCTCCGTAGCGAGCTCGACGAGCGGTGGCACGACCTCGCGGGGGAGCGCGACGAGCCCGTTCATCGCATGGCGATCTTCGCGCGGGGCACCCGGCGGTGGGCTTCGGACACGCCACCGCCTCCCGGCGCCGTGCAGCTGGGCTGACGCGATGGACAAGCCGGCTCCCCTCCTGTCGACCGTCCGGTCGCAGCCGACCGCCGTGCTGACGCTCCAGCGCGCCCTCGCCGCCGGACGGGTGCATCACGCGTACCTGTTCGAAGGGCCCGACGGGGTGGGCAAAGAGCGCGCGGCGTTCGGCCTGGCTCAGGCGCTCGTCTGCGAACGTCGTGTCGAAGGGACGGCCGATGCGTGCGGGGACTGCCCGTCGTGCCGGCGGGCCGTGCCCAGGTCGGGGGAGGCGCGGCCGATGCATCCCGACGTCGTGGTGATCGAACGCGGCCTTTACGAGCCGGCGACGATCGGGCGACGCACCCCGGAGACGCAGGACATCAGCATCGATCAGGTGCGGACCCTCGTGCTCTTGCACGCCGCCTTCCCGCCGCTGGAGGGACGAGCGAAGGTGTTCATCGTGCGGCGCGCGGAGGAGCTGAGCACGGCGGCCGCGAACGCGCTGTTGAAGACCCTCGAGGAGCCCGGGGCGCGGACGCATTTCGTCCTGCTCAGCTCCGTGGGCGATTCGCTGCTGGCGACGATCCGATCGCGGGTGCAACGCGTGCGCTTCGCGGCCCTTCCGGACGAGGTCGTGGCGGACTTGCTCGCCGAAAGCGGGGTGGAGCGATCAAGGGCAAGCGCGCTCGCGCGTCTCGCGGGCGGCAGCATGGCGGCGGCCGTGACCCTGAGCGATCCGGAGGCCAGCGCGCTTCGCGAGGAGTTCGTGTCACGCGCCCTGGCCGCACTGGACGCGCCCGACCTTGGAACGTCGCTCGAAGTGGCGGAGGACGCGAAGAAGTCAGGCAAAGAAACGGCGGCCGCGAGGCTCGAGGCGCTTGCCGCTGCCCTCGTCGCTCAGGCGCGAGCCGCCGTCAGCGCGCCCGACCGCAGGGCAGACGTTGCCGCCACGCGGCACGCGCTGGCTCTGGCGGCGGTGCGCCAGCTCGATGCAAACGCGTCCGTGCAGCTTGCCGTCGAGGCCATGCTGGTCAAGATGCGAGGCGTCTAAGATGCGCGTCACCCCGCGAATGCCTCGTGCAGCGCTCGGGCGCGGGCCGCGACTTCGCCCATGACGTCGAACACCGGGGAGGCTCGTTTGTCCGCGAGGGCCACCGCGGGCAGAAGCTCGGCGACGATGGCGATCGCGTCCGCAGCGCCCACCAGGCGGGGCGCGCGCTCGCGCGTGATCCCGCCGATGGCGACGAGCGGAACGCCGGCTGCGGCGGCGCGCGAGTGAGCTTCCTGCAGGCGGGCCAGCCCCACGACCGGCCCGGGATCCCGCTTGGTCCGCGTCTCGAAGACGGGACCGAACGCCACGTACTCGGGGCGGGCCGCCAGCGCGGCATCCAGCTGATCGAGCGTGTGCGTCGAGACGCCGACGCCGACGCCCGGCGCCAGGCGACGCACCCTGTCGATCGGCATGTCTTCCTGGCCGACATGCACGCAGGCGCAGCCTGCGAGGACCGCGAGGTCCGGCCTGTCGTTCGCGACGAGGACCACGCCGGCGCGGCGGCACATGGGCACGAGCGCGCGTAGCAGCCCGAGCGTTTCTCGCGCGTGAAGGTCCTTTGCCCGCAGCTGCAGCGCCGCGGGACCCGCCGAGAGCACGGCTTCGGCGAAAGCGAGCGGATCGAGCCGGCGCGCCGATAGCGTTCCGACGTCGACGATCGCGTAGAGACCCTTCATGTTGCGAGGCCGCAGGTAGTGCGCGCCGTCGGAACGGTCAACGCGATTCGGAGCGCTCGGAGGCGATGGAGACGGCCGTCTCCCTCAGGACGCGCGGCCGCTCGAGCTCGGGCGCAGGGTCCAGGCCGATCACGTCGCCGCGCCTCAAGCGATCCCATGCCGCATTCTGCGCGCTCGCGTCGCGCAGCAGGCGCGTGACACGGGTGCGCGCCGCCACGAGCCCTTCGCCGGTCCCGAGCGCCCCGCACATGAATGACTCCAGCTTTCCCTTGCTCCGGATGGCGTCCGAGACGACGCGAAGCCTCGCCATTCCCTGGCGCGCGGGCACCGCGTCCGCGACGCGCACCCCGTCTCTACGCAAGACCAGATAGGTGAAGGTCAGCCCCTGGCGGCGGAGCCCCGCGACGCGCGCAACGGGAACGAGCCAGGCCGGCAGGTCCACCGGCAGGTCTTCGTGGCACCAATCCGAGTCACGCCCGAGGGCAGGGCAAGGGTCCGCGTGAAGGCAGGGCGCGAAGACCGTGGCTCCGAGGGTGACGACGCGGTCACGGACGCGATGCAGATGGCGCGCGCGGTCACGCAGCGCCGGCTCCACGACGACCAGCGACCCTCGCGCGTCGACGCGCCGATCGAGCAAGGATCGCAAGAGGACCGCGTGACGTTCCACGCGCTCATCGGGGTCGGCTCCGACGTCGAGCTCGCTGAGCACGTTCCCGAGGAGCACCACGTCGAACTGCCCATTCGCACCGGCGTCGAGCGGGGCCGCGATCGTTCGCACGCGCAGATCGACCGAAGCGCGACCGGGGCGCTCTCGGACGAGCGCAGAACCGATGTCCATCGCCTGCGCGTCGGTGTCGGTCCACGTGGCGTCGACGCTTCCGCGCGCCCCTGACGCCTCGAGGGCGCGCACCAGACCCCAGGTCATCGCGCCGAGCCCCGCTCCGACGTCCAGCACACGGAGCATGACGTCCAGCCGCAGGGCCCTGGTCGCGAGCAGCTCCCGCACGGCCGCAGCCCCTTTGGGCACGTCGCGAGCAAAGGCAAACCCGAGCCGCCCCGGGCCCGCGTCGCTCATCGTCGCGCGCGCCCTCCCCGGGTCGTTGTACGCCTCCGAGAGCGCGGCCACGCGCGCCCCCAGCCGGGCGACGTCGCGGCTCGTCGGCCAGCCGTGCCGCCGCGCGACCGCATCGAGCGCGTCGCGCCAGTCCTCCTCGAGCGGTCGAACCAGAGCGAGGCCCAACATGCCACCGTACAACTTGCGCGCATGCTCGACGGGCCGCAAGCGTCGCTCAAGGCCGCGCGGCCGGGGCTCGCAGGGCCCTGGCCCCCCGAGCTCCGGCAACGACGCCGTCGGCGCGGCCGCCGTCGGCGGTACCAAATCGAAGTCTGGAGGTTCGCCGGACGATACGGTATACGCGGATGAATGGCTCAGCTAGGTGAGGTGGTGCGAAGTCATACGGGCGGGGAAAACAGGCGCGGCGGGCGCGCGACGGCCGGCGCCAAGCGCCTCTTCCTGCTCGTTCTTGCAGTGGCGGTTGTCGCGACGACGAGGACCGCGCGTGCCCAGTCGGCGCCCGACGAGAAGGCCGAGTGCAAGCGGCGCTTCGATGCCGTGGAGAAGGTGATCGCCAAGGACGCGTACTACGCCCACGCCTGGACGGACTCCTGGTACATGGTCGGTTCGACCCTGGTCGTGCTGAACCTGACGCAGGCCTTCCAGTCGGGCGACTACAAGCGCGGCGAATCGCTGACCTTCGCCGGGACAAGCCTGCTGTTGATGATCCAGCGGCCCCTCGCGCTCACGAGCGATGACGCGCTTCGCGGCCTTCGCGTGAGCGCGACGGAGGATCCTTGCCTGGCCCTGGCGGACGCAAGCTCGATCTTGATGTCGAACAAGGTCGACGGCGAGAAGCACCGCGACTGGCCGCTCTACATCATCCCCGTGGGCATCAACCTCGCCGTGATGGGCATCCTCGCGGCGGTGACCCACCACTTCGATTTCGCCGGCCACAGCGACCTCGGGCTCAATACGCTCGCCGGCACGGCGCTGAGCGAGCTTCAGGTCTTCACGTACCCGAGCGGGTCGCTGAAGACCGCCGGCACCTCCCTCGAGGTATCCTTCTAGAGCAGCCAGCAACCACTCGAGCGATTCTCGGGCCACCATGAGAGCGTCTCACGTCTGCCCCAAGTGCAAGCACCGCGAAGTCCTGTTCGTCCCTCACATCGCCGACCGGGACGACCGCGACAACGTGCGGCCCCTGGTGCTTTACGTGAAGCACCACGATTGGAAGGACGACGAGCTGGGCCAGATCCAGGCGTACGTGTGCCGTGGCTGCGGATACACCGAGCTTTACACGGGGCACGCGGACACGCTGCCGGTGAGCAAGATCCCGGGCGCAAAGATCCTGAAGGCCAAGGGTTGACTGGCGTGCGCATGCGGCTCGTCGCGCTCGCTGCGTGCGCGTGCGGGTGCGCGCGCATCGCCCCGCCGCCGTCGTCACCGCCGACCGCCGATGCGGCGTTGGGGCGGATGCATGCGACGTTCGCCTGCGGCAATGCCGTCCAGGCCAGCGCGAAGATCGACCACTTCGGGCAGCAAGGCCGCATCCGCGCCGACCTCCTGCTCTTCGCGGCCCGCGCCGAGCGCATCCGGATGGACATCGTCAGCCCGTTCGGCGCCGCTCTGGCCACTCTCACCAGCGACGGAGCGCGCTTCGCCCTGGCGGACCTGCGCGACAAGCGCTTCTACGTGGGCCCCGCGAGCGCCTGCAACATCGCTCGGCTGACCACGCTGCCCGTCCCGGGGCACGTGCTGGTGGACCTGCTCCGGGGGGAGGCGCCCGTTCTCGTGCACGACCCGCGGGCCGCGACGATCGCCTGGAACGTTGCCGGCTACTGGGTGCTCACCATTCCGAGCACGCGGGAGGCGCGCGAAGACATCCACCTGGCGCCTCGGCCGGACGACTGGGCGCTGCCCTGGGACAGGCAGCGCATGCGCGTGCTCGACGT
>Ga0209415_10016816_pt1 | contig 11707 bp, 9 predicted proteins | sample PeaSoiSIISIP2007_FD_187696 | JGI IMG/M metagenome (GOLD analysis project Ga0209415, IMG submission 187696) | Peat soil microbial communities from Weissenstadt, Germany - SII-SIP-2007 (SPAdes) (version 2) | ecosystem: Environmental > Terrestrial > Soil > Wetlands > Peat | place: Germany... | reverse complement strand
ATCGCATCGATCTCATTCGATTCGGACATTTCATCAACAATGGGATCGATCTCCCAGCGAAAAAGCCAGACTACTACTTGATCTATGGTGACAACGAAGTCGGGAAATCAACGCTCCTTAGAGGTATTTCTGCCCTTTTCTTCGGCGTGCCGAGCAGAACCCCGGACGTGCATAGTTGCAAAGCCTCCGAGTTACGACTCGGTGCCACTATTTCGGACGGCGAGAGGAACTTTTCATTTCGCCGCCGTAAAGGAACGAGCGGAACTCTTTTGAATGTCAATGAAGGGCAGATCCAAGAAGCCGCGCTCAGTCCGTTTCTACGAGAACTGGACCGAGAACGATTTGAGCAGTTCTTCGGGCTGAATCATGAACGTCTGCGTGAAGGAGGCGAAGAACTTCTGCGTGGCAAGGGCGACATTGGCAGCGCGCTGTTCCAGGCGGCTGGACTTCTGGACCTAAGAAATCTACTCGATGAGTTGAATGCTGAAGCCGGTGAGCTATTCTCCGCCACGTCGCGCGCGAATAGCACAAAGACCATCAATTGCGGTCTGCAAGAGTACAAGCAAGCAAAATCTGAGGTCGTCAGGCTCGCCATTTCTGGAAAAGCCGTGAAAGACAAGCAGGCGGAATTGGAGACAGCAAAGGAGAATGTGGACAAGCTGAAAGCCGAATCCCAATCTCGGCAGCAAGAACTGGTACGGTTGCGCCGAATCGCGAGCAACAAGCCGGACCTTGCCCGACTGGAGGAGCTGCGGACGGAGCTCTCGGCTCTCGAACTGGTTCCTGCGTTGCCTGCCGATTCCCGTAAGCAGCGCGATGAAGCGGCTACTGCATTGGCCGCCGCGACTAGCCAGATCGAAACACTTACCGCTGACATAGTCCAACGGAAGGAGCGGATCAAGAACCTTCCTGCCAGCAGCTCTTTCAAAACGCACGAGAAAGAAATTGAAGAGCTAAATACCGAGACGAGTGCGTATACCCACAGCGTGGCCGACCGAGTGAAGCGCACTGGCGAGCAAAACGAGGCAATCCAACGTGCCGACGCTGATTGGAAGGGAATATGGCCCCATCGTCCGATCTCCGACGCCGAAACCTTAAGAACGGTTTACTCACGGAAAGCGGAAGTCCTTGCCATGATTACGGAGCACGCACGGCTTAGCACTGCGGCTGCCGCGGCGGAAGAGCAACTGCGCAGCGCAACCGAAGAGCGGGAGCGTCTTCAGGAAGAACTTGCAGGACAACCCGTTCGACCTGATCCGGCGAACCTGATCGCCACGATCGAACAGGCGAAGTCACTCGGCGACACAGGCCACGCAATGGCCAAACTCAAGTCTGACATTGAACGCCTTACAGCTGATGCGACTCGGGACCAGCAGGCACTGCGCTGCTGGTCGGGAACCCTGCAAGAACTTGAAACTCTAAAAACCCCGCTGCTGACGACAATCGACCAGTATGCGCGCGACTGGGACGCGGCTGCCAGCTCGCGGAGAGATCTGAAGGCGCGCCTTTCGAGTGTTGCGGAGATGATTAGCGCGAAACACCGTGATCTCCATCGCCTGGCCGCACAAGTGGGGAAAGCCGGTGAGAATGAGCTAACTGAGATTCGTGCCCGTCGCGATCGACTTTGGCAACTCATCCGTGCGTCAGCTTTCGAAAACTCCTTATCCCCGGAAGACGCTCAGAAACAGTCAGGCTCATCTGAGCAGCTGCCAGGGGCTTTCACGGAGCATCTTCGCCGCGCCGATCAGACTGCCGACCTCAGGTTCGCGAATGCCAAAGAAGTCGCAATTCACGATCAGCTCGTTAAGGAAATTGATTCAGCTCGCCTCGAACAGCAGCGGATCGAAAGAGAACTCGAGCGAATGGAAAGCGAGGACAATGGACTGCGGCAGCGATGGGCGGGCGAATGGCATGCGCTCGGCTCAGCGCCTCTCTCTCCCTCCGAGATGAAGGAGTGGATGCAAGCACGAAAGGCCATTCTCGACCGCCTCCAACAGGCCCGTGAAAAGGAAAACGACCATCATCTGTTGCAGGAGCGCGCGTCCAATGCTGCCGCTCAGATCAGCGTACGATTGACAGAGTGTGGATCGGAAACCAAGCCGGAGAATGAGTCGCTGTCAGTCCTCCTCAGAGTGGCGGACGGATTTGCTAAAGAGATCGCCGAACAGAGGCGCGCCGTGAATGACATTCACCGTCGCCTGCAGTCGTTGTCACTGGAGAAGTGCCAGCAACGACTTGACGAGTGCAGAGCACGGTTGCTGGAGTGGTCGCGGAAGTGGTCGCCGCTTGTGACTGCCCTGTTGCTGCCCGAAGCGAGCACACCCGATCAGGTGGCGGACGCAGTCGCCCTGCTCGAAAAGGTGTATGGCAACCTCCAGATTGCAAACGACAAACAATATCGCGTTAGGAGAATCGGTGAAAATATCGAGCTATTTGAGAAGCGGGTTTCCCAAGTTGTCTCTGCCATTGACGCTTCCCTGAGCGCGATGCCGCCAGGAATGGCGGTAAAGGAACTGCATTCTCGGCTGGTGGAGATCGGCAAAGCCGATACGGAACGCGCCACGCTAGAAGCGCAGAATGCAAGAGACGAAACGTCCATTGCAAACTGTAGGAGTAGGTTACAAACTGCTTCGAGTGTTCTAAGTAGATTGAGGGAGCTCGCGAATTGCGAAGACGATCAGCAGCTTGAGGCCGCAATCACGTCCGCCGAAGCGAGATCGGAGAAGCAGGAGGAATATGATCGCATTGCTCTTGGGCTTATTCAGCGCAATGCCGTTCCCGAAGTAAAGCAGATCGAGGAGGAGGCCTCTGGGTATGAGTTGGATTTGCTTAACTCAGAGATTGTGGCCAGCGAGGAGCGCCTGAGGACTTTACAGGATGAATTCTTCAACGCGGGTAGCCGGCATCGAGAGTTAACGACCGAATTCGAGCGCCTGCAGGCCAGTGACGAGTCGACATTTCAGGCTCAGAAGGTCGAAGATGCCCTGGCTCGGGTTCGTCCTGCGGTTGGGCAGTACCTGCGGCTGCGACTCGCATCGGGAGTGCTGCAGCGTGCCATCGAATCGTATCGCGACAAACATCAGGGACCGGTTCTGAAGCGCGCGAGTGAGCTGTTTGCGATTCTCACCCTGGGAGATCATTGCGGCCTGACCACCGGCTTCTCTGATGATGACAAGCCCGTCATGGTCGCAATCCGGAAGAACAGGGAACAGGTAACCGTTGACGGGCTGAGCGACGGCACTCGCGATCAGCTGTACCTTGCCTTGCGATTGGCCGCCATCGAGCACCATGTCGAAACGGTGGCGCCTTGCCCCGTGATACTTGATGACATCCTGATTAACAGTGACGATTCACGAGCGTCGGCGGCTCTGCAGGTGATAAGCGAGTTGGCGAAGCGTACACAGGTGCTCTTCTTTACGCACCATAGACGTCTGGCAGAGTTGGGAATGAAGGCCGGTGCTCAAATGATCGAGCTCGACTCCGCTGCTGCGGCGATTGCATGACCGACCTGATCTTCATGCAGGGCTTCGATCAGTCGCGTAGGACTCCCTTTTCCTGACGTCGACATCTGTTGCCAGTCATAGGCTGGTCAGGATATCCACTGCCCAGGAAACTGAGAGGGTCAGCCAGACGGTGCTTACCTCTTACAATTTCATTGCGGCTCGGCTGAAATCAGCGAGCGCCTTGACTCGCGATGGAATCGAAAGGGAGTTCAAGCGACTAGAGGAAATCGCGGCCCCTCCAGGGATTGAGCGAAACCAGCGTAATGGGCGCTATTTGTCGTACAGCGAGATGGCCTTAGGCTGACAGGGCACCCGCTACGGCACCCGTCCCAACGCTCCAGATTGTCTCAAGCAAAGCAGACCACCCGAGTTTGCTGGTGTTGTGCATAGGCCCCACCTCCTTAACGTTTCCATTGCCACTCATCGACAGCGACAAGCGTTTGTACTTCACAACGGCTAATCCGAGAGAGAGCGTGAGACCGAACACCGCAAGAGGCATCGAAGCCCCTCCTGCCAGCCCTGTCAGCCTAAAGCCACGGCTACAACTGCGCTACCTTCAATGGTGATTATCGATATTTGATACATGGCAGGTCAACATTACTTCGGGGATCTGCGGGTCCCCTGGGGGGGCGCTCGACAATACCTTCGTCAAAGACGTCGGCCTCGCGGCTTTCCTGCCGATTTACCCAAACATCGCCGGTAACGTTATGCAAAGTCTGGCAAATTCGCTTTCGGCTTCCGGAACGATGATCTACCCGAAGAAGTAAAAAGTTGTGACGCGAAATCGAACGGTTAACTCCCGAATCGCTTCGCTTCTGCGCAATTGTGTACCGTGGATGTTGAGCATCCATGACAACTAGTATCTCCGATCATTGAGAAGTCCCGCGGCGACTTGAGGCCTTCTTTGGTCTAGATGTCAGGTGATAGGCGTAGAAGAGAAACCGCATCGCTGAATCAATGACACAGAATCGAAGGAACATCGGGTCCTTTTCATAGTTGGCCATCAGTTTGGCCTCGTCGTATGTCCTGATACCGCTGAGGTGTTTGCCGTCCATACCACCAATTGGATCAATAGGTTAGACCTAACATCTTTGATTATCTGACATTGTCATGATCAACATGCATTTTATGCTTGACATTGTCATTCTCCTAGGCCATGATGGCGTTGTTTAAGGCGAGAATCGTGCGCGACGGTATCTACAAGAATTTGCCACTTGGCCGCGGCTGGAAATCTCTCCTCAAATCCTGTGAGAGGGAAAAGGAGCGCGGCGATACCTCGCGCTCGAAGGCCGTTAGGGCGATCGTCGCTGAAATCGGCGTGGAATTGTCGGCGGAATTCCTTCAGGGCCTACTTTCACGGGCAAGGCGAACTGAGTCGCTCCTGCCCGGGTTCGACGGAATTGATCGCGACGCCACGTGCCGCGATTTGGGCGGAACTAACTCTCCCTTCGAGAACGATGTGCTCGCAAGTGCGAAAAGGATGGAGGCGCGAGGGGTTCGAGGAAGAGTGATCGTCGACAAGGCATTAAACGAGAGCATCGAGAATCTAAAACAGCGCAGAGTCCGTCAAATTGAGCAACACTGCCTGGCCAATGCGGGTGCGAAATCCAAGCCTGTAATCGACGCGGCACGCGATGCAGTCTCTGCAGCAGATTCTTCCGCCATTGCAGATTCGCTAGTACAAGGGCAACGCCCGAAGGCGCCGCGCCTGAATCGCGACATCGATCTCGATGAGGATCTTTCGCAGGTTCGCTAAATGAACATTGAGCTACGACAAGATGCTTCAGTCCCCTCGGCGACCATCGCTGTTTTCGAGCCTGGGTCAAGGCCTCGCCGCGCCGATTTTCAATGCAAGATTGGACGCGATCTAACGATAGACCCAGATCTGCTTAGCCGCTACTGTGTGAGAGACTTGGACTCGGTCGTTGACGATCTCGTGCTTGTTTCGGGCTCCGTGGCTTTTACTGATCGAGTAGTGGCAAGGAAACCGTCGATAGCCTGGAGGCGAAATCTAAGTGTCAGCATTCCGGTGCACGATCCGGATCGCTGGCGCGAGCCGGAACTATATCGGAGATTGACCGGCACACTTGATTACCTTACGGGCGACAACTGGACGCTTACGTTCACACAGCGCAGGCACAGAACCAACATCCAGCCCCAAGCCCGTTTGCCCCTCGGCGGTGGCACGTCTCTAGTCATGCCATACAGTGACGGATTAGATTCGTTTGCGGTCGCTAGGCTCGTCGCTGCCAGACATTGTAATGTCCCACTAATTTTGGTGACGACTGGTAATCGGAAGAATCACGCTTTAGATGAGAGTAACTCGGATTTGAGTCGCTCCATGTATCGGGTTGCGATTCCGTTCAGGCTCTCGTCCCGAGGAGGGCTAGTCCGTCACCGCGAGCCAAGCTACCGTTCCCGGGCTTTTGTCTTTGGTGTGATGGCCGGTATTGCTGCCCATTTGCTCAATGCAACGCAAATTTTCGTAGCAGAGAGTGGACAGGGCGCTTTCGGGCCCTGGTTGGCTCCGGTCGGAAACGAAGCCCCTGATGTGCGAATGCATCCCTCGTTCACTAGCCGTTTGGCATCATTGTTGAACCTCGTGCTCGGCACTGCCCTAGCTCATGTTCATCCTCAACTATGGAAGACGAAAGGCGAAACCTTGCAGGATCTGACTCGGCTCCATCTTGCTGACGGATGGTGGCTCACCTCTTCGTGTGCACGAGATCAACGACACGTGTCCCTGGACAACCGACGGATTCAGTGTGGAGTCTGCGCAGGCTGTCTATTGCGTCGACAATCGCTGCATGCCGCAGGCTTAACCAGCAATGCTGAGAACTACCTGTGGAATGATCTGAGCGCAGCAACTCTAAGTCGAGCTGTCTCTGGTCGGCGAACCGCTCGCAACGACGAGCGGCAAGCTCTGTGCGCAGTTCTCGAAATCCAGCAATTTGCCGAGATGAACGCCCAAGCGGAACACCTTCGGACTGCAGCCGACGACCTCTCGCCTTTTGTGAATGAGCGATCCGACTTCGTTGAAGCGAAACTGAAGCGCCTGATCAGTACGCATGCCTCTGAATGGACACAATTCCGTTCAACACTAGCATCACGATCTTTCATCAACCGATGGCTGGACACACTGCAATGACGAACTTACTAGATACCACCGATCCAGTTCAGCTTGGTGAGCGTCTGCGACTTGCAAGGGCAAGGGCGGATCTGACGCAGCAGGAAGCTGCGGAGAAGCTTAAGTTGGCCCGTACGACGTTAATTGCTCTCGAGAAAGGGCATCGGCGTGTCCGTGCTGACGAATTGAAGAGCATATCAGATGTTTATGGAATTTCAGTAAATGCTCTGCTGCGGCCCACTTCAGTGCTCACCAACTTAGTGCCCCGCTTTCGAGCGATTGCCCCGGATGAAGTAGAAGCTGGCGACGCGGCATTGTTGCTTAATGACTTAGCGGCGGCTCAGTATGAACTTGAATCAATCTTGGGTATTCCGTTTCGCCCTAACTACCCTTCTGAACGGCCCATCGGACCTGGTGATATTCGGCAACAAGCGGAAGATGTGGCGATGGAAATCCGGCAGAGACTCGGAATTGGGCTTGGTGCTATTCCCGACTTAGTCAGCCTGCTTGAATTGGAATTCGGGGTTCGAGTGTTCATACGCGCGCTTACTTCCAGCAAGATTTCCGGACTGTTTGCCTTTGATGAAAAGATCGGGGCTTGCATTCTGCTGAACAAGAATCACCCAAGAGAACGCAGGGCCATCACTGCGGCTCATGAACTCGGCCATCTCATCGCAACGAGGACCCAGCCAGACGTAGTCGAATTACGGGCTGTGCCACAAACCCGGGAAGAAAAATTCGCCGCAGCGTTTTCGTACGCTCTCTTAATGCCGGCGGCATTCGTTCGAAGGAGATTCAGTGACCTTCAGCGTGAAGCTGGTGCCTTCTCTCCCCGACATCTCATCCTCCTTGCGCATCAGCTGTCAGTTTCTGAAGAAGCATTATGCCGCCGGCTGGAGGAATTAAGCCTTCTGCCGTCCGGGACCTGGGAGTCACTCCGTGATCGTGGGTTTTCGGGTGAACTTGTACGGAGAGTTCTCGGTGACAGCGCAGCACCCGAGGTGAGTACCGTGCCGCCGCGCCAGTGGTTCTTGGCGGCCGAGGCCTATCGTCGCGGGCTATTGTCAGAGGGCCAGATCGCCCGAATGCTGAGGGTTGATCGCATAGAGGTTAGAGCGATGTTTGATGCACTCGGCGCAGAGGAGGGCGATGGACTTGACTCCTTCCAAGTTGAGTAGAGCTCACACGAGGCTCGTCATCGACGCGAGTGTGCTAATAAATATTCTCGGCACTGGTTGTCCCGCTGACGTTCTTAAATGCCTGTGTCGAGTTTTTTCAATTGACGAGATTGCTCTGCGAGAAGTTGACATTGATCCGTCAACCCGGCGTTCATCCGAAGACATCCTAGCTACGTTGCGAAGCCAGGGCTTGCTGGAAGTGATCCGCATGGACGACGACGCGTATGATCGCTTCCTCGGATTCACCGCCGCACAGCCACCAGACGACTTAGACGACGGAGAGGCAGCAACTCTTGCGCATGCTGCGTGTGGACAACATGTTGCAGTTGTCGATGAACGCAAAGCTACCAGAATTGCCAGCACTCACATTCCCGAGATACAGGTTTTGAACTCGATAGATTTGCTCGCGGCTCCGGATCTGCTCAACAAGCTTGGAAGAGAAAAGATGTCAGATGTGATTTATCGAGCTCTACGCGACGCCCGAATGAGAGTTCCACCACGCGTGCGACATTGGATTGCAGATCTGCTGGGCAATATCCGTGTGCAGGAGTGCCCGAGCTTAGGCTATTGTTCCGCCAGTCGACCTGAACGTACCAGGTGAAATGAACGATGGAATTGCAATTCGGAGGTTGGCCGACGGCCCTAGCTATGCGGTGGCGGGGCTTCCATTGGTCATTCTCGATGCATGCCGATTATGACGAATCGACTCTATCCGTTCCATACCGGACTACTGGCGACGGACTATCACCGTTTTCATTCGGCCCCCTATAAGGGAAGCGGGTGGCGTCTAGAACTCGTTCAGCCCAGCTCCGAACTGCCAATTGCATCCGAAGTTGTGGGTGACAAGATTTATCCTGCAAAGGAGGTCGTGATATGGGCAAGGAATGAGGTGAGTGCGCAAAGGGCGGCGGACCTCATCCACTCAGCTCGACTGTTGATTGACGGCTCCAATCTGCTGTCGCATATCTATCCTGGTGAGCATGCCCCCATCCAAGCAGTCGGAGAAGAGGAAAATGGAGTGCACGAGCCGGTCTTTCCTCCAAACACCCCGGTCGTCACTCCCCATATCCCGTTGGCTTGTCTCATTGCTGCGCGTGCTTCGAGGAGACTTCAATACGTCTACGCTATGGCCAAGCTTCGGTTAAGTTTCGAGACATATTCGCTTCCAACAATCGAGCTTGACCCCCAACACAGTACCAATGTGCCCAAGTCTCCGTTGCCGGAAGACCACGTCCGATTGGCCTTCGCAATCGTCATGGCGTATTCCTGCATTGAGGAATTGGGTTTTGCAGTCAACGCAAGTTCGGACCGGCCGGCCAAGATTGGGGGGAAATGGAACCCGCTGGTCAAGGAAGATCTCGAAGCCCGATTGCGGAAGGGGCACGTCAAGCTAACGGAAGCGTTTCATTGGACACTGAGGGGCGCCCGGACTCTGATCGAGAAGAAGCGCGTGCCAGAGATCGTTCAGAAGGCAGAATGGGCTAGGTACCCTGTCCGTGACGGCAAGATGGAGATCATCGACGCAATAAATTACGTAAGTTTCGTAAGGAGCAAAGTGTCAGCTCACAAGGCAGACAAACGTCTCGTTCGGGTTCTTTCGGTCTACGACGTCGCGAATGCTCAATTTCTTTCGCGCAGGTTGTTGCTCGAAAAGATGGGCTACTGGCGCTATTGGGGAAACAGGACGAACCGACATTGAAGTGATTTCCGAAACCGATCTGAAACTGGTTAGCGAAGAACGGCGCTTCCTCCGAAATCACGAAGTCGATCAAACAGGATTGCGTTAGCCCTTAGGAGGGAGAGCGACCAAACCCAACGCATGTAGCACGAACAAAATGATGCCCGCGGCAAGCGTGACGAAATGCGGGAAAGCCACGATTGGGAGACGAAAGTTTTCAAAGATGCCGAAGCCTTGCTCCTGAAGTGCGGCAAACCACGATGTGTAGACCTGGAAGGGAGCGATGCCGGCAAATTCGCCGGAAGCGAATGCCTTTTCGAGTTGCTGAATTCGCGGGCTGTACATGTACTGAAAAGACTTCCAGAGAGCCTCTACCAACCAGAAGATGAGCGACGCTGCCGCAGCGAACAGCCACAGATAGTGCGTTTGGTAAAAACCGCCGCCGATAGCGGCCATCCCCACCGTGGCGCTCCATCCCTTGATCGTTATTATTCTGGTGTCGAAGCCCTCGTAGAAATTCTGCAGGAGTAGGTACTCATCTCTGAGCAACTGGATTTTGGTCGCATCTTCCATGAAAGTGCTGATTCGATTGTGCAGTCCCCGATTCGCTAGGGCTTCGACAGGTCGCTGTCGATGCGACGGCCGATGTTGCGCAATTCTTCGTTGAGTCCCAGGTCGGACGGCACTTCAGAGCCCTCAATAATCGATCTCAGCTTTGGATACAAATGCGCACGGTTCAGTAAGTCCTGCCTAGAATACAGGCTGGCCTTGGCTGGCAATAAGTACGCCGGCACGCCATCCTGTGGCAATAGGATCGACATGTACAGATCGTCATCGTCCATGAACCTGATGAATTCAGCCGCGTCCGCAAGGCATTGGTCTGTGCACTTCTTGTCGACAACAAAGGAGTCCACCCACGACATCACCTTGGGCGCATGCGAATCGAGGGGGAGTTCCTCCACGTCGATGTCGGAATCCACTAGGCACGCCGCGGCCGTCGGGCATTTCCCTTTATCGGTGGCCAGTTTGAGCGCCCCGTTTAGGCTTTCCGAATAACCGATCAGGGCGCGAGCGCGCTTGGCGCCGAACTGTTCCGCAAAAAACGCGGTCTGGTGTTGATTCGAGTCGCGGCAGGTTTTTTGTTCGCAGATGTCGCGAATTGCAACGAGATCACTTTCCAGACCCTTGTCGAACGCGCCGACATGCGCGGCGACATCGTTCCAATCCGGATAACGGTCGACGGCCGCGTTCAGGTAGAACTCACCCAGGGTCGATTTTCCCATCAGGTCTACGGCGAGGCCGCCTCCCGAGGCGGGATGTGCACCGATCGCCTTCTTCAGATCTTGAATCGTCTTCAATCCTTGCATCTTTTGATCGGACTTCGCGAAGAAAAGAAAGTTCCCGCAGACCCAATGCGGCGAGCCATAGCGCACGCCTCCTACGACAGCACCCGCCACCGCGTTCTTCAGGAATCCGTCGTCCGGCAGCATGGCGGCGGGCGGCAGCGGCTGGATCTTCTTGTTGATCGCGAAATCGTGCAGGAATACCGAGTCCAGTTCGTAGACATTGGCCTGCGCGCATCCCACATACGCATCTGAGAATGACCCGTAATAGTTGTCCGACAAGTCAACGATGACAAGACGGATGTCCGGGTGTGCCTGCGCGAATCTTCTTGTCACTTCGTCCTTGAAACCGCCGAAGTTGGGCACGAAAGGGTAAAGCTCGACGGTCAGCGTTCTAGCGCCGGAAGCGCTATTCTGCATCGAGGGAGCGACTTCGGGACAACCATCGGCTGCGAACGCGAACAAAGGTGAGAAAAGTGCAAGGGCGAGAAGCAACGAGCAGCGGCGCGACATACGGATCACTCCTGATTCCCGGTTAGAAGGGACGCGTTCCATTTGCAACAAACCCAGGGCTCGATCCGCTCAGAGAGTATCACAACCCGTACGACGTGTACTTCACACGGGTTTCGGGTCATCCCAAGACCGAGTGTACCGACTCCCGAGTTCAATCGACACCGCGTACCGCTCTGGATCATTCTTTTTCATCCAAAGCAGTTTATAGACCGTGTCCACCGCATTCTTCATGATGTTCTTCATCTCGGCCTGCGTTATGTGCGAGTATTCCGATTTTCCCGTGCAAGCGGGGCACTCTTTCCCCGCGTGAACACCTTCGATCGGGCCATTGCGGAACGCCAATGCGACAATGCACTTGGCTTCTG
>Ga0209415_10016812_pt1 | contig 11710 bp, 9 predicted proteins | sample PeaSoiSIISIP2007_FD_187696 | JGI IMG/M metagenome (GOLD analysis project Ga0209415, IMG submission 187696) | Peat soil microbial communities from Weissenstadt, Germany - SII-SIP-2007 (SPAdes) (version 2) | ecosystem: Environmental > Terrestrial > Soil > Wetlands > Peat | place: Germany... | reverse complement strand
AGGAAATCATGTTCCTTTGCATCAAGCAGGCCGGCATGCCGCGCAAGGATTTCATCTCGACGTTCCCAAAGAACGAGACCAGCACGCGCTGGCTCGACAAGCACATCAAGGCGAAGAAGCGCTACTCGGCGCCGCTCGCAAAGTTCAAGGACGAAGTCGAACGCCGGCAAAACAAGCTCAAGGACCTGGAGAGCTTATTTCACGTGCTGATCAGCGAAATCAAGGAGATCAACCGCGAAGTATCGATCGGCGAGGCCAAGGCGCGCCGCGCGAAGAAGGAAATGGTCGAGGCCAACCTGCGCCTCGTGATTTCGATAGCCAAGAAATATACGAATCGCGGCTTGCAATTCCTGGATTTGATTCAGGAGGGCAACATCGGATTGATGAAGGCCGTCGATAAATTCGAATACCGGCGCGGCTATAAATTTTCGACCTACGCGACCTGGTGGATACGCCAGGCGATCACGCGTTCGATCGCCGATCAGGCGCGCACCATACGCATCCCGGTACACATGATCGAAACGATCAACAAGCTGAACCGCATTTCGCGGCAGATGCTGCAGGAAATGGGGCGCGAGCCGACACCCGAGGAACTCGCGGTCCGCATGGAAATGCCCGAGGACAAGGTCCGCAAAGTCCTCAAGATCGCCAAGGAGCCGATCTCGATGGAAACGCCGATCGGCGACGACGAAGACTCGCATTTGGGCGACTTCATCGAAGACACTTCGGTCTCCTCGCCGATCGATTCGGCGACGACCGAATCGCTACGTGAAACCACGCATTCGGTGCTGGCACAGCTGACACCGCGCGAGGCCAAAGTGCTGCGCATGCGTTTCGGCATCGACATGAACACCGATCACACGCTCGAGGAAGTCGGCAAGCAGTTCGACGTCACCCGCGAGCGGATCCGGCAGATCGAAGCCAAAGCGCTGCGCAAACTGCGTCATCCCAGCCGCAGCGAGCAGCTGCGCAGCTTCTTGATGGACGACTGAATCAGCCGGTGCTCATGCCGCCGGCGGCGGGGCCAAACAGCTTCACTTCTTCGTCGTCGCTGCCGAGCCGCACGAGCCGCTCGAAACGCAGGCCGATTTTACCCAGCACGGCGATGGACGCGTGGTTGTCCGGTGCGGTGATCCCGACGACGCGCTCGAGCCCGAATTCGCGTCGTGCGTACGCCAATACGGCGGCGGCGGATTCCGTCGCGTAGCCAAATCCCGCGTATTGCGGCATGAACGCAAAACCGACGTCCACGTCCTCCAGGGTTTCACGCTTCACGAGGCCGCAAATGCCGATCGGCGTGCCGCCACGCTTGAGCGACGTCAAATAGAGGCCGAAGCCATGGCGTCGATAGCTGTCGAGCGGGCCCTTCTCGATGTAGGCCCGCGCGTCGGCGAGGTTGCGGACGCCCTTGTCGCCGATATACCGAATGAAATCCGGCTGATTCAACAGTTCGAGAATGAAACCCGCATCGTGCAGAGTCAGAAGGCGCAAATTGAGACGTTCGGTTTCGATGATGTTCATTTCGGAATCTTAAGTTGGGCGAGTACCCAAGGCCGCGCCGAGCAGCGCGTACGAATGCCGGCGCGCAGCCGGATCGAAGGTCCAGGTGTTGATGACGATCTCCTCTAGCTGCAGGCGCCGCGCCAGATCCTGCAACTGCGCGGCGACCGCCGGCGCGGTCCCCGCAATCGCCTTCTCGCGCAGCCGCTCGATCATCAGGCGTTCGGGCTGCGTGTACGGCTGGACGGCCGCTTGTTCGGGCGATAGCAGGGCCTCGCGCAAGCCTTTCTCGAAGCCGACGCGCCAATGTTCGCGGGCGCTCAGCAAGCGCCGCGCCTCGGCGTGCGTTTCGGCGGCCAAGGCCCAAACGCATATCGTCGCTTGCGGCTCGGGATAGCGGTCGCTGGGACGGTAATTGCGCCGATACAGGCTCAATGCCTCCTCCGCGTCGGCGCCATCGCGAAAAAAATACGCGAACGCATAGGGCAAACCCAGGTGCGCCGCGAGCTGCGCGCCGTAATCGGAGCTGCCGAGTATCCAAATCTGCGGACTAGTGGGCCCCGTCGGGCACGCCATGATGCGACGAAAGGCGTGGCCTTCCGGCAAATGCAGGCCTGAAACCCAATGCTGCAATTCCTGCACCTGGCGCGGAAAATCATCGGCCCCTTGCCCTCGCGGGTTCAGCGCGTGCGCGGTCAGGGCATCGGATCCCGGCGCCCGACCGACGCCCAAATCGATTCTTCCGGGCGCAATCGCCTCGAGCACGCGAAATTGTTCGGCAACCTTGAGCGCCGAGTAGTGGGGCAACATCACGCCGGCGCTGCCGACGCGGATGCGAGCCGTCGTGGCGGCGATCGCGGCAATCAGGATTTCCGGCGCCGTGCCGACGATGCTGGCGCTGTTATGGTGTTCGGAGACCCAGAAGCGGTGGTAGCCGAGAACATCGCAGCAGCTCGCCAGTCGCAGGGATTCGCGGATGGCGACGTCCTGCGTGCTGCCGGCGGACGCGGGTGACTGATCGAGTACGGACCATTTCATTGCATGACGTACGGTGCGGCGATCGAAGCTTTCGTGCATCCACAGTTTACATCGGGCGCCCGCGTGGAATTGACGGATTTGCGGGCAACTCTTTCAGATGTTGTTGCGCCTTGCGCCGCCGCATCGCCGAGGCCACACTGCGGTTTCTTAAACTGAGCGGACGGATTGAATGGCTCAAGAGCTGGGAGGTCGAGACGACTGGCGCCGCGACCTACGATCCAAGATCGCGTGGGCGCTGATCGCCAAGGTCGTGGCGCTGACGCTGCTTTGGGCCTTATTTTTCCGGGGAAGTCCCGCATGATCGATTTCGACGTCGTCACGCTTTCGCGACTGCAATTTGCGCTGACGGCTCTCTTCCATTTCTTGTTCGTGCCGCTCACGCTCGGCCTCTCGATGATCCTCGTGATCATGGAAGCGGCTTTTTGCATCACGGGGCGCGAGATTTGGCGACGCATCACGAAGTTTTGGGGCCTGATCTTCGGCATCAACTTCGCGATGGGCGTCGCCACCGGCATCACGATGGAATTTCAGTTCGGCACGAATTGGTCGTATTACGCGCATTACGTCGGGGATATCTTCGGTGCACCGCTCGCGATCGAAGGTCTCATGGCCTTTTTCTTGGAGTCGACGTTCGTCGGCCTGTTTTTCTTCGGCTGGGAGCGCCTGTCCAAGGGAGGACATCTTCTCGTAACCTGCCTCGTCGCGGTCGGATCGAGCCTTTCCGCGCTATGGATCTTGGTTGCAAACGGCTGGATGCAGAACCCGGTCGGGGCGCATTTCAACTACCGCACGATGCGCATGGAGCTGACCTCTTTCGCCGATGTGCTGTTCAACCCGGTCGCGCAGGCCAAGTTCGTCCACACGGTGGCCGCCGGTTACACGTTGGGCTCGGTGTTCGTCCTATCGATCAGCGCGTGGTACCTGCTGCGCGGACGCAATGTCGAGGTCGCCACGCGCTCCATGGCGGTGGCGGCGAGCTTTGGCCTCGCCTGCTCGCTCTCGGTCGTCGTGCTAGGCGACGAATCCGGTTATATCGCGAGCGAAAACCAGAAAATGAAAATCGCGGCGATCGAGGCCGAGTGGCATACCGAAAAGCCCCCGGCCAGTTTCACGCTGTTCGGTCTGCCCGACATCGCCTCGCACAAGACCATCGCTGCGGTCAAAATACCCTGGCTGCTGGGTTTGATTGCGACGCGCTCCGTCGATACGCCGGTAGCCGGCATCTTCGATCTCGTGGAGCGCGCCAAACTGCGCATCGTCAGCGGCATCGACGCCTATGCGGCGTTGCAAGTGCTGCGCGGGAAGGTGGACTCCGATGACCCGGACGCCATGACGACCGATGAAGCCAAACGGCGTTTCGAGGCGCACAAGGCGGACCTCGGCTACGGCATGCTCGTGCTGCGCTATACGGAAAATCCGGCCCAGGCCACGGCCCAACAGATCGACGCCGCGGCATGGCTGACCGTACCCAACGTGCCGGTGCTGTTCTGGGGCTTTCGCGTCATGGTCGCGATCGGCCTTTTTCTGATAGCGCTGTTCGCGGCGGCTTTTTATCTTGCGAGCCGCCATCGCCTCGATGAGCATCCATGGTTCTTGAAGGCGGCCGTCCAGAGTTTGCCGCTGCCGTGGATTGCCGCGGAACTCGGCTGGATCGTCGCCGAATACGGTCGCCAGCCTTGGGCCGTCGACGGTGTACTACCCACATTTGTCGGGGCATCGCGCACCGCCGCCGGCAACATCTGGATGTCGCTGCTGGGCTTCGTCGTGTTCTACGGCGCGCTCGCGGTCGTCGATGTGTTTCTCATCATGCGCACGATACGTCGCGGACCGGATGGCCTGGGTTATTGGCCGATTCGAAATCGTCCGTCGCAGGCGCCGGTCTGATGGACGCGCCCGCGAGCATCGCCGGCGCGACGTTGATCGATTATGCGAGCTTGCGCGTGATTTGGTGGCTGCTGCTCGGCATGCTGTTGATCGGCTTTGCGATCATGGACGGCTTTGATCTCGGTGTCGGCGCGACATTCAGATTCATCGGCAGAACCGACGCCGAACGGCGCGCTCTGTTGAAATCGATCGAGCCGGTCTGGGAAGGCAATCAGGTTTGGTTCATCTTGGGCGGCGCCGCCGCGTTCGCCGCGTGGCCGCTCGTCTACGCGGCGGCATTCTCCGGCCTGTACCTCGCGATGTTCCTGCTGCTCATTGCGCTGATCTTGCGGCCCGTGGGCTTCCAGTTCCGCAATCAGCTGACCGATGCGCGTTGGCGCAATGTCTGGGACGCGGGCCTGACGCTCGGCGGCGCCGTGCCGTCACTGCTATTCGGCGTGGCCTTCGGCAACTTGTTCCTCGGCTTGCCGTTTCATTATGACGACATGCAGCGATCGACCTACACTGGCGGATTCCTTGATTTATTGAGGCCGTTCGCACTGCTCGCCGGCGTCGTGAGTCTGTCCATGCTGGTACTGCATGGCGCGAGCTATGCCGCCTTGAAGGTCGGCGAACCGATGGATGCGCGCGCGCGCCTCATCGGCCGTGTAGCGTCGCTCGTATTCATGCTGAGCTTCGTGGGCGCCGGCATTTGGACGGCATCCGCGTTGGGCGGGTACCGCATCGTCGGACTCATCGATCATGGCGGCCCATCGAACCCGACGCAAAAGTCCGTCCAGGTCGTGGCCGGCGCTTGGCTCGGCAATTTCCGCGAGTGGCCGTGGACGTGGGCCGCGCCGCTCGCCGCGCTCACCGCCGCGGCGAGTGCGAACCTTCTGCTGCGCCGAGGCCGGGCAGGCGCGGCATTCCTCGCGAGCGTATTGGTGCAAGCCGCGACGATTTTGACCGCGGGCTTCGCACTATTTCCCTTCATGATGCCGTCCTCGACCAACCCCAACCAGAGTCTGACCGTCTGGGACGCCTCGAGCAGCGCGGAGACCTTGGAGGTCATGCTCGCCGCGGCGATCTTGTTTCTACCAATCGTGCTCGCCTATACGGCTTGGGTATTCCGCGTCATGAAGGGACGTGCCCCGCTCGAAGACTTGCGCGATCATGAAGGCCCGTATTAGGCGGCGCCAAAGCGCGGGAGAATTATTCGATGTGGTACTTCAGCTGGATACTTGGGCTTGGGCTCGCAACGACTTTCGGCGTGCTGAATGCGGTTTGGTACGACATCGTCGAGGATCAGCGGGAAAAGGACGCCGCAGGCAAGAGCCGCATCAGCTCGCCGTAAAGCTCGCGGCGAAGCGCGTGCGAATCGCGACGATTTCAGCAAGCACCGCGGCCGGCAGTTCGGGGACCGTGTGCGTATCGATGATGCTGCGCAGATCTTCGTCGATGCGCGCATAGAGATCGCGATCGATAAGCGAACTCATCCTCGTCGGCAAGTTAGGCCCGAAATAACGGGTTTGCCAGAGCTGATCGCGGCAGTGGCTCGCGGTATGGTCGAGCGCCAGATAATTGCCCCGCGGCCCCACCGCTTGCGCCTCCGAGAGTGCGAGCGCGACATCGTCGACGGCCACACCCTGCCAGAGCGTGCGCAGCAAGCCCGCCAGATCATTGCAGAACAGCAGCGCGTGCAGTGAATAGGTCATGCCCTCGTCGATCGATCCGAGATAATCACAGGTTGCCGGCCGACTGTAGAAGGCCTGCATGAGGTTCGAGGACAGCTCCCAGACGGCGTCCTGATTGAAAGAGCGCGCGGCGCATTGCCCGCCGATGCCCGTGAACGACGGAATGCCCAGCTCACGGCGCACCTGGCACATGACCATGTCGGAGAGCGACGTCTGGACGAAATTGCCGATACCGCCCGTGGCGGGTTCCATGAAACAAACGTCGGAACTGCCGATCACGAATGAGCCTCTGCGCGCCAGTTGACCGAGCGTCATGCCGGCGAAATCCGTCGCCAGGCTCTGCGCGATGCAGCCGGCGGCCGTAATCGGCGAGGATGCGCCGCCTATGGGGAGCGTCCCGACGCTGACCGGCACGCCGGCGCGCGCCGCCATGATCACCTGATCGACGTGCGTCTTCGCGTAATTGAGCGGCAAGGGCGTGATGATCTGCAGAAAATAGGGCTTTGCGGCGAGCGCGGCGCGGCCGCCGCGAATCGCGGCCGCCATCTCGATCGCGACACCGAAGGATTCGGCGTGCTCGCAGAGATACTCGAGCGGCTTGGTCGTGTTGCGCGCCATGATCGCGAACTCGGCGATCTCGCCGTGTATGTCGGAGTTCTCGACGTCTTTGCAGCCGATACAGACGCCGTCGATATTCGGCAACGCGTCGGCCACGCGCGTGATCATCGCAAGATCCGCAGCCGTGCTCGCGCGCAGCTCGCCGCTCGCCAGATCGAAAACCTTGATACAGGTCATGCCCGGCAGGAACCACGTATGCTGATTGTCGAGCTGCAGATAATGCGAACCATTTCGATCCCAGAGGCGCGTCTGCCGCGCGACGGAGGCGAGCGCGCTCTCGACGGTTTTGCGGTCGAGCTTGACGACACCGTCGGCGGCGACCGTGCAACCGGCGGCCGCGAACAATTCCGGCGCCTCGCTGTCCGCGTCGAATGCCACGCCGGTTTGTTCCAACAGCGTGAATGCCGCATCGATGAGGCGCGCCGATGCGCCGGGCGCCAGCGGCTCGTAGGGCGCGGTCGGGCCGAAATGCAGTCCGGGATCCGTGGGACGCGTAACGCTCTTGTGTGCACGGCGTTTGCGCTGACTTGCCGATTCATGACGCATGAGCGTATCCGTTTGGCTCTATCTTTTAGCGTCCGCGAGACGCAATAATCGAATATGTCGGAAATATCGCGCTATGCACCGCTGTTCGAGAGCGTAAGGATCGGCCCGGTCACCGCGCCGAATCGATTATATCAGGTACCCCATTGCACGGGCATGGGCCACGCGCTGCCGCAAACCCTGGTGTCGATGCGTGCAATGAAGGCCGAGGGCGGGTGGGGAGTCGTGTGCACCGAATATTGTTCGATACATGAGAGCTCCGATGATCATCCGTATCCATTCGCGTCCCTCTGGGACGACGGCGATCTCGGCAACCTCACTGCGATGGCCGATGCGGTGCATGCGCACGGCGCGCTCGCGGGCATCGAGCTTTGGCATGGCGGCAGCTACGTCGCGAATCTTTCGACGCGCGTCCCATCATTCGGCGTGCGCTCGGCGCCGGCGCGCGTCGACCCCGTGCAGTCTCAGCGCATGGACCGGCGCGATATTCGCGCGCTCAAGCGCTGGCACTCGCAAGCGGCGCTGCGCGCGCGCAAGGCCGGTTTCGACATCATCTACGTTTATCCGACTCACGGTTACCTGATATCCGAGTTTCTGTCGCGCAGTTTGAACGACCGCACCGACGAATATGGCGGATCGCTCGAGAACCGCATGCGTCTGCTGCGCGAATTACTCGAAGAGACGCGCAGCGCCGTCGGCGATCGCTGCGCCGTCGCAGTTCGCTACGCAGCGAATGGGCACGGGGACGATCACCTCAGCGAGGACGAGGCGCGCGACGTCGTGGCGGCTCTGGGGTCATTACCCGACCTCTGGGATGTCGTGATCGGCGATTACGACGAGGAAATGGGCTCCTCACGATTCGTGGACGAAGCGGCGCTCGAGGATCGCGTCGCCTACGTGCGCAAACTGACCGGCAAACCCGTCGTGAGTGTCGGCCGCTTCACGTCGCCGGACACCATGCTGGGTCAACTCAAGCGCGGCGTCGTCGATCTGATCGGCGCGGCGCGCCCGTCGATCGCGGATCCGTTCCTGCCGACCAAAATACGCGAGGGACGCATCGAGGACATTCGCGAATGCATCGGCTGCAACATCTGCTATGCGCACGATTTCCGTGGCGCTGCGCTGCGCTGTACGCAGAACCCGACGATGGGCGAAGAATGGCGATTCGGCTGGCATCCGGAGCAGGTGCCCGCGGGCACCGGCGGCTCGGTGCTCATCGTCGGCGCAGGCCCGGCGGGCCTAGAGGCCGCGCACATACTCGGCAAACGCGGCTATGAAGTCGCGCTCGCGGACGCAGGTTTCGAAGCCGGCGGGCGCGTCTCGCGCGAGAGCAGGCTGCCGGGACTCGGGCAATGGGCGCGCGTACGGGACTATCGCCTCGGCCAGATCAACCGAATGGCGAACGTAGCGTTGTATCTGGATAGCCGCATGCAGGCATCGGACGTGCTCGCGTACGGCGCCGATCACGTTTTGATCGCGACCGGAGCGCGCTGGCGGCGCGACGGTACCGGCCGCTGGCACGCGCGGCCGATCGTCCCGCTCGATCCGTCCGGCGTATACACGCCGGACGACGTGCTCGCAGGGCGTCTGCCGGGCGGGGAAGTCGTGATATTCGATGATGATCACTATTACCTCGGACCGGTGATCGCGATCAAGCTCGCGCGCGAAGGTTCGCGCGTACGGTACGTCACGACCGAAGGGCGCGTGGGCGCGTGGAGCCAAAACACGCAGGAACAGGAGCGCAGCCAACGGGCGCTCATAGAACTCGGCGTCGACATCGAGGTCAACGTGGCGCTCGCAGCCTTTGAGGAGTCGATCGCAACGCTCGCCTGCGTGTTCACGGGCCGCACGCATGCCGTGCCGGCGTCCGCCGTCGTGCTGGTGACTTCGCGCGTCTCGGACGAGGCGCTTTATCGGGCGCTCGTCGGCGAGGATGCCGGGGTGCCGCCGCGGGCGTCCCCGCAGTCGCTGCCCGCGTCCGTGCAGCGGATCGGCGACTGTCTGCAGCCGGCATTGATCGCCGCGGCCGTGTACTCGGGCCACCGCGCGGCCCGTGAGCTTGGCCTCATCGAGCCGGCGCGGCCTCGGGAGCGCGTGCTGATCTGAGCCGCACCATCGCGCAAATCAACAATTGGCGCACTCCGGGGTGTAAAGGGGAGGGTAAATCGACGCGCCAGGTATTACGATTGCGCCATGGGTACCAAGACCCGTCGCGGCAGACCGCCGCACGATGATCTACTGACGCCGGCCGAATGGCGCGTCGTGCATGCCGTACAACATGGCATGACGAATCGCGAAATTGCCGAACGTCGTGGAATCAGTATCGACGCAATCAAGTTCCACGTCGCGAATGCGTTGGCGAAGCTCGGCATCGGCAATCGCAAGGCGCTTCGGCAATGGTTTCGCACGCCCAAACATAGCGCTCTTGGTCGAAAGGAGAAAACAGTGCCTGATTCATTCGCGCTCGGACCAATCGGTCAGATATCACGATCTGTCGGTGATATCGCGGTAGCTCAAGCCTGGTATGCCAACGTGCTCGGGATACCGCACCTATATACATTCGGCAAGCTCGCGTTTTTCGATTGCGGCGGCACAAGATTGATGTTGTCGCAGGAAGCGCAAGCATCGTCGGGCGAATCAATGATTTACTTGCGGGTTGCGGACATAGGACACGCACACGACGAATTGAAATCGCGCGGCGTCGAGTTCATCAACGCTCCGCACATGATCCACAAGCATGCCGATGGCACCGAAGAATGGATGGCATTTTTCAAGGACCCTGACGGCAGGCCGCTGGCCATCATGTCGCAAGTGAACGCGTAAAAGGTCTCAAAAACTCGGAATCGCGGGGCCGGCGAGCATAGCGTCGGCCTTCAGCTTCAAGCTCGGCATGACGCCCGCCAGCATATCGACGAGTTTCTGGCTTTCCGCCCGAGCCGCGGGATCCGGATCCACGCGGGTCGCCACGATGCCCCAGTAGACGGCCTTCGATCCAGGCTCTTGGAGCACTCGATTTTGCGCAGCGATAATTGCCGTCGCGAAATAATATTTCGCCAAACGGGCCGGAGCGGACGGGTTGCCGCGCTCAGCCGACATGTACCACAGCTTTGCGGCCCGCTCGTGGTCGCGCTCCACTCCATCGCCGTTCCAAAACATCGTCCCGAGTAGAAAAGCCGCATTCGCCTGGCCTTGATCGGCCGCTTTCTGCAACCAACTGGCGGCTTGTTGGAAGTCCCGCTCGACCCCTTCACCCGTCAGATACATTTGACCCAAATCGGTTTGCGCATCGGCCACCCCTCGATCGGCGCTTTTACGGCAGAGCGATGCGGCCTTGGCTTGATCCTTCTCGACGCCGAAACCCCGCAGATACTGGTTGCCAAGCGCACAATCGGCCATCGCTGCTCCGCGAGCCGAAGCCCGTGCGTACAACAGCGCTGACCGGTTATAGTCCTGGGCTCGGCCGTCACCTTTGAAAAAACAGTCGGCGAGAAGCTCCGTACCATTCGGATCGGTTCTCTGTTCAGCGACCGCGAATAGATCACAGGCAAACCCGTGGTCCAGTTGTACCCCGGTCCCCGACCAATACATCAATCCCAACATGGCGGGCGCCGCGGCGCTGCCCTGATCCGCGAGCTTCTTATAGATGGCAATCGCAGCGCCATAGTCCTTGGATCTATTGGCGGCAACGGCCTTGTCCATCTCGTTCGTCTCGGCTTCAAGCGTGGCTGCCCGGCCGGCGCAGGCGCACAACAAAAAGAATGAGACGCAAGCCATGTGTCGCGCCACGATTCGCATACGGCGGCAATTCGAGCAGATAACGGGTGCGGCGGCGGCGGCCAAGGGCAAGGAATTCAATCCACCGGGGACATCATTCGCCGCGCTCGAACAAGCGGCCGATGGCCTGAATTCCAAGCGCGACAAGGTCCAGCCCCGGGCCGGCGCCGTGCGCGCTTGTGCCGGCCAGCAGGTGATCGCCGAGATGCCCTCCCGGCGAGGCGGGATGCGGAGGGAGTTGGATTCCCTGCAGCGCGTTCGCCAATGCCTCCGGCGTGGGGCCGAGGTGGCGCCGATTCTCCAAGTCGGACCACATACCGACCGCCTTCTCGACGGCATCCGGATCCAAAAACGAGACCGGCGCGTGGCAGTATTGGCATTGACTGGCGTGTTCCAAATCGATCGGCGCTCCGCACTCGGAACAGCATATCTGGCGGACCTGAGAGCGGACCCGATGCAGTTCCGCCTCGGTCAAGGTGCGTACAAATTGTTTCTCCCGCAGGAATTGAAAGAACGGCGTGAATCGCCCGTCGCCGCGCGGGCACCGGAAATAGGAAAACTTTCCTGATTTGCACAGATCGTAGCCAAGCGCGAGCGCATCGCCGCAGCGCGGGCAATCCAGCCGGCTTGCCACCGGCTGACGGGCGTCACCGAGGCGGGAATTGATTTCCTTGAACAAT
>Ga0209415_10016810_pt1 | contig 11712 bp, 9 predicted proteins | sample PeaSoiSIISIP2007_FD_187696 | JGI IMG/M metagenome (GOLD analysis project Ga0209415, IMG submission 187696) | Peat soil microbial communities from Weissenstadt, Germany - SII-SIP-2007 (SPAdes) (version 2) | ecosystem: Environmental > Terrestrial > Soil > Wetlands > Peat | place: Germany... | reverse complement strand
TGTTGTTCGGCGGAAATTCTAGCGTCTGGCTGGCGGAGTTTTGCAAGTGGCTCTGACAGCTCCCTTTTTTGCCTCACGCCTCAACAGGACTCAAAAGAGTCCTGCGTAGTGCGCTAGAAGGATGCCGTAACAACTCGTGATTACGACATAGACCACTATGATCATGATAGCCTCCTGGCTGCGCCATGGTCCCGACTGGCCGGGACGACGTTTCCTAGCGCAACCAGGTTTCTCTGTCAACATAGTTTCTTTAAGAAACTTGGTATCTAGCGGTAGATATCCAGAGGGCAAATCCTGGTCCGTCCATATGGATGCGGCATCGGCCAGACCCACGCATGATAACGTCCTCGATGTCGCACACGGGTACCCCGTCGGCCTCACCCGAAATCGCCTCACCCCCCGAACGTCAGCACAATATCGCCGAACCCATCCAGCGCTGCCCGCGCGCCCGGTGGCACCAGGCAGGTCGCGTCGTATTCCTGCACGATCAGCGGCCCCTCGCGCGGGGTCTCGGACAACGCCGCGCGGTCCACCACCGGCGTCTCGACCCACCCCGCATCGAACCAGGCACGCCGCGAGGCCGCCCCGCCACCCCCCGCCGGCGGAATGCGCGCCGGCAGGCGCGGCCCCTCGGCGATGCCGCGCGCGATCACGCTCAGGCCGGTCAGCTCCACCGGCTCGTCCGCCGGGGCGCGGAACCCGTGGGTGCGCGCGTGTTCGGCACCGAACCGCGCCGGCAGCTCCGCCAGCGCCGCCGCCGCCGCTTCCGGCAGCGGCACCTCGATATCGCTCGACTGCCCCACGTAGCGGGCGATCGCTGCGGCGCGGAAGTTTTGCCGCTCCGGCGCAAAACCGTCGCGCGCCAGCCGATCCGCCCCCGCCTGCCTCAGCGCCGCCAGCACCGCGGCGAACCGCGCCGGGTCGGCCGCATCCAGCCGCGTGCGAAAACTCTGGCTGGCGTGGTGCTCGGTGTCGGCCACCAGCAGCCCGAACGCGCTGAACAGCCCCGGCATCGGCGGCACGATCACCCGCCCGATGCCCAGCTCGGCGGCGATCGCGGCGGCGAACAGCGGCCCATTCCCCCCGAACGCCAGCAGCGCGAACTGCCGCGGATCACGCCCGCGCTCGACCGAGACGGCGCGGATCGCCCGCATCATGTTCGCCGCCGCCAGCCGCAGCATGCCCGCCGCCGCCGCGTCGACCGAGCACCCCATCGGCCCGGCCAGGTCCCGCGCGATCGCCGCCGAGGCCGCCGCGACATCCAGCTTCAGCGCCCCCCCGACCAGCCCGGCCGGATCGAGATAGCCCAGCACCAGGTTGCAATCGGTGATGGTCGGCGCCACGCCGCCGGCCCCGTAACAAACTGGTCCCGGATCGGCCCCGGCGCTGTCCGGCCCCACTTTTGGCGCCCCGGCGGCGTCCAGCCGGCAGATCGAGCCGCCGCCGGCGCCCACCTCCGCCAGGTCGATCGCCGGCAGTTTCAGCATGTATCCGGCGCCGACCAGCAGGCGGGAGCCGACCATGACGCCGCCGCCCACCTCGATCGCCTCGCTGCGCAACACTTCTCCCCCCTCGACCAGGCCGGCCTTGGCGGTGGTGCCGCCCATGTCGAAGGTGATCAGTTTTCCCGCGTTCAGGTGCCGCGCCAGGGCGGCGCCCCCGACCACCCCGGCGGCCGGACCGCTCTCGATGATGTGCGCCGGCGCCGCGGCGGCGAACGCGACGGAGGCCAAGCCGCCGTTCGACTGCATCAGTTGCAGCGGCGCATCGATCCCCATCGCGCGCAATCGTGCGTCCAGCGCGGTGATGTAGGCGCGCACCACGGGTTGCACGTAGGCGTTGATCACGGTGGTGCTGGTGCGCGGGTATTCCTTGATCTCCGGCAGGATCTCGTGGCTGATCGAGATCGCCAGCTCCGGCAGCGCCGCGCGCACCCGATCGGCGACCGCGCGCTCGTGCGCCGGGTTGGCGTAGCTGTGCAACAGGCAGATCGCTACGCTTTCGACCCGTTCCGCGCGCAGCATGGCGATCGCGGCATCGACGCTGGCGGGATCGAGCGGGATCGCCACGCTGCCGTCCGGCCGCAGTTTTTCCGCCACCTCCAGCCGCAGCCGTCGCTCCACCAGGGCCCGAGGCTTGGTCCAGCCGATGTCGTACAGTACCGGCATGCGCAGGTCGCGGATCTCCAGGATGTCGCGGAAGCCGCGCGTGGTGATCAGCGCGGTACGGGCGCCGGTGCCCTCCAGCACGGTGTTGGAGCCGATCGTCGTGCCGTGCAGCACCTCGGTGACTTTTGCCCCGTCGGTCAGCAGTTCGTGCAGGCCGGCGATGATGCCCTCGCCGTAGTCGTGCGGGGTGGAGGCGATTTTGCGGGTCGTGATGCGCCCGTCGCCGGCGATCGCGACCAGGTCGGTGAAGGTGCCCCCGATGTCGATGCCGATGCGCAGGCTCATTCCGCGGCCCCCGCCGGGACACAAGACCAGTCATGTTGGATCGTCACACTCACCTGCTCATCGCCCAATGCGAGGGCATACTTGCTCGGCACCAAAGACAAAGCCATCGTGCCCGCGTTCCCGCCCCCTTATGCCCTGTATTAGCGTATCGGCGGCCCCCCGGGCCCTGGCAGCCGATAACCTAATCATGCTATCTAGCAGAGAGATGACGCAATCGAAAAGCACATAGTAGCGATGGGCGGCCGCCTCTGCAGCTTTGGACACCACATGACCCCACCGTTGGCTGACGGACATTTCGATGCTGGGCCCGCAGGCTTGGGAGCCGATCGACCGCCGAGGCGTGAACGGATCATAGAGCTCGACAGTCTGAGAGGGATCGCCGCCGGCATGGTGATGGTCTACCATTTCACCCATTGGCCACCCTTCCACAAAGAAAAGGAATTTGGCCTGCCTTATATCCCATGGGGCGCGCAGGGTGTTGGTCTGTTCTTCGTGATCAGTGGATTTGTTATCCTCATGACCGCGAGCAAGGGTGGACCACGTGACTTCCTGGTCTCACGTTGTGCACGCCTGTTTCCAGCATATTGGTTCTGTGTTGCCGTGACCTATTTGACCCTTCGGTTGCACGGGGGCATCAATGTCGGATTATATTTTCCCACTCCGGACCTGATTGGCGGCATTGCCAACCTGACCATGCTGCAAGCATTTTTTGGAATCGATCACGTCGACGCCTCCTATTGGACACTTGAGTACGAACTGGCATTTTACGGCTTTATCCTTTTCGCCCTTATGGCGTCCAAGCTGCATAAAATCGAACTGTGGTGTTTGGTTTGGCTTGCGATCGACCTAGTTGGGATCTGGTTTGGTCCACCTGACCAGATTTCCGTTCTGTTCATGTTGCGGTTTGGGCACCTGTTTGTTGCGGGCATGATGATATTTCGCCTGTATTCCGGGAACCGTCGCCCCCTTACCTGGATGGTGCTTATTGCTTCCTGTCTGTGGACGCTGCTCTTCTCGGCGGAAGATTCGTCCGCTCCGTTCCAGCTCAGTTGGATCAGCCTGGTCGCGGCAGCGGTGTTTTGGCGGCCGAAAATCCTGCGATGGCGCCTGCTTACCTGGGGCGGAACCATCTCATATCCGCTGTATCTGATCCACCAGGATATCGGGTATGTTGTCATGTATTGGTTGCGAGTCGAAGGGCTCCCTCAGATCGCCATCTTCCTGTTGGCCAGTGCCGTCGTGGTTGGCATTGCTGCGCTGATCGGCCGGTTGGTAGACCGCCCTGGTCAGAGGGTCCTGCGCAGGATACTCGCCAGACAGCCGGTTCGGGCTGCCCTAAATATCCGGATCTTGCCACCCGGTTGAGCGGTTCGGCGTGCCGTCGCCATGCACATTGGCTACGCTTCCGATCTGCAATACGTCGAGCCTCAGAGAGGCACGTCATGATCCGGTTGCGGTATCCGAGCCGTCACGTGCTGGCCCTGCGCGACGCATCGTCGGCGGCTTGCGCGCCTTGGCATGCCGCGGCGGTTCGCCGAGCCGAACGTCCAGCAGTGCCGGGCGTGCCGCACGTCGTTTCGCGCGCAACTTGTTGGTGGCGGCCACATCGATCGCCGGCGGATCGCCATGCGCCACCACGCCGTAGTCGCGCGCGGCCCCCTCGATCGAGACCAGCCCATCACGCAGATCCTTCGCCACCAGCGCCAGGTCGCGCGTCAGCGGATCGCCCCAGCCGCCCGCCCCCGGCAGGTCATGCCGAAACACCTGTCCCCGCCGCAGCGTCATCGTGATCTTGGAATGCAGCACCTGCTCCGAGGCCAGCCCGGGGTCCATTACATTGCGCCCCGGCGCGCCCGGCCCGCCGCCCTGCAACCCGTACGGCCGATGCGTCTGCCGGTCGGCACGCACCTGCAACATCCCCTCATCGCCCAGCATGCGCCAGGTCTTGCGCTGCGCCATGCCGCCGCGGAATTTGCCGGCCCCGCCGGTGTCCGGCACGAACTCGTAGTCCAGCACTTCCAGGTCGTTCTCCGCCTCGATCACCTCGACCGAGAAGCTGGCCATGTTGGCGAACATGCAGGTGTTGCCGTCCAGCCCGTCCGCCCAGGGCCGCCCGCCCCACGAGCCGGACAGGAAATCCACATAGATGAACGGCCGCAGTTCCTTGTCGTAGCCGCCGATCGTCACCCCGGTGTTCCCCCCGTCCGACGCGGCAAACACCCGATCGGGATAAAGTTGCGCCAGCGCACCAAAACAGCAGTCCACCGCACGAAACCCGGTCAGCCCCCGCGCCGCACACGCCGCCGGCAGTTTTCCGTGCATGATGGTGCCCGCCGGCGCGATCACGCTGATCGGGCGGAACACGCCGTCGTTGTTCGGCATGTTGATCGACAGCACCGACTTCACCGCGGTAAAACTCGCCGCCGCGGTGTAGCTCCAGGTGTTGTTGATCGCGCCCTTCACCTGCGGCGCGCTGCCGGTCCAGTCCACCTCCATCGTCTCGCCGTGCTTGCGCACCGTGCACACCAGCGGGATCGGTTTTCCCACGTCGATCTGGTCGTCGTCGATCCAGTCGGTGAACGTCGCCTCGCCGTCCGGCAGTTGCGCCAGGCAGTGCCGCGTCAGCCGCTCGGAGTAGTCCATCGTCGCGACCATCAGCGCGCGCACCTGCTCCGCGCCGTAGCGCGCGACGATGTCCACCATGCCCCGCGCGGCGATCTCGCAGGCGGCGAGCTGGCTGCGCAGGTCGCCCAGCACGCGGTTCGGCACCCGGACGTTGCGATCGATGATGCGGAACAGCGTGGCGTTCGCCACCCCGCGCTCATACAGTTTTAGCGGCGGGATGCGCAGCCCCTCGGCATAGATCTCGGTACTGTCCGACGCGTTCGACCCCGGCACGCGCCCGCCCACATCCGTGTGGTGGCAGATCGTTGCGGCATACGCCAGCACGCGCCCGTCGGCGAACAGCGGCTTGAAGATGAAGATGTCGGGCAAATGCATCCCGCCGTCATACGGATCGTTGTTGATCAGGATGTCGCCCTCGGCGATGTCGTCGCCGTAATGGCGCAGCGCCGCCTGCAGCGCGATGGGGATGGAGCAGAGATGCCCGGGCAGGCTGAGCCCCTGCGCCACCAGCCGCCCCTCAGCGTCGCAGATCGCGGCGCTGTAGTCCATGATGTTCTTCAACACGCCGGAATAGGCGGTGCGGTAGATCGTCAGCACCATCTCGTCGCCAAGCGCGGCGACGGCGTTGCGGAAGAGTTCCTCGGTGATCGGGTCCATGTCGGGGCTTGCGTCCGTGCTGCGTGTGGTCGCATGGGACCATCCGCAGCGCGCGGTGGCAACCGATTGTTGCAACGCGACAAGGCGATCCAGCGGGGCGGGACGATGGCGCTCGCCCTTGCTGTCCGACCTACGCTACGGCCCGCCATTGGCGAGCCAGCCGCCGTCCACCGACATGATTGCGCCGTTGATCCACTCGGCCGCCGGCGAGCCGAGGAAGCAGGCCATCGCCGCGATGTCCGCCGGCCGGCCCAGGCGGCGCAGCGTCGTACGGGCCAGCAGCGCGTCGCGATCGATGATCCCCTGCTGCACCAGCGTCTCCAGCATCTCGGTCTGCACGTAGCCCGGCGCGATCGCGTTCACCCGCACGCCGTGCGGCCCCCATTCGCTGGCGAGCGTGCGCACCAGGTTGGACACCGCGCCCTTCGTTGCGGTGTACGCCGCGCGGTTCGCCGCCGCCGTGACGCCGTAGATCGAGCTGGTCGCCAGGATCACGCCGGCGCCCGCCGGCACCATCCGCCGCGCCGCGGCCTGCGCGGTCAGGAACACGCCGGTCAGGTTCAGGTCCGGCACGCCCCGCCATTCCGCCTCGGTCAGCTCCAGCGTCGGCTTGTTGGCCGACATGCCGGCGTTGGCGTGCGCCACGTCGACGCCGCCCCAGGCGCGGTCCATCGCGGCGAAAGCGGCCTCGAGGTCCGCGCCGACGGCCGCCGAACCTTGCAGGCAGATCCAGCCCGCGGGCGCATCCGCGACCGGATCGCGATCCAGGATGCAGATGCGCCCGCCGCGTGCCGCGTAGGCGTCGGCGACCGCGCGCCCGATGCCGCGGGCGCCGCCGGTGACCAGCAGCCGCGTGCCGGGCGGCGGGTCGGCGGACAGGACGAGCGGGTCGGGCATGGCGTGCCTCCTTGGATGATTGCCGCGATCGTGGCATGGCATGGCGCGACTGCCCATCATCCGGGAGGACGCACCGATGAAGCTGCCGCAGACCATGTCGTACATCGAAATGACCGCGCCCGGCGGGCCGGAAGTATTGCACCTGACCACCGGCCCGCTGCCCGGCCCGAAGCCGGACGAGGTGCTGATCCGCGTGCTGGCGGCCGGCGTGAACCGCCCGGATGTGGCGCAGCGCAGCGGGTCGTATCCGCCGCCCCCGGGGGCCAGCCCGCTGCTCGGCCTGGAGGTCGCCGGCGAGGTGGTTGCCGCCGGCGATGCGGTGACGCAGTACCGGATCGGCGACCGCGTCTGCGCGCTGACCAATGGCGGCGGCTACGCCGAATACTGCGTCGCACCGGCCCCGCAATGTCTGCCCTGGCCGGCCGGCTACGACGCGCTGCGCGCCGGCGCGCTACCAGAAACCTATTTCACCGTGTGGGCCAACCTGTTCCAGGGCGGCCGGCTCGCCGGGGGAGAAAGCACGCTGATCCACGGCGGCTCGTCGGGCATCGGCGTCACCGCGATCCAGCTCGCGCGCGAATTCGGCGCGACGGTGTATGCCACCGCCGGCTCGGCGGAAAAATGCGCCGCGTGCGTAAAACTGGGGGCCGCGGCGGCGATCAACTACCGCACGCAGGATTTCGTCGAGGAGATCGCGCGGCTGACCGGCCGGCGCGGCGTCGACGTCGTGCTGGACATGGTCGGCGCGCCGTACATGCAGCGCGACCTGCGGGTGCTGGCGATGGACGGGCGGCTGGTGCTGATCGCGTTCCTCGCCGGCTCGAAGGTAGAGAATTTCGATTTCGTCACCGTCATGACCAAGCGGCTGACCATCACCGGCTCCACCATGCGCCCGCGCAGCACGGCGCAGAAGGGTGCGATCGCCGCGGAACTGCGCGCGAAGGTGTGGCCGGTGCTGGAGGCGGGTCGTTGCGCCCCGGTGATCCACGCGACGTTCCCGCTGGCCGAGGCGGCCGCCGCGCACCGGCTGATGGAATCCAGCGCGCATATCGGCAAGATCATGCTGCACGTGGCCGAGTAGCCGGTCTTTCCGGGCGCTCCGGGTCAAGGGATCCCGGCGCGGCGCCGTCGCACGACCCATTGGGAGTCGCCATGGACTTTGCCCTTTCGCACGAACAGCACATGCTGGTGGACACCGTGCGGGCTTTTGTCGCCGCCGAGTTGAAGCCGCTGGAGCAGGAGGTCGAGGCCACCGGTGCCCTCGCGCCCGAGAAGGCCCGCGCGCTGCTGGAGAAGTCGCGCGCCCTCGGCCTGTATGCCATGAACATCCCGACGGAATACGGCGGCGGGGGGCTTTCCGCAGTCGATACCATGCTGGTCGAGGAACAGTTCGGCCGCACCACGGATATCCTGATCCGTCGCGCCTTCGGCAACGTCTACGAGGTGCTGCTGGTGGGCGATGCGGCCCAGCGTGCACGGTGGCTGCTGCCCGCGGTGCGCGGCGAGCGCACCTGCTCCATCGCAATTACCGAGCCGGAAGCGGGGTCCGATGCCGCCGCCATCCGCACGCGCGCGATCCGCGACGGCGCGGGGTGGCGGCTGAGCGGGGGGAAACATTTCATCAGTGACGGCTATTACTCGGATTTCTTCGTGGTCGCCGCGGTCACCGATCCGGCCGCGCGGGGACGCGGGATCTCATTGTTCCTGGTTGATAAGGATCAGCCGGGATTCAGCGTCGGTCGCAACCAGCCGATGATGGGGCTGGCCGGCACCAGCCACGCGGAACTGTTCTTCGACGGGATAAAACTGGGCCCGGAATGTCTGCTTGGCCCCGAAGGCGCCGGGCTGCGCCTGGTGCTGGAAACCCTCGGTCGCGTGCGGCTCGGCCAGGTCGGGGCGCGAGCGATCGGCAAGGCAACGCTGGTGACCGAGTTGATGGCGGAGCACCTGAACAGCCGGCGCCAGTTCGGTCGGACGCTGGGCGAGTTCCAGTTGATGCAACAGATGCTGGCGGACAGTGCGATGGACATTGTCGCGGCGCGCCTGCTGCTGCATCGCGCCGCCTGGGAGCTGGATCGGGGTGGCGACGCGCGCGAGCTGATCGCGATGGTCAAGGTGCAGGCCTCGGAGGCGCTTGGCCGGGTCGTGGATCGGGCGGTGCAGGTATTCGGTGGCATGGGATTCTGCAAGGATCTGCCGATCGAGCGCTATTATCGCGATGCGCGGGTGTACCGGATTTTTGATGGGACCTCGGAGATCCATCGCACCGCCATCGCCCGCAGTATTTTGCGCAATGGATCTGCGCTGTACGATGTGGCGGCGCAGGTTGGGACTACGGGCTGACCGAAATTGAATACACCTCTCCCGCACTTCGCAGGCTTGCGCCGCGAAGCGGACCAAGGCGCGGAGTACTTGCGATGCGGGTGAGGGTGGTGCACGCGGCACCACCCTCACCCTCGGCGCTTTGCGCCTCGCCTTGGTCCGCTTCGCGGCGCAAGCCCGCCAAGTGCGGGAGAGGTGTTACGCGCGCCGCGCGTCCTCGCGGATCATTGCGGCACCCTTCTCGGCGATCATGATCGTCGGCGCGTTGGTGTTGGTTGAGGTTACCGCAGGCATCACCGAGGCGTCGACCACGCGCAGCCGCTCCAGCCCGTGCACGCGCAGCCGGTCGTCCACCACCGCCAGCATGTCGTGACCCATCTTGCAGGTGCAGGTGGCGTGGAACACGGTGCCGCCGGTTTGGCGCGCGTAATCCAACAGCTCGTCGTCGGTCTGCGCCTGGCCGCCCGGAACCGTTTCGGCGACGACGTATTTCGCCAGCGCGGGCGCGGCGAACAGCCGGCGGATGAAGCGCAGGCCGCCGACCACCGCGCGACGGTCGGTCTCCTCGCTGAGATAGCGCGGGTTGATCGCGGGGGCCTCGGCGGGGCGGTTCGATTTCGCTTCGACATAGCCGCGGCTGAGCGGGCGCATCTGCCACATGCCCGCCGTCATGCCTGGCCTGGTGTCGAGCTTGCGCACCGGCCCGGGTGCGTAGCTGCCGGGGGCGAACAGCGCCTGGATGTCGGGGGTCGCTGATTCCTCCAGCACCTTCACCGAGGCGGCGACCAGCGATGCGGCGTAGGTCAGCAAACCCTTGCCGGCGAACACGTAGCGCAGCAGCTCGCCGGCAAACAGCACGCCGCGTGACTTCTCGTTCAGCGTGCGCGCGCCGGTGACCGCGCAGGACACGCGGGCGAGGAAATGGTCCTGCAGGTTCCGGCCGACGCCGCGCAGCACGTGATTGACCGCGACCCCGACGCGATCGAGATGATCCGGATCGCCGACGCCGGAAAGCTGCAGGATGTGCGGCGAGCCGACAGCGCCGGCGGACAGGATCACCTCGGCCGCGGCATCGACGCGCTCGACCGTGCCGGAACGGGAATATTCCACACCTACGGCACGCGGGCCGTCGAACAGCACGCGGTGCACCAGCGCGTGGGTGACGACCTGAAGATTGGGTCGTTTCATCGCCGGACGCAGATAGCTGCGCGCGGCGCTCGCCCGGAACCGCCCGCCGCGGGTCTGCTGCACCCACCCGATGCCGTCCCCGGAACCCGGCGGCAGGTCGTTGACGTCGGGGCGGTATTGCATGCCGATCTGCTGGCCGGCCTCGATCGCGGCCTGGCACAGCAGCGGCTTGTCGGCGGTCTGCGCGGTGAACAGCGGTCCGCCTGCGCCATGCGTCGCGTCGGCGCCGGCCTCCCAGTTCTCCGCCTTCTTGTAGAACGGCACCACGTCGTCCCACGACCAGCCGCGATTGCCGAGCTGCGCCCAGTGGTCGAAATCCTCCGGCTGGCCGCGCACATAGATCAGGCCGTTGATCGAGCTGGAGCCGCCCAGAACACGGCCGCGCGGATAGGCGATGGCGCGGCCATTGGTGCCGGGATCGGGCTCCGCCCTAAAACCCCAGGTCAGGGTGGGGTGGTCCAGCAGCTTCATGTAGCCGGCGGGGATGTGGATCAGCGGGTTCCAGTCGCGCCCGCCGGCTTCCAGCAGCACGACGCGCGTGCCGGGGTCCTCGGTGAGCCGGTTGGCCAGGACGCAGCCCGCCGAGCCCGCGCCGATGATGACGTAGTCCGCCTGCATGGTCGTTCTCTCCCCGATGGCGGCGTCGGGCGCCGCGGTGGTGCAGTCGTGCCGCAGCTCTTTTGCCCGCCAGCCGCCGACTGTGCCATAGTGCACTGGCAAAGCCGCATTCAGCGGTTGTTGCGGAGCCAGACGATGCCGCTGCCCGAGCCACTCATCGCCGTTTCGGCCGACACGCTGAGCGGCGCGCCGGTGTTCAATGGCACCCGCGTTCCGGTCCAGACGCTGTTCGACTACCTGGAGGCCGGCGATCCGCTTACCGAGTTCCTGGCGGATTTTCCCAACGTCACACGCGAGCACGCAGTCGCGGTCCTTGAGATGGCGCGTCGGCGCGCCGTTGAGGCGGCATCGCAAGCAGCCGAATAGCCGTCGCAGCCGCGCGATGCGTGTTTTGTTGGACAACTGCGTTCCTCGACGATTTTGTGCCTCACTTGAGGGGATCGATGTTACGGCCGTCGTGGATATCGGCTGGGCACACCTGACCGACCGCGAACTGCTCGATGCCATGGTTGGCCGCTTCGACGTGCTGGTGACCGTCGACCGCGGCATTCGCCATCAGCAGCGACTGCATGACCGCCAGATTGCGGTGGCCTTGCTTCGGGCGCGGACCAATCGTCTGGCCGATCTGGCGCCGCTGGTCCCGGCCTTGCGTCACGCGCTTGGTCAAATGCGCTTCGGGCAGGTGCATGAAATCGGTGGCACACCGGGGAGAGGCGGCGAACCGCCGATCGATTGACGCGCTCGGCGGCCGCGAGCCCCTCCTTTCGCATCGTCATGGCCGTCCCTGGGGGACACGTCCCTCGCGGCAAGGCTTGACCCGGACGTCCATTCCAGCACCGTGCCGCGACGGATGGCTGGGTGATCCCCGGGTTGATCCCCGGGTCAAGACCTCATGTCCGTTTCCTGCCCTGAAGGGGTGACCCGTCTCGCCATGTGTCGATGATCGAGGGTC
>Ga0209415_10016808_pt1 | contig 11713 bp, 12 predicted proteins | sample PeaSoiSIISIP2007_FD_187696 | JGI IMG/M metagenome (GOLD analysis project Ga0209415, IMG submission 187696) | Peat soil microbial communities from Weissenstadt, Germany - SII-SIP-2007 (SPAdes) (version 2) | ecosystem: Environmental > Terrestrial > Soil > Wetlands > Peat | place: Germany... | reverse complement strand
TATCGTCGGGTCGTCGGGTCGTCGGGTCGTCGGGTCGTCGGGTCGTCGGGTCGTCGGGTCGTCGGTCGGGGACCCCCGCACGTCTCCCTCGGCGTTCCGGGCCCGGTCCGCACCTCCCCGATGTCCCACGTCCGACGCCGGTCGACACGGCACCCCGCGTCGTCGTTAGTGTCCGCGCATGCACGCACAGGACCTCGCCGGGCAACTCGGCACGGTCATGGGCACCGCCTTCGACGAGGCCGTGGAGGTCGGGGACCTGACCCGGTTGCCCGGTGGCGCCTCCCGCGAGACGTGGAGCTTCTCGGTGCGCGGGCCCGACGGCACGACGAGGCGCCTTGTCCTGCGCCGCGATCCGCCCGGGGCGCCGGTCTCGGGATTGGGGCTCGAGGCCGGCCTCCTGCAGGCCGCGGCGCGCGCCGGGGTCCCCGTGCCCCGGGTCATCGTGGCCGGCGACCGGTCCGACGGGCTCGGGGCCGCCTTCATGGTCATGGAATTCGTCGAGGGGGAGACCATCCCGCGCCGGATCCTGCGCGACGCGGCGCTGGCCGAGGTGCGGCCCCGCCTGGCCGGGCAATGTGGGCAGGTGCTCGCCACCCTCCACCGCATCCCGCCTGCCGAGGTGCCCGGCCTGGCCGGCGGGGACGCGCTCGAGCAGCTGCGCGGCCTGCTCGACCGCCTGGGACAGCCGCATCCCGCCTTCGAGCTGGGGATGCGCTGGCTGGCCGAGACCCGTCCGGCGCGCTCGGGCGAGTCGGTGGTCCACGGTGACTTCCGCAACGGCAACCTGATCGTCGGGGTCGAAGGCATCCGGGCCGTGTTGGACTGGGAGCTCACCCACCTGGGCGACCCCCTCGAGGACCTCGGCTGGCTCTGTGTCAAGGCGTGGCGCTTCGGCTCCGCTCTGCCCGTGGGTGGGTTCGGCACCGTCGAGCAGCTGGTCACCGCGTACGAGGGGGCGGGCGGCGGTCCCGTCGACGCCGCCTCGCTGCACTGGTGGCAGGTGCTGGGCACCTTGCGGTGGGGGATCATCTGCATCGTGCAGGCCCTCACCCACACCACCGGCGCGCTGCGGTCGGTCGAGCTGGCCGCCATCGGGCGCCGGGTGTGCGAGGTCGAATGGGACTTGCTGGAGCTCCTGCCGTGAGTGCCGGCTCCGGCCTGCCCGAGCCACCGTCCTCCGCCGTCGACGCCGGTCGAGCTGCGGCGGTGGGGGGGTGGGCTCCCCACGACATCCCCTCTGCGGCTGGGCTGCTCGACGCCGTACGCGAGTTCCTCGAGTCCGAGGTCCTCGCCGTCACCGAGGGCAGGGTGCGCTTCCACGTCCGGGTGGCCGCCAATGTCGTGGGCATGGTGGCACGTGAGATCGAACTCGGGCCCGAACAGAGCGCGGCCCACGCCGCTCGCTTGGAGGGTCTCGGTGTGCACAGCGAGGCCGAGCTGGCCGCCGCCATCCGCTCGGGCGCCCTTGATTCGCGCTGGGACGAGGTGCGGGCTGCGGTGGGCGCCACGGTGCGCGACAAGCTGGCGGTGGCCAACCCCGGCTACCTCGTACCTCGGCACGACGGCGAGGAGGAGGTCCACCCCCGATGACGCGTATGGTCGCGCCATGAGATTCGGCATCGACATTGCCCAGCAGCGGATGGAATTCGCCGAGGTCGTCGCTCGCGTCCGCTTCGGCGAAGCCCTCGGCTTCGACGGCGCGTGGGGTTTCGACCACTTCGTGCCCATGTACGGCGAAGGCCCCGGCAACTGCTTCGAGGGGATGACCACGTTGGCGGCGCTGGCCTCGGCCACGGCCACCATTCGTCTGGGTCTGCTCGTCACCGGCGTGACGTATCGCCATCCCTCGGTGCTGGCCGCTCAGGCCGTGACCGTGGACCATGCCAGCGCGGGTCGGCTCGAGCTGGCCCTCGGGGCCGCCTGGTACGAAGCCGAGCACCGCCAGCTCGGGCTGGAGTTCCCGCCCACGGGTCGCCGCTTCGACTGCTTGGAGGACGAGCTCGAGATGCTCACCAGGCTCTTCACCGGGGAGGTGGTGTCGTACCGGGGCAAGCGGTTCTCCCTCGACAACGCCCAGATGCGACCGGTGCCCGTGCAGCGGCCGCACCCGCCCATCTGGATCGGGGGCTCGGGTCGACGGCGCACCCTGCCGCTCGTGGCCAAATGGGCCGACGTGTGGCACACCTGGGGCAGCGCCGAACACCTCGGTGTGCTGTCGGCCGAGGTCGACCGGCTGGCCGAGGCGGCCGGGCGAGATCCCGCCTCCATCCTGCGCGCCTCGTCACTGTCGCTGTCCGCGCCCTGGGACGACGTCCGGCGCGATGCGGCGGCCATGCGTGACGCCGGCATCGGGTACCTGGTGTGCGGCTGGCCCGAGGAAGGACGCCCCCGCGTCGAGGAGTTCGCCACCACCGTCATGGCCGAGTTCACCGGAACCTGAGGTCGGCAGGGTGGAGGAGACGAGGATGGCGTCGCCTTCTCCGAACCGCGGTCGCCTTCAGACACTCGCGCCGATCGCAGTCTTCGACGTCATCGGGCCCCTCGTGGCTTACTACTCGCTGCGCTCGGCCGGGTTCTCCACGGTGGCGTCGCTGGTTCTGAGCGGCGTACTGCCCGCCTTCGGGGTGGCTCTGAAGGTGACTCGCCATCGGAGCGTGGACGCCGTCGGCATCCTCGTCCTGATCGGGATCGCCGTGGGCACTGCCCTGGGACTCGCGAGCGGGAACCCTCGTCTCGTGCTCCTCGACGGCACCGTTCCGACGGCCGTCTTCGGCGCCGTGTGCCTGGGATCTCTGTGGTCGAGTCGACCGCTGATGTTTCGCTTCGCCCTGGAAGCCATGGGAGCGGACACGCCCAGGGGACGAGACTTCGCCGACAAGTGGCGTTATCCCGGCTTCCGCCACGCCTTGAGGGTGACGACGGTGGTCTGGGGTCTGGCGTTCGTCGCTGAGGCTCTGGCTCAGGTCCTCGTCATCGAGACAAGCTCGACGGACGTCGCCAAGACCACGTCGAACGTGATGCCGTTGGTCTTCGGCGCGGTCGTGATCGCCTGGAACATCGCCTACGCCAAGCGCGGCCAGCGCCAGGGTGAGCTTGCAGCCGAGGCGGCTCGCACCCGGGGCGATGCGCCCCCGCCCATGCCTACGTCGCCCTGAAGCCAGCCGCGTCGCGCCGCGTTCGGCGTCCGGGGCCCTCACTAGAGTCGGGCGATGGCCTCTGCCCATGACCCGACCATCACCGTCTACGGGGCGCCCTGGTGCCCCCATTGCAAGCGAGTGAAGAGGTTCCTTGCTGCTCACCGTGTCCCCTACGACAACGTCGACATCGAGGACCGACCGGAGGCGATCGAGCGCCTCAAGGAGCTGCAGGGCGGCGGGCAGATCATCCCCATGGTCGTATTCGGGGACGGAACCCACGAGGTGAACCCGAGCGACGAGACCCTGGCCGGCCGCATCGGCCTGACCGTCGAAGCCGATCGGTCCGCCTATGACCTTGTCATCGTCGGGGGTGGACCTGCCGGGCTGGCGGCCGCCATCTACGCCGCTCGCGAGGGCATCGACTCGATCGTCGTCGATGCCAGCGCCCTCGGCGGCCAGGCCAGGATAAGCGACCGGATCGACAACTATCCCGGGTTCCCCGACGGGATCGCCGGAGCGGAGCTGGTCGACCGATTCGTGGCCCAGGCTCGTCGCTACGGGGTGGAGCTCCGCTCGGCCGTGTCGGTCACCGCCGTCGAGCACGATGGCGGTGACCTGGTGACATCACTGTCCACCGGGCAGAAGCTCACCTCTCACGCCGTGATCGTGGCCACGGGGTCGACGTACCGACGCCTCGAGGTTCCCGGCGAGGAGGATCTCATCGGCGCCGGCGTCCATTTCTGCGCCACCTGTGACGGTCCCTTCTACAAGGGTGCTGACGAAGTGGTCGTCATCGGCGGCGGGAACTCGGCCTTGGAGGAGGGGCTGCACCTGTCCGAGTTCGCCCATCGGGTGCGGGTGCTGGCCCGTTCCGGTCTCTCTGCCTCGCCGGTCCTGCAAGAGCGGGTGCGATCCGATCCCCAGTTCATCGTGCACACCGGCTTGGACATCGTTGCACTAGAGGGGGAGCGCAACAGATTCTCCGCTGCCGTGGCCCGTGACCGAGACAGTGGCACGATGCACCGATTCCCGGCCGCAGCCGCCTTCGTGTTCATCGGCCTCTACCCCAACGTCGACTTCCTGGGTGACGCCGTGGAGCGCGACGCCGGCGGGTTCCTCGTGACCAGTCCCACCATGGAAACGACGATGGCGGGCGTCTTCGCAGCCGGCGACGTGCGTTCGGGGTCGACGAAGCAACTCGGTTCGGCCGTGGGCGAGGGGATCGCCGCTCTCCTCATGACGCGCCGCCACCTCGAAGCCAACAACTACAAAGCTGTGGCACTCGTCGACGCCTGACTGGCAATATCGAGTGCATGGTCGTCGTCCGTGCCATGATGGACTCGGATGTGCCCGGGGCGGCGAAAGCCTGGGAACACGCATTTCAGGCCATGCGCGCCACGTACGGACTCCCTGTTCCCCACGTGACCAGGGAGGACGAACTCCGACTCCAGCACCGCATACGCCACTTCCTCGCCACGGACCCGACCGGGTCGTGGGTGGCGGACGATTCCGGCGCGATCACCGGTCTGTCCCAGTCGTTCGTGCGCGAGGGCTACTGGGTCTTGTCGCTGCTGGCCACGGTTCCGGATCTGCAGCGACGTGGACTGGGACGCGAGCTGCTGCAGCTGGCCATGCGCAACGCCGACTCCCGTAGTCCGGGCTCCATCCAATGCTCCCGGGACGCCGCCGCCATGGCGTTGTATGCCTCGGTCGGTTTCTCCCTTCATCCCGCCGTCATGGGTTGGGGCACCGTCCGCCCGGGCACGGTGTTCGCCGATCCCCGGGTACGCCACGGTGACGATCGAGACCTCGCTACGGTCGACGCCGTCGATCGCGACGTCCGGGGCTCCGCCCGCTCCGTGGACGTCGTGGCCATGCTGAAGGAGCCGGGCAGTCGTCTCCTGCTCATCGATGACCGGGGCTACGCCGTGGCCAAGGACGACCGGATCGTGACCCTCGGTGCCCGTGACGAAGACGCGGCGACGGCGTTGCTCAAGACGGCGCTGTCCGAGATGGGTGAGGGCGCGCTCGTTCAAGTCGGGTGGCTCACGGCGAAGCAGCAATGGGCCATCCGCGCCCTCGTGGACTGTGGTGTCGAGCTTCACCCCATTGGCCCGATGATGGTGCGTGGGCTGCCTGGCCCGCCCGCGCCGTACATTCCGAGCGGTGGGTATGGCTGACAGGGACGAGCCCGGCTCGCGATCACGCCCTGTGCATCTGCCGGGCGGCGTTGGCCGTCTGACGTCAGAGGCCGGCGAGGGCGTGGAAGGCGACGGCGGCGGCCGTTGCGACGTTCAGCGAGTCGACCCCGTGTGCCATCGGGATGGGGACCACCACGTCGGCCGCCGCCAGTGCCGCATCCGTCAGGCCCGGCCCTTCTGCGCCGAGGAGCAGGGCCACACCGACGGGGTCGCCTGAACCGGACAACCGGGCCTTGAGCTCGGCGAGACCGACGGCAGGGACACCGCTGGCGGTGGCGAGACGCGGTGCCAACCCGGCGACGACGAAGCCGGCGGCCCGCACCGTGTGGAGCCCCGACGGCCACGGCATCAGCCGGGCGAATGGCATGTGCAGGACATGCCCGACGGACACCCGGATCGACCGGCGGTAGAGCGGGTCGGCGCACGTGGGGTCGAGGAGGATGCCGGCCGCCCCGAAGGCGGCGGCGTTGCGGAACAGGGCCCCGATGTTCTCATGGTCGTTGAGGCCCTCGAGGACAGCGATGAGCCGAGGAGCTCCTTGCGCAGAGGATGTTCCAACTGCGTCGGCCAGGAGCCGTCCGGCACCGGTGGGCGGCGGGCGGTTGGCCACCGCCACCACACCCCGGTGCAGGGCGAAGCCGACGGTGGCGGCCACCACGGTGCGAGACCCCACGAACACCGGCGCCCCTCGGGCTCGTGTGGCCGCCACCAGGTCGCGGGCCGCCTTCACCTGGCGATCGTCGACGAGCAGTGAACGCACCGTGTATTCGGACGTGAGGAGCCGTTCGACGGCGAGCCTCCCCTCGATCACGAAGACCGACTGATCGGAGTCCCGCCGGATCCGGCCGGCCGGGTCGTTGAGGTCCCGGAAGAGGTCGAGACGGGGGTCGTCGGGATCGTCCACCTCGACGAGTGGGCCCGGGGTGACGTCAGGCGGGTCCGGGGGCGCGTCCGACACCCCGCCAGCCTCGCGTAACGCACGCGGGGACCCCGCCGGGCAATCGCGGCTGGGGGTGGTCCCGGTCGTTCCGGCCAGTCGGGACCACCTAGGGCCGTACTCCTCCCGGCCTGTTCACTGACGGTGTCGCCCGGCCGATGCGGCCATGGGGGGCGGGTGTCGTCGAACCCCAGGGTCTGCCTATGCCGGGTCCTCCTGAGCCGCCATGACCCCGCAGTGGTCGGTCGACGCGCGCCGCCAGGGAGAATCCCGTCTCCCTCATCGTCGAGATCGCGACACGGCGATCGGGCGGTGCTCGAACCATGACCGCCACGCCCGGTAGCCACCGACCAGATCCGCCGGGTGCTTGAAGCCGAGGTCGGCCAGTGCCGCCGCCGCCGCCAGGCTCGATGCATAGCCTTCGGAGCAAACGATCACAACGGGCTGGTCCAGGTCTTGCACTTCGGCGAGGCGGTGCGACCCCGTCACGTCCAGGCGCCATTCGAGCACGTTGCGTTCCACCACAATGGCTCCCGGAAGTGATCCCTCGTCCTGGCGCTGGGCGGCGGGGCGGATGTCGATGACGATGCCTCCCGTGGCCATGACACCTTCGAGTTCGTAGGGCCCGACCCGGTGGATCCGTCGACGCGCCCGGATGACGAGGTCGTCTGTCGTCGTGCTCATGGGGTCACCTCGCCGAGCCGGTACCGAACGGTTCGGCCGGTCTCCGGCCTGCCATCGGTGATCTCATAGAAGGTCATCGTCGTGAGGCGAGGGGCATAGACATGGACGCTCAGGGCCGGAGTGGTGCTCCGGTTGACGATGTCGTGTACATGCGCGCCGCAGAATGTAACGGACCTCCCTGGTGATAGCACGTTGGTGTCGATTTCGACCCGGCCGTCGGCGTGCTCAGCCACGATCGTCTCGACGAGTTCGCCTCTCGTCACCACCACCGCGCCTGAGGCGTCGCCGTGGTCATGCAGGTCGATGGCCCCTCCCGGGGGCCAGGCGATGACCCACGCCTCGAAATCCTCGGACGCAACCATGAGCTGCCAGCTGCGTCCGCTCTGCCGCTCCAGATCCGACCACCAATGGGCGCTGTGAGCGAGGCCCTCGGCGATGGCAAGGAGACTCCGTTCCCCGAGCTCGCCGGGATTGGCCGCTGGACGGCGAAGGTGGACCGTGCTGGCAGAAGCCACAGCCGGCGGCGTCGGCAGCACGGCTCGCTTGCCCTGGCCAGTAGCGACCAGCGACGTCATGCCAGCCGGGGGACGGCGGACCCCTCCCGCGGCTGGGGGCTGCGGCGGGAGGGGTCCGTGCGCGTCGCCATGGCCGACACCGTAGGGCCGAAAGACGACTTTGTCAATCGGATTTATAGGGAATGGCACCCAAACAACTGCTCCGCGGAGTGAACGGGTCCTCTGCACCCCGCACGCATAGACCTGGCATCGGTCTACTGAGTCCGCAAGATCTGTCCAACTGCCCGCTTGCGGGCCGAAGCCAGGGCCGGGATCACAGCCAACAGGTTGGCGCCGACGAACACGCCCAGCGCGAGTGCTGCGATCGCCCCGGCAGGGACGATGGGGACGGGTACGGCCCCGAGGTTCGTAGCAAATGCCTTCCAAATGAGCCGACCGACGACGATGCCAAGCGGAATACCGACGATGATGCCTACCAGGGCAACCGTCGCCGCCTGCCAGAACACTGTCGCGGCGATCTGGCCGTTGACGAAGCCCAATGCCTTCAACAATCCCATCTCGCGCCGGCGGCGGATCACGCTGACCACGAGCAGATGGAGGAGGGTTGCTGCGCCGAACACGGCCAGCACAAACCCGAGAAGGAGCGGGAAGTTCACGGCCTCCCCGAAGTTCACCAAGGAAGTAGGAATCGTCGGCCGCGTCGCAATGCCCTGGGAGATGTAGTGGGCGATATCAGCCTGACCCTTCGGGTTCGACGTTGTCCTCGCCAGAACGGCGAAATTCTGATTGGCGTCGAACGCATTCCGACACGCACCTTGTGTCGGACTGGGCGGGCACACCGCGTTCAAGTAGCCGGCCAGCGTGAACGCCGCCCCGGACCCCAGCCCCCCGAGCCCAGCGTCGCTGGGGAATGACGTCGTCCCCACGACGCGAAATGAAACGGTGCGCGTGCCGCCGGTCGGAACTTGCAAGGTCACGCGGACAGCCGACCCGACTTGGGCGCCAACCTGGTGCAGGGTCGTGGTGCCGAGAGCGATATCCCTGGCGGCGGCGGGGAGCCGACCACTTACCACCGACATGAGGAGTGGCCCTCGCACGGCTCTTCCGGCGAAGGCGAAGACGCTGACCCCGTTGATAGACACCTCGTCTCGGGCCGCGAGCATGATCCCGGCTATGGCATGGTCACGCTCGAGGCCGGCCAATTCGGAGGTGGGATTGCCTGCCCCTCCTCCCTGGTTGGAGAACGTCATCTGGTAGTCGCTGCCGTAGAGCGCGGGAGTGGCCGTCAGGTGCGACAGGCTGGCACCGAATACGGCCGTTGCGCACAGGGCCATGACTGCCAAGGCCGTGCCGAACAGGGCGGTACCCACCGGGATCGAGGCCGCACCGCGTCCCCGTTCCAGGGCGCGACGGACTCCGATGACGGCGCTCGGCGGTGCGCCGGTGGTGGCCACGCGGGCCACGACCGGCCAGGGGTGCGTTTCGGGTTCTCGCTCGTCACCCATTCGCACGCGAGAGGCACGCATGGCCGGCCATATTCCCAGGACGACCACCACGACCACCGTCACCAACGCACCGAGCAGGAGCACCAGAGGGTCGAAGGCGAGACCGGTGGAGGGTTCGGCCAGTCGAGCCTCGCCCACCGGAGCGAGGGGGGAGAGGGCATAGGCGACGACGAGTGCGCCCGCCCCACCGCCGAGTGCCACCACTAGATTCCGCGCCGTGCCGAGCATCACGACCTGGCGCTTGGGCAGGCCCAGGGCGGCCAGGGTGGGGTACTCCTCGCTCTCGACCACACTCTGGCGACCGAGCGCCTGGCCGACCACGGCCAAGCCGGCCAGTGCAGCCAGTGTGGCCAGCACCCACCATCCCACTGCCTGGGGGTGAATCGATGCAGCGACTGCGGCCGCAGACGCGTCTTGATTCGAGACATAGATGAGGTGGAGGCCGGCGGCGGCGGCGGCGAATCGGGGAAGATCCGCAGGTCCGTGCCGCAGCCGAACGAGATAGACCGCAGCGATCACCGTTCGTTGGTTCTCGGCACGTGCAAATGCCTGCGTGGTGAACAGGTCGTACTCAGGTGACTGCCCGGAAGGAAACTCCAGTTCAGCCGCTTCGATGCCCACGACGTGCAAGGAAACCGTCGGCCCCGACGGGGCAGCGTTGGCTCCGCTGGCCAGGGCCTGCAGTTGTGACGATGCATACAGCACGGTGTGGATCACCGAGCCGATGTGCACGCCATCGTCCTGTTGGAGGTTGAAGGATGCGAGCACGTCGTCGCGCGACGATTGGGCGGGCATCCGGCCGGCGACGAGCTTCACCACCCGGTTCAACGCCGTGGGCGACAGCTCGTTGATGTAGAAGTCCGACGAGTTGATGAGGTGCGTACAGTCACAGGTCGGTGGCCCACTGGCGGGGTTGCCGATCGCCGTGACCGAGGCGACCCCTGGCAACCGGGCCAGCTCCGGAACCGGTGTGTTGTTGTATATGTAGACGTCAAAGCCGTGGGCGGCGACGAAGCGTGGGAAGGCGGTGGCCGTTCGCCGCCCGGCGGCCGCGGCAGCCAGGACCAGCCCGCCCACCACGGCGATCAGGGCGACCAACATCAGCCAGGAACGCCACCGACGGCGAAACTCCGCGCCGAACACCAGCCAGACAGCGCCCAAGATGACCTCCTCACCCCAGTGTGATTGACGAGGACAAAGCAGCCAAGGAGGACAACCCGTGTTCCAGGCTCGTGGTAGCACCCGGACCCCGTGGCAACGCGATCGGACGCCCGAGCTGTCGCCCATCGGGCAGGGCGCGGTTCCTCACGGGAATATTCTGCGCCGCGGGCGGGAATCAGGTCTGAGTCTGAGCCACTTTCGCAGGGCCACGCAGCCGCGACTATGGACCCGTCGTGGTGAGCGGCAGCTCTCCAGTCGGAGAGGCGAAGAAGAGATGGGTGGGTCCCGGTGCGCCCGCTGCGAGGGAAAGATGCACGCCCTCGGGTACATTGCCGCCGAGCCAGGCCTCCAGTCCAGCTCGATCCGGAGTTGCCACCTCGATCCGGGAGATCCCGGTAACACCATTCGGATGGGCGACTTGGCTGCGGGCAGGGTGCAGGTGAGGGTCATCCCAGGCCATGAACGCACACCGCCAAGGTTCCATCCAGGCCATGTCCACACCGATCGCCCGCCAGCGCACCGTTTCACCGGTAGGTAGAGCACGGGACCGTCGCTCGACGGGCATTCCGACACGTCTCGCCGTCACCTCGATGTCCTCGGGCTCGACAGACCATCGAGCCAGACCAGGGCCGCGTGTGGACATCGCCGTCACGATCGGCCGACCCTGGGAGGATGCGGCCGCCTCACCCCCGTCGACGACCGCAAGGAGCTCCAGGTACTGATTTCCAAGAGGCACGATGAGGTTCGCCGTGCCTCGGCCCGGATGACGCCCGCCTTCCAGGACAACGAAACCGAGCGTCTCCATGTGTTGCCGAGCGACGACGAGGTCGTCAACGAGGACAATCGCCTGTACCAGTCGGTCGCCCACGGCCCGATTCTTACCGCCGTGAGCGCCAGGGGTAGAGACGCTCTAAGCGGCCCGGTCGAACATCGACGCCTGCGATCCCGCGCTCAGCCCTTGTCAACCTTCTTCAGCGCACCGTATCCACGCTCGATGGCCGCGGTGATGATGGCCTCGAAGTCCTTGTCCGTCAGCACGTGGGGGGTCCCCATGGAAGATGCTCGCCAGTACAGCTCGGCCAGCCATTCCAGAAGCTCGAGGCGGTGTATCGCCTGTTCCATGGTGGAGCCGTAGGCAACAGATCCATGGTTCTGCATCATGGCGGCGTTGCGTCCCTTCAGTGCTTCGATGACATGGTCGGCCAACTCCTGCGAGCCAAAAGTGGCATAGGGTGCCGTGCGGGGTGTGCCTCCCAATTCCAAACAGCTGTAGTGCAGTGCCGGTAGCTCGTCGTGACAACACGACAGCGCCGTGGACGCCATGGCATGAGCGTGCGTGATGGCAAGGGCATTCGTTGCGGCGTAGATTCCGGTGTGAAGCGGTACCTCCGATGTGGGGGCGAGGTCGCCGTCCACGACCTGCCCACCCAGGTCGATGACGGTGATCATCTCCGTCGTCACTGTCCCGAGGTCAGACCCTGTAGGAGTCACCGCGATCAGGTCTCCCTGCCGGGCGGAGATGTTACCCGCCGTGCCGATGACGAGTCCCTTCTCGGCCAGGTAGCGGCTCGCG
>Ga0209415_10016807_pt1 | contig 11714 bp, 11 predicted proteins | sample PeaSoiSIISIP2007_FD_187696 | JGI IMG/M metagenome (GOLD analysis project Ga0209415, IMG submission 187696) | Peat soil microbial communities from Weissenstadt, Germany - SII-SIP-2007 (SPAdes) (version 2) | ecosystem: Environmental > Terrestrial > Soil > Wetlands > Peat | place: Germany... | reverse complement strand
CACGGTAGATCTCCTCCTGCACGTGCTCCTGGCCGACGAGCGCGCCCCGCGGCAGCGGCTGGCCGCGCGCGGGCTCCCACGGCAGGTCGAACAGCTTGTGGCGCGTGAACTCGCCCCACGGATGGCGCACGGTGGTCTTGCCGTAGTGGTCGAAGGCGTCGCGCAGGTAACGGCTGGCGTCGCGCGAGTAGGCGACCGGGTCGCCGTCGAAGAGGTCGAGGAACTCGGCGAACGCCAGGACCCGCCGTCCGGCGCGGAACCGCTGTTCGACGTTGTCCGCGATGGCGCGGACCTGCGATGCAGCGTCGCGAGGCTCGCTCATGCTGAGATTCGAGGGTAGCACGGCGGCCCACCGGGGCTCCCCGGGCCCAAGCCTGGCCTCGTCTACTTCACGAGCACGACCGCCGAGATCTGTCGCTGCTCGAGCAGGCAGTTCGCCCCGGAGCACACGCTGAGCTTGAACGTCCCGCCCACGGTCTTCGTACCCGGTCCGGCTGGGGCGAACTTCACCGTCATCACGCCGCTTTTCGCATCGGTCTTCCGCCAGTCGCCCGCCGCCTTCGAGAAGACGTTGCTCCCCGCCGTGTCCACGCCGAAAAAGTGCAGATCGTTCGTCTCGTCCGCCTTGAAGCGGTACGGGTACTCGTCGTTGACGTGGAAGTCGCCCGTGGCGAAGAGGCGCAGATCGACGGCGCACGTGGCGCCGGGAGCACAGCCGGGCGAGGGCGACGTATCGATGAAGAAGTTGTCGGCGCAAACGGCGTGGCCACACTCGCCGGTCGGCGTTGCAGCCGCGGTCACCGCCTTCGTCGCTCGAGGCGCGCCATCGCCCGCCCTGCTGCACGCGGCGAGGCCGAACGCGAGGAGGCCCAACCCCGACCGCGCGAAGAGCCCCCACCCCGGCCCTCCCCCGGCTTCGGGGGAGGGTGGCGTTGAACGAGCGGAGCGGCACGCGGAAAGGCGCGCCCGCCTCGACATACGGCGCAGCATCGCGCCCATCTTATCTCACGTACAGCTCGAGCATCGGCCCCCGGCCCTGTTCCCAAGGCGCGAGCGCGAACGCCATCCCGGAGCCGCTCTTGCCGTCCGCGACGACGGCGACGCCCTCGTCGTCGCCCTTGCGGCGCCGCCATCGCTCCACGAGCGACCGCACGTCGATGCGAACGAGCGGACCGGACGCAGGCGACACCTCCGTGACCGGCGCGCTCATCTCTTCGATGCGTGGCTGGCGTGCCCACGAAATCGATCGACCGTCCCAGGGATCGACGACGCGCGCAGCGTGCAGCGCGACGGGCGTGGGATCGATGGAGATACCGGCCGGCCGCTCCAGCACGAGGTATGCCTCGAGAACCTTCGCCTCAGGCGTGAGCGGCACCGAGAACCGCAGGAACGCCAGCGCCCCATCATCCCGCCCCATCGTCACGATGACGGGCACCGCCCCCTCAGCGCTACCGCCAGGACGGACATACGCAGCATCGACGGGCGAAAAGAGAAGCCGCCGCGCGGTCGAGATAGCCGGCACTCCTCCTCGCGCGACGCATCGCCCAGCCACGCACGATGCCAGCGCTCCGCACTGCCCCTCGGCGGAGCACATGCGTGGCGGAGGCGTGCACGCGGATAGGGCGACGATCGCCATGAGCACGAGGAACAAAGGACGCGGTCTCACCGTCTCGCCCCAAATGTACACGTCCATCCCCCTCCCCATCCCCCCGTCGCCCAGCGCTCCCCGCCTCCCCACTTGCCTTGCCGTACGCCCCCCCACCCGAGCCCTGCGCCGGGCGATCGCCCCGCGCGTTCCCCCCGTGCCTGATTCCGAAAGTGCTATCCCTTGTCCCGCATGGACGACGCGCCGCTCCTCCGCGTCCGCGGCCTCGTCACGAGCTTCCGCACCGACACGGGCGTCCTCCGCGCCGTCGACGGCGTCTCCTTCGACGTCCCCAAGGCCGCCACCGTCGCCGTCGTCGGCGAGAGCGGCTGCGGCAAGAGCGTGACCGCCCTGTCGATCCTGCGCCTCGTCAACGCCCCCGGCCGCGTCGAGTCCGGCACCGTCGAGCTCGAGGGCCGCGACCTCCTCCAGCTCCCCGAGCGTGCCATGCGCGACGTCCGCGGCAAAGACGTCTCGATGATCTTCCAGGAGCCCATGACCAGCCTCAATCCCGTCTACACCGTGGGCTGGCAGATCATCGAAGCCGTCCGCCTCCACCAGAAACGCTCCCGCCGCGACGCCCGCGCTCGCGCAGTCGAGCTCCTGCGCCTCGTCGGCATCGGAGAACCTGAAACCAACGTCGATGCGTACCCCCACCAGCTCTCCGGCGGACAGCGTCAGCGCGTCATGATCGCGATGGCCCTCGCCTGCGAGCCCAGGCTCCTGCTCGCCGACGAGCCCACCACCGCCCTCGACGTCACCATCCAGGCCCAGATCCTCGAGCTGCTCCGCGACCTGCAGCGCCGCCTCTCGATGAGCATCCTCCTCATCACCCACGACCTCGGTATCGTCGCCGAGAACGCGCGCCACGTCATCGTCATGTACGCCGGACGGGTCGTCGAGAGCGCGCCGGTGCGCGACCTCTTCGCGAAGCCGATGCACCCGTACACGCTCGGCCTCCTCCGCAGCATCCCCCCCGCCGGTCCTCACACCTCGCGTCGCTTGCACGCCATCGAGGGCATGGTCCCCGACCTACGGAAGCTGCCGCCCGGCTGCCGCTTCGCCGATCGCTGCCCGATGCGCATCGAGCGCTGCGACCGCGAGGAGCCCGATCTCGCGCCCATCGGACCGCAGGGCGCGCGAGCCTCGCGCTGCTGGCGAGCGCACGAGGTCTCGCCATGAGCGAGCCGAAGGCGGACCTCTTCCGCCCCGCCGACGGCGACGGTCGCGGGGCCGCGAAGTCGCCGACGCGACCACCCACGCTCATCGCGACCGAGCGCATCTCGAAGTACTACCCGGTAGAGCGCAAGCTCTTCAGCCGCTCCGATCGCTTCGTCCGCGCCGTCGATGGCGTCTCGCTGCGCGTCCGGCGGGGGGAGACCACGGGCCTCGTGGGCGAGAGCGGCTGCGGCAAGAGCACGCTCGGCCGCCTGATGCTCCGCCTCGTCGAGCCGACGTTCGGCCGCGTGATCTACGACGGACGCGACATCAGCCGCCTGTCGCAGCGCGAGCTGCGGCCGCTGCGGCGCCGGATGCAGATCATCTTCCAGGACCCGTACTCCAGCCTCAACCCTCGCATGACGGTGCGTGAGATCGTCGGCGAAGCCATCCGCATCCACCACCTCGCCACGCGTGCGGACGAGGCGTCCCGCATCGCGCAACTCCTCGAGCGCGTGGGGCTCCGCGCCGACGCGATGGAGCGCTACCCCCACGAGTTCTCCGGCGGGCAGCGCCAGCGCATCGGCATCGCGCGCGCCCTCGCGGTGGAGCCCGAGTTCATCGTGTGCGACGAGCCTACGAGCTCGCTCGACGTCTCCATCCAGGCGCAGATGATCAACCTGCTCGTCGAGCTGCAGGAGACTATGGGCATCGCGTACCTCTTCGTCTCGCACGACCTGACGGTCGTCGAGCACGTGAGCCACCGGGTCGCGGTGATGTACCTCGGCAAGATCGTCGAGCAGGCGTCGGCCGCGGACCTCTACGAGCAGCCGCGCCATCCCTACACGCGCGCATTGCTGGCCGCGGCGCCGGTGCCGGACCCCGAGCGCAATCGCGTCCGCCTCGTGTTGGCCGGCGACGCCCCCTCGCCCCTCAGCCCGCCCACCGGCTGCGCCTTCCATCCGCGATGCGAGCGGGCGCTGGCGGGGATGTGCGACCGTGAGACGCCGCCGCTCGAGGAGACGGCCCAGGGCAGCGGCCACCGCGTGGCGTGCTGGAACCCGCACAAGAGCTGACCGGCAGCCGTGATTTGAAGCGTGAGCCGGAAGTTCCGACGGATCGCCACTAAGCACCTGGTGATTTTCGGCGAGACCACCCTAAACTCCGCGACCCGATGACGGCCGAGACCACCTTAGGCCTTTCGCCCCAGGGGGCGACGGACGTCTCGGCAGCTCCGAGCCCGAGCCTCGAGCTGGAGCACCTGGCGAAGCTTTACCGCGAGATGCTGCTCATCCGGCGCGTCGAGGAGGAGAGCGCGCGGGGATACGCCCAGGGGAAGATCGGCGGCTTCCTCCACCTGTACATCGGTCAGGAGGCCGTCGCCGTGGGCGCGCTCGCGGCGCTGAGGCCCGACGACTACGTCATGACGACGTACCGGGACCACGGGATCGCGATCGCGAAAGGGATGCCGCCCGGCGTGCTCCTCGCGGAGCTCTACGGCAAGGCGACGGGGTGCTCGAAGGGGCTCGGCGGGTCGATGCACATGTTCGACAAAGAGCACCACATGCTCGGCGGCTACGGCATCGTGGGGAGCCACATCCCGCTCGCGGCCGGGGTGGCTTTCGCGAGCAAGTACCGCGAGGACGGGCGGGTCACGCTCTGCTTCTTCGGCGAAGGCGCCGTCAGCATCGGCGCGTTCCACGAGGGCGTCAGCCTCGCGGCCCTCTGGAAGCTCCCAATCGTCTTCATCTGCGAGAACAACGAGTACGCGATGGGCACGCCGCTCTCGAGGTCGATGTCCGTCGAGGACGTCTCGCTCAAGGCGCTCGGCTACGGAATGGACCGCGACCGTTTCTTCGCCGACGACGTGCTCGAGGTCGAGCACCGGATCGGCGAGGCCGTGAAGCGCGCCCGCGAGCAGAGCACTCCGACCCTCGTCGAGGTGCGCACGTACCGCTTCCGCGGACACTCGATGAGCGACCCGGCGAAGTATCGGACGCCGGCCGAGCTCGAGGAGCACAAGAGCCGCGACCCGCTCCACCGCGCCCGTGCGCGCCTCACCGCGCAGGGCTTCGGCGACGCGAAGATCGACGCCATCGACAGGTCGGTCGAAGCGGAGATCGCCGACGCCGTGAAGTTCGCAGAGACGAGCCCGGAGCCCGGCGTCGGCGTCCTCGAGGAGACGACGTACTCAGGGCCCTTCGCGTACTGAGAAGCCACGATGCCGCGCACCCTGCGATTCCGCGAGGCCCTCCGGGAGGCGATGATCGAGGAGATGGAGCGCGACGCGCGGGTGTTCCTGATGGGCGAGGAGGTCGGCCACTACCAGGGCGCCTACAAGGTGAGCGAGGGGATGCTCGAGAAGTTCGGCGCCAAGCGCGTCATCGACACGCCGATCGCGGAGGCGGGCTTCGCGGGCGTGGGCATCGGTGCGGCGATGGTGGGCCTGCGGCCGATCGTGGAGTTCATGACGTGGAACTTCAGCGCCGTCGCCTTCGACCAGATCCTCAACCATGCCGCGAAGCTCCGCCAGATGTCCGGCGGCCAGCTCGAGTGCCCGGTGGTCTTCCGCGGGCCGAACGCGAGCGCGCGGCAGGTCGGTAGCCAGCACAGTCACGCGATGGAGCACTTCTACGCGCACGTGCCCGGGCTCAAGGTGGTCGCCCCGGCGTTCCCGGCAGACGCGAAGGGGCTGCTCAAGACCGCCGTGCGGGACGACAACCCCGTGCTGGTGATGGAATCCGAGACGCTCTACGCCGTGAAGGGCGACGTCCCCGAGGGCGACGGCGTCGTCCCGCTCGGCTCGGCGCAGATCGTGCGACCCGGCAAGGACGTCACGGTCGTCGCCTATTCGCGCATGACGCACGTGGCCCTCGATGCGGCGGCGGTGCTGGAGAAGGAGGGCATCTCGGCGGAGGTCGTCGACCTTCGCAGCCTTCGGCCGCTGGACGAGGGCACGCTCGTCGCGAGCGTCGAGCGGACGCACCGCATGGTCGTCGTTCACGAGGGCTGGCCGTACGGGGGCGTCGGCGCAGAGATCGTGGACCGCGTGCAGCGGCTCGCCTTCGACGCGCTCGACTCGCCCATCCTGCGCGTGACGACGCTCGACGTGCCCATGCCGTACAGCGCCAACCTCGAGGAGGCCTGCATTCCGCAGACCGGTCGCGTCGTCGAGGCTGTGCGGCGCGTCACATCCCGCGGGCGCGCCTGAGAGGTCCGGGAAGCCCATGCCCAAGATCCTGGAGATGCCGAAGCTGTCCCCCACGATGGAAGAGGGGCTCCTCTCGGTGTGGCACAAGAACGAGGGCGATCCCGTCCTTGTGGACGACCTGCTCGCCGAGGTCGAGACCGACAAGGCGACGATGGAGTTCCGGTCGTTCGATACCGGGACGCTGCTGAAGATCCTGGCGCCCGCGGGTGCGCAGGTGAAGCTCGGGCAGCCGGTCGCAATCCTGGGAGCCGCCGGGGAGGACATCTCGGCGATCATGGCGCAGGCCGGCAAGGCGGCTGCGTCTGCGACTGCGCCCGCGCCTGCGCCTGCGCCCGCGCCTGAGCCCGCGCCCGCCTCCGCGCTCGAGACCTCGCCGCCTCCCGCCCTGCGCAAGCCACCCGTCGGTCACGTGCTCGACCGCACGGCCTTTGCCCCGGAGGCCATCGCGGACGCACCCGCCCCCGGAGGCCGCGTCCTCGCATCGCCGTACGTCCGCAAAGTGGCGCGCGAGATGGGCGTCGACCTCCGCGGCGCGCAAGGCACCGGACCCGGCGGACGGCTCGTGCCGTCGGACCTCGAGCCCATGCGCACCCAGGGGCCGACGTCGCTCGCGCGCACGACCACTTCGGCGCCGCCCGCGCTTCGTGGACCCGCGCTCGAAGAGCCCGAGGCGCGGCCGCTATCGCCCATGCGCAAGACGATCGCGCGGAGGCTGACCGAGTCGAAGCAGACGGTCCCCCACTTCTACCTGACGATCGACGTCGATGCGGCCGCGCTCGTGAAGCTACGCGAGCGGATTAACGAGGAGCTCGCCAGCCACGACGGGGGCGGCGGCGCGGACGGACAGCCGCTGAAGGTGTCGATCAACGATCTTCTCGTCAAGGCGTGCGCCGTGGCGCTGACGCGCGTGCCCGAGTGCAACGCGAGCTTTACTCCCGACGCCATCCTCGTGCACAGGCGGGTCGACATCTCGGTCGCGGTCGCCATCCCCGACGGGCTCGTCACGCCGGTCGTCCGGAACGCCGATCGCAAGACCGTCGTCGGCATCGCCCGGGAGGTGCGCGAGCTCGGCGGACGGGCGCGTACCAAGAAGCTCAAGCCCGAGGAGATGATGGACGGGACGTTCTCGATCTCGAACCTCGGGATGTTCGGGATCGACGAGTTCGCGGCGGTCATCAATCCGCCCGAGGGCGCGATCCTCGCCGTGGGCCAGGTGCGCGACGCGGCCGTCGTCGCCGACGGGGCCGTCGTGGCCGGCAAGCGGCTGGCGCTGACGCTGTCGTGCGACCACCGGGTCGTCGACGGCGCCGTCGGCGCGGCCTTCCTTGCCGAGCTGCGCCGGCTCATCGAGCATCCGCTGCGGGTGCTCACGGGTTGACGGCCCGCCCGGGGGACGCGAAGAAAGGGTGGGATGCCGCTTCCCCCTGCCCTCCGCCTCGTCCTCGGCGCAGGAGTTGTCTGCCTCGTCCCGGCGCACGCCGCCGCGGACGGTGCCGCCCGTTCGCCTTCCCGTTCGCCCTCCGGTGCGCAGGGGTGGTGGGCCGGGCTCGACCCCGCTTCGTGGCACGCGAACGCCGGCGGGGTCGTCGTCCTGCGAGAGGCTGCGCGCGGAAGGGTGAGGGTGCCGGGGGGGACGTTCACGATGGGGTCCACGCCGGCCGCGATGGATCGCGCCCTCGCCCTCTGCGAGCGGGAGATCCGGGGCACCCAGTGCAGGAGTAACCGCGAGGTCCGCGCGACGCTCGACTCCGAGGGAGCCGATCACCTCGTGACGATCTCGTCGTTCGACCTCGACCGGACCGAGGTCACCGTCGGCGACTACAGCCGGTGCGTCTCCGCGGGCGATTGCACTCCCCCCGAGCTCTCCCCGGCCGACCCGCGCTTCGGCAACGCGGATCTCCCCGTCACGCACGTTCGCTGGGACGACGCGGTGGTGTTCTGCCGCTGGGCCGGCGGGCGCCTTCCGACCGAGGCAGAGTGGGAGTTCGCCGCGCGCGGCACCGAGGGGAGACAGTTCCCGTGGGGCAACCTCTACAACCCGCACCTCGCCAACCACGGCGCGTGGGCCGAGGACCGAACCGACATGACGGACGGCTTCGCGGGGCTCGCGCCGGTCGGCTCCTTCCCCGATGGGGCAACGCCTCTCGGCCTGCTCGACATGGCGGGGAACGTGGCCGAGTGGGTCGCCGACGTCCTCGAGTTCGACGCGGAGGGCCTTCCGGTCGGCTACACGGAGGAGTCCGTGGTCGACCCCAAGCCGCGGGCCACGGGCGGCGGCTTCCATGTCGTCCGCGGGGGGTCGTACGAGACGGCGCCGATGTGGCTGCGCGCCACCGCGCGCGACTTCACGGTGCTGCCCCGCCCTGCATCGATCGGCTTCCGATGTGCCGCCGACGCGCGGTAGCCCCTCACCGGCTGGGGCCTAATTCACCGCCGAGGCGCCGCCGCTTTGCCGGCTGACGTTGACGGCCTGGAGGCCCTTGGGGCCCTCCTTGATCTCGAACTCGACCACCTCGTCCTCGTAGAGACGCCGGCGACCGTCCCCCTGGATCTGCGAATAGTGCACGAAGACGTCGGGGCCCGCGTCCTGTTTGATGAAGCCCCACCCCTTCTCGTCGTTGAACCACTTGACCCGTCCCACCGCCATCGGAAATCCCTCCAGCGCTTCCAGCGCCACGGCGACACGCTAGAAGATCGCGTTCGCGAAGGTCAAGCAGGGATCGATCAGGGCCGCGGCGCCGCAGGGGCCCGCGAGGCCTTCCCGATCTTCTCGGCCTTCTCGAGCGCGTCGAGCTCGTCGATGTTCGCAGTCACGCGAGGGTCGCCCGGCGAAAGCGCGCGCGCGCGCTCGAGCGCGGCCCTCGCCTCCGCGCGGGTCTTCGGGTCGCGGGCGAGCGCGGTCGCGAGGTTGATCCACGCGCTCGCGAGCCCGGGGTCGAGCCGCAGGGCCTCGCGGTACTCGGCAATCGCCCGGTCCGGTCGTCCCGCCTGCTGATGGGCATATCCGAGGTTCGAATGGAACGCGGGCCGCCGGGGATCCAGCTCGACGGCCTGCTGAAGCTCGGCCAGAGCTCCCTCCAGGTCCTGCGTCCCCAGGAGGGCGGTCCCGAGGTCCGAATGCGCGCGGGCATCGGCGGCGTCCTCTCGCGCCCGTGTCCGGTACTCGTCGATCGCCTCCTTGGTGCGGCCCGCCATCATGAGGGCCGTCCCAAGGTTCCCGTGCCGCGCGGGGCTGCCAGGGTCGAGCTCCGCCGCCCGGGCCAGCTCACGCACGGCCTCGTCGGCGTGTCCGGTGGCGAGCAGCGCGATCCCCAGCTGCGAGCGGGCCTCCGGCTCGTCCGGCAAGAGCTCGCTCCCGCGCCTGAGCGCGTCGATTGCGGCGGGCGCATCGCCGAGCAGGAGCCGCGCCCGTCCGAGCTCGATGAACGCCGGCCCGAACGAGGGTGCGGCCTTCACCGATCGCGCAAGCTCCTTCTCGGCGGCCATGACCTCGCGGTTCCCCTTCGCCGACGCGTAGTCGAGCGGCACGCCGACGAGGGCGATCCGGACGCGAGCCAGCCCGACGACGGGGGGAATCGCGCTCGGCGTCCGAGCGTGCGCCGCGTCGTAATGGGTGCGGGCCAGGGCAAGGTCTCCGCGATCGAAGGCGTCGTCGCCGGCGGCGAGGTCGGCGGAAGCGGGATCGGCGGGAGAGGTGAGACGGATGGTCGTGGATCGAGGGGGAGGGAGGGGCGGGGTCGGGGTCGAGGTCGGGGTCGAGGTCGAGGTCGAGGTCGGGGTCGGGGTCGGGGTCGGGGTCGGGGTCGTGGACTGGACGGCAATCGCCATCGCGGGCTGCGGAGGCTGGGCCGCCCCGCATCCGACGATCGCCGTCAGGACCGCCGCCTCAAACCCCCGCTTTGTCATGTCTCTGCACCACCACCCACGCGTGGGCGATGACGTCGCGGGCGGCCTCCACCGAGGCGGCGTGGGCTTTGGGGGTCCGCAGGACGACGACTTCCCCCGACGGTGGCGTCGCGTCGAGGACGCGTCGGCAGGCCGCGCGCACCGCCTCGGGCACACGCGCGTCCTTTGCAAGGGCCTCCAAGTGCTCCAGGTACGTGCGGCCCCACGTGTCCTCCGGTTCGACGATCAGCGCGCCGTTGAGCGCCATCCCGGCCGCTCGCTTGAGGCCTGCCGTGCCCGCGCGCGCGTTTCCGTGCGAGAGCGCCTTCTCGGCGCGCGCCACCTCGCCGAGGCCCGCGCGGATCCACTCGATCGGCGACAGCCTCAGGAGCCAGTGATTCGGGTCGCGCACGAACTCGCCCATGGCCTCCGGACTCCCGCCAATCACGCGCGGAGGTGACGCGTCGCATGCTCCTTGCCGTCGTAGCGGAGCATGACGGGCTTGCCCTCCACCACGGTCGTCACGTTAATCGGACGCTTCCAGATACGGAGCATGCTGCGCATCACTTCCTTCGCGTAGTCCTGGCGCAGATCGAGGCCCTGGTGGTCGTGCCGCAAGAGGAGCTCGCCGCGGTTGTCGAAGTTCGCGTCCTCGACGTAGATGAACGGGTTTCCGCCGTTCGTCAGCTGGAAGAGCAGCTTCTCTTTGACCGAGGCGAACTCCCGCGACTCGATCTCGTAGCGCTCGTTGCGGTTCGACCAGTTGAAGCTGAAGAGCTTGTGCTCCCGGACGAAGTCGGGCGTCAAAAACTCGTCGATGAACGTGACGTCGTTGTAGAGGGCGCGCACCTCGAAGATCTTCTGCTTGCCCAGCCCCAGGCGCAGGTTCCAGTTCTTCTTCGCGTCGAGGTCGTCGCAGTCCTCCCACTCCTTGCCGAACTGCCCCCTGTCCCAGCGCTCCTCGATGTGGCGGAAGAGCTCGACGCCGAGCTTGTACGGGTTCAGCCGGCCGCCGCTCGTCGCGAGGACGCCGGCCGCGTGGTCCGCGTAGTCGATGATCTCGCTCGCGTCGAGGATACGTGTCGTCATCAGCCTCGAGTGCCAGTACGTCGCCCAGCCCTCGTTCATGATCTTCGTTTGCCACTGCGGCGAGAAGTAGTAGGCCTCCTCGCGGGTGACCTCGAGGACGTCGTGCTCCCATCGCTCGAGCGGCGCGTGCTCCAGCAAGAAGAGCAGGACGTCGCGCTCGGGACGCTCGGGGACCTTGGTGGTCTTCTCGCGCTCGGCCTCGATCTTCTTGCGCTGCTCCTCGAGGTACTCCTCCGGGTTGATGAAGGACTCCATGTATTCCTTCGCTCGAAGGCGCGGGATCTCGGTGACCGCGCGGTCCTCGTCCTCGTCCAGCCGCTTCGGCCGGCGGCCGGTGAAGGCGGCGTGCAGGTCGATCAGGTTCTCGAGGCTCAAGCAGTTGTCGACGAACTCCTCGACCTTGTTGACCCCCTGCCTCGCGACCAGGCGCCTGAGGCGGGAGCCGTGATTGGCCATCTTGTCGATCCACCGCCGGTTGGGATCGTATCCCGTGGGCCTGCGGACGGGGTCGACCGTGCGACCGCCCGTGTCGAGATCGGTTTGCCGAAAGCAGTAGTTGTTCTTGAAGAAGTCGACGTGCGCGTACACATGCGCCATGACGAGCTTCTGGTCGACGAGCGAGTTCCCCTCGAGCAGGTACGCGTACGCCGGGTTGTTGTTGATGACCATCTCGTAGATCTTCGAGAGGCCGTACTCGTAGCTCTTGGCGAGGCGCTCGTACTCCAT
>Ga0209415_10016806_pt1 | contig 11715 bp, 10 predicted proteins | sample PeaSoiSIISIP2007_FD_187696 | JGI IMG/M metagenome (GOLD analysis project Ga0209415, IMG submission 187696) | Peat soil microbial communities from Weissenstadt, Germany - SII-SIP-2007 (SPAdes) (version 2) | ecosystem: Environmental > Terrestrial > Soil > Wetlands > Peat | place: Germany... | reverse complement strand
CTCGCATCCGAGCCGACCGCCGCCGCGGCGCGCGAGCTCGCCCGACAAGCCCGATCCTCGTAGCGCGGACGGATCGGGTGGATCTCGCGCGCCGCGCCGGGACGCCCCCAGCACCGGTCGACCCCACGAGGCTCTACCTCATCCGCCACGGCGAAACCGACTGGAACGCCGAAGGGCGCTATCAGGGACAAATCGACACCACGCTGAGCGACCGCGGACGGGCGCAGACCGCGTGCCTTGCGGAGGCGCTTGCGCAGGTGCCGTTTCGCGCGGTCTACAGCAGCCCGCTCTCCCGATCGCGCGACACCGCGCGGGCGATCGCGGCGCGCCACGGGCTGCCGGTCGTCGCCCTGGACGGGCTCCGCGAGGTCGGCATGGGCGAGTGGGAAGGCCTCACCGAGCAGGAGATCACCGCGCGCTTCGGGGCGGTGCTGACGGCGAGGCGGCAGGACCCTGAGCGGATCACGCCCGGCGGCGGCGAGTCGCTCGGCGAGCTGCAGGCCCGCGGGCTCGAGGCGATCCGGGAGATCATCGCGCGTCATCCGGGCGAGACGGTCGCGGTCGTCGCGCACGGCGGGCTCAACAAGACGATCCTGCTCGGGCTCCTCGACGCGCCGCTCATCCGCTACTGGGCGATCCGCCAGGACAACGGCGCGATCAGCGTGCTCGAGTTCGACGAACGCGGCGTGCGCGTGCAGCTGCTCAACGAGACGGCGCACCTCCAGGCGGCGTCCGCGGCGCCGTAGGGAACGGTAGAAACGCCACCAGCGCCAGCAGCGTGCAGACCCCGCCGACGAGCGGGATCAGGCGCAGCCCGACGGTGTGTGCTGGGCTGTCGCCGAACGCGAGCAGCACGCCGAACGCCGCCGAGGCCGCCGCCGACGCGACATTGAGGATCAGCCCTTGGACGGCGTAGTACATCGCCTCCCGCCCCTCCTGCGTGCGCGCGCGGTCGGCCTCCGCGATGTCCGCGAGCAGCGCGTTCGGCAGCACGAGCAGGCCGGCGAGCGGAGCCGCGGCGAGCACGACCACCACGTACCCCTGGACCGCGGAGCCAAACGGCAGGCCGCGGAGCCCGATCGCGCCGATCAGCGGGACGATCACCGACGCCGCGCCGAGCGTCCACCGGAGCGCCCGGACGGTGCCCACCATCCGGGTCAGCCGGGCGAGCAGCGGAAACACCGCGAGCGTGCACGCGAAGGTCACCCCGAGCACGAACCCAACCGCGTCCTGCGGGAGCCGCATCAGCACGGTGATCACGTACACGATCGACGAGTTGACCATGCTCGTGCCGAACCAGAGCAGCGTGAGGCTCACCACGTAGATGCGGAACATCCGGTCGCGGAGGACGGCGGCGACTTCCGGCCAGAACGCCGGCGGCGCCGCCTCGGCGATCGCCGCCGGCTCGCGCACGCCCACGACGACGAGCCACAGCATCCCCAACCCGGCGAGGCCCACGACGACGCCCATCGTCGAAAACCCGCCGCGTTCGATGAGCCAGTTGGACGCCAGCAGCGCCACGCCGACGCCGCCGATCGACGCCCCGGCCTGCCACGACGCGACCGCGACACGGCCGCGGCCCCCGGGCGTGATGTCGGGCAGCAGCGCGGCGTACGGGTTCATCGTCAGCGAGAAGAAGAAGTAAAACCCGACGAGCCCCGCGAGCACGTAGAGAAACAGCGCGTTCCCGGACCACGGCGGCGGCACCCACAGGAGCATGAAGCATCCGGCCAGCAGCGGCGCGCCCACGGCGAGAAACGGGCGGCGGCGGCCCCACGGCGTGCGCAGGCGGTCGCTCCAGAACGCGATCGGCGGATTGCTCAGCGCGTTGACGACGCGGCCCCCGGCGAGCGCGAGCCCCATTAAGACCGGCGACAGCCGCACCGCGCCGGTGGGCGGGGCGTAAAAGTAGACCGCCCACAGGACGATCGTCTGGAGCATCATGCTCGCGCCGAAGGCGCCGGCGCCGTAGAAGGCGGGTCGCGTCGGCCGGGGTGTTGGGTCCACCGGCTAGCGCGTGAAGATCGGAAGCGTCCCCAGCGAGATCAGATCTGGGTCCTGGTACCCGGCCTCCTCGAGCAGCACGGCCGCGTGCGCCACGACCCGCGCGCCCACGCGGCGCAGTAGCTCGTCGACCGCGCGCAGGCTGCCCCCGGTGCTGACGACGTCATCCACCACGGCGACGCGCGCGCCGCCGAGGCGCGCGGCCTCCGGTCCGTCGAGCACGAGCATCTGCGCCGCGGCGGTCGTGATGGACTTGACCTTCACGGTGAGCGGGTTCTTCATGTATCCCTTCACGCTCTTGCGGCAGACGACGTACGGAAAGTATCGGCCGGTCTGCGGGTCCGAGAGGTAGGTCGCGATCATGTGCGCGAGCGGCAGCGCCTTGGCTTCTACCGACACCAGATACTCGAAGCGGAACGCCCGGAGTCGTTCCGCGAGGAGCCGGGCGCTGAGATTCGTCAGCTCGACGTCGCCCCACAGCACGAACGCCGCGATCCACAACGAATCGTTGATCGGCACGATGGGAAGGCGTCGGCGCAGTCCCGCGACGGTGATCTCGTACGTCTCCTGCCCTTCGTACTTCATGCGCGCCCCCTCCCGCAATGCCGCGGTGCGACACTCCTCTTCGGGCACGGGTGGCGCCGCCCCTGTGCGCGGCGTCGGCGGGGTCGCTTGTGCTGGCGCAGGGTGGTCCCTATAATTGGGGGGACGCTCGCGGGGAGGTACGACACGGGGATCGACGCGGCGACGACGGTCGTCGGGGTCATCGGAGACACGGCCCGGGGTAGTCTCTCCCCGCGGATGCACAACGCGGCGTTCGCGGCGCTCGGGCTGAACTGGTGCTACGTGGCGTTTCCGGTGCCGCGGGACGGTCTGGGGGCCGCGCTGCGGGGGCTGGCGCCGCTCGGGATCGCCGGCGCGAACGTCACGGTGCCGCACAAGGAAGCCGTGCTCGCCTACCTGGACGACACCACGGAGGACGCGCGGACGGTCGGCGCGGTGAACACCGTGCGCGTCGACGGCGGGCGCCTCGTTGGCCACAACACCGACGGGACCGGAATGCTCGATGCGCTGCGGCGGGACGGCGGCGTCACCGTCGCGGAGACGCGCGCGGTGATAGTGGGCGCGGGCGGCGCGGCGCGGGCCGCGGCGTTCGCGCTCGCCGGCGGCGGCGCCGCGTCCGTGGCGATCGCGAACCGCAACTGGGACCGCGCGGCCGAGCTGGCTCAGCACGTTCGTCGGTTCGCGCCCGCCTGCGCGGTGGAGGCGGTGCCGCTGGACGGGCCGGCCCTGACGGGTGCCTTGCGCGACGCAGATCTGCTGATCCAGGCGACCACCGTCGGCGCCGGCGCGCAGCGCGCGGTCTCCCCGGTGGCGCCCGCCGGGCTCCACCGCGGCCTTGTGGTGATGGACATGATCTACGAGCCGCGCGAAACGGCGCTGCTGCACGATGCGCGGGCGCGGGGCTGCCGCGCGCTCGGCGGCCTGGCGATGCTCGCCTACCAGGGGGCCCGGGCGTTCGAGATCTGGACCGGACGCCCGGCGCCGGTCGACGTGATGCGCGAGGCCCTCGGGCTGCCGCGCGAGCGGGCCGCCGAGGAGCGGACGGGACGGTGAAACGATGCTGCGCTTTCTGACCGCGGGCGAGTCGCACGGGCGGGGCCTCCTCGTGATCGTGGAGGGCATGCCCGCGGGCGTGCCGCTCTCCGAGGACGAGATCAACGTCCAGCTCGCGCGGCGCCAGCAGGGCTACGGCCGCGGCGGCCGGATGCAGATCGAGAAGGATCGCGCCGAGATCCACGCCGGTGTCATGAGCGGGACGACGATCGGCGCGCCGGTCGGGCTCGCGATCGCGAACAAGGATTGGCGCAAAGACGAGCCCCCGATCACCCGCCCGCGCCCCGGGCACGCGGACCTTGTCGGCGCGCTCAAGTACCACTTCAACGACGTGCGCCGCGTCCTCGAACGGTCGAGCGCCCGGGAGACGACGGCGCGGGTCGCCGCCGGCGCCGTGTGCCGGGCCCTCCTGGCACAGTTTGGGATCGCGCTTGCGAGCCACGTCGTGGAGCTCGGCGGGATCCCCGCGACCCGGCGGCCGGCGCGGCCCGAGGAGATCTACGCGATCGCCGAGGCCTCGCCGCTGCGCTGCGTCGACCCGGAGGCGGAGGCGAAGATGATCGCGGCGATCGACGCGGCGCGAGAGCGCGGCGACACGCTCGGCGGTGTGTTCGAGGTTGTCGTGACCGGTGTGCCGGTGGGCCTCGGGACCTACGTGCAGTGGGACCGGCGTCTCGACGGCCGGCTCGCGCAGGCGATGCTGTCGATCAACGCGCAAAAGGGCGTCGAGATCGGCCAGGGGTTTGCGGAGGCGCGGCTGCCCGGGTCGGCGGCACACGACGAGATCTTCTATGATGCCGGGCGGGGATTCTACCGCGAGACCAATCAGGCCGGCGGGACGGAAGGCGGCATGACGACGGGCGAGCCGCTCGTGATCCGCGTGGCGATGAAGCCGCTCAGCACGCTGCGGAGCCCGCTCGCGTCCGTCGATCTCGTCACGAAGGAGCGCGTCGAGGCGGCGGTGGTCCGCAGCGACGTGACCGCCGTGCCCGCGGCGGGGGTGATCGGCGAGGCCATGGCCGCGATCGTGCTCGCGGACGCGATGACGGACAAGTTCGGCGGCGACAGCCTCGCGGAGATGCGCCAGGCGTACGCGGCGCACCAGCGGTGGGTTCGTACGGGGCCGGAGGCCTGAGGCGCGCGTGCGTCACAACGTCGTGCTCATCGGCTTCATGGGCACGGGGAAGACCGCCGTCGGCCGCGCGCTCGCCGCGCGGCTCGGCCTCGCGTTCGTCGACACCGATGCGCTCGTCGAGGAGCGCGCCGGCAGGTCGGTCGCGCGTATCTTCGCGGAGGACGGCGAGGAGGTATTTCGCCGGCTCGAGTCCGAGGCCGTCGCGTCGGCCGGCGACCGCGCCGGGACGGTCATCGCCACCGGGGGCGGCGTCGTGCTCAGGCCGGAGAACATGGCGCGCCTCAGGCAGCGGGGGATGGTCGTGGCGCTGCGCGCGGCCCCCGCGGCGATCCTCGCCCGCGTCGGGGCCGGCAGCGCTCGGCCGCTGCTCGGCGCCAACCCCGAGGAACGCGTGCGGCGGCTTCTTGTGGAGCGCGGGCCGCTGTACGAGGATGCCGATCTCGTCGTGGATACGTCCGATCTGTCCACCGACGAGATTGCGCGCTGCATCGAGGCGTTCGCGATGACGTGGAAGGGCGGAGCGCCGCCGGCGGCGCGGTCCGGAGACTCCGTGCCCGCCGAGACGGTCCGCGTGGAGGTGGGGCCGCGCGGGTACGAGGTGCGCATCGGCACGGGGCTGCTCCGCCGGATCGGCGAGGACCTTCGGCGGTGCGGGATCTCGGGGAAGATCGCGGTGCTCACGCACCCCCGGCTCCGCGCCCTGTACGGGGGGACGCTTGTCTCCTCGCTCGAGGATGCGGGGTACGAGGTCGCCACGGTCGAGGTCGCGCCGTCGGAGGCGAGCAAGAGCCTCCGGGTCGCGACCCGCGTGTACGACGCGTTGCTCGAAGCGCGGCTCGACCGCGCGTCCGCGCTCGTCGTGCTCGGCGGCGGCGTCGCGGGCGATCTCGGCGGGTTCGTCGCGGCGACGTTCCTGCGGGGCATCGCGTGGGCCGCGGTGCCGACGACGCTGCTCGGACAGGTCGACGCCGCGATCGGCGGCAAGACCGCGGTGAACCACCCGCGCGGCAAGAATCTAATCGGCGCCGTGCACCAGCCCGCGCTCGTCCTGGCCGACATCGACACGCTCGCCTCGCTGCCCATGCGCGAGGTGCGGTCCGGGATGGCGGAAGTGATCAAGACCGGGGTCATCGGCGCGCCGGACCTGCTCGCGTATCTGGAGGGACGCCTCCGCGCGGTGCTCCGGCGGCGGCCCGACGCGCTCGCGTGGGTCGTCGCGCGGTGCGCCGCCTACAAGGCGCAGGTCGTCGCCGGCGACGAGCGCGAAGAGGCGGGGCGCATCGTGCTCAACTACGGTCACACGATCGGCCACGGCATCGAGGCGGCGGCGGGATACCGCGGGCTGACGCACGGCGAGGCGATCGCCGTCGGGATGACGCTCGAGGCCGCGATCGCGGTGCGCCTCGGGGTCGCAGACGCCGTGGTGCAGGAGCGCCAGACGGCGCTCCTGCGCCGTACTGGGCTACCGACGCGCCTGTCGGAGCTCCGCCTGCGCCACCCGCTGCAGCCGGCGGCGGTCGCGGAGGCGATGACGCACGACAAGAAGGCCCGCGCCGGACGCCTGCGGTTTGTGCTTCCGGTCGAGGTCGGGCGGACGGTGGTGCGGGACGACGTGCCCGCGCGGCTCCTCGAGGAGGTGCTCGGCGATGGCTAGGGTGTTGGTGATTCACGGCCCCAACCTCAACCTGCTGGGCCGCCGCGAGCCCGGGATCTACGGCACCGTGACGCTCGCCGAGATCGACCGCCAACTCCAGACCCTCGCCGCCGAGATCGGCTGCGAGATCGAGACGTTTCAGTCGAACCATGAGGGCGCGATCCTCGACCGCCTGCACCAAGCACCGGGGCGCTACGACGCGGTGGTGCTCAACGCGGGGGCGCTCACGCACTACAGCATCGCGCTGCGGGACGCGATCGCGGCGATCGCGGTGCCGGTGATCGAGGTGCACCTCTCGAACGTGCACGCGCGCGAGCGGTTCCGCCACCGGTCGGTGATCGCGCCGGTCGTCGCGGGGCAGATCGCGGGCTTCGGGGCCGACAGCTACCTGTTGGGCCTCCGCGCCGCGGTGGCGCTCGGACGCCGCAAGGCCTGACCGGGGGCGCGGGAGAGGACGGGCGGGGCTCCCGTCGAAGGACCGGTGGGGTCCCGCCGCCCACGCGGGTCCAGGGGGGACACGATGCGGTTTCACGGCATCCGCGGCGCGATCACCGTCGACGCGAACACTTCGCAGGCAATCCTTCGCGCCACCGCGGAGCTGCTCCAGCGCATGGCGGCCGTCAACGATATCGAGGTGGACGACATCGCCAGCGTGATCTTCACGATGACCCCGGACCTGAACGCCGTTTTCCCAGCGGAGGCGGGCCGTCAGCTCCCCGGATGGGGGCACGTGCCGCTGCTGTGCATGCAGGAGGTCCCCGTCCCCGGGGCGCTCGAGCGCTGCGTGCGCGTGCTGATGCTCGTCAATACCACCAGAACGAGCGACGAGATCCACCACGTGTACCTCGGCGGGGCCGAGCAGCTGCGCCCAGATCTGGCGCCCCGGCGGTGACCCCGCTCGTCGTCAGCCCACGGGCGCCGCTCCGGGGCGCGGTGCGCGTCCCGGGGGACAAGTCCATCTCGCACCGCGCGGCGCTGCTCGGCGGGATCGCCTCGGGGACGACCACCGTGGACGGGTTTCTCCGCGGCGAGGACTGTCTCGCGACGGTCGGGTGCCTTCGCGCGATGGGCGTGCGCGTGGACGACGACGGGACGCGCCTGGTGATCCACGGCGGAGCGCTTCGCGAGCCGGAGGAGGTGCTGGACGTCGGCAACTCCGGCACGACGATCCGGCTGCTCGCCGGCATCCTCGCCGGCCAGCCGTTCCACAGCGTCGTCACGGGCGACGCGAGCATCCGCCGCCGGCCGATGGACCGCGTCGCGACGCCGTTGCGTCTGATGGGCGCGCGCATCGCCGGCCGGCAGGGCGGGCGCCTCGCGCCGCTTGCGATCGACGGCGGCGGCCTCACGGCGATCGCCTACGACACGCCCGTGGCGAGCGCGCAGGTCAAGTCGGCGGTGCTGCTGGCCGGGCTGTTCGCGGACGGCGAGACCACCGTTCGGGAACCCTCGCCGAGCCGGGATCATACCGAGCGGATGCTGGTCGGCTTCGGCGTGCCGGTCCTCCGCGACGGCCTCGCGGTCCGGCTGCGCGGCCCCGCGCGCCTCAGCGGGACGGCGCTCCGCGTGCCGGGAGACCTGTCATCGGCCGCGTTCTTCCTGGTCGCGGCCGCGCTCGTGCCGGGGTCGGAGCTGACGGTCGAAGATGTCGGCCTGAACCCGACCCGCACCGGGGTGCTCGACGTGCTCGAGCAGATGGGCGCCGACGTGCGGGTGCGCGGACGGCGCGAGGAGGGCGGCGAGCCGGTCGGCACCGTCACGGTCCGCGCGTCGCGCCTGCGGGGGACCGTGATCGGCGGGACGATGATCCCGCGGGCGATCGACGAGCTGCCGGTGATCGCGGTCGCGGCGTGCCTGGCCGACGGCGAGACCGTGATCCGGGACGCCGCGGAACTGCGCGTCAAGGAGTCCGACCGCATCGCCGCCCTCGCGCGCGAGCTCGGGGCGCTCGGGGCGAAGATCGAGCCCCAGCCCGACGGCCTCGCGATCGTCGGGGTGCCCCGTCTCCACGGCGGCCGCGTGTCCAGCGGTGGCGACCATCGGATCGCCATGGCGATGGCGGTCGCGGGCCTGTGCGCCGACGGCCCGGTCGAAATCGACGACCCGGCGTGCATCCAGACGTCGTTTCCGGAGTTCGAAGACACGCTCCACCGCGTGGCCGGCGGGTGACCTACGACGTTCCGCACATCCTCTTCGTCGCGGTCGTCGTCTGCGCCGCCGCGACGGTGAAGGGCACCGTGGGGTTTGGGTTTCCGCTGATCGCGATTCCCGTGCTCTCGGCCGTGTTCGGACCGCGCTTCGCGATTCCCGTCGTCGTGCCGGCCACGCTCATCAGCAACACGATTTTGGTCGGCCGGGGTGGGGGCGCCGGCACCGGGTCGGTGGGGCCCTTTGTCGCGACAATCATCACGCTGGCGGTCGGCACGGTCGGAGGCGCCGTGCTGATGCGCGGCCTGAACGCCGGCGTGCTGGAGATCCTCGTCGGGGCGATGTCGCTCCTGTACGTCGTGACGACGGCGTTTCGCCTCACCGAGTCGGTGCCGCCGATCGCGGGGCGCCGGGCCGCGCCAGTCGTCGGTCTCGTGACGGGCCTGCTCGGGGGCTCGACGGGGATCTTCTCGCCGGTGCTCGCGAGCTATCTCCACATGCTGCGGCTCGACAAGCGGGCGTTCGTGTTCTGGATCACGATGATGTTCTTCGTCGGGAACGTCGTGCAGGCCGTGAGCTACTTCAGGCTCGGCCTCTACGGGGGGACGGTGCTCGGGACGGCGCTGCTCGCGTGCGTGCCGATGGCGATCGGGACGTGGCTCGGCCTCGTCCTCCAGGACCGCCTGCACCCCGAGGTATTCAGCCGCGTCGTCCTCGTGCTCGTGTTTCTCACGTCCGTCAATCTGATCGTGGGCGGAGCGCTCGGGCGCGGATAGCGCGCCGGGCGCGATCCGAGACGCCGGCAGGCTGAATGAAGTCACGCAACTATAGCGAGAATGGCTTCCCTATGGTAGATCGTTACGGTCTCGTGCCTGTGTGAGGGCATTCTTTGCGGACGATGCAAGAAGAACAAGATTCACCGGCCCATTTCAAACCAGTACGATCCGGAGCGTAACCAAATCTGGCGCCATCCGTACTTCGCCGGAATGATCCCGTGCAACGAGTGCCGCGGGGAAGCACGGCGTGCCCAACACCGCAAGATTTTGTGGTGAGTTAGCGCAGCCGGCCGCGCCCCAGCAGCGGCCAGACCACCTCGACGCGGCCGTCCCGGACCGCGTACACTTCGTCGTGCAGGTGCACGGTCGTATCCGAGTAGCCCACCACGAACTCGAGCTTGTCGCCGACCCGGATCGACGCGTCGGGCTCGCTCAGCTCGATGCGCGTGTGCTCGGCCGAGAGCCCGACCCGCGTCACATGCGGCACGCCCAACGGTTCGGGGGCGGCCGCGTCACTGCTCATCGTTTTCTTGCCGGCGTCGCAGATGATGCGCGTGGGCGTCGGCCGGCTCGTGACCGTCGCCAGCACCGTCAGCGCGTATTCGTGGTCGACGCCCATCCGGGTCCGGTAGTACACGTCTCCGAGGATGCCGCCGCCGGCCTGGATCTCGGTGACACCCGGCACCTCTGCGGTGACCGCGTACGTGCCGGTTCCCCCGCAGCTCACGATGTCCACCGGCAGGTCCGCCTCCCGGCAGCGCCGGGCCGAGTCCACGAGGAGGCCGACGGCCTCGCGGATCGCGCGGCGCTTCTCCTCGGGATCGGCCATCGTGACCGTGTGCGCCTCCCATGCCATCAGGCCGGCGAGCCGCAGGCCCGCGCACCCGTGGACCAACGTGGCGAGGCGCACGGTCGGGTCGCCCGGCTCCACGCCCGCGCGGTTCATCCCGACGTTGACCTCGACCAGGACGCGGAGGCGGACGCCCTTCGCGCGCGCGGCCGCGTCGAGTGCCCGCACGTTGGGCTCGCCGTCCACCGCGGCGATGACATCTGCGTGCGGGAGCAGGTTCACCAGGCGTGCGATCTTCTGGTCGCCGACGATCTGGTTGGCGATGAGGATGTCGCGGATGCCGCCCGCGGCCATCACCTCCGCCTCCCCGAGCTTCGCGCAGGTGACGCCGTGGGCGCCGGCCCGCAGCAGGATGTGCGCGAGCGCCGGCGTCTTCAGCGCTTTGGTGTGGGGCCGCCAGCCGACCCCGGCCCGGCGGAACGTCCCGGTCATCCGCGCGATGTTGCGCTCCATCGTGGGGAGGTCCAGCAGCAGCGCCGGCGTGTCGAGCTCGTGCTTCGGACGTCCCGCGGCCCAGGTCTGCATCAGGGCGGCCACGCTAGCGAGCGGCTTCCTGGGGGGCCGGCTCGGCGCGTCCGGGATGGCGGTACCGGAACCGGTCCATTTTGATCAGCTGGCGGTAGGTGCCGAACCGGGCCGCGTCGTCCGCGGCGAGGTCGAGGGCATCCGGCGCCTCGTCGTCCGAGGCGCCGAACCGGCGGCGGATCGTGTACGTGGTGAGCCGCTCCGCCGGCACGCGCCCGACGTCGCGGATCAGGCGCCGCAGCTCGCGCGGCGGCACCAGCTGTCCGTACGCCGCCCCGGCCGACGTCGAGATGCTCTCGTTGATCAGGGTGCCCCCGAGGTCGTTGGCGCCCGCGCCGAGCAGCATCTGCGCGACGCGCGGCCCCTCCTTGACCCAGGACACCTGGAGGTTCGGGATGGCGCGGTCGAGCACGATCCGGGACACCGCGTGCACCCGAACGACCTCCATGCCGGTCGGCCCCGGCCGGAGGCCCGCGACGGTCCCCCGCTTCCACATCGGCGCCTCGGTGTGCACGAAGCTGAGCGGCACGAACTCCGTGAAGCCGCCGGAGCTCCGCTGCAGGTCGCGCAGCAGGACGAGGTGCCGCGCCTGGTGGCCGGGGGTCTCGGCGTGTCCGAACATCATCGTCGCGGTCGTCGGGATGCCGAGCTCGTGGGCGGTCCGGATCACCTCAACCCACTGCGCCGTGCGGATGCGGCCCGGGGCGATGCGGTGCCGGAGCTCGTCGTCCAGGATCTCGGCCGCGGTGCCCGGCAGGCTGCCGACCCCGGCGTCGCGCAGCGCGAGCAGGTAGTCGCGGATCGTCCATCCGGACCGGACCGAGCCGTACAGCACCTCCTCCGGCGAGAACCCGTGGATGTGGATGTCCGGGAGGAGTTCCTTGATCCGCCGCGTCAGCCGGATGTACAGGTCGCCTTCCATCTTGGGCGCCAGCCCGGCCTGGACGCACACCTCGGTCGCGCCGAGGTCCCACGCCTCCTGCGCGCGCCGCAGCACCTCCTCCTC
>Ga0209415_10016805_pt1 | contig 11716 bp, 12 predicted proteins | sample PeaSoiSIISIP2007_FD_187696 | JGI IMG/M metagenome (GOLD analysis project Ga0209415, IMG submission 187696) | Peat soil microbial communities from Weissenstadt, Germany - SII-SIP-2007 (SPAdes) (version 2) | ecosystem: Environmental > Terrestrial > Soil > Wetlands > Peat | place: Germany... | reverse complement strand
GCGGACCTGATGATGCAGCAGGGCAAAGAAGTGGAAGCTGCGGTCGCCCGGATCGCGCAGAAGGCCCGCGCGGCCGGGATGCACGTGATCCTCGCGACGCAGCGCCCGAGCACGGACGTCATCACCGGCACGATCAAGGCGAACTTCCCCACCCGGATCGCCTACCGCGTCGCCCAGAAGGTGGACTCGCGGACGATTCTCGACGAGCAGGGAGCCGAGCACCTCCTCGGGATGGGAGATCTGCTCATCAAGCTCAATGGCACCGGCGAGGTGAAGCGCGTGCAGTGCCCCTGGGTGAGCGAAGAAGAGGTGCAGCGAGTGACCGACTTCCTGCGCACCCTGGGCGAGCCCGTCTACGACGACAACATCCTGCGACCCCGTGACGACGACGAGGCCTCGGAGGAGGGCGACGCCGAGCAAGATCCGCTCTACGACGACGCCGTTCGCCTCGTCGCCGAGACCCGCAGGTGCTCGACGTCGTGGCTTCAGCGTAAGTTGATGCTCGGCTACAACCGCGCCGCGCGCATCGTCGAGATGATGGAGCGGCGGGGTCTCGTCGGGCCTGCCAACGGCGCCAAGGACCGCGAGGTCCTGGTCGACCCCATCTGAGGCCCAATCCAAGCCCGGACCTGAGGCCATGCGCGTGGAGCCCCCCTGGCGAACTCGACGAATGCGGAAGCTACGCTATGCTTGCGTCCGCACGTGTCTGGGACCGACGAAAAGGGTACAGGCGCCTCATACTGGCACGAGGCTGCCGAGAGGGGTGACGATCGGCGGGAGCTCCCTGGTTCTAGTGAGCGTTCTAGCGAGGGCCTGGTGCAAGGGGACTCGCTTCGCGAACCGGGCCCGTCGTTTTGTTTGACTCCGGAGGGATGTGGAGTGGCCGACGAGATCCAGCGGACGCGCCTAATCACCGACATCACACGCGTCATCCGCGAGTCCGCGGTGCCCGAAGGGACCCGGCTCGCAGGACTGACGCTCATCGTCTGGCGAGCCAGACGAAGAACGGACGAGGTCCCGCACGCGGTCGGCGTCCCGGAGGCGCGCGAATCCGAGCGCCGGATCAGGGCCGCCCGCCTCAAGATGCGGTAGACAACCCGCGTGAGGCGCATGGGCGTCGTCGTCGTCGCGCTGCTTGCGGCGACGTGGCCTGCCGCGAACCTCGTGAGGTCGAGGCTGCGAGGACCCGGGCCAGTCGCGTCCCCGGTCCCCGCCGCAAGTCTCGAGGAGCGGGGGAGACCGGCGACGGGCATCGGGGCTGGGCCGCCGCCGTCGCTGGGTGAAGGATCGCCGGGAGCGCGGATGATCCACGGCGACGCGCGCCACACGAGCAGGGCCAGGGGTCTCGCGCCGGCTATGACGCCAAGCGTGATGTGGTCGCACGACATGGGCGGACCCATCGAGGCCCAGGTCACGACCTCTCCCGACGAGCTGACGCTTTACGTCGCCTCCCTCGGCGGCAAGCTCGCCGCGCTGGCGCGGGCCGATGGGGCGCCGCGATGGGAGCTCGACCTCGGCGATCGGATGTACGCGACGCCCTGCGTGGCGGCTGACGGGACGATCATCGTGGGGACCGACGCGAGCAAGCTCCTCTCGCTCTCGCCCGAAGGGAAGGTCAGGTGGTCGCTGCAGACGGACGGCGACGCGGACACCGGTCCAGTCATCACGGACGACGGCAGCATCGTCTTCGCCGCGGGCCGTATGGTCTACTCCGTGACGCCGCTCGGCTACGTGAAATGGCGCTTCGCCGCGAAGCGTAAGGTCTTCACCGCACCCGCGATCGGGCCGCGCGGCCAGGTCTACTTCGGCTCTCAGGACCACCGCGCGTACGCCCTCGCTCCGGACGGTCGCCTCATCTGGACCGTCGACCTCGGGGCGGACGTGGACGGCGCGCCCGCGCTGGGGGACGACGGGGCCGTCTTCGTGGGTACGGACGCCGATGAAGTCGTCCGCATCGACGCCGAGGACGGACACATCACGTGGCGCTCGAAGCTCGGTGGCTACGTGCGCGGGACGCTCTCCGTTGCGCGCAACGGCGACGTGCTCGCGGGAGTCTACGGACCGGTCCCGCGCGCCGTACGCCTCCGGGCGGACGACGGAGCCGTCCGCGGCGACTTCCCCATCCAGGGCACGGGAGCGCGAGAATTCGGGGTCCATGGCGGCGCCCTCGAAGACGCGGCGGGAACGCTCCTCTTCGGCGCCCAGGACGACAGCGTTTACGCGATCGACTCCAGCGGCAAGTTGTCGTGGCGCTTCACGACCGGCGGGGACGTCGACGCCCCAATCACCCTGCTGAGCGACGGCAGCGTCGTCGTGGCCTCGGATGACGGCCGGGTCAGGCTGCTTGCCGGGCGAGTGCCGTGAGTGCTGCGGATCCACGGCCCGGGTGATACCAATACGCCCCCGATGACCGGCATCCCGCTGACGCTCGAGACCGACCCGGAGGACGTCGCGTGGGCGCTGCAGACCGCGGAGGCGCTGTGGAAGCGCAACGAGCGCGCCGACGCGATCGTGTGGCTCCGGCGTGCAGCGCAGGCCGCCGGCGAGGCAGAGGACGACGACCGCGCTCTCTCGCTTGCCCGCGAGGCGGCCGAGCTGGCGGAGTGGATCGAGCGGGACGCGGCGGCCGCTTCGGCGGACCCGCCCCAGCCTTCCTTCTCTCCCGACGAGGGGCCGACGGCGAATCGCGCCGCGGACGACGTGTTGCCGACGTCCGGTGTCACCGACGGCGAGCCTGCCACCGAGGTCAGCGCGCCCCCAGAGAATCGACCTTCGCCACCGGCGCCTCCGCGAGAGCCCCCGCCGCCGGCGCGCGTGCCCTCGGCGGCCGAAGTCCACGCCGGGATGCTCGATCCGTGGGCCGACGCGTCGTCAGCAAGAGGAGCGGCGCCTCGGGAAGCGCCGCCGCCGCCTCCGCTTCCGCGTCCGCCGCCTGCCGAGGCGACGTTCGACTCGGGCGAAGTCGTCACCAGCGCACCGCCCGTGCCGCGAGCCGCGGCGCCCGCCGCGCCGCCGGTCGGGCCGCCGCCTCTACCTCCTCCGCCGCTCCCCCCGCCCGTTCCGCAAGTCGCGCGCGCTGCGGCGGCGCCCCCGCCAGTGCTGCGCCCCGATGTCTCTGCGCTCCAGTGGCCTCGGACTCCATCCAAACCACCCTCCGCGATGCCCACGCGTGGCGTCGACCTCTCCGGGGTCGACGCCCTCAGCGATCTCCCCGACGACGCCCGTGACGCCTTCGCGAGCGCGGCGACCGTTCAGGAGCTGGGTCGCGACGAGGAGGTGTCGGGCTTCGCACTCGCGCTGGTCGTGAGCGGCACGGTGGATCTGGCGGCGACGATCGTCGACAGCTCCGCGCTCACGCTAGAGGAGGGGGCCGTGCTCCGCGCCCGCGGCACGATCGAAGCGGCCGCTCCGATGCGCCTCGTCGCTCTCTCTGAACGGGCCACCGTGGCGACATGGGACGAGGGCGCCGTCGACGCGGCGTTCCACGCCTGTCCCTGGGTCGAGGACGAGCTTCGCGCCGCGGGCGACCGGCTTCAGGCCCTCGTGGGCGCGACCATGGGACCGCTGGGCGATCGCCTCGATCCGACGTTGCGCGCGGAGGTCACGAGCAAGCTTGCGGTTCGCGCCCTCGCGGAGCACGAGGTCTTCGCCGTCCGAGGTGCGCCGATTCCCGGTCTCCTCGTCGTCGGGGCGGGCGAGCTCGAGCTCGTGGGCGACGATGGAACGCCGAGCGGCACTGTCCTGCGTCCTGGCGACTTTCTCTTTCCCGGCGAGGTGCTCGGTGCGGCGCCGGCGCCGGCCACGGTGCGTGCCGCAACGGGGGGCGCGCTCATCCTCGTCGCCGATCGCAAGCTCGCCCAGGAGCTCCTCGTGACGTGTCCGCCCCTGCTCGAGGTTTTCGCCGGCGCGTGAAGTCTGCGGGGATCGTCAGGGGCCGGGCCCGAGCGCAGCCATACGATCGACGGGTAGCGCGAGCTCCCACCGGAGCTCCTCGTTCCCCTCGGCGCCGGCGAACCGAACGCCGAACCACCGGGCGTTGTCCGCGATGGTGGGTCGCCCGTCGCCGGAGAAGCGCGGGAACCGAATCCGGAACGCGCGCCTCCAAACGGTCGTGTACGGGAAGTAGCGACGCTCCAGCGGGCCCGGCTTCACGATGGGCTCGATCTTCGAAGGCGCGGTCTCGTTGCCCTGATCGTCGATGAGCCGGACGATCCACGCGCTCGTCGGCCGGCTGAGGTCCGTCCAGCGCCAGTTGGTGCCGTAGAGCGCAACGTAGAACTCGTGGTTGTCCTCCGTCTCGCGGAGAGTGCGCTCCAGGATGTCCCGGCGCTGCTCGACGGTGAGGCGATAGTCTGCGGCGTAGCGCACCACGTAGGCCCAGCGGAAGTCCCAGGACTCGAACGTCGCGGTGACCGTGAGCTTGTCGTCGAGCTCCGAGAGCTGAATGAGGCTCTGTTCGCGCGTCCACTTCTTGAGGACGAACGGATAGTCGCCCGCCACGTACTCGCGCGGCCCCGTTGCCAGCGAGACCTTCGCCTCCGTGCACGCGCAGAGCGCGAGCGCGGCGAGCGGCGCCAGGCGGGAAGCGAAGAGCCACAGACGCATGGCGCCGTGAGGGTAGCGCATGTCGCTCGAAGGCGCGGCCCTCTAGATTCCGCGCGCCGCTCTCCACGCGGCGTCGAAGTACGTCGACAGGTAATTGCGCCCCGTGTCCGGGAGGATGGTCACGACCCTCTTTCCTGGCCCGAGCTCGACCCCCACGCGCATCGCCGCGCAGACCGCGACTCCCGCCGACCCGCCCACTAGGATCGCTTCTTCTCGCGCGAGCCGGAGCGTCATCTCGACGGCGTCGCGGTCGCGAACCATGACGACCTCGTCTGGCTTCACGTCCGGCTGCACGCAGTCTCCGAGGTCCTCGATGATCCCCTCGACGAGCGTCCCGCCGTGCTCGCCCGCGCACCCGCTCGGCTCGGGCATCGCGCCCACCACCCGGACGTCCGGCAGCTTCTCGCGGAGAAACCGCGCGGTGCCTCCGAGCGTCCCGCCGCTTCCCACGCAGGCGACGAACGCATCGAGGCGCTGGTCGCAATCGGCCAGGATCTCCGGTCCTGTCGTCGAGTAGTGCGCGCCCGGGTTCGCGGGGTTCTCGAACTGGTCCGGACTGAAGGCGCCCAACTCCTCGGCGAGGGCCTGCGCGCGGCCGATGTACCCCTCCGGGTGATCGGGGGCCACGTCCGCGCGCGCATGGATGATTTCCGCTCCGAACGCGCGAACGACGGACTGCTTGTCGCGCGACGTGCTCGAGGGCATGACGATGATGCAGCGATAGCCACGAACGGCACACACGATGGCCAGCCCGATACCCGTGTTCCCTGCGCTCGCCTCGACAATCGTCGCCCCCGGCACGAGGTGGCCGCGCTTCTCGGCGTCGACGACCATCGCGAGCGCGGCGCGGTCCTTGATGCTCCCGCCGGGCGCATAGAACTCGACCTTCGCGAGCACCTCAGCGCAGCCTTTCGGGACGACCCGGCGGAGCCGCACGAGGGGAGTGCGACCGATCGCGCTGAGTACGTCGTCGTGGATCAAGGGGCTACTTCGGAGACTAGCGCCGTCACGCGCGCTCGGGCGTGCAGATGACGTGCGCGTGAACGCACATCGCGGCAGGTCTGCCGAGGTGCGTAAGAAGGTTGGCATGGCGCGGCAGTCATGTCGGACACTCGGGCTTCAGCTGCGTTACCTCACGCGGACGCGGTGGCACGGCCGCTGCAGTTCCCTCTTCGGACCCGCGCCGCGACGGCGCGCACACGAGAATCGAGAGTACGCACGTGATCGACAAGATTGGGTTCCTGGTCCGCTTCTGGGAGCTGAAGGCGCGTCACGCGACCCTGGGCGAGCCGCTGTCAGCGCCAGAGCAGATCGAGCTCCTCTCGCTCATGCAGCTTGTCACCGGCGACTTCAAGATGCCCGAGCCGGGCACGTGCGAGCGCCCGGGGGACGCGGTCCCTGCGCAGCTCATCGGCGAAGGCACCATGCTCGTCGTGGAGATCCGTCACACGTGCGCCGCGACCCTGCTCGTCGCGAGCGCTAGGGCGATGAGCCCCGGCGAGCGGGCGATCGCCCGGATATCCGACGCGATCACCGGGGTCGAGTTCGCCCTCCCGTGCTCGGTGGCATGGGTCCACGACGCGAGCCCTTACATCATGGCGCTCGTCGTCGACGGGATCCCCGCCCGCACGGAGCTCGATGACGTCCCCGGACGGCGCGCCGGCCGCGTCTCGAGTGCTCTCTCGATGGGGCGGCAGGCCCGGCTCGTCGGGTAGACGTCTGTACCGGCGGTCGGGGCTCTGGCATAGTTGCGGACCCTCATGGCCCTCGATATCCAAGTTCGCACCGGGCATCCGCTCGAGATCGACGCCGACCTCCTCGTCATAGGCTCTCCGCTGACCGCCGTCAAAGCCGGTCAGCTGCCCCCTGCGTGCAAGGCCGTCGATGACGCGCTCGGCGGTGCGCTCGCCAAGCTCATGGCGAAGGAAGAGTTCACCGGCAAGCGCGATCAGTCAGTGTCGATCGGCTCGCTCGGGCGCGTCAAGTCCGACAAGGTCGTCATCATGGGCCTCGGAGATCGACGCTCGATCAGCGCCGCCGGGATCCGCACGTTCGCGTCGAAGGCTGCTCGCTCCGCAACCGCCGAGAAGGCACGGTCGCTCGTCCTCGCGCTCCCGCCCGGCACTGAGGGCGAGCTGCGCGCCGTCGCCGAGGGGCTCGAGCTTGGCGCGTACCAGTTCACCAAGTATCTGACCGGCGATCGCAAGCCGAAGACGCGGCTCGCCACCGTCACCGTCGTATGCGCCGGGAAGCTCAAGCCCACGTCGAAGGCGGCGCTCGCGCTCGGGCAGAAGGTCGGCCAATCGATCAACCTGTCGCGCGACCTGAGCAACGAACCAGGCAACGTCATCTACCCGGAGAGCTTCGCCGCCGCTGCCGAGAAGATCGCGAAGGACAACGGACTGAAGATCCAGGTCTTCGACTTCCGCGAGATCCGGCGCCGCGGGATGAAGCTCATCGATGCCGTCGGGCGGGGGAGCGCTCGCGATCCGCGCTTCGTTCACATCTCGTGGACGCCCAAGGGGGCCAGGCGGACCCTGGTCTTCGTCGGCAAGGGGATCACGTTCGACAGCGGCGGCCTGAGCATCAAGCCCGCCGCCGGGATGGGCGAGATGAAGCACGACATGAGCGGCGCGGCCAACGTCGTGGCGATGATGGCGGCCGTCGCCGCGTTGAAGCCGAAGGTCGCGGTGCACGCGATCGCCCCGTGCGCCGAGAACATGCCCGACGGCGACGCGTACCGTCCGGGAGACATCTTCGGCTCGCTGGAGGGCAAGACGGTGGAGATCGTCAACACGGACGCCGAGGGCCGCCTGGTCCTCGCGGACGCGCTGGCGTACGCGCGCGCTCTCTCCCCCGACCTCCTCGTCGACAACGCGACGCTGACCGGAGCGTGCGTCGTGGCCCTGGGGAATACGTGCTCGGGCTGGTACGCAAACGATGAGTCGGCGGCCCGGGAATTCGCTGCAGCGCTCAAACAATCCGGGGAGACGATGTGGCGCATGCCCCTTCTCGAGGATCTGCGCGATCAGATAAAGAGCGACGTCGCCGACGTGAAACAGGCGGGCGACCGCTACGGTGGATCGATCACGGCGGCCCTCTTTCTCAGGGAGTTCGTCGGGGACGCGCGCTGGATCCACTGCGACATCGCAGGCCCGTCGGCGCTCGACCGCCCGAACGGCTGGGCGCAGACCAAGGGAGCCACCGGGCATGCGATCCTCACGTTCCTTGCGATGATCGAGCGTGCATGACTCTCGCCGAGCTCGAGAGAAAGCTCGGCCGCGGAGTCTCCCGCGCCATCGCCGACTTCTCGATGATCGAGGACGGCGACCGGATCCTCGTCGCAGTGAGCGGAGGCAAGGACAGCTATACGATGCTGCATCTGCTTCGCGCGCTGAGGCGCAAGGCGCCGGTTCGCTTCGACCTCCGGGTCGTCAACGTGGACCAGGGCCATCCAGGTTATCCGGGGCACGTCCTGCGCGACTACATGAAGCGCGAAGGGCACGACTTCACGATGATCGAGGAGGACACGTACTCGATCGTGACCGAGAAGATCCCCTACGGGAAGACGTACTGCTCGCTGTGCTCGCGCCTTCGCCGAGGGATTCTCTATCGAGCCGCGAAGCAGCTCGGTTGCAACAAGATCGCCCTGGGCCACCACCGGGAAGACGTGCTGCAGACGCTGCTGCTCAACCTTTTCTTTGCGGGCCAGCTCGCCGCCATGCCACCGAAGCTCGTGACCGACGACGGGTCGCTCATCGTCGTGAGGCCGCTCGTCTACTGCGCCGAGGAAGACATCCGGGCCTTTGCGGAGCTCGAGGCCTTCCCGATCTTGCCGTGCGATCTGTGTGGCTCGCAGGAGCATCTGCAAAGGAAGGCGGTCGGAAGGATGCTCGATCAGATCGAGCGAGAGCGGCCCGGCTCGAAAACGATCATGCTCGCCGCGCTCCGGAACGTTCACCCGAGCCATCTGCTGGACCGTCGCCTGTGGGCGGCGCTCCACCTTCCCGCGGAACGGGACACGGAGGAGGAAGGGTCGCCTCGTGATGGAATCATCCCAAACGAGTGCCTCGTCCGGACCTGAGGCGACTTCGCAGGACAATCCGCCGACGGCCGCGCGGCGCATCGCCGATCGCATATCCGCCATGGGCTCCGCCGCTCAGGCCACCGTCCCGGGCGCGTACGCGTGGGCGGTGACTGTCGCGCCCGTCGCGTGGTCCCACGGGGCAGGGACGCTGTCGAAGATGGGCGCCATCGTCGCCCTGATCGCGCTCGGCGCGGGCTCGCTGGGCGAGCGAATGTGGGGGCGCCGGGGGCGGCTCGCGTCTCTCTGGGGATTCGTGCTTGCCAGCGCGACCAGCTGGTCTGCGGCACCGGACGCGCTCGCGTCGCGCCGGATCGATGCTCCGCACGGACTCGCTGGCATGCTCGGGTGGGGGCTCTTCGGTCTCGTTCTCGCGGCGCCCTCGCTGGAAGGAAGTGGAAGACCCGCCACTGTTCCGGACGCGGGACCGCCCATCGCGCGGCGGAGGCTCGCACGGGCAGATGCGGTCTGCGTGCTCGGCGCGGCGGCAATTGCCGTCTCGATGCAGTTCATCGGCTGGGGCGTCGCCAGCGCCGAGAGAGCATTGCTCGTCCGGTTCGTCGCACTGGCCGCCGGCCTCGCCGTGATCGACGCGGGCGCCACAGTCGCTCTGGCGCAGCACGCGCGCCGGGTCCAGCGGCCGGTCCCCGCGAGGCTTCGCTCGTCGATGGTCCCTCTGGTCGCGCTGGGAATGCTCGCCCTCGCGGGCCTCCTGTTCGCCCTTCGGGGCTGATATCCTTCGAGCGATGATCCAGCTGCCCGGCGCACTGGCGATTTCGTTCGTCGTCGGGGGGGCTGTCGCTTTTGCCCTGGGCGCGACGGCGCTCGCGGAAGCGGAGGACCTCAGCGCCATCTACTGGCTGGCGGTCGGAGCTATCTGCGTCCGGGCGTCGGCGCAGCTGGCGCGTCCCGGAGCGAGGACGTGAAGCCGCAGCGGGCGATCGCCGCCATCGCAGCGGGGGTGGTGTTTGGCTGCGGGCACACGGCAGCGACCACGCAGACGCTTTCGGGCGGGGATGTCGCCCGTGTCGGGGCGATCCCGATCCCGGCCCCCCTCGTGGCCGAGGTCGCGCGCGCGTCACGCGTCCCGGCCCGCACCGCTGTCGAGCGGCTGGTGGCCGACGCGCTCGCCGCGGAGGGGGCACGCGCGCAGGGGATCGACGGCACCTGGCCTGTCTCGTGGTCGATTACCACGACCCTCGCTCGCAACGTCCAGGCACGGCTCCTGGATCAGGCGCAGTCCGCGGGGCCACCCACCGACGTCGAGCTTGCGACGCTCACCGTGGCCCATGCCCTAGTCATGCGAACGCCCGGCGTACCCCGGGAGCGAGCGCTCGCGGCGGCGTCGGCGATCCACCAGGCCGTGGCGGGCGCACGCTCGGCGGACCAGTTCGAGGCGCTGGCGAAGGCCGTTCCGCACCCCGGGACGCAAGCCGTCGTCGAGCGGCTCCCCGGCTTCGGCGCGGATGGGCGAGCGTCGAACGGCACCGAATACGAGCCGAGCTTCGTGGCGGCCGCGTTGGCCCTCCGGTCAATCGGAGACATGACCTGGGTCGTGGAGACGCCTTTCGGCTGGCACACGATCTATCTGGTCGACAGGACGCCGCCGGACCCTGCGTCCGTCGAGCAACTCCGTACCGATCTTCGGGCCGCTGTCGTCGAAATGCGAGTGCGGATTGGCACCGCCGCCCTTCTTCACGCCCGCAAAGAGCAGTCCCCGATCCAGGTGTCCGAGGCCGCCGAGGCCCTCATGGCCGAGGCGACGAATGTCCGATGAGCCCGGCGCCGGGAAGGGCTGCGCGCCACACCGCCCCCGCTGCGCGAGACCAGGGCGAGAGCGCATTCTCCCCGATCCTCGTCGACTTGGTCGCACGTATGCCAGGAGCGCGCGCCGCGGCCCTCGTCGACGTCGAAGGCGAGACGGTCGACTATGCAGGATGCTCGGCGCCCTTCGAGGTGCGCCTTGCGGCCGCGCACTGGAGGATCGTCCTTCAGCGCATCCAGGAGCAGCCGTCGCTTACCGAGACTCGGACGCTCGCCGTCCGCACGGCGCGGCGTAGCTTCGTCCTCTACGCGCTTCCTCGCAGCTACGCCCTTGTCATCGTGCTGTCTCCTGGTGCCGGACTCGCATCCTGGCGACGCGCCCTTCCCGCCTGCGCTCGGAGGCTTGCGGAGGAGGCCGGCTGGCCTCAGCCGGACTGGGGGTCCTGGCACCCCGTGGTGGTCGAGTGCGACGAGCGGCACCGTCCTGCCTCCCTCTACGTTGGGAACGTCGCTTCCCGCGTCGAGATCCTCGGGTCCCTTGCCACCGGGTTCGCGCCCCAGGAGCGCGGCTGGCGAGTCCGCTGCGGCCGCGAGGAGGTCACCCTGGTCCGAGAGCCAGGGGGGTTCTGGTACTCGGACGAGCCGCTGCGCGGAGCCGAGGCAAGAGCGCCAGCCGGGACACCGGCGCGCCACGAGAAAGTCATTGACAGGTAGGGCCCGCTGACTACTCTGCGCGCCCCACAAGCCCGCTGGCGGGGTTCCTCCGGCAGGCCAACATCGGGCAAAGCCCCCTAACTAACCGGATTCAATCGCCTTCCTGTGGGCAACCTGTGGATGGCTTGGAGCCCAAGCCTACCTGCGCGGGCGGGGCCGGGCCCGGTAGAGGTCGGCGCAACGCTTGACCGACATCGGGTACCTGACTAGTCTCCCTGCCCCTTCCTTGAAGCATTCGGAGCTCCGGCTCCCCTCGGTCCTTGAAAACTGAATCGTACGCTCGATAAGCGTTTCGTGGCGCAGCTTGCCCCCAAAGGCATGCCAGCGAACGAAACGACGACGAGTGGGTCCCTGGAGAGCGCGAGGTCCCGTCGGCCATTTGGCCAGCGTCTGGACCGAAGTGACTCTCCTTTTTCCAAAGCCAGAGCCCGGGCCCCGCTTACCCCTCGGGGTAAGCGTCCCGGGGACTCACCAGATTCAACTGGAGAGTTTGATCCTGGCTCAGAACGAACGTTAGCGGCGCGCCTAACACATGCAAGTCGCACGAGA
>Ga0209415_10016804_pt1 | contig 11716 bp, 7 predicted proteins | sample PeaSoiSIISIP2007_FD_187696 | JGI IMG/M metagenome (GOLD analysis project Ga0209415, IMG submission 187696) | Peat soil microbial communities from Weissenstadt, Germany - SII-SIP-2007 (SPAdes) (version 2) | ecosystem: Environmental > Terrestrial > Soil > Wetlands > Peat | place: Germany... | reverse complement strand
AAGTTAGGGATAATGGAAGGGAGACTCGTACCACCAGAAGACGGCCGATTTCAGTGCTTCCCTCGCAAGCAATGGGAGAGCGAGTTTGCGCACGCGGCGAAAGTTCCTTTCGATTACATCGAGTGGGTCTACGATCTCTACGGCCACGATGTGAATCCGCTGGGCAACCTTGCGGGCGTGGAACGGCTAAAGGACCTCACCGAATCCACCGGAGTTTGCATTGCTTCGGTGTGTGCCGACTATTTTATGGACAAACCTCTTTTCCGCTGCGGGGAACAAGAACTTGACGAACGCCTGCAAGAACTGGCACGCATCCTGCGCCACGGTCGTGCTGTCGGAGCGAAGCGTGTCATTATTCCCTTCGTGGATGCCTCGGCCATTCGCTCGAACCAGGACTTTGCGGCAGTACAAGAAGCTCTCAAGGCTGCCATGCCATTTGCCGAAGAGACCGGAGTCGAAATTCATCTGGAAACGTCGCTGGGGCCAGCAGAATTCGCCAAGCTGCTGAACTCTATACCCCATCCAAAGCTGAAAGCGAATTTCGACTCGGGGAACAGCGCTTCGCTGGGCTATTCTCCGGCCGACGAGTTTGCAGCTTACGGGGACCGAATTGGCAGCATCCACATCAAGGACCGTGTATTGAACGGTGGGACCGTTCCTCTGGGAACCGGCAACGCTGACTTCGCTGCCCTGTTCTCCTGCCTTGAGAAGATTGAGTACCGAGGAGATTTCACCTTGCAGGTTGCCCGCGGAACTCCCGGAGATGAAGTTGTCTGGGCACAACAGAACGTGGCATTTGTTCGTGGCTATAGCGAGAGGATCCCCCGCGCTGCTTGATCTTCCGCAGGCAGTTGTTGATTGACACAATTGACGATGTGAATCCCACCCGGAAAAATCGCCTCTCGTTGGTTGCTGGCTCCGCGCGTGGCATCGGTAAAGTAAGTGGCGCGGCCTTTCTGCGCAAATGCTGCCGCGTCTGTATCGCCGGTCGAAGCGAGGTGCCCAGCCTCATCTTCGGAGCGAACCGATGAAGATATTGATGGTCGGGCTTGGGGGCATCGGACAGCGCCATTTGCGAAATTTACGCACGCTGCTCGGTGACGATGTCGAGATACTCGCCTACCGCGTCCGCAAGCTTTCCCAGGTGATTACTCCCACTTTGCAAGTTGACGCGAACCGAGACGTCGAGCGCGAATATCGAGTCCAGGTCTTTGGGCAACTCGAGTCGGCGCTCGCGGAAAAGCCTGACGTCGCGTTTATTTGTAACCCTAGCAGCTTGCATATTCCCGTGGCATTGGCTTGCATTCGGGCCGGCTGCGATCTCTTTATTGAAAAGCCGCTATCGGATGGCCTGGCGGGTCTGCCTGAGCTGCAAGCTCTGGTTGAGAAACAAGCCCGAATTGTCATGGTCGGCTATCAGCTTCGTTTCCATCCCTGCTTTCTGCGCATGCAGGAGCTTGTGCGAAAAGGCCTGCTGGGCAACCTGCTTGGAGTTCGCGCCGCCGTAGGTGAGTACCTGCCCGGCTGGCATCGTTATGAGGACTACCGGCAGGGCTATGCCGCGCGGGCGGACTTGGGCGGCGGTGTACTACTTTCGCAGATTCACGAGTTCGACTATCTCTACTCCTTGTTCGGCAACGCGAAGCGTTTGTTCTCCATCGGCGGACACTGGAGTAATCTTGAGATCGACGTTGAGGACGTAGCTAGCACGCTGATGGAGTGCGAATTCGCCGGAAGGCCACTGCCCGTCCACTTGCAGCAGGACTATCTGCAGCGGCCGCCACAGCGGCAGTGTGAGGTGATCGGGGACGCGGGCAAAGCGATTCTCGATTTTCCGACGCTTTCGGTCACCCAGTACGGCGCAGAAGGAAACGTGGCGGACCGGTTCATTTGCGAGAATCTGGACCGCAATCAACTGTTCACCGATGAGGTGCAGCATTTTCTTGACTGTGTGAAAACGCGCAGCAAACCAGTGGTCGATCTGGGGGAAGGTATGTGGAGCCTCAAACTGGCGCTGGCCGCGAAGGAATCGATCGCAACCGGTCGTGTGGTGGAGCTTTCCTGAAGGAGCGAGAAAGCCAGGAATTGAAAAGGATAGGAATAGAGAAAGCATGACAGAGCTTGGGAATCCCTTTGATTTAACCGGGCGCGTTGCCGTTATTACCGGGGGCGCGGGACTACTCGGCGAACAACATGCCCGAGCAATTGCGATGGCGGGCGGCATACCGGTTCTGGTGGACATTCAACCGCAGCGCGCCAGCGAAAAGGCGGCGGCGTTGTCGCGCGAATTTGGCGTTCCGGCAATCGGCTGCGGCGCGGACATCACCAGGCAGCCGGAGATTGAAGCGCTGCGTGCCGAGATACTCGCCCGCTTCGGACGTCTCGACATTCTTATCAACAACGCGGCTAACAATCCCAAAATGGAGGCCAGCGCAGAGGTAGATTTTTCGCGGCTGGAGAATTTTCCTTTGGCGCAGTGGGAGGCAGATATCGCGGTGGGCCTGACCGGAGCTTTCCTGTGCAGCAAAGTGTTTGGAACTTACATGGCGAGCCACGGCGGAGGAGTCATCGTAAACGTGGCCTCGGATCTGGCGCTCATCGCTCCAGATCAGCGCATCTACCGGCAGCCGGGTGTGGCGGAGCAAATGCAGCCCGTCAAGCCCGTCACGTATTCGGTAGTAAAGTCCGCGCTGGTGGGTCTCACGCGATATTTGGCCAGCTACTGGGCGGAAAAGAAAGTGCGCGTCAATGCCATTTCGCCTGGTGGCGTCTACAACGGCCAGCCCGAGGATTTTGTTGCGCGCCTGACCAACCTGATCCCGCTTGGACGCATGGCGGCGATTAACGAGTATCAGGGTGCCATTGTGTTTCTGTGTTCGGACGCATCGTCATATATGACGGGGACGAACCTGGTGGTGGATGGCGGCAGGAGTTGCTGGTAAGCGCACCATCGGGCCAAGGCCGCGATGCTGGAGTGAGAGCGAATGGTTTCTGGAGCCAGAGGGCTTGCTGAGAAGGATATGACCGCGGCGCTGGAAGAATTGTTCGCCGAAGGCGAGGCGGGAGCAACGGCGCGGGAGCAGTCGGCATTTGATTTGATAGCCGGACCATCGAAGGATCTGATTGTATTGTTCGGAGCGGGACGTGTTGGTCGCAAGACTCTGACCGGATTGCGCAAGGCCGGCATTGAACCTCTCGCCTTTGCAGATAACGATACGCGCCTATGGAACACCTCCGTGGAAGGGGTGGATGTGCTCTCCCCCGAAGAGGCGGCGCAACGTCACGGCGATCAGGCAACTTTTGTTATCACCATCTGGAGAGGCGAGGCTACCGATCGCATGGCAGAGCGCGAGGCGCAGTTGCGCGGCTTGGGCTGCAAGTACGTAGTCCCGTTCCCGCCCCTGTTTTGGAAGCACGCGAAGGTCTTCCTGCCGCACTATGCCGTCGATCTGCCGCACAAAGTGCATCAGCAGGAGGGTGAGGTCCGCCGGGCTGGCCGGCTGTGGTCAGACGACGCCTCGCGAGATGAGTATCTAGCGCAACTGCGTTGGCGTTTGTTGGGCGATTTCGATGCGCTGTACCGTCCGGTTCAGCACACCATGTATTTCCCTCTCGACCTTTGCCCGCTTACCGATCACGAGGTGTTCGTCGATTGCGGCGCCTACGACGGAGATAGCATCCGGAGCTTCCTGGATAAGACCAGGAATTCCTTTCAGAGGATTTACAGCTTTGAGCCCGACCCCGCCAACTTCGGGAAGCTGGAAAAAGAGGTGTCACTGCGTCCGGAACGAGAATCGATCACACTGCAGCGCGCGGCCGTGGGAGCCCGGAGCGGAACGGTGACGTTCTCCGGCGATGGAAACGAAGCATCCTCGGTCGGCGAGGGCGACATGGTGGTGAACTGCGTGGCGCTTGACGAAGTTCTTTCCAGCGCGCAACCGAGTTATATAAAGATGGATATCGAGGGGGCTGAATTAGACGCACTGAATGGAGCGCGCAAAATCATTCAACGATTTTCTCCGGCGCTTGCCGTCTGCTCCTATCATGTGCAGAATCATCTCTGGAAGATTCCGCTGCTTATCGATTCGATCAATCCAAATTACAGCTTCTTCCTGCGCCCGCATTTGGTGGAAGGGTGGGATCTGGTCTGTTATGCTGTTCCGAAATCTCGGCTTTCTTAAGCGCAGCTATTCGCGCGGTTCAGAGTAACGCCGGGGAGCCGGAAGAACCACCTGCCCACTGACCGCGATCGAAAATGTTTTCTCTGCCGACTTGCCGTCAAGACCCTCAGCCGTGAACCGCACCGTGTAGTTGCCGGCGACGGTATACGCATGCGTGAGGATTGCGCCATCGGCGGCCGTTCCATCGCCGAAATCCCAATGATAGGCAAGCGCGGGGACTCCGTCTTTGGACGCTACGCTGGAGACCTCAATCTCTTCCCCAATTCTTGCTTGCGCCGGTACTTGAAAGGCAATCGACGGCGCGGCTGCCGGGATCGATGTGTCAATAATCTTGATCAGCTTGACGGTGTGCGCGGGTTGGTTGTCCAGGCGGAGCGTTTCGCGATCCATCGCCACCGGCAGATCTGGCGCGAGCGCGTCGGAGAATTTGTACGAATGCCCTGCCGGAAGGTTTAAATCGGAGAGACTGAAAGTGTGCGAATTCGACTGCTCCGTCCAGTTAAAAACCGCCAAAATGGACTGACGCTGCTCTTCACGCAGCAGAAAAATGCTGGGTTGTTCATCCTTATCTGCGTAAGTCATGAGATCCAGAGGCACTGCAGCGCGTCCAAGTTTCGCCATGGCCAGCAAGTCGGGATTCTTAAGCAGCGCCACGCGATCCGGATCACTTCTCAGGGTTGGAAGGTCGTCGCCGATTTCGAACATTCCGCCGGAAACCGCCGCCAGAGCGATCGAGACCTGAGCGTCACTCAATGTTAGAGGAGCTTGAATGGTTCGCTCCTCAATGAGCTGCCGGGAAACCGTGAACGCGTCCGGGTCGGCAATGAAAAAGTTGCGATGCATGTAATAGCGCGCCGCGATACCCGGCTCAGCCTCCTTGCTGCGGAGAAATGCATGACCGGTGTCCTGGGAGGTGCGGCCTTCGTCTACCAGGCCAACCGGATTCAACATCGGACTCCCATCTTTATCGAGAAGCACGTCTTCGCCGACTGCCTTGCGGATAATATCGAGTCCCATGCGCTGGGCTTCCAGCGCGGTTGTATTCGGGCGATGGTAATAAGCCTCGATGGCCGTATTGTCCATGAAATCAAGCTTGATGTAGCGCACGCCCCATTCCCGGACCAGCGTGCGATAGGTCTCGCGAAGATATTCCTGGGCATCGGGATGAGTGGCATCTAAGACGAACAGGCGTTCGCCCTCCACCTCTTCGGCGTTGCCAATGGAAATCGGATCGCCATGTGCGTTGTGCACCAGCCAATCTTTATGGTGCTCGTAAATCCCAGCCCGCTCAGCCACTTCAAAGGGCGCCGTCCAAATTCCCACCTTCAATCCTAATCGGCAAATGTGGTGAGTAAGATCCCACATGCCACGAGGAAATTGAGAGGCATTCGGCGTCGCATATTCACCGCGAGCGTATCCGTAACCCAAGTCGAAATGAAAATAGTCGTAGCCCAGTGGCTTCAGGTTCGCGGCCAGCCATTGAGCGTTGGTAAGCGACGCGCCTTCGGTGATCTTGAAGTAGTAGGCCGTCCAACTCCACCATCCGAGCATGTTGTCTGGGCTGATGCGACTGTGATGCAGTTCTCGAATCGCTGCACCGTAGTTATCAAGCTGCGAATGGTAGTCGTTACCGGCAGCAAACATCACGCGTTCTGAAGTTATTAGCTCGCCTGCGGCAAGAGGAACGTTCAATTCAATCAGATTGTCCGCCGGTCCTTCTCGCATACCGGATTCAGGCTCCGTTGCTTGTATCTCGGTAGTTCCAGTTGAATCGACCGTATAGGAAGCGATACCGGAGCCATCCGGTGATGAAGATTGCGTCTGCAGATGAATGATGGTGAGAAAGCGGTTGGAAGTCAGGGCCCCCACAAACAGGCTCTCCTTGCTCTCCCGGTTGTAAGCAAGTTGGCTACCCACGGCGCGGTGCATTCCCTTCGAAGCTTTTCCTAAATCGAAAATCTGCAATGGCGGCCAGTCCTCGCTGTAGCTGTCCGATAGAACTCGGTCGCTTTTCTGCGCACCACCGAGATCGACGATTTTGGTCCCGATGGCCTCGACGCTTCGAATACTTTGGATCGTCGTCGGGTTGGCTGTGTGATTTTGCACCTCAACCTCGACAACACCAAAATCTCTCCCTTCATAGAGTTGCAATGTGTAGGCGAGGTCAGGGGAATGCGGAAGTCCGGATGAGGTGATGGTAATTTTGTTGCCGTGTCCGAGCGCATCCTCAAAAGTCGATTGCGATATCTCATGGTGCGGATAATCGGTCGATTTGACCCACTTGTGATCGATCTCCGCCGCTACCCTGGCGTGAATGACGCTGTGTCCGCTGCTTCCCGTTTGTATCTCATATGTCCCGTCGCTCGGCTGAACCACCACCGATAAGCCCTCGATATGAATAGCTACCTGAGAAGCCTTGGCCGGGTCAGAAGAGCCCAGACAGGCTCCGACCAGGATTAGCACGCAGGCTAGCGCCGTTAAGGGACTCGCAGTCTGGACCGGAAGGATTGTTCCGGCCAATTTATCGAAGAACCGAAAACGACGAAAGTTATTTCCACTCATGAATTTCTCCTGTCATTACGGGATGTTGATGTGGCGCTCACGCAGGATCCTGGCTCGGGTCGAAAGGCCATGTAGCTTTCCATTTCGCCCAGAGGAAGAAAACCACAACGCCGGTTAGTAACGTCAATAAGCCGATCTTGATGTAGAGCCAGCCGGATGTCAGGAAAACGTACGCCCATCCAAAGAAAGCAAGGACCATGGGAAGGGGATAAAACCACATCTTGTACGGCCGCGCGCTGTCGGGAAATTTTCGTCGCAAGAGTGGAATGGCAAACAGCTGTCCGAGAAACTGTACCAGAATTCTGGTAGTGATCAAGGCGCTGACGAGTTGATCAAGCTTAAGGAATGCGAGGGCAATGGATACAGCGCCCAGAACCAGAAGTGAAACTTGCGGATAGTTCTTGGTAGGATGCAGTTGTGCAAACGGACGGAAGAAATAGCCGTCGATAGCAGCCGCATAAGGAATTCGCGAATAGCCCAGAAGAAGCGCGAACACGGCGCCAAAGGCCGACCAGAGGACGAAAATTGTAACCACGATCGCGGCGCCCCTGCCGTAGAGGTGCTCCATGAAGTCAGAAACGATGAAGTTCGAATGAATTCCGTCCCGCCATGGCACCACTCCGATCAAGGCGAGATGCAACGCGAGATATCCAACACAGCAGACTGCGAGCGAATACAGAATCGAGCGCGGCACCACGTAGGCAGGATTCTGCACTTCGTCGCCGATGTAGCACACATCGTAATATCCGAGATAGTTATACACGGCGATCAGAGTGGCACTACCCAGACCGAGCACAAAGCCACGATTAAAGGTCATCGCTCCTGAGGGAAAATCGAATGCCATGTGAGCATTGAAGTGGAAAAAACCGGCGACGATGACGGTTACCATCGCCAGCACCGTGCCCACCCAAAGCGTGACGGTGACCTTTTTCAGGAATGTCATCTGCCGGCACAAGAGGAACAAAGCAGCGAGGCCTACGGCTACCCCGACATATTGCTGGCCTCGAGCCGTCAACCCCGGCCAGAGATAGGAAGAATAGTTTCCGAATCCGATCATGCCGGATGCGATTTCCAGAGGCCCACTCAACACGAATTGCCAGATGAAAAGAAATGCCATCAGGCGACCCCAAGTCTGATGGCCGTAAGCCTCGCGAAGAAAATGGTAGCTGCCACCGGAGCCGGGCAGCGCCGCGCCTAGTTCGCTCCATATCAGACCGTCGGAAATCACGATGAGCGCGCCCGTCAGCCAGCCCAGCATGGATTGCGGTCCGCCCATCGAAGCCATCAACAATGGGATGGTGATGAAAGGCCCGATCCCAACCATGTTGGAGATATTCAGGGCCGTGGCATGAAGTAAACCGAAGGCGCGCGTGAGGTGGGGTTGCGATTCCGTCTTCATTGCCATGGGCGATGAACATATTAGACCAAGTAGATGACAATCGCTCGTTTGAGAGATAATTCGAGTCCGCAATGAATTCAGCGGGGACGTGAGGGAACTGTGAGTGATTGCGGCAAGAAGATTCGTTTGAATCGGGTGCTCGGAGGCTCGGAACATCGGGCCCTGGTCGTGGCTTTCGATCATGCCTTGGTACTGGGGCCAATTCCCGGAACGGAAGACCCATTAGGCAAGATTCGACAATTTGCTCAGGCCAACGTCGATGCCTTGCTGCTGAATCTTGGACTCATCCGCCAATTCGCGAACTCGACAATCGCCTGTCGAGTGCCGGCTCTAATTGCCCGTCTGGATTGGACAACGGTTTGGTCGGCGATTGGGCAAAACGGAAGCGGCGCGCTGCACAGTGCGCTTCTCGCGCGCCCCGAGGAAGCGTTACGGCTCGGCGCGGATGCCGTTCTCACCTATCTCGTCGTAGGTACCGGCGATGCCGAGTTCGAGATGAAGGAGATCACTCGCAACGCCGAAGTCGCCCGCGAATGTGAGCGAGTCGGAATCCCGCTGATTGTTGAATCGCTCGCACGTGGGAAGGATGTGCAGAATCCAGGCGATCCCAAGTGGCTCAACCTCCACACGCGTATGGCCACCGAACTGGGTGCGGATATGGTAAAGACGGATTACAGCGGCGATATCGCCTCAATGCGTTCAGTGGTCGAAAAATGTACGATACCGATTCTGGTGCTCGGTGGAAGCCGCCATGCATCGGACAAGCACGCCCTCGATGTGGTGCGCGCAGTTGCGGCGGCGGGAGCGGCTGGCGTCTTCTTTGGCCGCAATGTTTTCCAAGCCGACAACATCGGCGCATTTCTTGAACAGGCACGCGCTGCGCTTGACGGAGCAGGGGCGCCAGAATTTCAAGCGATCACAAGATGACGACGACGACATCGGGTTCCCCGGCGCGGGCGGTTTCGCACAACAAAAATGTGATGGATCGGCGTCCCGGATTTCGCCTGCGAGCGGATTGGGGATATGTCTCCGTTCTTGAAGGCGGAGGGCATATCTGCGAGTTGAATCTGAATGCGTGTGCCGGAGTGAACCCGCTCTGGCGTCCGCAATGGGCGACGATCGATCCGTCTGGATACAAGATTTCGAAACATGCTCGCAAGTACGGACCTCCGCCGGATGGCAAGCTACTCGCCGGCATTGCGGGACACAGCCTTAGCTTTGATCACTTCGGGCCGCCTTCGCTGGAAGAAACGGCGGCGGGTCTCACCACCCACGGCGAAGCGCCCGCGCTGAAGTGGAGCATTCAGAAGCAAGCACAGTCGCCGAAGCCACAATTGCAATATGGTCTGACGCTTCCCGAAGCTCAGATCGGTTTCAGCAGGACCCTGACACTTGACCGCGTGAATCCCGTAATTTATTGCGAAGAGGAGGCAGTCAACCTCAGCAGTTACGACCGGCCCATTTCGTGGAACGAACATGTAACCTTCGGACCACCGTTTCTGGAAGCGGAAACTACCTGGTTCGACATGCCAGCAACGCGGGCGAAGGTTTGTCCGGCTAGCTACAGCCCTCGATTTTCTCTGCGGGCGGAGGCCGAATTTACCTGGCCCAACGCGCCGACAAAAGATCGCAAGCGGAAGAATTTGCGCGCGAGCTTGCGAGCGAATTTGCGCACAACGCCGCCGCAGCGCTTCGGACACTACACGGCGCAATTGCTGAATCCGAAACTTGAGATTGGTTTCATCGCCGCGTGCAACCCGCGCATGAAGCTTCTCGTCGTGTACGCATTTCGGCGGGCGGACTTCCCCTGGGTAGGGAATTGGGAAGAACGCTACAACCGAACCCAAGCACCGTGGCGCGGGAATACCTTCTGCCGGGGGCTTGAGTTCAGTACAACTCCGTTCTCCATTCCGCGGCGCGAAACCATTGAGCAAGGTCCGCTGTTCGGAGAATCAACCTATCGCTGGCTTCCGGCCAGATCCAGTGCTCAAGTTCGATTTCTGATTTTATTGTTCGAGGTGCCCCAGACATTTCGTGGCGTAGCGACTGTTTCCCTTGCGAGGAGCAAAAGAAGGATCGATGTTGTCGAGTCCGGAGCTCGCGGCCGGAAGCTTTCCGTGACAACCGATAAATTCTTATGAATGGCGGCGACAGTTGAATAATTCCAAAGCAAGCAGGAATCGATAACCATCATGAGTTTGCTGGCCATCGATATCGGTTCGAGCAGATGCAAAGCGGTGGTATTTGCGGTGACGGGTAAGATACTTACGCAGCATGCCTGCTCCTACGCCCCTGAGTTCCCCGCGCTTGCGCACGCCGAAATAAATGCGGAGCGTTTTTGGCAGGCGGTGCGCCATTGTTCGCAAGCGGTATCCAAGAACCTTTCCGATCCCGTCCGAGCGTTGTGTCTGAGTTCGCACGGCGAGACTTTTGTGCCGGTAAATGGACGCAACGAGGCAATCGCGCCCGCCATTCTCAATCAAGACAATCGAGCCACGGAAGAGACGCTGTGGTTCGAAAAAACATTCGGGAAAAAGCAGCTCTTCGAAATTACCGGCCTGGTCGCTCATCCCATGTATCCAGTTCCGAAAATTCTTTGGTTGCGCAAGCACTGGCCTGACATGTTTGCTGCCCCGGTTCGTTTCCTGAGTGTGATTGGTTATGTTCTTTCGCGATTAGGACTACCCGCCTATGTCGATTATTCACTGGCCTCCCGTTATCTGGCATTTGATATACGACGGCGACGCTGGTCTGACGAAATTCTTGCCGCCACGGAAATAAGTGCCGAATGCCTGCCCGTACCTGTGCCTGCTGGAACGATTGCAGGAAAGTTAGATGGAGCCGCTGCCAGCCAACTCGGGCTATTACCGGGAACGATGGTTGTGATGGGAGGGCACGATCAACCCTGCGGCGCATTGGGAGTTGGCGCCATCGGTCCGGGCCGCGTGGCCGACTCGATGGGCACTTACGAATGCCTGGTGGCGGCTTCCGATCAGCCCAGTTCAACCGACGTGGCGCTCGCGGCTTCTCTCAACTCTTATTGTCACGTGATTCCAGACAAGTTCGTCACGCTGGCTTATTTTCCATCGGGAATCATGATCAAGTGGTTCCACGATCTGCTCTACGACGGAGATTCAGGCCAGGCCGAGTCTACCCACTACGCCGCGCTGGAGCGAGACGCGCCCGCGGGACCAACGGGGCTTTGCATTACTCCCAATCTGATCGGTACCTGCAATCCTGATTTCAACCCGCATGTGCGCGGCATCATCTCCGGCTTGAGTCCGAACACAACCCGCAGCCAGATTTACAAAGGCATCCTCGAAGGGCTTGCCTGTGAACTGTCACAGATGACCGACATTCTGGCAAACGCAGTGGGAGAGTTTCGGGATGTCTACGTCACCGGCGGAGGTTCGCGATCGGCTCTCGGTCTGCAGTTGCGAGCTTCTTTATCGGGCCGGCAGCTGCATGTCATGGAGTGTCCGGAGGCAGTGTGTCTGGGCGGAGCTATGCTCGCCGGAGTAGCATCTGGAGAGTACCAAAGCTTGAGTGAGGCTGTGGAACTCGTGGTCCACGA
>Ga0209415_10016803_pt1 | contig 11716 bp, 9 predicted proteins | sample PeaSoiSIISIP2007_FD_187696 | JGI IMG/M metagenome (GOLD analysis project Ga0209415, IMG submission 187696) | Peat soil microbial communities from Weissenstadt, Germany - SII-SIP-2007 (SPAdes) (version 2) | ecosystem: Environmental > Terrestrial > Soil > Wetlands > Peat | place: Germany... | reverse complement strand
CCCCCTTGTTCGCCACCTCCTGGGCCAGTGCCATGGTAAATCCATGCATTCCGGCCTTGGCCGCCGAGTAGTTGCTTTGCCCGAACTGCCCCTTCTCGCCATTGACCGAGGAGATATTGATGATCCGCCCCCAGTTTCGCTCCAGCATGCCGTCGATGACCTGCTTGGTCACGTTGAACAGGCTATTGAGATTGGTATCGATCACGGCCCGCCAGTCGTCCAGGCTCATTTTCCGGAAGATGCCATCGCGCGTTATGCCCGCGTTATTGACAAGGATGTCGACCCGGCCATGCTTGGCGAGGACCTGTTCGAAAGCCGCCTTGGTCGAATCCCAGTCGGCGACATTGCCGACCGAGGCGAAGAAGTGGTACCCGCCCGCCTTTTGCTCGCCCAGCCATTTCTCGAAGTTGCGCGTCGGACCGCAGCCGGCAATGACCGTGTCGCCAAGGTCGTGGAACTTGCGGCAAATCGCCGTGCCGATGCCGCCCATGCCGCCTGTAACGTAGACCACCTTGTCCATGTCGTACCCCTTGAATGATTCGGTGTTGGCAAACGATTGCTCGCGCCTAGATCCTGCTCTCACGCCGTCGGCGTCTGCACCCGCATCAGCGCTCAACCGCCAGGGCCACGCCCATCCCGCCGCCGATGCAAAGCGACGCAAGGCCTCGCCGCGCATTGCGACGCTTCATCTCGTGCAGCAGCGTAACCAGAATCCGGCAACCCGAGGCCCCGATCGGGTGGCCCAGCGCAATGGCGCCACCGTTGACGTTGATCCGGCTCGTATCCCAGCCCATCTCCTGGTTCACAGCGTATGCCTGGGCAGCAAAGGCCTCATTGATTTCCATCAGATCCAGGTCGGCGGCCTTCCATCCGGCCTTCTCCAGTGTGCGCCGGGACGCAGGTACCGGACCGATTCCCATGACCTTGGGGTCGACCCCGGCCGATCCAAATGCTGCAATGCGAGCAAGGATCGGCAGACCCAGCGACCGCGCGTGCGCCTCTGAAGCCACCACAACCGCGGCGGCACCGTCGTTGATGCCCGAGGCATTGCCCGCCGTCACGGTGCCCTCCTTGTCAAATGCAGGGCGCAAGCCCGAGAGCGATTCGATCGTGGCGCCCAGGCGGATGAACTCGTCGTGGGCAAAAGGCACCGGGTCGCCCTTTTTCTGCGGAATCGGCACCGCCACGATCTCCTCGCGAAAGCGGCCAGCCTTTTGCGCGGCCTCGGCCTTGTGCTGCGAGTCCAGCGCGAACTCATCCTGCAGGGCCCGGGTGACACGGTGCTCCTTGGCGACATTTTCGGCGGTGACGCCCATGTGGTAGCGATTGAAGACGTCCCAGAGCCCGTCGTTGATCATGCTGTCGACGAGCTTGGCGTCACCCATGCGAAAACCGTCGCGCGACCCGTTGAGCACGTGGGGCGCCTGGCTCATGCTCTCCTGGCCGCCGGCCACCACGATGCGCGCGTCGCCGTTGGCGATCGACTGGGCGGCCAGCATCACGGCCTTCAGGCCGCTGCCGCAGACCTTGTTGATCGTCATCGCCGGCACGGCGACCGGAAGACCGGCCTTGATCGCCGCTTGGCGCGCCGGGTTCTGGCCCACGCCCGCGGTCAGGACCTGGCCCATGATGACCTCGTCGACCGCCTCGGCGGCGACCTTGGCGCGGGCGAGCACCTCCCGAATGACAATAGCGCCCAGATCCGCGGCGCTGTGGCGCGCCAGCGATCCGCTGAACTTGCCAATCGGCGTGCGCGTCGCCGCCACGATCACGATTTCCTTCATGTCTTGGCTCCCATAGAAGAAACGAAGTGTTGCCTGTCCCGATCCCGCCAGCCCCCGGGCGCCGGGCACCGCCGCCACGGGTCGCCCGCGCCCGGCGCACGGGCGCGCGCTCTCCTAGGCCTTCTCCTTCACGTATCGTCCGGGCGCCGGTTCGATCACCGGGCACTGCGCGTTGCCGTAGGATGCCGGCGCGTCGCGCATCCCGTCGCCGAAGTGCTCCAGCCAGCGGTCCCAGTGGGGCCACCAGCTTCCCGCATGCTCGCTGGCAGCCTCCAGCCATTGCTGCGGGGTCGGCGGCAGTGCGCCAGTTCCGGCGGCCGCCGCTTCGTCCTTGGCCCAGTAGCTGCGCCGGTTTTTCGACGCCGGATTTATGGTGCCGGCAATATGGCCGCTGGCACCCAGAACGAAATGCAAGGATCCGCTGTCCACGCCGGTCAGGACGCGCGCGGACGCGTAGGCCGCGTGCCAGGGAACGATGTGGTCCTCGCGCGCACCGAAGACGTAGGTCGGCACGCTGATGCGCCGCAAGTCAACCGCCTGGCCGCAGCAGCGAATCCGGTTGGGAACGCGCAGATTGTTCTCCAGGTAGGTATTGCGCAGATACCAGGCATACATCGGCCCGGGCAGGTTGGTGCTGTCCGAATTCCAGTACAGCAGATCGAAGGCCGGCGGACGCTGTCCTTCGAGATAGTTGTTGACGACGTAGTTCCAGACCAGATCCCTGGCGCGAAGGCTGGAGAAGGTGTTTGCCAGGTCCCGCCCCGGCATCAGCCCACCGGCGCCGAGGGTGGACTCCCGCATCCGCACGTGCGCCTCGTCGACGAAGATATCGAGGATCCCGGTGTCCTCGAAATCGAGCAAGGAGGTGAGCAAGGTGAGACTGGCGATCGGCTCATCACCACGCGCCAGCATCACCGCGATCGCCGTCGCGATGAGCGTGCCGCCGACGCAAAAACCCAAGGCATTGACCTTGGACGCGCCGCTGATGCGGCGCACGACGTCGATGGCGGCGATCGGACCCCGCTCGACATAGTCGTCCCAGCCCACGTTCCCCTGGTCCTCGTGCGGGTTGCGCCAGGAGACGACGAAGACCGTGTTGCCCCGCTCGACGCAGTAGCGGATGAAGGAGTTTTCCTCCCGCAGGTCCAGAATGTAGTACTTGTTGATGCATGGCGGCACGAGCACGAACGGCCGGCATCGGACCGACGGCGTCAGTGGTTTGTACTGGATCAGCTGCATCAGGTCGTTTTCGAAGACGACCGCGCCCTCGGTCGTCGCGACATTGACGCCGACCTCGAATGCCGACTCGTCGACCTGAGAAATTCGCCCCTGGGCGATGTCGGCCAGCAGATTGTGCAGACCGGCGGTCAGGCTCTCCCCGCGGGTCTCGAGCAGGCGCTTCTGCGCCTTCGGATTGAGGGCCAGAAAATTGGACGGTGCGCTGGCGTCGAGCCACTGCGAAACCGAGAAACACAGCCGCGCCTTGACCTTGGGCTCGGCTTCGACCGCCGCCACCATTTCGCCCAGCACCTCGGCATTGAGCAGGTAGGCGCGCGCCATGAAGGCGGCCAGCGAGTTCTCCTGCCAGGCCCGATCGGCGAAGCGCCCGTCCGTGATGGGAGCCGTCGAGCGCTCGGGGTGTTCGACGAACTCGTTCCAAAGCGACCCGAGTCGCGCCACGTAGGACTGCTGGATCTGCTGCAGCTTTTCCGGCGCAAGTTGCAGCATCGGCGCTGCGCCGCCGGCCGCGGAGCCAGCGCTCCACCAGGTCAACCACGGCGCCGGGTAGCCCGCATAGCCCGCGCCTGCGTCCGCCGTGGCGGCGACCCCGCTCGAATCCGCGGGCGATGCGCCGCCGGCCGCCGGATCGCGCGGCCTGCCATCCGGCACTCGGGTGCCGGAAACTGCGGCCCCCTTAGGGCCCAACGCGCTCAAACCCTGCCTCGGTGGAATCGGCACTTTTGCCACTTTTTGCTCTCCCCGATGGAATCATAGCGAGAATTGCACCGCGCCAGCCGCACCGGGCCACCCCGCGCCAAGCGCGCCGCAATCGGTTCAGGCCTGCAGCCAGATCAGTGCGGCGTGCCGTCCCGTGGTGCCGTCTCGGCGAAAACTGTAAAAGCGCGCCGGATCGCTCACCGTGCACAACCCCCCGCCGTAGACGTCCCGGACGCCCACCTGGAGCAGGGCCTGTTGCGCCAGCGCGCCCAGGTCGGCGCGGAATTTTCCCCGCGAGGTCGCCACAAACGCGCTCTGCGCTTGCGGCAGGCGTCGTGCCATGGCGGCCAGCACCTCGGGGCCAACCTCGAATTGCGTGGGTCCTATTGCCGGCCCAAGGTACGCGAGCATGCGCGCCTCGCCGTCGCCGACCGCGCGGCGCAGGGCGGCGACCGCATTTTGGATCACGCCGGCCGCCAACCCGCGCCAGCCGGCGTGCGCGGCCGCCACGCCGCGGCCCTGGGCGTCGGCCAACAGCACCGGTAGGCAATCGGCCACCAGGACGCAGCAGACGATCCCGGCGCGCGTTGCAAAGGCGGCATCGGCGCGCGGCGCCACGGCGCCGGCGCGCGCCGCGTCCACCACCTCGGCGCCGTGCACCTGCTGCAGCCATCGCGGCTCCCCAGGCAAGAGCGTGCGCAGCAGCGCCCGGTTGCGCGCCAGCGCGGGATCGTCCCCAGCCGAGCCCAGGTTCATCCCCCCGCCGCCGTCGATGGCCCCCCACGGGCCCTGCGAGTGGCCGCCGGCGCGGGTTGTAATCAGCGCCCGCACTGCGGCGGGCGCCGGCCATTGCGGCACGATCCACTGGGGATGGCTCATGGGGCGCCGGCACTGCCGCGGCGGCGCGCGTGCGCGTCCGGCGCGGCAGCCGCCTCGGCCAAGCCGCGGGAAAAGGCGCCCTGCAAGGGTGGGCGCAGCTGCTCCTCGCTCGCACCCAGGCGCCGCATCAGCGACCTCATGTCATCGGGTGGAGCGCTGGACCATGCCATGGTTTGGCGCCGCACGGGATGCTGCAGCTCGAGGCGGCACGCGTGCAGTGCCTGGCGCGAGAGCCAACCTCGCCCATCGAGCGCCGCGGGCATGTGCCGGCAGTACAAGGGGTCGCCCAAGAGCGGATGGCCGATCGATTCGAGGTGGACCCGGATCTGGTGCGTGCGCCCGGTATCGAGGCGACAGGCGATCCAGGAGATCGGCGGCGTCGATTCCTCGATGCGCCACTCGGCAAGGCGGCGCACGAAGGTCCGTGCGCTACGCGCCGCCGCCGCCTTGCTCACGCGAAAGCGCACCGGGTTGCGCGGATCGCGCGCCAGCGCGGCATCGATCGTGATGGCCGGCTCCAGCGCTCCGGCAACCAGGGCCCAGTACTCGCGAACGACGCTGCGCGCCTGCAGCTGTCGCACCAGATCGACCTGCGCTGCGACCGTGCGCGCAACGACCATCAGCCCGGACGTTCCCGCGTCGAGCCGGTGCACGATCCCGGCACGCGGCACGCTCGCCAGGCCCGGGTCGTAGGCCAGCAAGCCGTTGAGCAGCGTGCCGCTCCAGTTTCCCGCCCCGGGATGGACGACCAGCCCCGCCGGCTTGTCGATGACGATGATCTCCTCGTCTTGCCACACCACGGGTAGATGCATCGGCTCGGGCGCGAACGCGGATGCCTCCGGCGTGGCGCGCTCCTGGACCTCGATCGTGTCGTCTTCATAGACGCTGGCGCGCGCGCGCGCCGCAGCGCCGTTGAGGCGAACCGCGTCGTCCTCGATCCACCGCTGGATGCGGCTGCGCGAGACTTCGGGCAGTCTGCCGGCCAGGTACTTGTCGAGGCGAACGCCGTTGCCCTCCGGGCCCACCACGAGCCGGCGCACGGGGGCGCCGTCGCCCGCAAGCAGGTCGAACTCATCCGCCTCCAGGTCCTGCGCGCCCGACGGCTCACGCGTGGCCAAAGCGGTCCCCGGCACCATTGATACAATCCCCGGCTCGTCGTCGCATCGCCCTGTCAGGCCGGCCCCCATGATGGATCCAACTCGTCGCTCCGCAGTCCAACGCGCCCGGCACGCGCTCTCGCGCCGTCTGCTTCCCATTGTGCTGGCGGTCCTCGTCGGCGGCTGCACCAGTCTGGAGAAGGATCCTACCGCCAAGTGGGATGCCGACCGCCTCTATAACGAGGCGCGCACCGAGTTGCAGGCCGGCGCCTGGACCAAGGCCCGCGAGCTCTACGAGAAGCTCGAGGCACGGTATCCGTTCGGCCGCTACGCCCAGCAGGCACAGATCGAGATTGCCTACTGCTATTACAAGGAGGGCGAGACGGCCGATGCCATCTCGGCAACGGACCGCTTCTTGAAGCTCAACCCGAACAGCCCGAACGCCGACTACGTATATTACCTGCGCGGGCTGGTGAACTTCATCGAGCCGCCGGTGCTGCTGGGCCCGCTGGTCCAGTACCGCGTCAGCGAGCGCGACCCCAAGGCCTTGCTCGATTCGTTCGAGGCGTTCAAGGAGCTGATAACGCGATTCCCTGCCAGCCGTTACCACGACGATGCCCTGCTGCGCATCAGCTTCCTGCGCGATGCGCTGGCCGATCACGAGGTGCGGGTTGCCGACTATTACTATCGCCGCGGCGCCTACCTCGCCGCCATCAACCGCGCGCAGGCGGCGCTGCGCGAATACCAGGGGGCGCCGGCAACCGAGCGCGCGCTGGGGATCATGGTGCATTCGTACGAACGGCTGGAGTTGCCGGAGCTGCGCGTGAGCGCCGAGCGTGTGCTGCGCGCCAATTTTCCCAACAGTCCCGAGCTCAACAACAATCTTTGACGCTCATTCGAAACCCGGCACGGCGCCCGGCCCACTGAGCGCACGCCGGCCGCCGCGCTCAACAAAGGCACATGCCTCGGCCTCGCTGCGGGTGCGCGAGAAAGCCGGCAGACTGGCCAGTATGGTCTTGCCGTACGAGCGGCTCAATAAGCGCTCGTCCAGGATCATCAGCACGCCCCGGTCGCTGTCGCCGCGGATCAGGCGGCCCACCCCCTGGCGCAGCAAGGTGATCGCCTGCGGCAGCTGGTACTCGCGGAAAGGATTGCGCCCCAGCGCCTTCATGCGCCGGATCCGCGCCTCGACGACCGGGTCATCCGGCGGCGCAAAGGGCAGCTTGTCGATGACGACGACCGACAGCGCGTCGCCGCGCACATCGATACCCTCCCAGAAGCTCACCGAGCCCACCAGCACCGCCTCTCCGAGGCGACGAAAATCCCCCAGCATCGCACGCCGGTTGGCCTCGCCCTGCACCAGAATCGACAAGCGGTCGCCCGCCGCTTCCATCAGTTCCTGCAGCCGCCGCGCGACCCGTGGAACCGCGCGCAGGGTCGAGCAAAGCACGAATGCGCGCCCGCGACTTGCCTGCAGCACCGGCCAGGCCGCTTCGGCGACGAGCTCGGGAAACTCCTCCGCCTGCGGGTTGGGCATCGCGGCGGGCAGGTAGAGCAAGGCCTGGCGCGCAAAATCGAACGGGCTATCCCAGCGCAGCGCCGTGGCTCCCGCCAGGCCGAGCTCGTCGAGGAAGGGCTCGAAGCGCTGTGCCGTCGTCAGCGTGGCTGAGGTGAAGACCCACGCTTGTTCCCGTTGTTCGCGCGCGCGGGCAAATGCCTCCGAGCAGCTCAGCGGCGTTGCGTAAAAGTGCGCGCCGTGGGCGCTGGCGGACACCCAGCGTACGACGTCGAGTTCCTCGCTGCCGTTGCGTTCCGCCGATTTCTCGTGCCACGTTTTCATCAAGGCGCGCAAGCGCTGCACGCGCGGCAGCAGCAAGTCGAGCTCGGCCTCGCGTCCCTGGTTACCGCTCACCGCGTCTTGCAGCGCCGCAAGCGCGCGATCGAGGCCGGCGATCGCGTCCGGGACCCGCCCGCCCTGCGCCAGGGTTTCGTAGGCCAGCCGGTTTCGTGCCGGGCGGCCGCCGTCCGCCAGGCTCAAACGCACGGTGCGCGCCCCCATGTCGATCGCATGCGCCAGCTCGGGCCATTGCGCGCCATCGCGCGCCTCCTGCAGTCCGACCCGCAACGAGTCGGCGCCGAGCTCGAGGACCTGCTGCAGAGACCAATCGTCGCCAAAAAATTCGGCGGCAATCCGGGCAAGCTGGTGGGCCTCGTCGACGATGACCACCTGGGCGTTGGGCAACAGCTCCGAGTCCGTTTCCTCCCGCAGCGCCATGTCGGCAAGCAGCAGATGATGATTCACGACGACGATATCGGCGGCCAGGGCGCGGCGGCGCGCGCGAACGACGAAGCAGTTCTCGAAGTGCTCGCACTCGCCGCCCAGGCAGTTGTCGCGCGTGGATGTGACCGCCGGCCAAATCGAGGCGCTATCGGACACCTGCGCCAGTTCCGCGCGGTCCCCGGTCTGCGACTGCCGGGCAAACTGCAACAGGTGCCCCAGCGCCTGTACCTCCTCGCGCGATCCGAGCAGGCCGGAGCTCGCCGTTCGCTCCAGGCGCAGCCGGCAAAGGTAGTTCTGCCGTCCCTTGAGGATTGCGGTGTCCACGCGCACCGAAAGCGCTCGACAGACGGCGGGCAGATCCTTGTCGAAGATCTGATCCTGCAGCGTCTTGGTGCCCGCGGCGATCAGTACCTTGCCCCCGCCGAGGACCGCAGGTACCAGGTACGCCAGCGTCTTTCCGGTACCGGTCCCGGCTTCGGCCGCCAAGGTCGCGCGCCGCGCGATGGCGTCGAAAACCGCCAGTGCCATCTCCTGCTGCGCCGGGCGCGCGCGGTAACCCGCGATCGCGCCGGCCAGCGCCCCGTCGGCCGCAAAGGCCCCCGCGACCTCCCGCCGACGCCCTTCGACCTCCCGGGCCTGTCCCGGGTCCTCGCCTTCCGGGGTCCGGGGCGCCAACGCGCTCACGCCGGAATATCTGGAACCAGGCCCATTTCCAGTCGCATTATCGCGTCCTTGATCAGCAATTTGCGTTTTTTTAGGCGCCGCAGCTGCAGTTCGTCACAGCCCGTGCGCTGGCCCAATTGCGCAATCGCCTGGTCCAGGTCACGGTGCTCGATCTGCAGCTCGGTGATCCGGCGGCGAATCTCCTCGCCAAGTTCGTCGTCCTCGCCGGGCAAATTGCCACCTTCATCGGCCGATTGCATGTTTCCTCCTCCGTCGCCGGCCGGAACGCGGGCCGGGCCACGAAGACAGGGGATGATCGTATCAGGATCGTCGCGTCCAACCCCCACACTCGCGTCGCGATCGATGGAAAACGCGGCTGCGTCGCAGCACGCACCCGAGCGTGCGCTGCTAGACTCGCAGGGTCGGCGTCGCGCATTCGCGCCTGACGTGTCGGCCTCGTGCCTTAACCGCCTCCTGCAAATTGCTAGCGACGCTGCTCGCGCAGTCCCATGGCCCGCCCCGATCCCGCATCGAACTTCAAGGTGACCGCCTGCGTTGCGGAGCATATCGGCGATCGTGCGGATCAGCAGGACCGCGTTGCGATCCTCACCAGCCCGCACCACCCGGGAAGGCTCATGGCCCTGCTGGCCGACGGCATGGGGGGTCGCAGCGGGGGCCGCATGGCCTCGGACCAGGTGCTGGCGACCGCCAAGAACCTGTTCCAGGAACTGCCCGACCAAGGCGCGACCGCGCGCGACATGCTGCGCCAGATCGCCTCCGAGGCGCATGCCGTGATCCGGCTCACGGCGCTGGCAAGCGAGAAGGAGCCCCACAGCACGCTGGTCGCCCTGCTGCTCCAGCGCGATTGCGCGGTCTGGGTCCACGCGGGCGATAGCCGGCTCTACTACTATCGCGACGGTACCCTAGTGCACAAGACCGTCGACCATTCCTACGGCTCGCAGCTCAACGCCGAGGGCAAGCTCGTCGAGGGAGGACCGGAGACCGAGCGCTACAAGAACATTCTCTTTAGCGCCATCGGCATCGGCCATGAACTGCGCCTGGATTTTGGGGAGGCACAGGATCTGCGTCCGGGGGACAGCTTCGTGCTAGCGAGCGACGGGCTCTGGGCCTACTTCTCCGAGCGCGAGATCGGCGCGACCGTGCATCGGCATCCAGCCCGCGAAGCGGCGGAGTCTCTCGTGAGCCAGGCCCGGGAGCGTGCGAAGGGCTACGGCGACAATCTCTCCGTAGCCATCATCAAGCTCGAAGAACCCGAACGCAAGCCAGATCGGCGGGCGAAAGCCGGCGCCGGCTAGGGGGCCGCAGGTCCCGGTGCGGGCGCGGCGGGAGGGCTTGCCTGGGCATCGCGCTCACTCTTGCGCTCTTCCCGGCGCTTGGCGTTGGCCTCACGGTCCCGCGCGCGGGTCTGCGCGTACGCCTGCGCCTGCTCCTGCTTTTGCTGGAACTCGCGCGAGGCCCCGGCCTCCTGCTGCGGCCGCAGCGCGTCCTTGCGCGCCAGATCGGCCTCCTGCTCGCGCTGGCGCTGCTCGGTGCGCGTGCTCGCCAGCGCCGCGTTCTGCTGCGCCTGCAGCGCGTCTTGCTCGCGGGCGGCGGCATTTTGCTCACGCATCTGCGCCGACGTGAGCGCCTCTCGTTCCCGCTCCGGACGCTGCAGTTCCTCGGCCGCCTGCCGGCGCAGCTCGGCGGCCCGGCTCTCGGCGTGCTCGCGCGCCTCCAGATGACGCTGCAGGTCGTGCGCCTCCAGCGTGACGCGGGTCACCTCGTGTTCGCCGTCGCGCTGTCGCCGGCGCGCGCCACCCAGGCAATGGTTGACGAAAAATACGTCTTCGCAGTGGAGCCGTTGCGCTTCGAATTCCAGTTGCAACTGTTGATGCACGACAGCGGCCTCCGACAGGGCGCGCTCGGCCTGCTCCTTGCTCGTGATCGACCCGGGCGCAAAGCGCTGCGCCAGGCGCTGCGCCTCGGAAAGTCCGTCGGCCTGCGCGCCGGCAGCGCCAAGGCACAAAACAATCAGCAGGCAGCGCACGCTCGATCCCATTTTCCCTAAGACGCTCGTCCCCAACGCGGCGGCGCGGCGCACCCCGCCCCCGCAGGTGCCAGGAGACGGCCGACGCTAACTATACCGTCGCATTGACGGTCCGCCGGGGCAAGGCAGCGTACTCCTTCGACTGCATCTCGATCAAACGCGACGCGGTACGCTGGAACTCCTCCGATAGCGAGCCGGCGGTATAGAGCTCGCTCGGCGGCGCCGCGGCCGAGATGATCAGCTTGATGCGGTGGTCGTAGAGGATATCGACCAGCCAGGTGAAGCGGCGCGCCTCCGAGGACTGGCCGGCGGACATGCGCGGAACATTGGAGAGCATCACGGTGTGAAACTGGGAGGCGACCTCCAGATAGTCGTTGTGCGATCGGGGTCCGCCGCAGAGCACGGAAAAATCGAACCAGACGACACCGCCGGCGCGGCGCCGCGCGCCGATCTCGCGCGCCTCGATGCGCAGGATGGGGTCCTCGTCGACACTTTCGCGGATCTTTTCGAATGCGCGCTGCATGTGCTCGTTGGCGACCGCGCCGGCGCCCAGAAAATAGGCCTCGATCTGCTCTAGGGCGCGCAGTCGGTAGTCGACGCCGCCATCGACGCGCAGCACATCGAGCTGGGACTTCAGCAACTCGATCGCGGGCAGTACCCGATCGCGATGCAGGCCGTCGGGATACAGCTTGTCGGGCGGGTAGTTCGAGGTCATAACAAAGCCGACGCGCAGGCTGAAGAGTCTCTTGAACAGTCGATGCAGGATCATCGCGTCGGCGATATCCGAGACATGAAACTCGTCGAAGCAGATCAGCCGGTAGCGCCGGGCGATCCGGTAACCGACTTCGTCGAGCGGATCGACGTGGCCCTCGACGGCTTCGAGCTCCTGGTGAACGCCGCGCATGAACTCATGAAAATGCACGCGCGTCTTGCGCCGCACCGGCAGCACTGCGAAGAAACAGTCCATCAACAGGCTCTTGCCGCGCCCGACGCCGCCCCACAGATAGACGCCGCGCGGGATCGGCGG
>Ga0209415_10016802_pt1 | contig 11716 bp, 9 predicted proteins | sample PeaSoiSIISIP2007_FD_187696 | JGI IMG/M metagenome (GOLD analysis project Ga0209415, IMG submission 187696) | Peat soil microbial communities from Weissenstadt, Germany - SII-SIP-2007 (SPAdes) (version 2) | ecosystem: Environmental > Terrestrial > Soil > Wetlands > Peat | place: Germany... | reverse complement strand
CCCGCCTGCGCAACGAGCTCGCCGACGACCACCGGCTCGGCGCCGCGGTGCGCAAGCTCGGCCTCAAGGCGGTGCTCTCGCCCTATATCGTCGAAAACCGCGTGACCGAGCCCTCCTTCGCCAGTCTGTGGCGCCACGAATTGCGCTGGGCGCGCACCTCGCGGATGCTGGCGCCGGCCGGTTTCGCCGGTTCGGTGATCACCCATACGGTGATGACAACCGCGCTCGCCGCCATGCTCTGGGGATCGGGGTCGGCGGCGTGGGACTGTGTTCTCATTTCGGTGCTGCTGCGCTGGATATCGGCCATTCTGATCGCCCGCCGTCTCGATCTGCCGCGCGCCGGGCTGTGGCTGCTGCCGTTACGGGATGCTTTGTCCTTTGCGGTGTTTCTCTATAGCTTCTGCGGGCGCAGCGTGTTGTGGCGCGACCAGCTGTTCCGGGTCGAGCCGAACGGCGAGATCAGCGTCGAGGGAGATTAGCCGGCATGATGAAGACCCTGTTCCTGCATCCGCCGTCATTCGATGGGTTCGATGGCGGGGCGGGGTCGCGTTATCAGGCGCGCCGCGAGATCCGCTCGTTCTGGTATCCGACCTGGCTGGCCCAGCCGGCCGCGCTCGTTCCCGGCAGCAAGCTGATCGACGCCCCGCCGGCGCGGCTGCCACTCGCGGAGGTGCTGCCGATCGCTCATGACTACGAATTGGCGGTGCTGCATACGTCGACCCCCTCCTTCGCCGCCGATGTCAAGGTCGCCCAAGCCCTGAAAGATACCAATCCCCGGCTCAAGATCGGCCTCGTTGGCGCCAAGGTCGCGGTCGAGCCCGACGCCAGCCTCGCCGCCTCGCGCGCCATCGATTTCGTCGCCCGCGAAGAATTTGATTTCACGATCAAGGAGGTGGCCGACGGCCGCACGTTCGCCGACATCGACGGGCTGAGCTATCGCGACGGCGCCGGGGAAATCGTCCACAACCGGGCGCGCGCCGTCCTCGAGGATATGGACAAGCTCCCGTTCGTCACCGAGGTCTACAAGCGCGATTTGCATGTCGAGGATTACTTCATCGGCTATCTGAAGCACCCGTATATGTCGCTCTACACGGGGCGCGGCTGCCGCTCTAAATGCACCTTTTGCCTGTGGCCGCAGACCGTCGGCGGGCACCGCTACCGGGTCCGCAGCGTCGCCCACGTGATCGAGGAAATCCGCCTCGCGCGGAGCTATTTCCCGCAGGTCCAGGAGTTCTTCTTCGACGACGACACCTTCACCGACGACCGGCCGCGCGCCGAGGCGATCGCGAAGGAACTCGGCAAGCTCGGCGTCACCTGGTCGTGCAACGCCAAGGCCAACGTGCCGCGCGCGACATTGGAAGTGCTGCGCGACAACGGGTTGCGCCTCCTCCTGGTCGGCTACGAGACCGGCAACCAGCAGATTCTCAACAACATCAAGAAGGGCATGCGGATCGACATCGCGCGCCGCTTTACCAAGGATTGCCACGAGCTCGGCGTCACGATCCACGGCACCTTCATCCTCGGGCTCCCGGGCGAGACCAAGGAGACGATCGAGGAAACCATTCGCTTTGCCGCCGAGATCAACCCGCACACGATCCAGGTCTCATTGGCCGCGCCCTATCCCGGCACCGAGCTCTACCGACAGGCGGTCAGTGAAGGCTGGCTTGACATCGCCCATGCCGAATTGATCGACGATCATGGGGTGCAGATCGCGCCGTTGCATTATCCGCACCTGTCGCACACCGAAATCTTCGAATCGCTCGAAACCTTCTACAAACGCTTCTACTTCCGCCGCAAGAAGATCGCGTCGCTCGTCGCCGAGATGATCCGGAGCCCGCAAATGATGCGGCGCCGGCTGCGCGAGGGCGTCGAGTTCTTCCAGTTCCTGCGCCAGCGGGAGATGGCGAGCTGACCACCACAATGTCGTCCCGGCGGAAGCCGGGACCCCATCGTGCTTCAACTCTCTGGCCCCGGGCGATGATGCATCCTCCGGGGGGCCGCGTCAGCCGAGACATGGATCCCGGCTTGCGCCGGGATGACAACCGCGAGCGGAGCCTCATCGTCACGGCTGACGATTTCGGCCGCGACGTCGCGATCAACGAGGCGGTGGAGGCGGCCTATCGCGACGGCATCCTCACCTGCGCCAGTCTGATGGTGGGGGCGCCCGTCGCCGCCGACGCGGTGGCCCGCGCGCATCGGCTGCCGGGGCTCAAGGTCGGGCTGCATCTTGTGCTGATCGACGGCACCCCGGTGTTGCCGCCCGGCAACCTCAGGGGCTTGGTTAGCGCGGACGGGCGGTTCGCCGACAACCAGATCCGCGCCGCGCTGCGCTATTTCTTCGTGCCCGGAATGCGCCGCCTGCTCGCCGCCGAGATCCGTGCGCAATTCGAGGCGTTCCACGCGACCGGCCTCGTCCTCGACCATGTCAACGCGCACCAGCACCTGCACCTGCACCCGACGGTCGCCCGCCTCGTCGTCGAGATTGGCCGCGACTATGGGATGCGCGCGGTGCGCCTCCCCGCCGAGCCGGAGGGCGTGCTGCGCCGGAGTTTTCCGGGCGAACGCTATCGGGCGCCGCCCTACCAGCCCGTCGTCACCCTGTTGCGGCGGCGGTCACGGCGCGCCGGGCTGGCCGTCAACGATCACGTCTTCGGCATCGCCTGGAGCGGTGCGCTGGTCGAAAAGCGGCTCCTCGGCCTCTTGCCGCATCTGCCGCCCGGGGTCAGCGAACTGTATTTCCACCCGGCGGTGCGGACAACGCCCGCGCTTGCCGCCGCGATGCCGGGCTACCGCCACGCCGAGGAGCTCGCCGCGCTGATCAGCCCCCGGGTGCGTCAATGCATCGCCGAACTCGGGATCGGCCTTATCGGCTACCGGGATCTCGGGCCGGCTGGGTAACCGGCCGGGCCGGGCCGAGCAGGGCAGGCAGGATGAAGAGCGTGCAGAACAGTGTGCACAACAGCGAGATCGCCAGAAGCTCGCCCATTCCCGCCGTGCCGGGATCGTCCGACAGCGCGAGAGAACCAAACGCCGACATCGTCGTCAGGGCACTGAAGATGACCGCGCGCGCGGTGCTCGACTGCAGGTGATCGCTCACTCCGGCGCGCCAGTTCATCACGAAATAGATGTCGAAGGCGACCCCGATCCCCAACAGCAGCGGTAACGCGATGATGTTGGCGTAATTGAGCTTCATGCCGAGAACCACGGTCACTGCGAGGGTCAGGATCGCGGCGAGGAGGAGGGGAGCAATCACCAGCATGATGTCGCGCACCCGGCGCAGCACCAGCGCGAGAAGGAGGGTGATCGCGGCGATGGCGATGATCCCGGCTTCGACAAACGCCGAACTGATGAGGCGACCGGCCTCGCGGATCGTCACCGGCGTCCCGGTCGCATCGGGGGCAACTGTGCGCACCGCGGCGACAAAGCGGTCGAGCACCGCGGGGTCGCGGGCATCGCCCTTGGGAAAGACCTCGACCCGGGCGCGGCCATCGGCGGCGATCCAGCTGTCGCGCAATTCCGCCGGCAGGCTGGCGAGCGTCACCGGCTTGGCCTGGATCTGCTCGGCCAGTGCGGCAAACCGGTGCTCGAGGCCGGTGACGAGGACTTGGCGCAACGCCGGCACGATTGCCGGCCCGCGCGCCGCCGCCTCATCGAGTGCCCCGGCAAGGCGTGCCGCCGGACTGTGCGGGCCGCCATGGTGCTGCAACGCGTCGCGGCAGGCGGCGATCGAGCGCACCACATCGGCATCGCTCGGCGGCGGCAACATCGAGCCCGGGGTCAGCGTCGGCCCGAGCAACAACGCGAGGTCGCCGATGATCGCGAGCTTCTTCTGCTGATCGTCGGGGATGAAGCTTGCCGCGGTGACGCTTTGCGCGACCTGCGGCAGCTTCTGAAGCCGGTCGGTGATCCGCTCGGCCGCGCCCTCGGACGGCGCGAGGATCTCGGCGGTATAGGGAGTCGTCATCGGGTCCTTCATCAGGTCGCGCGCCGTCGCAACCGACTCGCTCTTCGGGTTCTTCAGATTGAGGGGGTCGAAATCGAAACTGATCCGCGGCAGGAGCGCGAGCCCCGCGGCCGCCAGGACTGCCGCCGCACCGATCACCCAGAAGCGGCGGCGCGAGAGGAACCGGTCGAGCGCGACGGCGCGGCGGAAGCCGACCGGCGCCGGTTCACCCGGCGGCCGCAGCAGCGTCAACCCGGCCGGCAAGAGGACGAGATTGAGCGTGATCGCGATCAGCATGCCGCAGCCGGCGATCCATCCGAGCTCGCGGATCCCGGTATACTCTGTCGGCACAAACGACAGGAAACCGATCGCCGTCGCACCGGCGGCGAGGACGAGCGCCGGGCCGATCGATTCCCCGGCGCCGCGCAGCGCCTCCGGAAAGGTGCCGCGGCGGTGCCGCTCGTCGCGGTAGCGGACGCTGAACTGAATGCTGAAATCGACCGCCAGACCGATGAAAAGGACGCCGAACGCCACCGAAATCAGGTTGAGCGACCCGATCGCCAGCGCCGCGAACCCGGCGGTCAGCGCGAGACCCGCGGCGAGCGTCGCCAGGATGACGGCAACGAGCTTCACCGAGCGCACCGCGGCGAAGAGAATCGCGCACACCAGCACAATGGAGAGGATCGTCGATTTGAGAGCGCTCTCGCGCAGCGTCGCGAACTCTTCATCGTCGAGCGCCACCGAACCGGTGAGGCGCACCCCCACCCCGTGCGCCGGGTCGAGCGCCAAGTCGCCGGTCAGCCGGCGGATCTCGGCGCGCGCCCGGGCCGCGGGCTCGAGCGCGTCGAAGTCCAAGACCGGGCGGGTCAGCACAAAGCGGCGGCGCTCCCGCGGCTCGGCGGTCCGACCGGTCATCAGGCGCTGCCAGTTGAGCGGCTCGGCATGGCCCTCCAGCACGGCTTTGACCGCATCGCCAATCGCCGTCAGCGTCGGGGCGAGGCGGTCGATCGCCGCTTGATCCTGCCCGGCGCCGGCGACAAACATGGCCAACGCATCGAACAGCCCGCGCAGGCTGGGATCATGGGCGAGGCTGCCGATCAGCGGCTGCGCCGCGATCAACTGCTCCGACAGCGCTGCGAGTTCGGCTTGCGGCAGGTACAAAAGGCCGTTTTTGTCGAAAAACGGTCCGCCGTCCGGCTGCTGTACATAGCGAAACAGCTCGGGCTCGGCACGCAGCCGGGCGGCGAGCGCGGTCGCCGCGGAATCGGCCTCGTCGCCGGTCTTCCCATCGATGACGATGACCAACAGATCGTCGTTTTGCGGAAACGCCTTGTTGAGGGCGATCTCGTTCTGGCGCCACGCCAATCCGGTCGGCAGCATCTCTTGGAGATCGGTGTCGATCGCGAGGTGGGCCCTGGCGTAGTAGGCGCCGCCGAGCGCCACAACCAATCCGGCGAGCGCGATTGCCAGGGCGTGAATGCGGGCGCGATCGACGATGCGGCCGATAATTGCGGCGATCACGCGGCGCCTCGCCGACCATTCGCTTTGCGCCGACGCAGCATCACGGGCGTGGCCGCAAACAATGTGGTCGTCCGCTCCCCCTAAATGAGAATTGCGTCGGTTCGTAGGCCAAATTGTCGTGAAAAATCCCAGTGCTCGTCACAATGCGGACATGGTTCGCGCCGAAGCTGCATAGAATATCGTAGGGATGGAGGGGATCATGGCCGGACGCACAGAATGCTGCAGCTATGAGCCGAGCCTCGAAGATCTGCTCGATGACGAGGTCATGGCGCCGGTCTTGCGCAGCGCCGGCTACGATCCGCAAGGACTTCGCGACATGATGGTGGAAACCGCCAAACGGATCGACGACCGGCGGAGCGACGACCGTGCCGCCCGCGATCGCCGCCGCGACGACTGCTAGACCGCCGGTGACCATGCCGCGAATTCGATGCGCACCGTGAGCCCAGGGGGCTGCCCAGGCGGCTGCCCCGAACGTTGACTGTCACCGAGAGTTACCGTTGCCGCATGCCGGCGCGCCACTGCGCGCACCAGGCTGAGGCCGAGCCCGTTCCCCGGCGTGCTGCGGCTGGGCTCGAGGCGGACGAAGCGGTCGAAGACGCTCTCGCGATCGGCTTCGGGGATGCCCGGTCCCCGATCGGCGACGTCGATCGTGGCGCGCCCGTCCCGCTCTCGCACGCTGATCGCAACTTCGCTCCTGCCATGGTTTGGGACGCCATATTTGAGGGCGTTGTCGAGGAGGTTGGCAACCGCTTGCGACAACAGGTGCCGATCGCCGCGGATCATCGTCCCCGGCGCGCTGTCGAGGCGCAGCGCAAAGCCCTTCTCTTCGGCCAGCGGCTCGTAGAGCTCGACCACCGCCCGCGCGATCTCGCCGAGGTCCAACGGCGCGTCGGTCCGCTCGGCGGCGCCGGCCTCCGCCTCGGCGATGCTGAGGAGCGCGTTGAAGGTGGCGAGCAGCCGGTCGGCTTCGTCGATCGCGGCGCGGATCGCGTCGGTTCGCGCGAGGCGATCGTCAGGACCAAGGAGGGCCAGCTCGAGCCGCGCCCGCAGCCGCGCCAAGGGCGTCTTCAGATCATGCGCGACATTGTCGGTGACCTCGCGCATCGCGCTCATCAGCCGCTCGATCTGATCGAGCATGCCATTGAGATTGGCGGCCAGCTGGTCGAATTCGTCGTTGGTCCCGCGCCGCGGCACCCGGTCCGACAAATTGCCGGCGATCACCCGCTCGGCGGTACGGTTCACCTGCTCGACCCGGCGCAGCATGTTGCGGCTCATGACGGTCCCGCCGGCGAGCCCGATACCGAGGGCGACGAGGCCCGACCATAAGAGCGTCGCCTTGATGCGGTTGCGAAACGCAGCGCCGTCGCTGATATCGCGCCCAACCAGGAGGCGATAGCCCTCGGGGATCGTAAACAAGACGCCGCGCGCCGGGTGGGTCTCGCTCTGGCCCTTGACCGCCACGTCGATCTGAAACGACAGGGGTCCCGAGCGGACCGGGACGCCGCTTGGCCAGCCGCTGATATTGCCGGCGAGCGGCCTGCCCTCGCTGTTGGTCACCAGATAGAGCATGCCGTCGCCACGATCACCGGCGCTGCGCGCCGCGACGATCTGGATGAGGCCGCTCAGACCGCGCTGGGCGTATTGCTCGGCGAGGCCGGTGATTTCGGCATCGAGGGTCGCCTCGGTCTGCCGCTCGACAAAGTCGGCGCTCGTCCAATAGACGAAAAACAAGACGCCGATAACCGAGACCGCAAAGACCAGAAAATAGAGCCCGGCCAGACGAAATGCGTGGGTCCGAATGAGGCGCCGTAGCGGTCGGACGATCGCCCACGCCCGCCGTCCGCCGGCCGGGGCGGGCGCGCTCGCCGGCATAGCCGGCTTGGCCGCCGTCGCGCCGACCGCAAGCTCGGCCGGTGTTCCGAGTTCCACAAAGCTATCGGCCATTAAGGGCGGACCTCATGCCGAAAGCTGGCGCAGCGAGCGGTCCGCCCGCAGCCGACGCCGCGTCCTTCGAGACGCGCCCGATCGGCGCTCCCTCAGGATGACGATCTTTCTGAATGTCGTAGTCAACTCACGTCATCCTGACGAGGAGCCCGCGATAGCGGGCGTCTCGAAGGACGCATGGTGCTCCGCCCTCGACGGTAAGCCGCGATCCGCATTCTGCCGCTCACTCCGCGGCGCGCAGGCAATACCCCGCGCCGCGTACGGTGTGCAGCAGCGGATGATCGAAGTTTTTGTCGATTTTCTGGCGCAGTCGGCTGACATGCACATCGATCACATTGGTCTGCGGGTCGAAATGGTAATCCCACACGTTTTCGAGCAGCATCGTCCGGGTCACGACATGGCCGGCATTGCGCATCAGGTACTCGAGCAGCTGGAACTCCCGCGGCAACAGCTCGATCGTCTTGTCGCCGCGCTTCACCGTCCGGGTCAATAAATCGAGTTCGAGATCGGCAACCCGCAGCCTTGTCAGGCTCGGCGCATCGCCGCCACGCCGCAACAATACTTCGATGCGGGCCAAGAGTTCGCTGAACGCGAACGGCTTGACAAGATAATCGTCACCCCCCGAACGCAACCCCTTGACCCGATCGTCGACGCTGCCGAGCGCCGAGAGGATCAGCGCCGGCGTGCGGATCGCGGCGCCGCGCAACGCGCCCAATAGCGCCAGCCCGTCCATCCCCGGCAGCATGCGGTCGAGGATGATCGCGTCGTAGCTGCCGGAGGTGGCAAGGAACAGACCGTCCCTGCCGTCGTGCGAATGATCGATCGTATAGCCGCTTTCGCTCAGCCCCTTGACGAGATAGGCGGCGGTCGCGCGATCGTCTTCGATAATGAGGAGCTTCATCGAGCTGCGCCGAACTGTCCGCCCGGGGTCGGGGCGCCGCGCCAGCGGGTCTCACCGAGCGCCTGCCATAGTTGACTTGGAACTAACGTATCCGCCTCCTGTTTACGAACAGCACCTTTCGGTGATCGGCAGTTGGGGGCGAGCGGGTGGCGAGCGATGAGTTTGAAGTGGTTGCGCCACTCGACAGAAGCAAGAAGATCAGCATCCTCATCGTCGAGGACGAGGCGCTGATTGCCAGCTATATCAAGGAAGTTCTCGGCGAATCGGGGTTTGGCGTCGCCGGCATCGCGGCCTCGGGCCGCGAGGCCTTATCCCTGGTGGCGGAAAACCACCCCGCCTTGGCGCTCGTCGATATCCGGCTGACCGGGCCGATCGACGGGATCGAGCTGGCCTGCCGGCTGCGCCAAGAATTCGACGTGCCCTCGATCTTCCTCTCCGGGCTGGTCGACGCTGCGACGATCGAGCGCGCCCGGGCCGCGAAACCGCTCGGTTTTCTCGCCAAGCCGTTTCGGCCAAGCCAGGTGTTCAACGCGATCCAACGCGCCCTCGACCCGGAAGGCTAATCGGCTGGCGGGCCAGCCCTCAGCTACCTGCGCCGCGAAATATTTGCGGCGGAATGCCACAGCGCGCGGGTCGGCCGGCGCGCCGGCCGATTTCACCTTGACCAGGACGGCGGCAGCGACGATCTATTGCGTACCAATCCGGTCCGAATTGGACAGCTTGGCCTGCAATGATCGCCATGAGGCCTGCCCGGCCGATGATTATCCTGTCAAAGCTCGCCGATTACGGCGTCATCGTCGCCTCGCATCTCGCCGCCTATCCTGACCGGCAGGCGACCGCGGCCGCGATTGCCATAGCCACAAGGCTGCCCCCGGCGACCGTCGCCAAGCTGTTGAAGGCTTTGGCGCATGCCGGTCTGGTCAGCGCAACTCGGGGGGCCGCCGGCGGCTATCGCCTGGCCCGACTTCCGGCCGCGATCTCGGTGGCCGAGGTTGTTGCCGCGATCGACGGCGATATCGGGCTGACCCAATGCTCGGTTCATGCTGCGGAATGCGAGCGCACCAATTATTGCCCGACCCGGCCGCATTGGGCCGCGATCAACCGCGCTGTCGGGGCGGCGCTGTCGGCGATCTCGCTTGACGAGATGATCGGGCCGATGACGTTTGCCCCCGCTGCCGGGTTTGCCGCGCCGGCCCGCAGTTTAATGAATGAGTCGCCCTGATGACCGCTCCCCTCGATACCCAGGAAACCATCCGCTCGCTCTCGCAGGAGGGCTACAAATACGGCTTTGTCACCGATATCGAAGCCGACAGTGCGCCGCCCGGCCTCAACGAAGACACGGTGCGCTTCATCTCGGCGAAGAAGGGTGAGCCCGAGTGGCTCCTCGAATGGCGGCTCGCCGCGTTCCGCGCCTGGCGCACGATGACCGAGCCCGATTGGGCCAAGGTCAAGATCGCGCCGATCGATTACCAGGCCTCGACCTACTATTCCGCGCCAAAACAGCAGGCCGGCCCGACCTCATTGGACGAGGTCGATCCCGAGTTGTTGGCGATGTACGCAAAGCTCGGCATCCCGCTGAAGGAACGGGCCACGCTCGCCGGGGTTGCGGTCGACGCCGTGTTTGACAGCGTGTCGGTGGCGACCACCTTCAAGAAGGAACTCGGCGAACTGGGGATCATCTTCTGCTCGTTCGGCGAGGCGGTGAGGGAACATCCCGAGCTGGTGCGCCGCTATCTCGGCAGCGTCGTGCCGCCGAACGACAATTTCTTCGCGGCCTTGAATTCGGCGGTGTTCAGCGACGGGTCGTTTGCCTACATCCCGCCGGGGGTGCGCTGCCCGATGGAGCTCAGTACCTATTTCCGCATCAACGCCGCCAAGACCGGCCAGTTCGAGCGCACCCTCCTGATTGCCGACAAAGGCGCCTACGTCAGCTATCTCGAAGGTTGCACGGCGCCGCAGCGCGACGAGAACCAGCTGCATGCCGCGGTCGTCGAACTGATCGCGCACGAGGATGCCCAGATCAAATACTCGACCGTGCAGAACTGGTATCCGGGCGACGCCGAGGGCAAGGGCGGGATCTATAATTTCGTGACCAAGCGCGGCCACTGTAAGGGCGCCCGCTCGAAAATCTCGTGGACCCAAGTGGAAACCGGCTCGGCGATCACCTGGAAATACCCGAGTTGCATCCTCGAAGGCGATGATTCAGTCGGCGAATTCTATTCGGTGGCGATCACCAACAACCGCCAGCAGGCCGATACCGGGACCAAGATGATCCATATCGGCCGCAACACCAGTTCGACGATCATCTCCAAGGGGATCTCGGCCGGGCGCGGCCAGAACACTTACCGGGGCCTCGTCCGGGTACAGCCGCGGGCGCAAGGCGCGCGCAACTACACGCAATGCGATTCGCTTCTCATCGGCGACCGCTGCGGCGCCCACACCGTGCCCTATATCGAGGTGCGCAACCCCTCGGCCCGGATCGAGCACGAGGCGACGACCTCGAAGATTTCGGACGATCAGCTGTTCTACTGCCGCCAGCGCGGCCTCGCCGACGAGGACGCGCTCTCCCTCATCGTCAACGGCTTCTGCAAGGACGTCCTTAAAGAATTGCCGATGGAGTTCGCCGTCGAAGCGCAAAAACTCCTCGCCGTCAGCCTCGAAGGCAGCGTCGGGTAACCCCGTGAATTGTCATCCCGGCGAAAGCCGGGATCCACGGTGATACGAACTCATGCATTTCCAGGGAATTTCGATCGTGGTGCCAACTAGTAATCAAGGAGCGGGCGGACTGATGGATCCCGGCCTTCGCCGGGATGACAAGGTTGGCGTGCGATGATGCTCGAAATCCATAATCTGCACGCCCGACTTGCCGATGGCCGCGAGATCCTGAAAGGGATCGACCTCGCGGTCGCGGCGGGCGAGGTACACGCGATCATGGGGCCGAACGGGTCGGGCAAGTCGACGCTCGCCGCGGTCCTGGCCGGGCGCGAGGGCTACGTGGTGACCGAGGGCACGGTGCGCTATCAAGGGCGCGACCTCCTCGCGATGCCGGCGGACGAGCGGGCGCGCGAGGGGGTCTTCCTCGCCTTCCAGTACCCGGTCGAGATCCCGGGCGTCAACAACACCTATTTCCTGCGCGCCGCGGTCAACGCCCAGCGCCGTCACCGGGGCGAACCCGAGCTCGACGCCGGCCAGTTCCTGCGCATCGTGCGCGCCAAATTGAAGCTCCTCGACATCGGCGACGATCTCCTGCAGCGCGCGGTCAATGTCGGGTTTTCTGGCGGCGAGAAAAAGCGCAACGAAATCTTCCAGATGGCGATGCTCGAACCGAAGCTCGCGATCCTCGACGAGACCGACAGCGGGCTCGACATCGACGCGCTGCGCACCGTGGCGCGCGGGGTCAACGGGCT
>Ga0209415_10016801_pt1 | contig 11716 bp, 8 predicted proteins | sample PeaSoiSIISIP2007_FD_187696 | JGI IMG/M metagenome (GOLD analysis project Ga0209415, IMG submission 187696) | Peat soil microbial communities from Weissenstadt, Germany - SII-SIP-2007 (SPAdes) (version 2) | ecosystem: Environmental > Terrestrial > Soil > Wetlands > Peat | place: Germany... | reverse complement strand
CGCCGCCGCGTTCGCCGAGCCGTCGTACGGCATGACGGTGGCCACGGGGCCGAAGACTTCGTGCGAGTGCGCCGCGTCGTCGGGCCGCGGCTCGGCGGCGTGAAAGAGCGTCGGCGCGACGAAGTAGCCCTTTCCGGCGGCGACGCCGAGGGCATCGACCGTCCCTGCGCCGCCGCACGCGGTGCGCGCGCCCGAGGCGAGGCGCCCGATCCCTTCGCGGACGTCGCGCAGCTGCTGGGCGGTCGCCACGGGGCCCATGCCCACGTCCTCGCGCGCCGGATCGCCGACCTTCACCGCGACGAGGCGCTCGCGTAGCCGCTCGAGCACGGCGTCGACCAGCCCCGCGGGGACGTACACGCGCCGGATGGCCGTGCACTTCTGGCCCGTCTTCTGCGTCATGTCGCGCACGACGTCGCCGACGAAGAGGTTCACGAGGTCCGAGCCGTCCTCCGCGTCGGGCCCGAGGACGGCGGCATTGAGGCTGTCGGCCTCGACGTTGACGTGCGCCGATGCGTGCGTGAACGCCCTGCCGCCGCGCAGCGTCCCGGCGGTGACGCCCGAGCCGGTGAAGGCGAGCACGTCCTGCCCGCCCAGCCGATCGAGGAGATCGCCCGCCGAGCCGCAGACGAAGGAGAGCGCCCCCTCCGGGAGCACCTTCTCCTCGACGAGGATCTCGACCATGCGGTGCGCGAGGAGCGCTGTGCTGGTCGCGGGCTTGGCGATGACGGGCATGCCGGCGAGGAGGGCGCACGCCGCCTTCTCGCCCAGACCCCACGCGGGGAAGTTGAAGGCGTTGACGTGCACCGCCACCCCCATGCGCGAGACGTAGACGTGCTGACCGAAGAGGCGTGCGCTTCGACCCAGCTGCGTGCCGTCGCCGTCGACGAGGACCTGCGCGTCCCCCAGCTCCGGCGCGAGGTCGGCGTAGGCCGCCAGCGTCCCGATGGCGCCGTCGACGTCGAACTTGGCGTCGGAGCGCGTGTTGCCTCCGTTGGCGATGCCGAGGGCGAGCAGCTCGTCGCGCTTCGCGTGGATGGCCTTGCTCATCGCGCGGAGCACCTCGCCGCGCTGGCGGAACGTCATGGCCCGGAGCGCCGGGCCGCCGCGGTCACGCGCGCAGGCGAGGGCCGCGCCGAAGTCGACGCCGTCCGTGGAGGCCGAGGCGAGCGCCTCTTCGGTCGCCGGATTGACGAGCGTCGTCGGGCGACCCTTGCCCGCCACCCAGCCGCCGCACACGTAGCTCGCGAGCTCCTTCATCGCCTACCGGCTCCTCTTCGGGTTGCGAACCGAGGCCACGATGCGCGTGGCCGCCTCTTCGAACGTCGCGCTCGACGTGTCGACCACGTGGTCGGCGAGAGCATAGAGCGGCCTGCGCGTGCGCAGGAGCGCCTTCAGCTCGGACATCGCGTTGGTGCGATTGCGCATCGGTCGGGCGTCGCCCTGGCGGAGCACGCGGTCCCAGTGGTCCTGGGGCTTCGCGCGGAGCCACACCGTCGTCGCCCGCTTGCGCAGGAGCGCGTACGTCTCCGGCGCCGTGACGATGGAGCCCCCCGTGGCGAGGACGGCGGAGGGATGCGCCTCCAGGAACGCGCGGAGGACGTCGTGCTCGAGCCTCCGGAACCAGGCCTCGCCGTGCATCTCGAAGATGGTCGACAGCGGCATCCCCGCCTCGCGCGCGACGAGGGCGTCGAGCTCGAAGAAGGGGACGCCGAGGTGGCGCGCGACCTCGGGGCCGAGGGTGCTCTTGCCCGCGCCGCGGAGGCCGAGGAGCGCGACGACCTTGCGCAGCGGGGCGGCGCTCGCGGGCCGGAGGGCGAGGAGCTCCGCGGCGCTCGTGCCGAGGGCCAAGGCGACGTCCTCCAGGCGCGCGACCGAAATGTTCCCCGTGCCCGTCTCGAGCTGCGCCAGGAAGCGCTCGCTGACGTCCGCCCGCGCGGCCAGCGTGCGCAGGGTGAGGCCGAGGTCGGTCCTCCGCGCGCGCACCGCCGCCCCCAGCGCGCGGAGGAGCTCGGTGCGCTTGGTCGGACGGTCGTCGGCGGCAGCAGTATAGTTCATATCAGCCAGCGAGCGGCACTATACTACTTGCTCGGGCCTCCGTCTCGCCCTAATGTGCTTGCCCGTCATGGGCGCCCACGTCGACGACTCGTCCTTGCCCCCCGTGCGCTTCGAGACGCACCCCGACCGCTACCGCCACTGGCGCCTCGAGCTCCCCGCGGAGAACGGCGACGGGATCGCGCACCTCGTCATGGACGTGCGCGAGAGCGAGGGGCTCCGTCCGGGCTACCCCCTCAAGCTCAACTCGTACGACCTCGGCGTCGACATCGAGCTGGCCGACGCGCTGACGCGCATCCGCTTCGAGCACCCTGCCGTCAAGGCCGTCGTCTTCACCAGCGGCAAGGACCGCATCTTCTGCTCGGGCGCCAACATCTACATGCTGGGGAGCAGCACCCACGCCTTCAAGGTCAACTTCTGCAAGTTCACCAACGAGACGCGTCTCTACCTCGAGGAGATGAGCGCCGACTCCGGCATCCCCAGCCTCGCCTCCCTCGCGGGGACGGCGTCGGGCGGCGGCTACGAGCTTGCCATCGCGTGCGACGAGATGGTGCTGGCCGACGACGGGTCCAGCGCGATCAGCCTGCCCGAGGCGCCGCTGCTGGGCGTCCTGCCGGGGACGGGGGGGCTCACGCGCCTCGTCGACAAGCGCAAGGTGCGGCGCGATCTGGCCGACGCGTTCTCGACGGTGGCCGAGGGCGTGCGCGGCAAGCGCGCCGTCGAGTGGGGTCTGGTCGACGAGGCGCCGAGCAAGAAGGACTTCGACGCGGCGGTGAAGCGGCGCCTCGACGCGATGGTCGCCCGGAGCAAGCGTCGCCCGATGACGGCGGTGCAGCTCGAGCCGCTGGGCCCCGAGCGCCGCTTCGTGACGATGACGGTGGACGACGCGGCCCGCACCGCGACGCTGACGGTGCGCGCGCCGGACGGCCCCGAGCCGCGTACGCCGGAGGAGCTGGCGAAGGCGGGCTCCAGCGCGTGGGCCATCCGCGCGTGGCGCGAGCTCGACGACGCGCTCCTCGACCTGCGCTTCAATCGCCCCGGCGTCGGCGTCGTCGCCCTGAAGACCGTGGGCGACGCGGAGCAGGTGCTCGCCGTGGACGCGATGCTCGCCAGGCACCGCGACGACGGCCTCGTGCGCGAGGTGACGCTGCTCATCAAGCGCGTCCTCAAGCGGCTCGACATGACCGCCAAGAGCCTCTTCGCGCTGATCGAGCCGGGGAGCTGCTTCGCCGGCTCGCTGATGGAGCTCGCGCTGGCGGCCGACCGCGTCTTCATGCTCGACGACCCGGAGGGGAAGGTCGCGGTGCGCCTCTCGCCGCTCAACGCGGGCCCGCTCCCCATGGGCAACGGGCTCACGCGCCTGCAGAGCCGGTTCCTCCGCGAGCCCGAGCGCGTCGCGCGCGTCCTCGAGCACGGCGGGCCCTTCGGCACGAAGGCCGCCGTCGCGGCCGGCTTCGTCACCTTCGCGCCGGACGACATCGACTGGGACGACGAGATCCGCATCGCCTTCGAGGAGCGCTGCAGCATGTCCCCGGACGCCATGACCGGGATGGAGGCGAGCCTGCGCTTCGCCGGCCCGGAGACCATGGAGACGAAGATCTTCGGCCGCCTCACCGCCTGGCAGAACTGGATCTTCCAGCGACCCAACGCCGTCGGCCCGCGCGGCGCCCTCACCCTCTACGGCAAGCCCGAGCGCGCCGAGTTCGATTTCAACAGGACGTAGAAGCGAGTCCCCACCATGTCCGACGTCGTCAACAGCGAGCGCATCCCCAACAACGTCCACCTCTCGGACGACAAGCGCCTCCAGCGCGCGCTCGAGGCGTGGCAGCCCAACTACCTCCAGTGGTGGCGGGAGATGGGACCGAGCGGCTTCCAGGAGGACCTCGTGTACCTGCGGACGGCGATCAGCGTCGACTCCGACGGGTGGGCGAACTTCGACTACGTCAAGATGCCGGACTACCGGTGGGGCATCTTCCTCGCCGAGCAGGAGAAGGACCGCACCATCGGCTTCGGCGACGACTTCGGGAAGCCCGTGTGGCAGCAGGTGCCCGGCGAGCACCGGAACACGCTTCGCCGCCTCATCGTGACGCAGGGGGACACCGAGCCGGCGAGCGTCGAGCAGCAGCGCCTGCTCGGGCACTCGTGCCCCTCGGTGTACGATCTACGCAACCTCTTCCAGGTCAACGTCGAGGAGGGCCGCCACCTGTGGGCGATGGTCTACCTCCTCCAGTCGTACTTCGGTCGCGACGGCCGCGAGGAGGCGGAGGGCCTCCTCCAGCGCCGCAGCGGCGACGCGGACAAGCCGCGCATGCTGGGCGCCTTCAACGAGCCGTGCACCGACTGGCTCTCCTTCTTCATGTTCACGTTCTTCACCGACCGGGACGGAAAATTCCAGCTCCTCGCGCTGGCCGAGAGCGGCTTCGATCCGCTGGCGCGCACGACGCGCTTCATGCTGACCGAGGAGGCGCACCACATGTTCGTCGGCGAGACGGGCATCCTGCGCGTGCTCGACCGCACCGCGCGGCGCATGGCCGAGGAGAAGAAGGAGCACCCGGACGACGTGCGCAAGCTCGGCGTCGTCGACTTGCCCACGATGCAGCGGTACCTGAACCTCTGGTATTCGCTGTCGCTCGATCTCTTCGGCGGCGAGATCAGCTCCAACGCGGCGAGCTTCTTCGCGTCGGGCATCAAGGGCCGCGCGAAGGAGGAGCAGCACGAGGACCACCTCGCGCTGACCGGGACCTACGCGATGGACGTCCCCAAGGAGGGGCGCCTCGAGAAGGAGGACGTCCCCCTCCGCAACGCGATGAACGAGGTGCTCCGCGACGCCTACGTCGAGGACTGCCAGCGCGGCGTCGACAAGTGGAACCGCACCATCGCGTCCCACGGCATCTCCTTCGAGCTGAAGCTGCCGAGCCGGCGCTTTCACAGGCACATCGGCATCTACGCCGGCGTCTCCGCCGATCCGCAGGGCAACCTGCTGACGAAGGACGAGTGGGAGAAGAAGAAGGGCGAGTGGCTGCCGAGCGAGGCGGACAAGGCGTTCGTGCAGAGCCTCATGACGAAGGCCGTGTCGGACCCCAAGCAGATGGCCAACTGGATCAGCGCCCCGAAGCAGGGCATCAAGGGCCGGGCGGTCGACTTCGAGTACGTGCGCCACCCGGAAGCGTGAGACGCTGACGTCGTGGCCCGCGTGCTGCTGGTCGACGACGACGCCGCGCTCCTCGATGTGCTCGCCCTGGCCTTCGAGGAGGCGGGCCACGAGGTGGTGCGCGCGAGCGATGGGCGCGCCGCCCTCGAGGCGATCCGCTCCCGCAGGCCCGAGGTCGTCGTCAGCGACGTGAACATGCCGCACGTCGACGGCTTCGCGCTGTGCCGCAAGCTTCGCGAGCAGGGCGACGCGGTGCCGCTCGTGCTCCTCACGTCGCGCGACTCGGAGATCGACGAGGCGCTCGGGCTGGAGCTCGGCGCGGACGACTACGTGACGAAGCCGTTCAGCACGCGGGTCCTGCTCGCGCGCGTGGCGGCCCTCCTCCGGCGCGAGGAGCTGCGGGGCGGGGGAGGCGCGAGTCAGCCGACGGTGGTGCGGGGGGAGCTGGAGCTCGACGCGGAGCGGCTCGCGTGCACGTTCCGGGGCGCCCCGGTGTCGCTGACGGTGACCGAGTTCCACCTCCTCGAGGCGCTGGTGCGTCGGCCTGGGGTGGTGCTCTCCCGGGCCCACCTGCTCGCCGTCGCGCGCGACGACGCGTCCGTCGTCGTCGAGCGGATCGTGGACACGTACGTCAACCGGCTGCGGAGGAAGCTCGAGGCGATCGACCCGTCGTTCACCGGCATCGAGACCGTGGTGGGAGCGGGGTATCGCTGGCGCTGACGGTGACGCCGCTTGCTACGCTGGCGCGGGCAGGCGACGATGACATCTGATGAGGCTCTTGCGTTCGGCGCTCTCCATCGCGGTCGTCGCCTGCATCATGGCCTGTCGGGGATCGTCGTCCACCTCCGGCCAGGGCGCCGGGCCTTCGGACTCCGGCACGACCACGCCGACCGCGTCTTACATCGTGGACCAGCCGTCGGCCGGACAGGCGCTCATCACGGGCACCGTGCAGACGTTCCGCTGGCACGGCGGCGACGGCGCACCCCTCGTGGACGTGATGTTCCAGCCGGCGAGCGGCGCGCCCGTCGCGCTGGCGCAGGCGGTGAACGACTCGGGGCAGACCACCGCCACGCTTCACCTGCTCGGCGCGGGCGAGCGGGCCGGGGGCAGCGTCTACGTGCAGGCGAGCAGTGGCGGGACGCCGTCGGCGGGAATGAACGGGCACCGGATCACATCGGGCCCTGCGGGGGACGCGGAGGACGATGAGGGCGGCGCCGGCGGCGCCGATGGCGGCGACGACGGTGGCGGGGGCGGGGGCGCGCTGAGGGTGGGGAGCCTCGCGTCGTTCTCCTGGAACGGCTCGAGCGAGGACTACTTCTGGCTCGACGTCAGCACGGGCACCCGGCAGGACGTCGGCACCGTGGGCGACCTCGCGAGCTGGACGATGAAGACGCTCGCAGTCGACTACGACGCCGGGCGCCTCTACGTCATCGGCTTCGACGCCTCGATGACGCAGAAGCTCTACGTCCTCGACAGCAAGACCGGCGCGCTCGTAGAGCAGACGGTCATCCAGGCCGCGCCGCAGACCGCGTTCCTCGGCGTGCAGCTCGTGAAGGGGCCGCGCCTCGTGGCCTACTACTGGGACGGCAGCCACGAGCAGATGGTGGCCGTCGACGCGACCAGCGGCGCCGTGACGACGGTCGGCGCCGTCGGCGACCTCGCCTTCTGGAGCGGGCAGACCGCGTACGATCCCACGGCCGACATCGCGTACGTGCTCGGCAATCCGGCGGGCAGCACCCCGCAGGGTGGGCCGCTGACGCTCTACTCGCTCGACGCCACGAGCGGCGCGCTGCTCGCGGAGAATCCGATCACGGAGGGCGGGAGCCCCGTGATGGATGTCACCGGCGTGGTGGCGAACAGCAGCGGCACCTTGCTCGGGTTCGACTGGAACGGATCGGCCGAGGAGATGCTCGCCCTCGATCCGAAGACAGGCAACGCCTCGGTGCTCGGCACCGTCGGCGACCTCGCGAGCTGGGACGGCATCGCCACGATCAACCTGACGACCGACACCGTGTACGTGCTGGGCAACACGGCGGCGATGACCCCGAAGCTCTATGCCCTGGACGGCGCGAGCGGCAACCTGCTTTACGCGACGGACATCTCGATCCCCACGCTGCCGACGCAGGCGACGCTGGTGTACTGACCTGGCTGGCGTGCAGGGCGGGAATCGGCTCCCCGGGCGCGAGCGTTGACGGGGGCCATGTCCGTTTCATCGAGGAGACTCGTGCTGGGCGCGGTTCTCGTCACCGCGGCGTCGCTCGTGGTCAACGCCTACCTGCTGGTGCGCCTCCGGGCGCCGCCCCCGGCGCCGCCCGCGGCGACGACCCTCGAGAGGGCGGGCGACCCGGCGTGTGACGAGGAGCTCGACATGTGCCGCCGTACGACGCAGGGGCTCGCGGTCGGCCTGTGGCGGAGCGCCTGGAACGACGCGCCGCGACCCGAGCCCAGCGCGGCGCCCCCGTCTCCTCTTCCGTCTCCAGGGCCGGCGAAGACGCCGCCCACCGGCGACGCGTTGTGCCGACTGGCTCGCGACAAGCTGCGCGAGCAGTGGCTCGAGCAGCGCGAGTCGATCACGTCGGCGGTGGCCCGCGACCTGCCCGACGAAGACAAGCAGCGCGCCGATGCGCGGCGAGACGCGCAGCAGGCGTCGGAGAAGCTCGGCGTCTCCGGCCGCGAGCGGCGCACGTTCGAGGAGGACTACGTGAACCTGCGGCAGGCGAGGATGGCGGACCTGGCGTCGTCTGCGGTGGCGACGCCGCCGAACTGGCCGCGCCTGCTCGACGGCGCACGGTCCATGTTCGACGAGGAGGACGCCCTCGTGGCGCGCGATCTCGACCCCGACGCGGCGTCGCGCTACCGCGAGTCGGAGAGGGATGGCCGGCTGACCATCCTGAGCATCCTCGCGACCTACGCGGACGTCGACTGGGACGACGCGATGGCAGGGCGCTAGCGCGTCCTCACGACGAGGACGTCGCTCGCTCGAGATCCTCGATGGCATCCGCGAGGCGAGCAGGTAGACTAGATCCATGTTGCGGTTCAGGGGCGCCGGCACGTTCGCCCCCCTCTTGGCCCTGGCCCTGGCCGCCTGCGTGGACCCGAAGAAGGACTACGACGCCTTCCTGGCCCGTACGGCCGATGCGGAGACGGTTCCCACCATCAGCGACGACGCCTCGATCGACGTCGTGGGAGGCGACGCGGCGGGCTACGGTAACCAGCAATACGTGATGGGCTGTGTCTCCTCCGTGACGCAAGACAGCGTCAGCAGCATCACGCTCTTCGTGGCCACGGCCTCGTTCGTCACCTCGGACTCGGACGGTGACGGCATGTTCACCTTCCAGGACCAGCCGCTGAACGACACCGCGACCGACACGACGATGATTGCGGGCCCCCCGAATCCGCAGACGACCACGACCGTCAAGGGCGGCAAGGTAGACGTGGTCGTTGGAGCCAATACCGTGCCCACTGCGGACGATCCCCTCGGGACGGGACCGATCGTCTTCACGGACCTGACCCTGCACTTCGTCCTCGGGCCCGGCACCAACCTGTGCGCCGGGCTGAGCGGGGACACCACGTTGCCCCTCGCCACCACGCTCCTGGCGAACCAGAACTTCTGCGCATTCGTCGCGTTCGAGGGGACCGCGGGGACCGTGCCGACCTTCACTCAGAACCAGTTCCAGTGCCCGGGCGCACCGCCCTGACGAGACGTCAGCGACGCGGACGACGCCGCCAGCCGAAGGCCACCAGGCCGAGGAGCATTCCCCCCCACCCCGCGCCAGCGAGATCGCTCCGCTCACCCGCGGTCGTGCAGCTGCAACCGCCGCTCTTGCTCGCCCCGGCGCCGGCGTCGAGGTCACCGGAGTCGACCGGTGTCGTCGTCGGCCCGGTGTCGGCGGCCGCGTCGGAGATCCCTCCGTCACTGCTGCAGCTGGGGATGGGCAGCGGTGCGCCGCTGTCGGCGCCGCCGTCGCCGCCGCCGACGACCGTCACCGTGGCTTGCACCTCGCTGTCGTCGACGTCGGTGGCCTCGATGACGACGGTGCCGGCGGCCGGTCCCGCGATGAAGGCCCCCGTGGTGTCGAGCGTGGAGCAGACCTGGGTCGTGCCGAGGGCGCCGCACGTCGAGTCCGACACGACGTTGAACGTCGTCGCGCCGATGCCGCCAGTGGTCTTGAACTTGAGGCCCTTCTGGCCCGTGGCCACCGTGGCCGCGGAGGGGCAGATGGCCAGCGTGGAGGAGGTGTGCAGCAAGGAGAGCGGCGACCACGAGGCCAGGTAGCTGGTGTCACCGCCGTAGAAGGCGCCGACCTTGCCGGTGCCCAGGCCGCCGGGGATGGCGGCCTTGAGCGACGCCGTGCCGCCTTCGTTCCCGGAGGTGCTGGGGGTGATGGCCACCGAGCCCAGCGTGGCGCCGAGATCGATGTTGCCCTGGGAGTCGAACGTCTCGACGTAGAAGGTGACCGAGCCGGCGAGCGCGGTGACGGTGGCCGTGGACGACACCGTCGCGTCGAGCTGGATGGGCTGTCCCTCGGAGGCGGACCCCGAGCCGACCGTCAGCGCCGTGGACGTCGGCGTGAGCTCCGACCACACCGCGACCAGCTTGGCGCCGTCGACCGAGCCGAGGCCGGTGACCTGGTCGTAGCCGACGCCGCACTTGTACCCGAACTGCAGCGGAGGCGTGGTGGGGCAGCTCGGCGAGCCCGCGGCGCAGGGACAGATGTTGCTGCCCTGGGTGATGTCGTGGAATGCCGCGGCGCCGGTGGGGTTGTTGGCGAGCGCGTACAGGACCGGGTTGGCGTTGCCGAGGCCGACCGCCGCCGTGGGGTGCGCCTTGGCCAGCGACTGGTTGACCAGCGCCAGGATGCCGGCGAAGGAAGGCGCCGCGGCGGAGGTGCCGCCCACCGGCTCGGTGCGCTGGCTGGTTCCGCCGTCGTGGTGCGTCGTGGTGACCACCGTCATGTACGGCATCACCTCGTCCGACGCGCTGAGGGCGACGTCGGGCACGTCGCGGAACTTGTCGTTCGGCGTGTAGGGGACCTGCCAGTAGGGCTTGGGGAAGAGGATGCTCACGCCGCCGGTGCTGGCGTTGAGATCGGGGAAGCCGGCGGCGATGTCGCCCTCGGTGTCGCCCCACGCGACCTCGGGGATGTAGCCCGACGCGTTGAACTTGCTGTCGAGATAGGTGCCGATGTTGGCCTGCGTGAGCGCGAACTCCGTGCCGCCGACGGCCACCACGGTGGGGATGGAGGCGGGGAGGCCCACGAACTCGCCCATGGTCGCGGCCCCCGTGCGGCCGCTGTCGCAGCCCGCCGCGCCGGTGTCGCCCGAGGCCACGAGCACTGTGATGCCCATGATGGCCGCGGAGTCGCCCATGCCCTCGTAGAACACGGCGTCGGCGGGCGTGAGCCCGGATTCGCACGACCCGTAGCTGAGGCTGACGAGGGGCGCGATGTCCTGCTCCACGGCGTAGAGGAGGGCGTCGTAGGCGCCGTTGTTGTCGGCGGCGCCGGTGTAGACGTAGTGGATGGTCGCGGCGGGGGCCACCGCGCCGGCCCACTCGGTGTCGAGCATGGCCTCGCCCTCGTTGCCGCGGCTCATGGTGGGGGTGCCGGTGTTGGGCACGAGGTGGCGGACGGGCGGGTTGGCGGCCAGGCCGAACAGGGTGCGGAACGTGGTGATGTCGTTGTCGACGAACTCGGTCTGCTCGGCGACCGCGATGTTCTGTCCCGTGCCGTCGATGCCGGCGGCGTAGAGCGAGTTCAGATCGTAGATGGCTGCGAAGTCGGCCGGGGCCAGCGTGGGGACGCTCGTCGTCCCGCCGTCCCCCGTCGGCTCGGGGAAGCCGTACCGCGGCTTCGGCGCGTGGTGTTTGGGCGGCGCCGGGCGGAAGTCGTTCATGGCGTGCAGGCCCGCGACGAGGTCCTTGAGGTCGGCGGGGATGCTGGGCGCCACGGTCATGGCGAAGTGATCGGCGCCGTCGAGCTCGATGGCGTGTAGCTCGGTGTCGAAGGCCGACTCGATGACGCCGACGTCGCCGCTGAAGCCGACGCGCGTGGAGGTGCGCGAGGGGCCGTCGACCGTCAGGCCCTGCGCGGCGAGCCAGGCTGAGACGTGCGCGACGTCGGCCGGGGAGGCGCCGAAGCGCGACGCGTAGTCCTCGGGGCTGAGCCAGTGGTGGTAGCTGGGCGAGGCGGGATCCTGAAGGGCGCGGAGCGTCTGTGCGCGGTCGGCCTTCTGGGCGGGGCTCGGCTGCAGCAGCACGGACATCCCGGTGAGGTGGCGCGAGGGGTCGAGGCGCCCGAGGTCCGAGCTGCGGCGCACGAAGGGATGCACGCTGCCGGGCAGCGTCACCATGCCGCTGGCGACCTTCACCGGCGCAGGGGCTGCCGCGGACGCGCCGGCGGGCGGGTACAGCGCGGCGGCTGCCAGCATGAGGCCGGGGCTCAACGAGAGAAGGCGCCGCGCGAGTCGATGCGCGCGCGACCGGGTCGAACTCGGCTTCATCGGAGGCTCTCC
>Ga0209415_10016799_pt1 | contig 11717 bp, 6 predicted proteins | sample PeaSoiSIISIP2007_FD_187696 | JGI IMG/M metagenome (GOLD analysis project Ga0209415, IMG submission 187696) | Peat soil microbial communities from Weissenstadt, Germany - SII-SIP-2007 (SPAdes) (version 2) | ecosystem: Environmental > Terrestrial > Soil > Wetlands > Peat | place: Germany... | reverse complement strand
CGCAGAGAAAGAGGTCCGCAACTTCGTTCGAGAGCACCGGGACTACGATGTGAACGACGCCGCGTTCGTGCTGATGGACAAGGATGGAAAAATCCTCGCCGAGGTCGGCGGCGTCGACTTTGCCAAGGATCAGTTCAATATCGTCACCCAGGGCCTTCTCCAGCCTGGGTCCTCCTTCAAGCCTTTCCTTTATGCGACCGCTCTGTCCTCCGGCGCCCTGAACATGGGCGACTTGTTGGACAACCAGCGGTTTACGTATCCGGGAACGGAGAATTCGTCTAAGCCCTGGCGACCCGAGGATTCGAGCCCGCGCGAAATGAGCGGCCCTGTTTCCGTTGAGAAGGCGATCGCCCTGTCGCTCAATATCCCGGCTGCCCATGTCATGGAAAAGGTCGGGCCCGACGCGGTCGCCGACCTCGCCGCCGGCGCATTCGGCTTCCGCTCGAAGATCGACCGCGTTCCTTCCCTTGCCCTTGGCTCCTGCATGGTCCATCCACTCGAAATGGCACAGGGCTACAGCGTCTTTATGCTTCGCGGAAGCCGGGCGACCCCCTACGTTATTACGAAGATCGTCGATGCCGACGGCCAGATCCTCAAGACCTACGATCCTAACATCATCCCCAACCAGCTCGACGCGACGGTTTGCGACGAGATCGACAGCCTTCTCAACGCGGTCATCCAAAAAGGGACCGCCTCTAGCACCGGGATCGATGAGATCCCCAATGCGCGCGGCAAGACGGGAACGACTTCGGACCACAAGGACGCCTGGTTCTGCGGCTACACCGACGGACTCGTCGGAGTCGGTTGGGTCGGCAACAACGTCGTCCGCAAAGGCAAGGCCTATCAGCTTCCGATGGCCCGCTCCATGTGGGGCGCGACGACCGCAGCCGGCATTTGGAAGAATATCATGCAGCGCGCGCACGACCTGTTCGCGACTCCCATGCCGGGTCAGCAGGAGCGCGATCGCAACGTCCAACGGAGCAACGAGCGCGACAATCCCGACGATACGACCATCAAAGTTCTTCCGCCCGATGATGGCGCGCCCGCAGCCCTCGGTCCCGACGGCAAGCCGATCCCGCCCACTTCCGGACCGGGAGACGCGGACCCCACGGGCGGCAACGTGGGCGGAGCCGGTGGGGCCGCTACCGGCACGGGCGGAGATACCGGGCCCCAAACGTCGCCGCCCGGCACAGCCGGAGGCGCTACGAATGGACCGCCCGACACTCCCGCCAAGCCCGACAATGCGCCAACCCGCCGCGACCAGACGAAGCACCGCAGGAGCGACCAAGGGGATACCGTGCAGGTTGAGGTCTGCGCCGAGTCCGGCATGCGAGCGACCATCTATTGCCCGGAAACGGTAGTGAGAACCTTCAAGCGTGGGCAGGAGCCGAAGAAGTACTGCACGATCCATCATGGATGACGCCGGGTGCCTGGCGTCGAGTCCCGGTGCCGAGCCGCAACGCGCCAACGCCCAACCCAAACGCCGCAACGCCCAATGCCTAACGCCTAATCCATGCCGGTAATCCACGCGCCGCGCAAGCCTCGCCTCGACCTCCGGATGACGATCCTCCCGGTCATCATCCTCGCGGCGTTGATCGTCCTGCTGATCCGGCTCTGGTACATCCAGGTCGCTCTCGGTCCCCGTCTCGAGGACCGGGCAGAGTCGTTTGGCAAGACTTACGCACCGCTGGACGCTCCTCGGGGGCTCATTCTCGATCGCAACCTGAAGTTGATCGCCGGCATTCAGTCCGAATGGGTAGCGACGGCGAAGCCAGCGGTCGTGCTCAAGAATCCTTGGGTGCTCGAAAAGCTCGCCTCCATGCTGCAGGAAGCGGGCGCGAAAGCCGACCCCGCCAAGCTTCTTCGCAAGACCCAGGACGGAACCCCGAAACCGTTCGTACCGGCCCCGATCTTCGCAGATGTGCCAATCGAGGTGGCGGCCAAGATCACAGAGGCGCCCGACCTCCTTCCCGGGATCGGATTAGAAAACCAGCCTGCTCGCTATTATCCCGACTCCAAGTCCTTTTCCCAAGTTCTGGGCTATGTCTGGACGCCGAGTCCCGACGACGTGAAGCGAGCCCAGCGAGAGGGCTGGAAGCTTAGCTCGCTGGTCGGAAAAGGAGGGCTCGAGTGGGTCTATGAGAAGGACCTGACCGGCAGCGACGGCTACGACGCCATGCTCGTGGACAAGAAGAACCGGCCGGTACGCCTGATCGAGCGGAACCCTCCTGTTCCGGGCAACCAGGTCGTTCTGGGACTCGACGCCGAAGCCCAAGCCACGGCCGTCGCCGCGCTCGGGGCCCACCGGGGAGCGGTCGTCGCGGTCGAGCCCTCCACCGGCGAAGTGCTTTGCATGGCGAGCACGCCGACTTACGATCTGTCCCTCTTTCGAAACGGAATCAGCCGACAGGACTTCGACGCGCTCAACAACAGCCCCGACCACCCCTTCATCAACCGGGCCATACAGGCTGCGTTTTCCCCGGGCTCGACGTTTAAGATCGTAACAACTGTCGCCGCGATGCGCGCGGGAGCCTTCGATCCGAACCGAACTGTTTTTTGCGCGGGCGGTTACCGGCTCGGCCGCCAATTCTTCGCCTGTCTTGGCCACCATGGCGCGATCGCATTCGAACAGGCCTTCGAGAAATCCTGCAACACCTATTTTTCCGATCTCGCAATGAGAGCGGGTAAGGACGAATTGCGGCAAACCGCCCTCGACATGGGCTTCTATTCCAAGACCGGGCTCGACCTGCCGTACGAACGCAGCGGCCTCATTCCCACCGACGACTGGCTCGCTCGTGTCAAGCGCCGCTGGGTCCCCGGCTACACGGTACTCACGGGCATCGGACAGGGCGACGTACTGACGACGCCCTTGCAGATGGCGGACCTCGCGGCGATGGTCGCCAACTCGGGTGTGGCCTATCAGCCACACCTTGTCCGCGGATTTCGTCGAGGGCAGAACCAGGAGATCGAGATGGTGAAACCGGAGCTTTTGCGGAAGATCGATCTGCCGCAATCCGACTGGGACATCATCCAGCAGGCGATGGTCGGGGTGGTCGAGCACGGCACCGCAGCGGGCGCGCAGATCAACGGGCTGACCTGGGCGGGGAAAACCGGCAGCGCCGAGGTGAAGGGCCAGAACAAGACGAACAGTTGGTTCATCGGCTACGCGCCCGCCGATCACCCGCGCATCGCCATTTGCGTCATGGTCGAGGAGGCAGGACACGGCGCAGAGATCGCTGCCCCGATCGCGAAGCAGGTCGTCCAGCGCTACTTGCTCTCGTACGACAAAGAGCCTTCGAATTCCGCCGCTGCCTTGCCGGCCCAAGCCGCCATCGTCTTATCCCCGGTCGCACGATAGATCGCCTCGAGCTGCTTCGCCGCCGCCAGTCCCTTGCCAACCTCTTTGTTCACATCATCCATCGTAAGTCCCCCGACGCTGGGTAACCCGCCCGGAGGCGCCGTCATCGCCCGTACGTATGGCGCGGTCGTGCGCGCGAACACCAGGAGACCTTCCACCGCGCCTCTTAGCAGTTCAATCTTGTTCGGAGCCGTCTTCGCGAGGTAGATGCGCGCGTCGTAGGTTTCGGTCGGAACGATTTCCGCGATGGCCCGAATCTGGAAGTAGGGAGTCTTCTCAACCGCGATCAGACTTCTCGCGGTCGCCTGAGCATCGGCTTGCTCGCCGGCTGAATCCTGAAGCTGCATGAGTTGGACGAGGGTCGTGAGGTTATTAGGATCGTATTCCAGGGCCTTGCGCAGGCTGATTTCGGCCTGAGCCGGCTGGTTGACGCCTGCTTGGACGGCAGCGAGACGGCGCAGGTACTTTGGGCTCGGGGCGACCTGAGCAGCCTCCTGGTAGTCGTGGAGCGCCTCATCGACGCTGGACGCGAGCCAGCCGCTGTAATACCAAGCGTCGCCATCGAAAGGAGCGATGGATCGGAGCGTTGCCTGGGTATCGCGGGCGTCAGCTAACTGGCCGTTGGTGGCGAGCCAGACCACGTTAGCCTGGAGCTTCTCGACGTATCCGGCGAAGAGTAATACGCTGACAACGCAGGCCGCGACGACCACGGCGCCAATCCTGACGGGAGCGGCGACGAACTCCGGCGCTCCCGCATCCGCGCTCAACTGGATGCCGATTCCGAGCAGAAGAAAGAACGCGAGCCCGATCCCGAAGAAGTAGAGATTCGATTCGATGAACCCATCCGCGACGACTGCGACCACGGCGGCGACGACGGAGGCCCGGAGGGCGTTGAGGTCGCGTGGGAGCGACCGGGCGCTGCGGAACGTGAGCACCAACCAGGCGAGGAGCATCGCTAGGAGAGCCAGAGGGGCGAGGATGCCCGCTTCCACGCCAAGCTGCAGCCAGGTCGAATGGGCGAGTTCGGTGCGCGTATTCGTCCCCGGCATCGCGCTGTAGTTCGCATAGGTATCGATGCCCCGTCCGATCGGGTCGTCTTTGACGAGCTCCAGAGCCCCCTTCCAAAGCTGGATTCGGAAACCGGCCGACTGCTCCTGGCTCTCAGAGGCATTGGTGACCCGCAACTGGGAAACCCCTGCGCTCTTCTGGATTGAGACGATAGCGACCCCCATGACGGCGAGGACGCCGACGACGACGAGGATCGCGGCCGGCTTTCGCCACCCCCAGAGGAGCACGGCCAGCACGAGACAGCCGATGACAAGCGAGAGCAACCCACCCTTTGAGCCGGAAAGAAGGAGGGCGATGCCGGACAGAACCGCGCAGATTCCTCCCAAACCGACGAGCCCCGGATTGAAGTCCGCCTTGGACTCGTTGCGAAAAGCAAAGGCGACCAGACCCAGGCTCACCAGAACACCGACCACCATCATGCCCGCAAGCGCATTCGGATTGTTCCAGCCTCCGAAGATCCTCCAGGTCGGGTTGTGGGCTTGCGCGAATTCGACGATGCCAAGGAAACCAACAAGTCCGCAGCCGGCCGACAAGGCGCTAAGCACGGCGACCGGGCCAAGCTTGCGGCCCAGACCTCCTACCACGGCCAAAACCGAGATGCCGTACACGGCCCACTCGGCAAGACCAGTGATACTGGTCCACCGATAGTTCGACATAAACACGGAACCGATGAGGAGAGCGAGAAGGGCGGACAGCGGACCGCCGACCCAGGCGTGGGGCACCTGGAGGATCTTGCGCTTGAGAACGAGATAGCCGAGCGAGCCGATGACCAGAAGGGCGAGCAGAGCGTGCTGCAGCGTCGGGATTTCAACGCCAAGGAAGAGCGATTTGACCGCGGGGTTGTAGCCCGGCTCTAGCGACTGTGGCTCGATCGCTATCTGACCGCCGATGATCGGAATCAAGAACCCGCAGACCGTGAGCAAGATCCCGGGAACCCCAAGCCGACCAAAGAGGACCCGGATTGCCACCCAAGCTCTCCGTATCATCCCGGCGTACCCCTCCTTTGCACAGCCGGTTTGGCGTGCAGATCATGCTCCCCGTGCCTCCCAAGTGTCCCCGTGTTGGATGCCGGCTCAAGGCCAAGCCGATCTGCATCTCTGCGCCTCTGATCCTCTGCGTTGATAAGGTCGCATGGGACCGCCCGACGTTTTTGGGTCGCGGCAATGCTGCGCTGCGGACTTTGCGAAACCTTTGCGGACTCGGCATGGAGCATCGAGCCGCGAATGGTCGAGTCGTTTATCGGCCGAACCTCCGCCGAATGTTGTCGATCTTGTTCTTCGTGATGAATATCGAAGCCCGAAGCGCAAGCGCGATCGCCGCCCCAAGCCACAAAAACGGGCGCCAAAGCACGAACGTCTGCGGCAGCATGTTCTTCGTGTAAAACCGGAACATGCTCCGATGGAACCGCCCAATCATGCGGTTGGGCGCTTTATCCGTGCTGCGGCCGATGGCGTGCGTGATCACTGCTTCCGGGTAGTACACCACTTTGAAGCCCGACTTCCACGCTCTGAAGCACCAATCGACGTCTTCGCAGAACATGAAGTAGGTTTCGTCGAAGACCCCGACCTTCTCGATAACCTCTTTCCTCACAAAGAACGCCGCGCCCGACACCCAGTCGACTTCTCGCGGCTTCGTGTGGTCCCAGTCCTGCATGAGGTACTCGCGGGTGAAGCGGTTGTTGGGAAAGAGCCTCCCTACCGGTGTGTTGCGAAAGAGGGCCGCCACGGGATTCGGGAAGCGCCGGCAGGAATATTGCAGCGAGCCATCTGGGTTGAGAAGCTTCGGTCCAATCATCCCGTAGCCCTCGTGGGCGCTTGCGAAGTCCAATAGCTTGCGCAGCGCTCCCGGATGGACGATCGTGTCCGAGTTGAGGGGAAGCGCGTGGGGGGCCGAGCGGATGGAGATTGCGTGGTTATGGCCGCCCGCGAATCCGAGGTTGCGCATCATCTTCTCCAGCCGCACCCAGGAAAACTCCTCCTCGACCATCTCGGCCGATTGATCGGCCGAGTTGTTGTCGACCACGATCACCTCGAACCCGGCCTCGCCGCGGATCGCCTCCAGACTGGCCAAACACACGCGCAAATCTTCGCGCGTGTTCCAGGAGCAGATTGTGACGGTGACTTCTAGCAACCTTGACCGATCCCGTAAGGCCCATAGATCCTCGAGGTCCTATACGTCCCATATGTCCTATAAGTCATATAAGTCCCCGAGAGCTCCTACTTGGCCCTAAACCCCCTCGACCAGCCCCTTGCCCTGACGAAAGCGGCGAGGTAGATGATGCCCCAAACGCCGAGCATGGCAGGCAGGTTCCACTGGGTGAGCATATGCTTGCGCAAGAAGCGCACCAGGCTCCGGTGGGATTCCCATATCATGTTCTTGCGCACCTGCTTCGTGCTCGCGCCGCCGTGATGGAGCACATGGACGTCGGGGCAATACAAGCACGGCCAGCCCTTGGATTTCAGTCGATACAGCAGGTCCACTTCGTTGAAGAAGATCGGAAACTCCTCGTCGAACGGCGCTCGCGCATTTCCTTCGTCGGTAAGGGCCTTCCGTCGGAAGAGGAGAAAGGTCCCCATCGGCTGCGGCGCCTCCTGCTGTTTGGAGTAATCGAAACCGGTGAGCCGGTAGGAACCGAGGTTCGACCGGGGAAACAGCCGGCCTAGCCCGGTGACGTCGCCGAAGATGCCGGCGACGGTCGGAAAGCCCCGAATCGACCGCTGAATATCGCCTTTGACCCCGATCTGCTTGGCCCCGAGAACGCCGGCGTGAGGATTCTCTTCCATGATCCTCACGGCGCGGTCGAGGCTCGCGTCGACGAACTCGGTGTCGGGGTTGAGCGTGAGAATGTACTCGCCCCTAGCCTCCTCGAACCCGTGGTTGTTCCCTCGCGCGTAGCCCGTGTTGGTGGGAAGATCGATCAAGGTAACGCGTGGAAACTGCTCGCTCACCATCGCCACGCTGCCGTCGCTCGAATGGTTGTCGATCACGATGACCTCGAACTTGACGCTGGGAGGATGACGTTGAATCGAACTCAGGCAGGCCCGGAGCAGGTCCTTCGTGTTCCAGTTCACGATCAGGATGCTGAGGACGGGCGGCGCAGGTCGCATGTCGGGTGTCGGTCAGTCTAACCGCATTTGCATGCCGATTGGTGCCGTCTCCCAAAGTGGGCGCTATGCGAAGAACCTTTAGAACTCGATCTCCGCCGCAGGCTTGACCACGATCCGATGTTCGCCCTTGCCGACCACGTCGTCGCCCCCGAAGCCGTCGAGTATCCAGGTGTTGAAGAACTCGATGGTCTTCTCCGCGGACATAAATGGGTTGTCGCTGGTGGAATGGGCATCGGCCGCAACCTCGACGTCGTAACCCATCGCTACCGCTCCCCGAGCCGTCGCCGCCACGCATTGGTCTGTCTGGCAGCCACAGATAACGAGCCGCTTCGCATCTCCGAGAATGTCCTGAAGGTTGGTCTGGAAGAACGAGTCGCAATGCCGCTTCCGCATTCTCTTGTCGCCCCGGGCGGGCTTCAGACCGGCAAGGAGCTCGTCCGCCGCTCCGGCTCCGACCCGGTCGTCCTGGATGTAGATCACGGGCGCGCCCGCCTCTCGCGCTCGTTCCGCGAGCGGGTTAATCCTGGCGACCAACGACTCGGCATTGATCGTGGGTGGATCCTCTTCGAAGAGGCCTTGCTGGACGTCGATGACGAGAAGGGCAGTGTTGGGCATGCAATCAAGTCTATCCCGATTCCGACGTCCGCCGGATATCAAGAGTCGTTCTTCTAAGGTGCGGGGCTCAGGCCCTCGAACCGGACCCTCCAGCCGCTCGGAAAGCCGGGGGCGTAGGCTTTCGGGGCGCCGTCCCAGCCGGCCGCCATCTCGGCGACCGCATAGAGCAGGCCGCCGTTGGAAGGGAAGTACGGGAACGGGCCGCCGGTTGCGAGGCCGCGCGCGTCGAATTGGAAGCCCGGCTTGTCGGTCAACAGGAAGTCGATGGCTTCGTCCGGATGGCCGAGACGAGCCGCGCACATGGCGAGCATGGGATAGTCCCAGCCCCAGGTGCGGTCGAAGTTCCAAGTGCTGCGCACTCGGTCGAGCGTGCGCTGCATGGTGGCCCGGTCGACCCCGTCTCCGGGCAGCATGCCGAGGATTCCGGTGAGGGCGGGATGCTCGAAGTTCCACTTCGTCCACATGTCCTGAACGCCTTCGTAGAGAACGTACACGCCGTCTTCGATGGGGAGGGGAGCGAGCCCGGCGAGGACCTTCTGCCATTCCGGCTTCGGCTTCAGACCCATGCGCTCGCGCCAAAGACTGGCTACTCGCAGGCCGACCCGCCATTGGCTTAGCTCGAAGGTCGGGTTGTTTGCGATTTTGGGATCGGCGTTCTCGGAGGCAACGAAGAGGGGCGAACCGAGAACGTAGCGCTTGGCTGCCTTGTCGAAGAAGGCGTAGGAGGCCATGAAGTCGGCCGTCGCTTCTACGATTGGCTGCCATTTCAGGAGGGTCGCCCGCGTCGGATGGGCGCGGTAGTCGAGCTCGGCGAAGAAGATCGGGTGAGGCTGCTGCCAGATGAGGAGAGCGTGGATCTCGTGCGGCCATTGCCGGCCGTCCGGGGCGATCGCTTTAGGCCAGCGGCCGCCGAGATAGCCCTCGCTCTTCGCGATCTGCTTCGCCTCGGGAAGAAGCTTTCGGTAGATCTGCAGCATGGGGTCGACCTTCGGCCAGCGGTTCCAGAGCGCCCAGTGCGCGGCGTGCCACCAGAGCATCTCCATGTGGAATTTGCCGAACCAGCCGTTGTTCACGAGCCCGCTCTCCTGGGGCGGGGAAGCGCCGGCCTCGTTGACCGCCATCAGGTATTGGGAGAGCACGACGCGCCGCTCGAGCTCCTTCCATCGCGGATCGGCGCTGCCGGAGAGGTCGAGCGCGCCTCCGCTCTTCCAGTACGCTGGCCAGCTCTTGCGGCTGGCCTCGAGCGTAGCGGCCGCGCTGGAGAGCTCTTGGCCGATCGGATTGGGTGAGAAGGCGCAGACGAAGGACAGTGAGCTGGCATCCTCGGCCGGACGGAGGGTGATGCGGCTGCTGCCGGGATCGCCTTCGATGAACAGGTTCTGGCCCTCCCTCGCTTCCTTGGTCAGCTCCTTTCCGGAGAGACGGTAGGTGACCCGTAGCGATTTGACGGTGTCCTTGATCGGATCGCCGCCAAGATCGTTGCCTGCGGGGACATTGAGGTGCCCGTTAGCGACGGCTTTGGCCACGGCCGGAGTGACATCGATCCAGTGGTCCTGAGCACCGTAAAGCGCCTTGACAATGCTCAGCTCTGCCTTGGAGTCTTGGGGCATCTGAAGGTCGGCGTGGCCCTGCCATTTCAGGGCGACGTGGTAGACGGCGTCGTCCAGCTTGCGGACGAAGTCGGCCCGGCCCTTGCGGGATGAAGTGAGATCAAGCCGCCCAGGATGCGCCCAATCGCCGACGAAGTTAGCGAACTGAAGGGGATCGTTGCCGGGGCAGGAGATGAATGCGGCGAGGCGGCGGGATTTGACGAGGCGCGATTGAATATCTACGGCGATCGAGTCTTGCGTCGGATGGCACGCGATGATGACGGTCACCGGTTCGCCCTCGACCTCGAAGCGGCTCGTGACCACTCCCGTCCAGAGATCGAGAGTCTGGCGGGGATGCGCGAGATCGGAGACGCCGGCTTCGGATCCGTCCTTCTTCGTGAGGACGAGGCCGATCCGGCCGAGGTTAATCCGGTGGGGGTTGGCGGCAAGCCAGTCGGAAAGCTCCGGATGCTGGGGATCGGGCATGGGATAGCGGACGGGGCGGCCGTGGGTGTCCCAAACTTGGCCCTGGAAGTCCTCGACCTTTTGGCCAGCCGGCAAGGGGCTGCTATGCCAGCCCCAATCGGACATGGTGTTGAAGGGGGCGAAGGTCTGGAGGCCGGTGATGTCAATGCCAAAGGCGAATCCGCCGTTGCCAACCTGGATCGGGCGCTCGCCGTCGAAGGCGGTCAGGACGACGTTGTGCCGCGACACAAGGGCATGGCGGTCGATAGGTTCAGCGACGGATGTCGCGTAGAGGCTGAGGAAGAGGGCGGGAGTGATCAATTCACCACCGCCTCCACATGCCGCCGCGTCGTTCCCGGGTTGAGCCTGATCTCGGCGGACTTACCGACGCCGGTGTCGATCTCGACGGTAACCGGTTGGTCGGTGGTCATAGTCAGGTCGCGGGCACCGTCGGCGACCGGAGCGGCGATGAGGCTGACGTGGGCGGAGCCGACGGTCAGGTTCTTCAGCCCATTCTCGCCAGGCAGCCGCGGCCGCCAGGACACCTTCTGGGCAGACGCGGAGGCGCGGATGCCGAGGATGTTCTCGATGAGAAGGGCGATCGGGCCGTCCCCGCTCCAACCGACCATGTCTCGTACGCCATGTCCGGCCGCGCTCTCGGGGGCATAGTTCTCCCAGATGGTGCCAGTCTGCTCTAAAACCGTCGACATGTTGGCGAGATAGCGCGCCGTCACCTGGATCGCGAGATCCTCGTATCCATAGCTCTCCAGGCCCTTGACGACCATGAAGTTGGTAGGGGCCCAGACCGCGCCGTTCCAATACTGGCCGTCGGCTCGATAACCTTCCTCGTCGGCGGACAGGGCGGGAACGACGCCGGGCCTCCAGAACTCCTTGGGATTCTGGAGATGGGCGACGAGCTTCGCGGCTTGCGCCGGCGTTGCGATATGGGCGATCATCGGCCAGAAGCCGAAGACGGTCTTGATCCCGGTCGAGGCGCCGTCCTGCTTTAGGTCGTAGTAGAAGCCCGATGCCGGGTCCCACATCTGGGCGTTGACGAGCTTTGCGAGGTCCTGGTTCTCCTTGTCAAAGTATGTCGCGGCCTCTTTCTCTCCGGCCTGCTCGGCGATCCGCGCGATGAAGTAGGCGTTTGCCGCCTGTTGGGCGGTCATGTCGACGTAGGAGTAGGCGGTCTTGCTACGCACGAGATCGTCGGCGCCCGAGCCAAGGCCAGTGTTCCAATAGAGGCCGTTCTCGCGGCAGCGATTGTTCTTCAGCCACTGGTAGTAGCGGGCCAACGGCGGCAGGACATCCTTGAACCGGCTTTTGTCTCCAGTGAGCAAGTAGTTTTCCCACTCAACCCAACTGAAGAGGGGCGGGTTGATGGTGTTGTCGATCGAGCCGAAGACGAAGTCCTTGCCGGTGGCAGCGCCACCTACTTTGTTCTCTTCCTTGTTTATATTCATTGTTATATGCGGGTCCGCTGGTGACACCGTTAGCGGTCCGCTGGTGACACTA
>Ga0209415_10016797_pt1 | contig 11718 bp, 9 predicted proteins | sample PeaSoiSIISIP2007_FD_187696 | JGI IMG/M metagenome (GOLD analysis project Ga0209415, IMG submission 187696) | Peat soil microbial communities from Weissenstadt, Germany - SII-SIP-2007 (SPAdes) (version 2) | ecosystem: Environmental > Terrestrial > Soil > Wetlands > Peat | place: Germany... | reverse complement strand
CGGAGCCTTCTTCTTTATCTGGACACTCCTCGCGCTCGGCGTGACCGCGCTCTTCTCCGTCATCCTCTCGGCGCGCGGACTGTGGGAGCATTTGCCATGGAGTGCCGCCGCGCAGCACAAACAAGGTGCCCGTGCATGAGGCGCAGCTCGCAGAGTTATGCTTACCGAAGATTTGCCAGGGTCCAATCCGCGATTGCGGTCGGACGGGCAGTTCGGAAGTAACTGATGTCATAACGACGGTCGTTAGAGATGTTGTTAACAGGCCTCTACACTCGTTGACCCCGGTTTCGCTCAACACTTGCACACACCCTTACGAATAATTTATGACCCGTTTATCCGCAATTTACGGGTCTGAGTATTCAATTGCCTTGGGCAGGGTAGTTTCCCCAAGGCGCGTTGCCCGTGCCTGGATCAGAAACCCGAGGCTGAAAATGTTCGTGAGCGCGGTAATGACGGTGCTGTGCATGGCAGCCATCGCTTTCTACGGAACATTCCTGGTTGCGCTATGCAAGGAGTACAAGCCTCGTTCGAGCGGTTATTGGGTGCGGCTGCGCCTCAGCTCTGGTGAAGACACCATCGTTGAACTGCAGCAGCGGAAGAAACCAGTGACGCGCGCCGCGTGAGAACGGGTTGAAGCAAAACGTCGTAGGAGACAATTTATGTTGAGGCGAACGAACCACGTATGGTTCATCGTGGCCCTCTCAGTGTTGGTCGTGACCTGGGCCGTGCTGGGAATGGCCTTCGCACAAAGGCAAGCAGTTCCAAAGCCGCAGGATAAGCTGGCGCTCGGAGAACCCGAGGTCAAGCAGTTGCTGCTCCTTATGGATACCGACAAGAGCGGCAAGATCTCCAAGCAGGAGTGGATGCAGTTCATGGAAGCAGAGTTCGACAGGCTGGATAAGGACAAGAAAGGGCAGTTGGACGCCAAGGAACTGGCGCAATCGAAGCTGCGTGTAAGCCAACCTTTAAGTGTGGGTAAGTAGGACGCTGTGTGCTACTGTGCTCGCTAAGGCAACACGGGACTGTCCGATCGGCCAATGATCGCTCGCATTTCCACCGCGCTACTGGCATTCATTCTAGCCGGAGTGCTGCCATTACATGGCCAAGATCAGCCCCCAAGCGTTGACGCAGCCGGCATGATAGCAACGGATCGACCGGCTGTTACGAACTCCAGCGTGGTCGTTCCTGCCGGCAGCCTTCAGGCGGAGAACGGCTTCCTTGAAACTAGCAGCCAAGGGCAGAACGTCTTAGACGGTCCCCAGAGCTTAGTACGTTTTGGTGTCGCCAAGAGGACCGAGTTGCGTTTCACGGTGCCAGACTATTTTCATAACCTGAGCGCTGGCAGCGGCTCGGGATTCGGCGATGTTGCCATCGGAGTAAAACAACAGCTTGGCCCCACGCCGGGCAAATTTGATGTGTCCGTAATCTTGTTCCTCAGTTTTCCGACTGGCGCCAACACTGTGTCTAGCGGCGGGTACGATCCGGGATTGCAGGTGCCGTGGTCGCGTGCTCTGTCCGCCAATTGGACGGCGGCCGGAATGTTCTCGGTGTACTGGCCCACTCAGGGCCGCACGCGGAACGTGACCGGCGAGTCTACGTTTCTTTTAGATCGGCAATTGACGAAACCTTGGGATGCCTTCATCGAATACGCAGGGGACTTTCCGGAGGTTGGCGCACCGCGACACTTGCTACATTTTGGAACAGCTCTAAAGATCACCAAGCAACAACAGGTTGACTTCCATGTCGGTGTAGGCCTGTCGTCGGCTGCGGCGGATCACCTCGTCGGGATCGGCTATTCATTCCGCTTTCAAGCGATCCGTCGTTAGGCGATCTTCTGGGTAAAACTTGTTGCCTTACGGACATACCGACGCAGCACTAGAATGTTTCAAGCAGGGCGAGAGGGCGCACAACGCGTTCCGGGACCCGGTAATTGTGTTGACGGCGCCTCGATCGGACCGCTCCTGAGTAGGGCTAGTGGATTTCTACAGTGCAATTCAATACGTGTCGTTTGTGGTCATTGTCACCGCCCTGGTAAGGCCTCTGGGCGGGTACATGGAAAGAGTCTTTTCCAGGAAAAGCACGCCACTTGATCGCTTTTGCCTTCCTGTTGAGCGGCTGATCTATCGCATCACCGCGGTCGATCCTGATGCGGAGATGACCGGCAAGGAGTATGCGACGTGTTTTGTGCTCTTTGGTTTTACCGGCACGCTCCTTTTGTATGCCATTCTCAGAACGGAGCAGTTTCTTCCCTGGTTCTTTCCGCAGTATCACACCACGCCGTTATCCCCCGACCTGGCTCTGAATACGGCCATCAGCTTCTCGACGACCACTACGTGGCAGGCCTACGCGGGCGAGAACACGATGAGTTATTTCAGCCAGATGGTGGGACTCTGCGCTCAGAACTTCTTAGCTGGCGCTGCGGGATTAGCTGTGGGCGTTGCCTTCATCCGCGGGTTGGCCCGGCAACTGTGCGATACGCTCGGCAACTTTTGGGTTGATCTGACACGCGCCCTGCTCTGGGTTCTGTTGCCGGGAGCATTGATCGGTGCCTTGTTGCTGGTCTGGCAGGGTGTTCCGATGAATTTCCACCACTATGCGGTCGTCACTACCGTCGAAGGTACGCAACGGGTCATACCGCAGGGTCCGGTAGCTGCGCTGGAGATTATCAAGAATCTTGGCACCAACGGCGGCGGCTTCTTTAACGCAAATGGAGCTCATCCCTATGAGAATCCCACGCCGCTATCGAACTTTCTGGAAATGTTGGCCATCGTGCTCCTGCCTGCAGCATTCACGAACACCTTCGGCCGGATGGTGGGCCAGCCTCGACAAGGGTGGCTTCTTTACGGCGTGATGCTGCTTCTGTTCGTCTGCGGATTGGTCTCCGTACATCACTTTGAACAACGGGGGATTGCCGACATCGGAAGTGTGGATTCCGGACATAATCGCCCCCAGTCGGGTGGCAACATGGAAGGCAAGGAGGTGCGCTTCGGCATTGGTGGTTCGACCCTGACTGCGGTGGTTACATCCAACACGGCCACGGGATCAAACAATTCAATGGACGACAGCTACACCTCGCTCGGTGGCATGGTGTTGCTGGTCAACATGCTGCTGGGAGAACTCGTATTCGGAGGACTGGGTGCGGGTCTTTACAGCATGGTGATGGCCGCTGCGATCGCCGTGTTTCTGGCGGGGTTGATGGTGGGGCGCACGCCGGAGTACCTGGGGAAGAAGATAGGGCCCGCGGAGAACAAAATGATCATGCTCTACGCTTTGGCCGCGCCGCTGCTCGTCCTGCCACTCACCGCGATTGCCGTGAGCACCCGGTTGGGTTTGTCCGGGCTGACGGTCAACACCGGCCCACATGGTTTCACGGGGATTCTGTTTGCCTATACCTCCTGCTTCGCCAACAATGGCCAAAGCTTTGCAGGTCTGAGTGCGAACACTGCCTTCTACAACCTCACGACAGCATTAGCCATGCTGGTGGGCAGGTTCGGCTTGGCGATTCCTGCACTGGCGTTTGCCGCTCTGTTTGGTCGTCAGAGAAACACTCCTGCTTCGTTGGGAACTCTTCCAACTCATTCTTTTGTCTTCGGGGTGCTGCTCACGACCTGCTTGATAGTAATGGTGGCCCTGAGCTATCTTCCCGCCCTGGCCCTCGGTCCCGTGCTGGAGCGATTGCTCCTGGGAAGATAGAGCGCTTGAGATTCACGTCTCATATCTGGTTCAGTGTTTTTCCCCGAAAACCTCGGCGGTGAAGGCCTCGATGGTTGCGCCCTCTTGCCACGCATCCAGAGGCAAGCCGGCTTTGCGGCAGGTTTGTTCCAGGAACGTGATGCGGTCCCAGTGGTGTTCGGTGGGCACTTGCGGCAGGAGGAGGCCGCGATGTCCGGCCATGGTGATCAGCAAGCCGTGGCGGCCGATCTCGATGGCTTCGGCGGAAATGGGTTGCGGCGGCGACAGGATGCTGAGTTCGATTTCGAGATCACGCGCTTCCGGCAGCGTCACGGGATAGAAGCGCGTGTCCTCAAAAGCGGCGGCCCGTGCGGTGTCTGCCACGGCGCGGTACACCGGACTTACTGGCAGGACATAGCCTACGCAGCCTCGTAACTCGCCGCGCAGGTACAGCGAGGTGAAGGCGCCGCGCGGTTCGGAGAGATGATCGTTGGGTGGGTCGAGCGGGATCTCGCGCCGTTCGAGCGCGGAGAGGATGGAATCGTGGGCGAGGCGAAGCAGCAGGGCGCGCTCGTCTGGGGAAAACTCGCCTGGGGAGGACTCGCCAGACTCCACGGCAACGGGGCTAGGTCGAGGCAGCGACATCGCGGTCCGCTTGCGGCGGCGGCACTGGTTTCCTACGACGGCTGAGAATGAAAGCGCGGCGACGGCGCTTCACCACGCGCCGGTCAATCTTCGACCAGAAGGCGACAAAGTAGTCGATCGCCGACACCAGCGAAACACACACCATGAACCAGATCGCCGCCAGCGCGATCCAGTGGATGGGGAAGACGTAATGGCTGTAGACCACCCATTCTTTCCAGCGGTGGTCGAGGATCACAGCGACGACTGATACGATCTGCACCACCATCTTGAACTTGCCAAGTTCACTGGCTTCGATGGTAAAGCCCTCGGAAGCGGCGATGGAACGCAGGCCGCTCACCAGGAATTCGCGTCCGATCACGACCACGGCAATCCACGCCGGAACCAGGCTGGGATTCAACTGCACAAGCGTAACGAAGGCTGCTGCAATCAGAAGTTTGTCAGCCAGCGGGTCGAGCAGAATTCCCATGGTGGTGACCTGCCCGCGTTTGCGGGCAAGGTAGCCGTCAATCCCGTCGGTCATGGAAGCGGCGATAAACAACGCCGAGGCCAGCAATTCCTTTTCGCCGTTCACGCTGCTGAAGCGGCCGCTGGAAAGAATCCACATCAGCAGAGGAATGCTGAAGATACGGATCAGCGTGATGGAGTTGGGCAGGTTCACACAACGGGGTGGCTCCGGAGGCTGGGCCGGGATCCAGATTGATTATGCTCCACGGCAAGGGGGAACGCAATGGAAGGAGATTACCGGAGTTTCCGTAGAGACGTAGCTTGCAACGTCTCTGCCGGTGGGCGGCAATCAGGTTGTGCAGGCAGAGACGTTGCAAAGCTACGTCTCTACGAAATTATTTTGGCGCGGGCGCAGCCTTAGGTTGCTTGGCAATGATCAGATCCTTGATCTTGTCGTAGGTGGCCTGCGGAACGATTTTCTTCTGCACGAGTTCGTTCTTGGCGCGGTAGGGACGTCCGTCGATGATCTTCTGCGAATAGGCGTCGCCGATGCCCGGCAGTGCTTTCAGCTGATCTTTGGTTGCGGTGTTGATGTCGAGTTTGTCGGCGGCGGCGGGCTTTGCCGCCTGAGCTGGGGTCGCAAAGGCCTCAGGTTTTGAGCCCGGCTCGCCATTCGGGTATTGCTGGGCGGCGCCGAAGCTGCTGACCAGCGAAAGGGCAAAGACGAGAACCGCGATTTGCGCCATCAGTTTTCGTTCGATCGATTTCATAAGTCCTCCTTCGAACCGTACCTCTCAGGGGCTAAAGCCCCGGCCCTATTCGGCTCTTTACGGCGCGGCTTGAAGCCGCGCCCTTTCAAGACAAGACAGAATCGTGAGTTTTTCCGCAGCCTCTGAAGCCGCGCCCTTTCAATACTGCCGCCCTTCCCAATCCGACTGCTCGCTACGCGTAAATGCCGCGCTGGCGAATGGTGTAAGCCACGCGGTCGATCGCCAGCATGTAGGCGGCGATGCGGTTGTTGACCTTGTGCGTCTCGGCATAGCGGACGACGTCTTCGAACGACGACTTCATGATGGCGTCCAGTTGCTCGTTGACCACCGACTCTTTCCAGAAGTAGCCCTGGCGGTCTTGCACCCATTCGAAGTAGGAAGTGGTGACGCCGCCGGCGTTGGCCAGAATGTCGGGGATGACGAAGACACCTTTGTCGGTGAGGATATCGTCGGCGGCAGAGGTTGTAGGACCGTTCGCTCCCTCCGCCAGGATGCGGCACTTCACGCGGTCGGCGTTGCGGCTGGTGATGACGTTCTCGGTCGCGGCGGGAATAAGGATTTCACAGTCTTCGACGAGCAGGTCGGAGGTCTCGCATTTTTCCGCGCCGGGGAATCCGTGGACGGTGCCGTTTTTCTGGCGGAAGTCCACCAGCGCTTTCAGGTCGATGCCATTCTTGTTGTGCAGGCCGCCACCAACCTCGGCGATACCGATGATCTTGTAGCCTGCCTGATGCATCAGCAGAGCGGCATTGGAGCCCACGTTGCCGAAGCCCTGCACGATGACGCGGGTGCTTTCACGGCTGAGGCCCAGCTTCTGGCAGGCTTCGTCGCAAACGATCATCACGCCGCGTCCGGTGGCTTCGCGGCGTCCGCGGGAACCGCCAATGTTGATCGGCTTCCCGGTCACGCATGCCGTGACGGTCTGGCGCATGTGCATGGAGTAGGTGTCCATCATCCACGCCATGATTTGTTCGTTGGTGTTGACGTCGGGGGCAGGAACATCTTTTTCGGGGCCGATGAATTCGATCAGTTCGGAGGTGTAGCGGCGCGTCATGCGCTCGACTTCGCCCATCGACATTTTGTGGGGATCGCAGATGACTCCGCCCTTGGCTCCGCCAAAGGGAATGTTGACCACGGCGCACTTCCAGGTCATCCAACTGGCCAGGGCGCGCACTTCGTCGAGGGTGACGTCAGGCGCGTAGCGGATGCCGCCCTTGGCCGGACCACGCGCGATCGAATGCTGCACCCGGAAGCCGGTAAAGACTTCGAGGTGGCCGTCATCCATCTGCACCGGGATGTAGACCGTGAGCTCACGGTTGGGATAGCGCAGCACCCGCCACAGGCCCTCGTCAAGATTGAGTTTCTGGGCAGCCAGGTCAAACCGTGCCCGCTGCGACTCCCACGGATTGCTTTCTTTATCCACGTGCGGGGGCGTCATCGTTGTCGTCATAGAGGTAGTCTCCGGAATGAATGCACGTCGGGATCGCAGCTAAATGCCTGTCCTCGCCGGGACGCTTCCCGGTCGGGCGGGCAAACGTTCCGAGTATATGAGCGGGGACGGTTGGGAAGCAAGGCGGAGGGCCAGATGGAAATGGTGCGGTTTGACTTCTAGACCCTCAGTTCCACAGCGTCATCCTGACCGGAGCCGTTTTTCAGGCGGAGGGAAGGATCTTGCGCGCAGGCCGGTGGCGCGTTCTGGGACGCTCCGCGCGAGATCCCTCACCCGGCTGAACTGCGCCGGGTTCGGGATGACGCCTCCAAAGATCAAACTGCACCACTACCGGCCAGATGGAATCCCATTGTGAAAATGGCCTAGCCAAAGTCTGCCATCACACGGCGTACACGGAAAGCGCTGCGTCACGGTGCGGGTGGTAGAGCGCCAAGCTTCTTTCTTATGTCAGGAGCGGCTTTGGAATCGGGCGCGAGTTCCAGGAATTTTTCATAGTCCTTCCGGGCCATGGAGCCGCTAGCGTCGGTATTGAGCCTGGCAAGCGCGTCGCCCCGATTCAGGTACGCGATGGCTCGTTTCGGGTCGATCTCGATCGCTTTATCAAACCACTCGAGGGAAAAGTCCAACTCGCCCTCTTTGTAGTAGGCAAAGCCGACATTATTGGGATACTCCGCATTGCTGGGATCGAGGTCCGCAGCCTTGATGAACACCTCTCCCGCGTCTCTGTATTTTCCTTTTCTCATCAGCGCCACGCCGTCGTCATTCAGTTCGGCCGCGTTCTGAGCCATGGTGAGAGGTGATTCCCGGCCGGCATTATGCTCAAAGGGAACGTAGGCTCCGTTCACCAGTTTGAAAACACGGTCTTTGCCATCCGGTACCCAACTCTGGACCGCAATCTCGACGGGGCCATGCTTGCCTTGAGGGAGCATGGCCGCGTCACCCACGTGGATTTCCTCGCCGAGGATCGCGCACACTCCGTCGGTCTGATCGAAAGGATAGATGGGCTGCACAGAGCACTTTTCCTGACGCGTAATTTCATGGCCTTCCTTATCAAAGATCACCAGCTCCTCCGGCGAACAGCTGTGTGCTCCGCATGTGTCCGAATGCCACAGGAGTTCGTCCCATCCGTCGCCGGTTACGTCGGCCAGTTCCAACTGTCCGTGAGGGTTCAGCAAGGGTGAATCCCACAGCATTTGGTATTTCCTATCGCGCATCTCGCCGTAAATGATTCGGCCCGCTGTTCCCGAGGGCCAATCTTCCATCAACACGATCACCGAGTCCGGCGCATTGGGCTGCAGTTTGGCTTTGTAGAACCGGAAGTAGGGGCCGACCTCGACCTCATCGTCCGCTCCAGGAGCTCGTTGCGGCATGCCCTGCCCCGCCAGGTCTGCGGGAGAAAGCGCTTGCACTGGGGCTAAAGGGACCGTCCTCGCAGATTTCAATATTTCTGGAAGCAGGGCCCGCGCCTCCGCTTCTGAAATATTTTCAACAGATTCCACCTTTGGCTCGAACTTAATCCGTTTCCATCGCTGCTGCTCGCGGTACGGCCATGCGCTGAACTCCATGCCGGGAATGATGTAAACCCATTGCGCCGTTTCGAAGATTCGAATGCCTTCGGCTTGTGCTCCATCGGGCACGAAGAACAGTTTCGCCACGTCCGAGTCGAGCAGCCTCGCAATCCCATCGCGCGTGCTCGGGCACGGCAGATCGGCCACTGGAGGAAAAGTGATTCGTTCGCTCACCGGTTCCCAGTGTCCATCTACGACCCGGGGCGGTCGACCGATGGTGATCGGAAGAAGCCCATAAAGCACCGTGTGGGGAAACCCCGCAGCATATTTTCCAAATACTCGTTGCATGCACTCAAGCATCTTGTCCTGACCGGAATAGCTGTAATGTTTGACCGGCGCCGAAGCACCGCTCGACTGCGCAAGCAGTGGAGCCAGTGCCAGGGCGTGAACGGCCAGGAAGCACAAGAAGTTATTGCAGGCTTTGCCGCGCATAAGCGTTTGCCGGGTGCTCCGTCCTAGCGCTTTTTTGCAAGGCGGGTACCATTGCTGCTGTCACCATGTTTCTCTAAAGTCAAGTCTACCTCCGCATACTTCAATGTCCACGAGAGTAGACATCTTTCCCACAGGCTAACCTGCGGCAAACACGACTACACAAGAATACGCAGTCGCAGAGTCAACAACTTGCGCGCGGCAATTCCGCCGGCGGGGAAATTGGTCAATTGCCATTGAGCGGTACCTTGCGCTGCAACTCATCGATGAAGTTTTCGAGAAAGATCACGTGGCTGGCGTCCTGTTGAGTTGAGCCTCCGGCAGAGGTGGCAATGGCGAGGCGCTTTCCGTCGGGGGCAACGTCGTACTGGGCGCCAACTGATCCGCTCAGCGTGAGAGCTACGCTCTGTCCCGACCAGACACGCGGCTTTTCCGCGACGAACGAGTCTCCCTTGCCCGAGTAGCTGGCCACCATAATCCGATCGTCCGGGACATCAAAGTAGAACAAATCTTTGCCGTTTTGAGAAAAGATAGGGGCCGTTCCGCCGTTGGTTGAGATTTGCCATTGACCGCCCTTGTCCGGAAAGGCGCGCACGAAGACCTGGGAGCTTCCCGACTCGTTGGAGCTGTAGGCCAGCCAGTGTCCGTCAGGGGAGAAACTCGCACCCCGGTCGCCGAAAATCGTACGCTGAAACAACTCCGGTTTCCCGGCTTTCAATTTTCCCCCTTCTCGCTCCACCGGCAGGGTCCAGAGTTCGAATCCTTGCGGACCCGATTGATAGAAGGCAAGAGTCGTGCCATCGGGTGAGAAGGCCGCGGGATATTGGAATTCCTTGCTCATGGTCAAAGGCTCGGGCCGGCTGCCCCCGTCCGAGCGTGCAAACGACATGCCATCGCCCGCCTGATACACAATGTACCGGCCGTCGGGCGTCCACACCGGGTGCGTTCCATTCTTTTCGCCGCTCAGCGGAGACAACGTATCCCGGCGAATGTCGTAGATCCAAATCCCGGATCGCGAGTCATCGTTCGCCACCGCGAGGCGGTGGCCATCGGGAGAGAAGTGGGGATTTACGAAGAGACCAGGCTTGTCGAGCAGCGGCTGCGACTTGCCCTCTGCATCCAGCCATTGGATCACCACACGCGAGGCGTCGATGTCGCGGCTTCGGTACACCAGCGTTCCGGTGCGCGAAAAGCTCAGCTTGGCGGAGCCAAACATTGCAGAATAAGAAACTTGCTGCAACACGGGGATGGGTGAGCCAATGGTCTCCAGCTTCTGAGGGTCGAATCGAACCGCGAACAGTGTTCCCCGGCTCACATAAGTCAGGTAGCCCTTATCTCCGGAAGCAGCCAGATACTGCCCATAGGTTCCTCCATTCTGCAACACCTTCCTGCGGTGGTCCGCCAGCGTGACCACTTCAATTTTCGCATCGTCAAAACCGACAGTGTGATTTTCCGCGGTGAACAGAACCGCCTTGGCGCCGGGCAGGACTTGCGGCCAGCGATGAGTCCGTTCTTCTCCCTGAAGTTCGGTGACCTCGGTGGGAGTGCCGCCAGTGGAGGGCACGCGTGACAATCCGCCAGAGACGCGCAGGCTCGCGACGATGCTGCCGTCCTCACCCCAATCGGCCCCGGTGTAAGAGGAAGCGGCGTCGCACAACGGGATCTCGGCGCCGCCCTCCACCGAGATTTTTCTGATCTTCCCGCCGGCGACAAAACCGAGCCAGTCCCCATCGGGGGAAAAGAAAGGGCTGGTCGCACCGGCCGTGATGGTGAGATCGGTCGCTGCCGGTTGATCAAGCCTGCGCGTAAAAAGATGTCCGTGGGAAAGGTAGGCGATGCGGGTGGCGTCGGGCGAAATAATGACGTCGGAGCCGCCCAGAGCATTCAGGGAAACGTCGTGGCCCAGGTCCACCTCCAGGCGTACGAGCGGTTTCAATGGCGCAGGCCGCGTTGCGCGAAACGCCCTCCAGAAAGCACCTGCCGCGGCGACGGCCAGCACTGCCACTGCAATCCAGGGCAGCCACCGGCGCTGTCGGGCAGAACTCGGTGGGGTGCTGACGTCGCTGGGCGCTTGCGCGATCCACTCCAACTCTGCTTTCAGGTCGCGAGCGTTTTGCCAGCGATTCTCCGGGTCCTTTTCTAAACACTGCTTCAGCACTCGATCTAATGCTGGTGGCGCGAGCGCGCCAATCGACGGGGCCGGGCGCTCCATGATGGCTGCAATCACCGTGGCGGGAGAAGAACCATCGAACGCGCGCTTCCCGGTCAACATTTCGTAGAGCACCAGGCCGAAGGAGAAGATGTCGCTGCGCGCGTCGATTTCCTGCCCCGTGGCCTGGGACTGCAATTGCTCGGGAGACATGTAGTAGAGCGTGCCCACAATCTCGTTCTTGCCAGTGAGCGCCATGGTGAGCGTGGCATCGCTCGGAGGGTTGGAGCCCGCTCCGATTTTGGCGAGTCCGAAGTCGAGCAGTTTTATTCCGGATTTCGTGACCAGGATATTCGCTGGCTTAAGGTCGCGGTGAGTGATGCCCTTGCGGTGTGCGGCGTCGAGCGCGTCACAAATCTGTGCGGCGTACTTCAGCGCCTGCTGCAGGGGCAATGGTCCCTTCAGGGGCACGCCTTCAATGTATTCCATCACCAGATAGTTCGGCCCGACATCGTGCAAGGTGCAGACGTTGGAATGGTTCAGGGCGGCGACCGCGTGCGCTTCGCGCTCGAAGCGCTCGGAGAACTGCTC
>Ga0209415_10016796_pt1 | contig 11718 bp, 7 predicted proteins | sample PeaSoiSIISIP2007_FD_187696 | JGI IMG/M metagenome (GOLD analysis project Ga0209415, IMG submission 187696) | Peat soil microbial communities from Weissenstadt, Germany - SII-SIP-2007 (SPAdes) (version 2) | ecosystem: Environmental > Terrestrial > Soil > Wetlands > Peat | place: Germany... | reverse complement strand
TCGGGCCCTTCGTGTTCGGGCCCTTCGTGTTCGGGCCCTTCGTGTTCGGGCCCTTCGTGTTCAGGGCCTTCGCCTTCGAGACGTTTCCGGTCGCCTTCGGCACAGTCAGCGCCGTCCCCGCACGTCGGCCGAGCGGCGGCGGGCGCTGACCCTGCGGCCGAGTGCTCCGGACTCGTGGTGGCCCTTGCGCCGCCGTCCGTGCCCGCCCCCCACCGCTTCGGCCTGCTCATCCATGGTCACGTGGCCGCTCAGGTTGTACGCCGCGTTGACCAACGACACGTGGGAGAAGGCCTGCGGGAAGTTCCCCACCTGGCGCTTGGCCAGGGCGTCGTACTCCTCGGCCAGCAGCCCGAGGTCGTTGCGCAGTGCCAGCAGACGCTCGAACAGGGCCCGGGCGTCGTCTCTGCGCCCGATGAGGTTGAGGCAGTCGGCCAGCCAGAACGAGCACGCCAGGAAGGCCCCCTCGTGGCCTTCGAGACCGTCGACGGCGTGCGCCTGGTCGGCCCGGTAGCGCAGGACGAAGCCGTCCTCGGTCAGGTCCCGCTCGATGGCCTCGATGGTCGACCGCATGCGCTCGTCGGTGGCCGGGAGGAAGCCCACGAGGGGGATCATGAGGAGGCTGGCGTCGAGGGCGTCGGCCCCGAAGTACTGGGTGAAGGCGCCCACCTTGGCGTTGTAGCCCTGGGCGCACACCTCGTCGTGGATCTGCGTGCGTAGGGCCCGCCACGCTTCGAGCGGCCCCTTCACCTCGAACTCCTCGATGGTGCGCACGGCGCGGTCGACGGCCACCCACGCCATGACCTTGGAGTGGGTGAAGTGCCGGCGCGGCCCGCGCACCTCCCAGATGCCGTCGTCGGGCTCGTTCCAGTTCTCGGACACGAATTCGATGAGCGCCACCTGCAGGTCCCAGGCGGAGCGGCTGAGCAGCTGGCCCACGCCGCACCCCTCGTACAGGGCGGAGAGCACCTCGCCGTAGACGTCGAGCTGGAACTGGCCCGAGGCGGCGTTGCCGATGCGCACGGGCTTCGAACCCTCGTAGCCCGGCAGCCACTCCGCCTCCCACTCGTCGAGGCGGCGCTCGCCGGCCGGCCCGTACATGATCTGCAGCTTCGACACGTCTCCGGCCACGGCCCGCAGCAGCCAGTCTCGCCACTCCATGGCCTCCTCGTGGTACCCGCCGCGCATCAGGGATTCCAGGGTGAGCGTGGCGTCGCGCAGCCAGCAGTAGCGGTAGTCCCAGTTGCGCCCGCCACCGAGGGTCTCGGGCAGCGACGTGGTGGGCGCGGCGACGATCCCGCCGGTCGGCGCGTAGGTCAGGGCCTTGAGCGTGATCAGCGATCGCATGACGGCGTCGCGCCACTCCCCCTCGTACGTGCAGTGCGACGACCAGTCCTTCCACCAGCTCTCGGTGTCGCCGACGACGAAGCGGGCGTCGGCGGGGCGCGGCGGGCTCTCGTTGGACGGGTACCACGTGAGCAGGAACGGGACGTGCTCGTCGGCGGCCACGGTGAACTCGGCCACGGTGGACATGCCCTCGCCGTGGGTGTGGATCGGAGTCCACAGGGCCAGGGCGTCGGGCCCCGCCACGGCCACGAGCAGGCCGTCCACGCGGCGCACCCAGGGGAGGGTCGAGCCGTAGCCCGGGCGGATGGCGAGGTCCATGCGCATGGCGACGCTGCCGCGCACCGCCTCCACGATGCGGGCGACCTGGGGGTTCGCCTCGCGGATGGGCATGCAGTCGATGACCCGGGCCACGCCCGTCTCGGTCTCGAAGTCGGTCTCGAGCACGAGGGTGTCGGGGCGGTAGCGACGACGCACCTCGAACTCGCCTGCGGCGGGGGCGATGCGCCAGCGACCGTGCTCCTCGGACCCCAGGAGCTGGGCGAACACCGCCGCGGAGTCGAAGCGCGGCAGGCACAACCAGTCGATCGACCCATCGCGCCCGACGACGGCGACGGTATGGGTGTCGCCGATGATGGCGTAGTCCTCGATGGGGAGCGTCACGGGCTCATTCTTACCTCTCGCACCCGCCCGCCCCCCGGGCACCGCGCTTCGGGACCCTGGTGAACGGGGACCACCACCCCTCCGCCCCTACGGCGCGCAGCCACCGGTGCCGACCGTGGCCGTGGCGTGCTCCGCCTTGGCCACGTCCTGCTCCACCGCCGGCAGGGCCAGGGCATAGCCGATCTGCCCGTTGGCGGTGGAGCGGGCGAAGACCACGCCGATCACGGTGCCGACCGGCAGGCCACCGTCGCTCCCCGACACCACGAGCGGTCCCCCCGAGTTCCCGGGCCGGACCACGGCGTCGAGCTCGTAGATCTCCCGCACGGTCGTGCTGCGCCCGTAGATGTCGAGGCCGGTGGCCTGGAAGGCCGCCGCCACGCCGGCGGCCCCGTAGGCCAGCGGGCCCCCGCCGGGATACCCGAGGACGACCCCCGTCGTCCCCCGGCCGACGACGGTGGCCGCCACCCGCAGCGAGGGATCGTCGAGCCCCGGGGCCCGAAGCACGGCGATGTCGAGGTCGGGGTCGAACAGCAAGGCGGCGGCCAGGTGGCGACCGGAGGAGTCGATGACGACCGGCCGGGGCATCCCGGCCACCACGTGGGCGTTCGTGACCACGATGCCCGGGGCCACCACGAACCCCGACCCCTCCTGGATGTCGCCGCACGCCGCTCCCGCCACCTGCACGGTCGACGGGGCGCTGGCCAGGTAGGCGGCCCGCACCGCGGCGTTGCCGGGCAGCGCCACCGGCGCGGCGGTCTCCGGCGGGAGCCCGGAGAACACGACGGGAAACCCCTCCGAGGCGAGGAACGTCTCCACCTGGGCGAACACCGTGGGCACGGGGGGCAGGACGTTGTCGAGCGCCCGCACGATGCGCGAATGGGTGAGCGCCGAGTTGAGCGCCGTGTACCGGCTGCTCTGCAGCATGTCGGCCACCAGCCAGGTGGCCACCAAGGTGGCCAGGACGGCCACGGCCACGCCGCAGGCGGCATCGACGGGGCCGAGGTGGAACCGCTGCAGGAGCCGGCTCGAGTGGGCACCCACCAGGCGGCCCACGCCGCCCAGGACGGTGGCCAGGCCGAAGACGACGGCCAGGGCGACGACGGGCTTGCCCACGCCCGACGCCAGGCCGGCGAGCGAGGGGGCGATCACCGCACCGAGGAACAGCCCCAGGAAGAAGCCGCCGAAGGAGAACACCTGCATGACGGCCCCGAGCCGCAGGCCGTGGATCCCCGACAGCGCCACGAGCGCCAGGAGCGCGTAGTCGACCCAGTTCACTGGTGGTAGATCCTCCCCCATTCCGTCCCCGGTGCCTCGGCACGCCGCGCCGCGCGCCCGCGTGCCGTGCCCCGGTGCCGCCGCCGGCGTGCCGTTAGGGTGACGGGGCGGGCTCCACGAGGGGCGCAGCGAGGAGGCGCGGCGATGGCCGACATCATCGAGCTGCTTTCCGACATCGTCGGCCCGGACGACGTGCTCGCCGGCGACGCCGTCCACGACGACTACACCCACGACGAAGCGCTGACCGTGGCGCCGGTCGAGCCCCTGGCCGTGGTGCGACCGGCGAGCACCCCGGAGGTCGCCGCGGTGCTCCGCCTGGCCAGCGAGCTGCACGTCCCGGTCACCGCCCGGGGCAGCGGCACCGGCCTCTCCGGGGCGGCGGTGGCCACGGCCGACGGCCTCCTGGTGTCGTTCGAGCGCATGAACCGCGTGCTCGAGATCGACGTGGACAACCACGTCGCCGTGGTGCAGCCCGGCGTCACCCTGGAACAGCTCGACGCCGCCGTGGCCGAGCACGGGCTCGTCTACCCCGTGTTCCCCGGGGAGACCAGCGCCTCGCTCGGCGGCAACGTGGCCACCAACGCCGGGGGCATGCGGGCCATCAAGTACGGGGTGACGCGCCATCACGTACTGGGCGTCGAGGCCGTCCTGGCCACCGGCGAGGTGCTGCGCACCGGCGGGCGCTTCGTGAAGACCTCGACCGGCTACGACCTCACGCAGCTGATCCTGGGTTCGGAGGGGACCCTGGCGCTGGTCACCGAGGCGACGCTCAAGCTGCACCCCCGCCTGGCCCATGGCGCCACCGTGCTCGCACCCTTCACCACGCTCGACGGCGTGACGGCCGCCGTGCCCCGCCTGGTGCACCAGGGGGTGGCCCCCCTCATCCTCGAGTACGTGGACACCCTCACCATGGCGGCCATCACGGCCAACGTGGGCCTCGACCTCGGCATCCCCGCCGAGGTGCGCGACGGGGCGCTGGCGTACCTGGTGATCGTGCTCGAGAGCAGGAACGACGCCCGCCTCGACGAGGACGTGACGGAACTCGGGGAGCTGCTGGTGGAGCTGGGGGCGATGGAGGTCTACGTCCTGCCCGCGCAGGCCGCGGCCATGCTGATCAGCGCCCGCGAGAAGGCCTTCTTCGTGGCCAAGGCGGCGGGGGCCGACGACATCGTGGACGTCGTGGTGCCGCGCGCGGCGATCCCGGCGTACATGGCGGCGGTGGGCGCGCTGGCCGAGGAGCACGGCGCGCTCGTCACCGGGTGCGGGCACGTGGGTGACGGCAACGTCCACCTGTCGGTGTTCCAGCCCGACGCCGAGCGCCGGGACCAGGTGCTGCGGGCCATCTTCCGGGCGGGTATGGACCTGGGCGGCGCCATCTCGGGGGAGCACGGCATCGGCACGGCGAAGAAGAAGTACTTCCAGGAGCTCGAGGACCCCGTGAAGCTCGACCTGATGCGGCGCATCAAGCGGGCCTTCGACCCGAACGGCATCCTGGGGCCCGGCACGCTGCTCGACTGACGACACCGGCCACGAGGGGGCAGGGACGATGAACGGCGCACAGGCGCTCATGACGACGCTGCTGGGCAGCGGCGTCGACGTGTGCTTCACCAACCCGGGGACCTCCGAGATGCACTTCGTGGCGGCGTTGGACGCCGTGCCCGAGATGCGCGCCGTGCTCGGGCTGTTCGAGGGCGTCGTGACCGGCGCGGCGGACGGCTACGGGCGGATGGCGGGGCGTCCGGCGGCCACCTTGCTGCACCTGGGCCCCGGCCTCGGCAACGGCATCGCCAACCTCCACAACGCCCGCCGGGCGCGTACCCCTCTGGTCAACATCGTCGGTGACCATGCCACCACCCACCGGCACCTCGACCCCCCCCTGGCCTCGGACATCGAGAGCCTGGCGCGCCCCGTCTCCACGTGGGTGCGCACCTCGGCGACGACGGATGCGCTCGCCGGCGACACCGCCGACGCCGTGGCCGGGGCCCTCGGGCCGCCGTCGGGCGTGGCCACGCTGGTCGTCCCCGCCGACCTGTCCTGGCAGGAGGCGGGCGAGCCCGCCCCCCGACGCCCGCTGGCCCATCGCCGGGAGGTGGACGACGACGCCGTGGCCGGCGCCGCCAAGGCCCTGCGGTCGGGCGAGCCCGCCGCCCTGCTGATGGGCGGCAGCGCCCTGGGCGAGCGCGGGCTGATGGCCGCCAGCCGGGTGGCCGGCGCCGCCGGGGCGAAGCTCCTGTGCGAGACCTTCCCCGCCGTCCTGCGCCGGGGGGCGGGCCTGCCGGCGGTGGAGAGGCTCGGCTACCTGGCCGAATTCACCATCGCCCAGCTCCAGGGGATCCGGCACCTGGTGCTCGTCGACACGCCCGCCCCGGTGTCGTTCTTCGCCTACCCCGGCCTCCCGGGCTCCCTCGTCCCCGAGGGCTGCGAGGTCCAGGTGCTGGCCGAGGCGGACGAGGATGCCCCGGGCGCCCTCGAGGCGCTGGCCGACGCCCTGGGGGCGGGGGCCGACGGGGCGGCGCTCCAGCCGGCGCGGCGACCCGAGCGGCCCACCGGCGCCCTCGACGCCCAGACGGCCGCGGCGGCCATCGGGGCCCTGCTCCCGGAGGGCGCTGTGGTCTCCGACGAGGCCAACACGTCGGGCATCTTCATCCCCGGCTCCACCGACGGCGCCCCCCGTCACGACTGGCTGTGCCTGACGGGCGGGGCCATCGGCCAGGGGATGCCCGTGGCCACGGGCGCGGCACTGGCCTGCCCGGGCCGGAGGGTGCTGAGCCTCGAGGCCGACGGCAGCGCCATGTACACGCTGCAGGCGCTGTGGACCCAGGCCCGGGAGGGCCTCGACGTCACCACTGTCATCTTCGCCAATCACTCCTACGCCATCCTGGAACTCGAGCTCAGCCGGGTGGGGGCGGCCGCCGCCGGGCCCCGGGCGCAGGGCATGCTCAGGATCGACCGCCCCGACCTCGACTTCGTGGCCCTGGCCCGGGGCATGGGGGTGCCCGCCACCCGGGCGACGACGGCCGAGGAGTTCACCGCCCAGCTCGAACGGGCGCTCGGCGAAGCGGGCCCGGCCCTCGTGGAAGCGGTCGTCGCCTGACCCCGGTGGCGAGCATCGACCTGAACGCCGACGTCGGCGAGGGTGCCGGAGAGGGCGACGACGGCCCGCTGCTCGACCTGGTGACCAGTGCCAGCGTGGCCTGCGGGTTCCACGCCGGGGGCCCGTCGACCATGCGGCGGACGCTCGAGGCGGCCGCCCGGCGCGGCGTGGTGGTCGGCGCCCACCCGTCGTACCCCGATCGTCCCGGGTTCGGGCGGCGGGCCATGGAAATTGCTCCGGTGCAGGTCGCCGAGCAACTCCTCTACCAAGTGGGGGCCCTCGACGGGCTGGCACGGGCGCACGGCACACCCGTGCGCTTCGTGAAGCCCCACGGCGCGCTGTACCAGCGGATGGCCACCGACGAGGTGGTCGCCGGGGCGGTGGCGGACGCCCTGCGCGCCTACGGCGGGCTCGTCCTGGTGGCCCCCGCGGGGTCGGCCGCCCTCGGCGTGGCCAGGAACGTGGGCGTGCGGGCGGTGGGCGAGGCCTTCGCCGACCGCGCCTACCTGGCCGACGGCTCCCTGGCCCCGCGCACCACCCCCGGTGCCGTCCTGACCGACGCCGGCCAGGTCGCCCACCGGGCGGTCGATCTGGTCACCCGGGGCGTCGTGCCGAGCCTGGACGGGGGGTCCGTCCACCTCGAGGCGGCCACCATCTGCGTCCACGGGGACACCCCGGGCGCGGTGACCCTGGCCCGGAGCGTGCGTGCCGCCCTCACCGGGGCGGGGACCGGGCTCGCCCCCTTCGTGTCGTGACCCGACGGCGCCCCCGGCGCGCCGGGATGGTCGAGCGCCGACGGGGGAACGGGGGTGGGTCGTGAGCGGGGATCGCCGCGTGCAGTGGCTCGGCGACGGCGCGCTGGTCGTCCCGCTCGACACCACCACCGCCGCCCACGCCCTGGCCCTCGCCGTCACCGAGCGATCCTGGCCGGGCGTCGAGGACGTCGTCGTGGGCGAGCGGGCGATGACCCTGGTCGCCGACCCCGTGACCTGCGACGTGGCGGCCCTGGCCGAGGAGCTGGCCCGCCTCCCTCCAGCCGCCCCCGCCGCCGCAGGCGGCGGGCGGCGAGTCGAGATCCCCGTGGCGTTCGACGGGCCCGACCTCGAGGACGTGGCCGCCATCGCCGGGATCTCCCCCGACGCCGTGGCCGACCGGCTGGAGGACGCCGTGCTGACCGTGTCGTTCCTGGGGTTCCTCCCGGGCTTCGCCTACCTCACCGGGCTCCCCGGACCCCTCGCCTCGGTCGGGCGCCGGCCCACGCCCCGCACGGCGGTCCCTGCCGGGTCGGTCGCCCTCGCCGGGGGGTTCGCCGGCGTGTACCCCCAGGCGTCCCCCGGCGGCTGGCACGTGGTGGGCCGCACCGGGATGGCCCTGTTCGACCCCGACTCGCCGCCCTTCGCCGCCCTCGCCGTCGGCGACCGCGTGCGGCTGCGGGCCGTCGGCGAGCCCGGCTCCCCCGCGCTCCGGCCGCGTCGGCCACTGGTCAGCGCCACGGCGTCTTCCCTGGTCGTCGAGGATCCCGGTCTCCTGTCCCTCGTCGAGGACCGGGGCCGCGTGGGGGTGGCGGGCCTCGGCGTGCCCCGGGCGGGGGCCGCCGACCCGTTCGCCTTGCGGGCAGCCAACCGCCTGGTGGGCAACGCCGACGACGCCGCCGGGGTCGAGGTCACGGCAGCCGGGCCATCGCTGCGCTTCACCGGCGCCACGCACGCCGCCGTGGTGGGCGAGGCCCGGGTCTCGCTGGACGGGCGCCCGGTCCCGGCCGACGCCGTGCTGCCGGTGGCCGCCGGGCAGGTGCTCGCCATCGGGCGGGTGGTGGGCGCCATGCGCGCCTATGTGGCCGTGTGTGGCGGCGTCGACATCCCGGTCGTGCTCGGCAGCCGGTCGTCCGACGTGCGCACGCGCCTGGGCGCCGGTGCGCTGCGGACCGGGGACGTGCTCGGGACGGGCCCGCCCGTGCCGCCCCACGGCCACCTCGTGCGTCATGGCGAGGGCGGGGCGCGCGTATTGCGGGTGCTGCCGGGTCCCGACGGCTTCGGCCCCGGCGGACTCGACCGCCTGTGCGCCGGTGCCTGGGAGGTCGGATCGGACAGCGACCGGATGGGGGTGCGCCTGCGGGGGGCGGATCCCCTGGCCCCGCCGGCCTCCCCGGGGTCGCGGGGGGTCGTCACCGGCGCCGTCCAGGTGCCCGCCGACGGGCAGCCGGTGGTGCTGTCGTGCGACCACGGCACCGTCGGTGGCTATCCGGTCATCGCCTGCGTCGTCACCGCCGACCTGGGCGTGGTGGGCCGGTGCCGCCCGGGGGACACCGTGCGCTTCGAGCTGGTGGACCTGGCCACGGCCCGCCGGGCGCGCGCCGCGGCCGAACGGGCCCTCGAGCGGGGGACGGTGGGTTGGTACCCCGTGCGCAGCGACTGACGGAGGGGCCCCGACACCCCGGTGACCCGGATGCCAGGATGAGCCGGCGAGCCGCACCGGGCGGTCGCGGCGAGGAGGAGGCACGGTGGCGCACGCACAGTCAGGGCGGCCGGTGGAGGCCAGCGGCACATTCCTGCTCGGCGACCTGCAGGTTCACCGGTTGGGCTTCGGAGCCATGCGCATCACCGGCCCGGGCATCTGGGGCCCGCCCGACGACCACGACGAGGCCATCGGGGTGCTGCGGCGGGCGGTCGACCTGGGCGTCGACCTCATCGACACCGCCGACTCCTACGGGCCGTACGTGTCCGAGGAGCTGATCTGCGAGGCGCTGCACCCCTACCCCGAGGGGCTGGTGGTGGCCACCAAGGCGGGCCTGGTGCGCATCGGCCCCGACCCGGCCGAGTGGCCGCCGGTGGGACGCCCGGAGTACTTGCGCCAGGAGTGTCTGATGAGCCTCCGGCGGCTGAAGGTGGACTGCATCGACCTCTTCCAGCTCCACCGGATCGACGCCAAGGTCCCCGCCGAGGAGCAGTTCGGCGTGCTCCGGGAGCTGCGCGACGAGGGAAAGATCCGCCACGTCGGCCTGTCGGAGGTGTCGGTCGCCGACATCGAGGCGGCCGGCGCCTCCGTCCCCGTGCTGAGCGTGCAGAACCTCTACAACCTGGGCGATCGCCGTTCCGAGGGGGTCCTCGACTACTGCACCGCCCACGGCATCGGCTTCATCCCGTGGTCCCCCCTGGCCGACGGGCACCTGGCGCGGCGGCGCGGGGCGATCGGCCAGGTGGCCGAGGAAGTCGGCGCCCTCCCGGGACAGGTCGCCCTGGCGTGGCTGCTGCGGCGGTCCCCCGTCATGCTCCCCATCCCGGGCACGGGCCAGGTGGGACACCTCGAGGAGAACTGCGCGGCGGCCACCGTGGAGCTGACCGACGCCCAGTTCGCCACGCTGTCCTCGGCGGGAGGGTGACCTGACCACCCGTCCCGACGCCACCCGGTGACCCGCCGCGGTGACGGAAGGTGGCCTGCTGACTACGCATTGACTGATCTGGCCCTGGTTGACGAACTGTTGAGCAGCCGTGGACCGATTGTTTAGGCCCTCTTGACACGGTTCGTGGCGCCGCGCTGCCCGGGTGAATCCGCACCGGGCACGCACGGGTCGAGCACACCCACGCCAGGAGCACCGTGACGCACCCCCTCCGCACCGCCGGTCGCCGTGGACCACGGCGCATCGATCTCTCTGACCCCGCGGGCACCGCGCCCCGGAGGCACCGCTGGGCCAGGGCCCTCGCCCTCGCCCTCGCCGTGGTCGTGCCGGTGCTGGGGTTCACCCCGGCCGACGCCGCCACGCCTGCCCCCCGGGTCACGAGCGTCTGCCTGTCCTCCGGGCCTCCCTGCCCGAACACGACCTCGGGTCCGGCGGCCGGCGGCACCACCGTGATCGTCACGGGGACCAACTTCACGGGTGCCAGCGCCGTGACCTTCGGCCCCGGCAAGCCCGCCAAGTCCTTCACCGTCAACAGCGCCACCCAGATCACCGCCGTCTCGCCCCCCGGCTCGGGCACCGTCGACGTCCAGGTGACCACCCCGTCAGGAACCAGCATGGTGCAGCTCCTCGACCTGTACACCTACGCCGCGACCCTCACCCTCGACCCCACGCAGGTGATCCTCCCCGCCGACGGATCGATGGAGGGAGCGGTCACCGCCACGGTGTCCACCGGTGGCAGCCCGGTGTCCGGAGTCACGGTGACCGGCTCGGAGTCCACCCCCTCCAAGGGGGCACACGCCCTCACGAGCTGCACCACCAACTCCAGCGGCCAGTGCCTGATCTTCACGCAGGCCGACAGCACCCAGGAAACCGGGACCCTGACGGCCACCGCCACGGGGTACGCCACCGGAACGGCCAAGATCCTGTACCAGGCCCCGGGCTCGGCGCCCACCGGGCTCACCATGACCATCTCGAACGGCAACGGCGCCGCCGCGTCCCCCGTCGGTGGGGACGTCTACTCCGACGGCAACCGCTACTTCGCGGAGGAGACCTCCGGGAAGGCCGCGCAGTACGAGAACACCCAGGCGGAGGCGGTGGCGGCGGTCACCATGGTCAACGGCTCGACGCCGCTCACCACTGGAGTGGAGCCCTACGCCGTCAACTGGACGATCAAGAACACCTCGGCGGACACCTCGTACATCGCGGCCATCGCCAACGTGGCCGAGAGCCCCTACACCAACGTCATCTGCAGCTACCCCACCATGTCGGACCCGAACGGCTCGCTCAACTGCACCCCGAGCAGCTACGACCTCGACGACAACGTGCACTTCTCCAACCCGGCCGACCCCAGCTTCGAAGGGATCGGCGCCAACAACAACACGATGGCGGCGGCATGCTCGGGTCCGCCGGGATGCTCCCGGGCGGTGGCGGCGAACACGACGGTCACCTTCACCACGTACATGGTGGGCGAGGACAACGACGCCATGGTGGTCCTCGACTCGGCCACCAACCTGCCGGTGACCGCCCAGGTCAGCGCCCAGCTGGCCACGGACCCGTTCAACCACCTGGTCGAGGGGACGACGTTCGGGAACGTCCCCCAGGCCAGTCTCCACTGGGCGCCGCCGGCCACCGGCTCGTCGGTGTCGGGCACCGTCAGCGCCACGAACCCGGCCGAGGGGACCGTGGCCGCCCACGACTGGGTGGTGCTGAGCGTCTCGGGCACCCCGACGCTGGTCAACTTCGGGCAGACCGGGAGCCAGACCTACACGGCGAACGCCACGCCCGTCTCCCAGTCCGTCTTCGAGAACGACCTGGCCGTGGGCACGTCGACGTCCCTGGCCGTGACGAACTACGGCGCCGCCAACCAGGCCAACGCCCTCACCGGGACCGGCTTCCTCGCCACGCCCACCGTCACCGGACTGTCGCAGGCGAGCGGCCCGGCGGGCGG
>Ga0209415_10016795_pt1 | contig 11718 bp, 13 predicted proteins | sample PeaSoiSIISIP2007_FD_187696 | JGI IMG/M metagenome (GOLD analysis project Ga0209415, IMG submission 187696) | Peat soil microbial communities from Weissenstadt, Germany - SII-SIP-2007 (SPAdes) (version 2) | ecosystem: Environmental > Terrestrial > Soil > Wetlands > Peat | place: Germany... | reverse complement strand
CCGCCGGCGCGGCAGCGGGCGTGGCCGTGGGGCCACCTGAGATCCATTGGCCGCCCGCGAAGATGGCCGCGCCGCCCGACGACTTGGACATGGCCTGCTGGATGGTGTGGTTTTGCTGGGCGGCCTGCACCGCGCCCCAGGACTCGCTGGGCGCGGTGGGATCGATGGCGACCTTCGAGTGGTCCCGCGGGTCGAAGAGGACGGTGACGAGCGACCCGAGGGACGGGCCGCCCTGCGTCGCCGGGTACGGCACCTGGATGGTGACGTTGAAGGGTCCGGTGTCGTCGGGCATCACCCGCATCGTCACCTTCCAGACGATCTGGCTGGGGTCGGCCTTCCACTTCCTCCCGGACTTCGCCTCGCTGATCAGGGCGCGGCCGGGCTTCCCCCCGCTGGCCCGCAGCTCCTCGAGAACATCAGCCATCGCGTGCTCCTCCCTCGAAGGTCCTCGTCCTGTTGCTCACGTGCCCGACCAGTCGATCGCGACGTGCTGGGGGTGGGCCGGGTCGACGCGCACGTCGAGGTCGGCGCCGGCCTGCAGGCGGCCGAAGTGGTCGGGCGGCACGGTGGTGGTCAGCCGGAGGTCGTATGGCGGCCGGCCGCCGACGGCGACGGTGAGGTCCAGCACGACTTGGGGGTTGAACTGCACGAGGACCCCGAGGTCGGTGAACCGCGTGATCGTCGCCCGACCCGGCGTGCCCGACTCGAGCAGGACCTGCTCGGCATGGATCTGGGCTTGGAGCGCCATCGCGTCGTCCACGATCGCGCTGCCCTGGTTGGTCGTCGACGGCTCCGACCGGGCCGCGTCCCCTTCGGGACGCGGCCCGACCGGCGTCGACCGCTCGTTGGCGGTATCCATCCCGTACTCCCCTGCCTGCCCGCCGTGGCCTGCCGTCGGGACGCGGCCAGGCCGCTCCCCCGTCGGCGCTAGGTGAGCGCGCTGACGACGGCCTCGCTCGCCGGGTCGCGACCCACCATGAACTGGGTCGGCTGGCCGAGGCCCGGCGCCATGTTGGCCAGCATCTGGTTCGGCAGGTAGAGGACGAGGACCTGGCGGTCAGCGGGCACGCCCTGGGCCGCGGACGCGATGTCGATGCCCGTCTTGGCCTGGAAGCCCTGCCGGTCAAACGACTTCAGCACCTTCCCGACACTCAGGTCCTTGCCCTTCTTCGCCTTCGCTTCGATGGCGTGGATCTTCGTCGGCGTCACCGCGAGGACGAACATGCTCGGCAGCCCGCCGGTCCGCATCTCGCCAACGCCCCTCATGCTCTTCCCCATGAACTTGGTCATGCCCTTGCTGATCGACATGCTGGCGTTGGCCATCCCCTGCATGCCCTTGCCCATGCCGACGGCCCCCACGGCCATGCCGACCTTGAGCTCCTCACAGCGCGTCGCGGCCTCGACCGGCTCGTCGAGGATGCCCCCGGCGGCGGTTTTCGCCTGCTCGTTCCACTTGAGCTCGTCCGGCGTCATCACATCAGCCATTCCTGTTGCCTCCTGTCTGGGACCGGCACCCCGGTCCGCGTGGCGTCATCTTTGCCGCTTCGGCCCGCCGTGTCCTGAGTAGCCGGTACTCAACAGGTGGGGGCGAGGATCCCGCCGAGGAGCTCGGCCCGGACCAGGGCCCGCACGCTGGCGGGGTCCTCGAGGTCCCAGCGGCCGGGGCTGCCGATGAGGGAGAGCACCATCCGGGCCAGGTAGTCGGCGGCGGCGTCGACGTCGACGCCGGCCCGGAGGTGCCCGGCGGTGGCCTCCCCGGCGAGGAGGGGCCGCAGGTAGGCGGCGATGTAGCCGAGGACCCGGTCCTGCTCGAGGGTCATGAGCGGGAGCAGGGCGTCAGGTTCGGTGACGAGGATCTTCTGGAGCACGACGTGGTCCCGGACCGCCCGGTGGGCGAAGGTCAGTGCCGTCTCGAGGCGGGCCGCGAGGTCAGGGGCGTCGGCGACGGCGTCGGCCAGGCGGGCGAAGAACCGGTTCATCTCCCAGCCGACCGTCTCGCGCAGCAGCTGGTCGCGACCGCCGGGGAAGAGCCGGTAGATGGTGGCCCGCGACACCCCCGAGACCTTGGCGACGTCGTCGACGGTGGTCTTGCCCATCCCGAACCGGGCCACGCAGTCGTAGGCGCCGGACAGGACGCGGGCGCGAGCGTCGCCGGGGGAGGCCACTCAGAGGCCGAGGAGCGCGTCGAGCCCGACGGTGAGGCCGGGCCGGTCGGCGACGCGCTGCACGGCGAGGACGACGCCCGGCATGAACGACGCCCGGTCGTAGCTGTCGTGGCGGATCGACAGCGTCTGGCCGGTGGTGCCGAGCAGCACCTCCTGGTGGGCGACGAGGCCGCGCAGCCGCACCGAGTGGATGCGGATCCCGGCGTCGGTCGCGCCGCCGCGGGCCCCCTCGACGACGACCTGCTGGGTCGGGTCGGCACCCCAGTCGGGTGACGCCGCGGCCATGCGCTGGGCGGTGAGCAGCGCGGTCCCGGACGGCGCGTCGATCTTCTCGTCGTGGTGCAGCTCGATGATCTCCGCGGTGTCGAAGAGGGGCGCGGCGAGCTCGGCGAAGCGCATCATGAGCACCGCGCCGATCGAGAAGTTGGGGGCGATCACCGCGTTCGCGGCCGACGCGTCGAAGCGGCGGCGCAGGTCCTCGAGGTCGTCGGGGGTGAAGCCGGTGGTGCCGACGACGGCGTGGACGCCGTGGTCGGCGCACCAGACCAGGTTGCCGCGCGCCGCGTCGAGGACGGTGAAGTCGACGGCGACCTGCGCGTCGGCGTCGGCGAGGGCGTCGGCCGAGCCGGCGACCTGCAAGCCCGTGTCCGCGACACCGAGCTGCTGCAGGTCGATCCCGGCGTGATATGGGTCGACCGCGGCGACGAGCTCGAGCGTCGGCTCGGCGACGACCGCGCTGCACACGGTGCGGCCCATGCGACCGCCGGCGCCGAACACCCCGACCCTCGTCACGGCGTGAGGCTACGCCCGGGTGCCGAAGCGTTGCTCGGAGAACGGGCCGACGACGGCGAGGGTGCGCGGCCCGCTGGCCAACACCCGGTCCACGACCCGGGCGACGTCGGCGCGGGTGACCGCGTCGATGTGGGCGACGACCTCGTCGAGGCTGGGCACGTCGCCGAGGGTGACCTCGTTGCGGCCGAGCCGGTGCATGCGCGCACCAGAGCTCTCGAGCGACAAGGCGAGCGAGCCGCGCAGGTGGCCGCGTGCGGCCTCGAGCTCCCGGTCCGTCACGCCGGCGTCGTCGACGACGCGGCGCAGCTCGACGTCGAGGACGTCGAGGAGCTCGTCGACGCGTTCGGGTGCGGTGCCGGCCGACACGGCGAGGACGCCGGCGTCCTCGAGCGCGGCGCGGTACGAGTACACCGAGTAGGCGAGGCCGCGGCGTTCCCGCACCTCCTGGAACAGCCGGGACGACATGCCGCCCCCCAACGCCTGGTTCAGCACCATCAGCGCGTACCGGTCCGGGTCCTGGTGGGGCAGCGCCCGCATGCCGAGCACGAGGTGGGCCTGCTCGGTCGGCCGTTCGAGCACCGCGATCGGGCGGGGCGGCGGCTCCCCCGAGTAGGGCTCGCGTCGCGGGCGGTGCCCGTTCCCGGCGGCGAGGCCGGCCTCGACGAGCTCGACGACCCGGTCGTGCTCGAGGTTGCCGGCGGCCGCGACGACGACGTTGCTCGGGTGGTAGTGCTCCTGGTGGAACGCGGCGATCTCGTCGCGGGTCATGGCGGTGAGCGTCCCCAACGACCCGATGACCTCGCGGCCGATCGGATGGTCGGGGAACACGGCGTCGGTGAAGAGGTCCTGGACGAGGTCCTCGGGCTCGTCGTCGCGCAGGTGCAGCTCCTCGAGGATGACCTGACGCTCCGACTCGACGTCGGCGGGGCGCAACGCCGGCCGCCACACGATGTCGGAGAGGATGTCGACGCCATCGGCGAGACCCTCGTCGGGGACCCGCAGGTAGAAGGCGGTGAGCTCCTGCGCCGTGAAGGCGTTCATGTCACCGCCCCCCGATTCGACGGCCTCGGCGATCGAGGCCGCGTCGCGGTCGGCGGTGCCCTTGAACAGCAGGTGCTCGAGGAAGTGGCTGACCCCGGCCCGGGCCGCGGGCTCGTCGCGCGACCCCGTCCCGACCCAGAAGCCGACCGCGACGGAGCGCAGGTGCGGCAGCGCCTCGGTGACGACGCGCAAGCCCGAGGCGAGCCGGGTCCGCCCGATCATCTCGCCGCCATCGGCATCGGGTGCGGTCGGGTTGAGCAGCGGGTCAGCGGCGCCGACGCGGGCGGGACCGGCCCCGATCCCCACCGCCCCCGCCGCCCCGGCTGGGGCCGCCGGTGCGGGCGGCCTCGGCCGGTCCGAGGTCCCCGAACTCGGCGCGGGCCTCGGACTCCCAGCGGTCCTCGAACGACGCGACGTCGCCGTCACCCCGATCGGGGGCGGGACGGTCCTCCCGGTCGCGGGGCGGCCGGTCGTCCCGGTCGCGGGGCGGCCGGTCGTCGCGGTCGCGGGCGGGACGCGGACGGGCGGGCCGATCCTCGGACGGCTCGCTGCCGTCCCCGTCGCTGTCGTCGCCGACGAGGCTGAGCGAGAGCTTCCCGGCGTTGTCGATGTCGTCGACCTTGACCGTGACCTCGTCGCCGAGGTTCAAGACGTCCTCGACCCGGTCGATGCGCCGGCCGCGACCCAGCTTCGAGATGTGCAGCAGCCCGTCCTTGCCGGGCAGCACGTTCACGAACGCACCGAACTTGGTGATGTTCACCACCCGGCCGGTGTACTCGGCGCCGAGATCGGCGGTGGGGGGATCGAGGATCAGCGCGATGCGACGCTGCGCCTCCTCGACGGACGACGACTCCTTCGACCCGATCGTCACGGTGCCGACCGCCCCGTCGTCCTTCACCGACACGTCGGCGCCCGTCTCCTGGGTGATGGTGTTGATCACCTTGCCCTTCGGGCCGATCACCTCGCCGATCTTGTCGATCGGGATCTCGAAGCTGATGATCTTCGGGGCGATGGGCTTCACGTCGTCGCGCGGCTCGCTGATCGCCCCGGTCATCGTGTCGAGGATCCGGAGGCGTGCCTCGTGCGCCTGGTGCAGCGCCTGGGCGAGCACGTCGGCGGGCAGCCCGTCGATCTTGGTGTCGAGTTGCAGCGCCGTCACCGAATCGCGGGTGCCGGCCACCTTGAAGTCCATGTCGCCGAAGGCGTCCTCGGCGCCGAGGATGTCGGTCAGGGTCGTGTACTTGCCGTCGGCGTACACGAGACCCATCGCGATGCCCGCGACGGCGTCCTTGATCGGCACGCCGGCGTCCATGAGCGACAGCGTCGACCCGCACACCGACGCCATCGACGTCGAGCCGTTCGACGACAGCACGTCGGACACGACCCGGATGGTGTAGGGCCACTCCACCGCGTTCGGGATGACCGGGACGAGCGCCCGCTCCGCGAGGGCCCCGTGGCCGATCTCGCGGCGCTTCGGGGACCCGACCCGGCCCGTCTCACCGGTCGAGAAGGGCGGGAAGTTGTAGTGGTGCATGTAGCGCTTGCGGTCCTCCACCCCGATGGTGTCGAGGATCTGCTCCATGCGCGGCATGCCGAGCGTGGTGACCGACAGCACCTGGGTCTCGCCCCGCTGGAACAGGCCGGAGCCGTGCGCCGTGGGGATGAGCGCCACGTCGGCGGACAGGGGACGGATGTCGGTCGGGCCGCGGCCGTCGATGCGGACCCCGTCGGCCACGATGCGGGTGCGGACCACCTGCTTCTGCAGGGCCCGGAACGCCTTGCGGATCTGCCCGGGCCGGTCCGCGAACCGGGTGTCGGGCGCGCCCGCGAGGTCGGCCTCGATGGCGGACTCGATCTCGTCGAGGCGCTCGTTGCGGGCCGTCTTGTCGGCGATCGCCATCGCTTCGGCGGTCTCGGCACGGACGGCGTCGGCGACGGCGTCGAACACGTCGACGTCGTAGTCGTGGCGCGGCTCGTAGGCGATCTCCTCGATCGGCCCGTGGCGCTCCTGCACACCGGCGACCAGCTGGAGCTGCAGGTCGATCGACGCGTTGATCCACTGCTTCGACCAGTCGAGGCCGTCCGCGATGACGTCCTCGGTGACCTTCGGGGCGCCCTGCTCGTAGAGCTCCCACGTGGCCTCGGTGCCACCGGCCTCGACCATCATGATGGCGACGTCGTTGTCGGCGAGGCGTCGGCCGGCGACGACCATCTCGAACGTCGAGTCGTCACCGTCCTGATAGGTGGGATGGGCGATCCACTCGCCGTTGCGGTGCGCGATCCGCACTGCGCCGATCGGCCCGTTGAACGGGATCCCGGACACCATCAGCGCGGCGGACGCCCCGTTGATCGACGCGATGTCGTGGGGGTTCTCCAGGTCGGCGCCGAGGATGGTGGCGATGACCTGCACCTCGTTGCGGAACCCCTCGGGGAACGAGGGGCGCAGCGGCCGGTCGGTGAGCCGGCACGTCAGGACGGCCTGCTCCCCCGGTCGGCCCTCCCGGCGGAAGAACGAGCCGGGGATCTTGCCCGCGGCGTACATGCGCTCCTCGACGTCGACGGTGAGGGGGAAGAAGTCGATGCCCTCCCGCGGCTTGCTGGTGACCACCGTCGACAAGAGGGTGGTCTCACCCAGCTGGACGACGACGGCGCCGTTGGCGAGCGGGGCGAGGCGGCCGGTCTCGAAGGACAGCGTCTTGCCGTCCGGCGTGACCGGTCCTGAGACTCGAATGGGTTCTGGCACGGGAACGTGCTCCTCTCATGACTGACGGAGCGACGGTTCCCAGTGGTCAGGGTCCAGGTGAGGCGACCGCCAGGCGGCACCTCAGCCAGGCACTGGCGACTGACAACCGGCGCTCGGTTATCGACGCAGACCGAGCTTGGCGATGAGCGCCCGGTACCGCTCGACGTTGTTGCGTCGGAGGTAGTCGAGCAACCGACGACGGCGACCGACCATCGTGAGCAGACCACGGCGCGAGTGATGGTCCTTGGTGTGGACCTTCAGGTGCTCCGTCAGGTGGTTGATGCGCTCGGTCAGGAGCGCCACCTGCACCTCGGGCGAGCCGGTGTCGGTCTCGTGGAGGCGGTGGTCGGCGATGGTGGCAGTCGTGTCGGGCATGCGTAGTTGGCCTGCGGCAGGCACTCGCAGGCTACCAGAGATGCTGGCCGGTCCCCCCAGCCGGTGCTCGACGACGCCGGCGACTGCTCCCGGCCCCACCATGCACGCTCCCCGACGTGACCCTCACCGCGTCAGCGGCCGACGATGGCGCGGGTGGCTTCGACGTCGCGGCGCATCTGCGCGACGAGCGCGTCGACGGTGTCGAAGCGGTCCTCGCCGCGGAGGCGCTCAACGAAGCAGACCTGCACGGCCTGGTCGTAGAGGTCGCCGTCGAAGTCGAGCACGTGCACCTCGAGCATGGACCGGTCGGCGTCGGCGTAGAAGGTGGGACGCCGCCCGACCGAGATGGCGCCGGCTCGTTCGATCCCGTCGGCCGCGACGAACGTGCCGGCGTAGATCCCGTCGGCGGGCAGGCAGGTGCGGTCGGGTGGGGTCACGTTGGCCGTCGGGAAGTTGAGGGTGCGGCCGCGGCCGTCGCCGCGCACGACGATGCCGCGCACCTCGTAGGGGCGGGGCGGCCGGCCGAGCATCGCGGCCGCGGCGGCGACGCCCCCGTCGGCGAGGAGGCGGCGGATCTCGGTCGACGAGTAGGGGACGCCGCCGGGGTCGCCGACCACGGGGATGAGGCCGAGGCCGACGACCTCGAAGCCCAGCTCGGCGCCCATCTGCTCGAGGAGCCGCACCGTGCCGTGGCGCCGGTAGCCGAAGTGGAAGTCGGCGCCGACCACGACGACCTTGGCGGCCAGTCCGGCGACGAGCACGGTCTGGACGAACTCCTCGGCGGGCTCGTGGCTGCGCGCCTCGTCGAAGGTGAGCACCGCGGTGGTGTCGACGGTGCCGGTCGCGGCGAGCAGCGCGAGCTTCTGGTCCAGGGTTGTGAGCGTGCACGGCGCCGAGTCGGGCCGGACGACCTCGGCGGGATGCCGGTCGAACGTGAGGCACACCGCGGTGTGGCCCCGTGCCGTGGCGAGCTCGCGGACGAGGCGCAGCACCGCCTGATGGCCGAGGTGGACGCCGTCGTAGGCGCCGATCGTCACGACCGCGCCGTTCGGGTCCGGGTCGTAGCCCTCGAGGTCGGTGACGACTTGCATCAGGGGGCCGCGTCCGGGGTCGCGACGACGACCGTCGGCTTGTACCCGGCGTGGCGTCGCTCGTAGACGGCGAGGAGCTCCCCGTCGGGGCCGACGAACGCGAACGGGCCCGGGCCGGTCGGGGTCGGCAGCGACGAGCACGGGAACGTCATGCCGTGGCGCACCCCGCGGGCCTGCTCGACGTCGACGTCGACCCGTTCGAGGTCACGCACCGCGACCGTCGGGGCCAGGACCGCGGCGTCGGGGTCGCGCTCCACCGCGGGGAGGGTGCGGGCCTCGGTCAGGTCGAACGACCCGACCGAGAGGCGTCGCAGGGCGTCGAGGTGGGCGCAGCCGCCGAGCGCCGCGCCGAGGTCGGCGGCGAGGGACCGCACGTAGGTGCCGGCGCCGCACTCGACGACGATCGTCGCCACCGGGTACGGGCCGGGCAGGAAGGCGTCGACGTCGAGGCGCTCGATGTGCACGGCGCGGGGGGCGCGCTCGACCTCCTCGCCGCGGCGGGCCAGGTCGTGGAGCCGGCGGCCGCCGACGCGCAGCGCGCTCACCATCGGCGGGACCTGCTGGATATCGCCCACGAAGCGGACCGTGGCGGCGTCGACCTGCTCGCGGGTCACGGGCAGGGGCCGGCGGTCGAGGACGGCGCCGGACGCGTCGAGGGTGCTCGTCGCGACACCGAACCTGACGTCGCCCCGGTAGACCTTCGGGCGGTCCTGGAGGTAGCGCAGCAGCCGGGTGACCCGGCCGAGCCCGACGAGCAGCACCCCGGTCGCGTCGGGGTCGAGGGTGCCGGCGTGCCCGACGCGGCGTTGGCCGTAGACGCGCCGCAGCCGGGCCACGACGTCGTGGGAGGTGCAGCCCGCGGGCTTGTCGACCACCACGAGGCCGTCGCGCATGGCGCGCGGCTCAGAGCGCGGCGCGGATGGCCGCGACGGTGGCCGGGATGTCGTCGTGGGACGTGAACCCGGCGGCGTAGCGGTGGCCGCCGCCCCCGTGCGCCTCGGCGATCCGGCGCACGTCGACCGCGCCGAGGGAGCGCAGGCTCACCCGCACCGTGCCGTCGGCCTCCTCCTTCAAGACGCAGGTCACCTCGGCTTCGGCGGTGCGGCGCAGGATGTCGATGAGGCCCTCGACCTCCTCGAGGGTGACGTCGTGGCGGGCCAGCATCGACTGGGTGACGGCCGTCCACACGAAGTGCTGGTCGTGGACGAGCTCGGCGTCGGCGAGCGCCTCGCCGAGGAGCCGCAGGTACGCGAAGCGATGCTCCTCGAAAAGAGAGCGGGAGAGGCGGGCGACGGGCACGTCGAACTCGGTGAGCCGTCGGGCGAGGTCGAACACCTCGGGGGTGGTCGTGTCGTACTGGAAGCGGCCGGTGTCGCAGACGATCGCCGCGTAGAGGCACACCGCGGCGTCGCGGTTCAGCGGCAGGCCGAGGGTGTCGACGAGGCGCTGCACCACCCAGCCGCTCGCGGCGGCGTCCGGCTCGATCACGTTGATGGTGCCGTACCGGTCGTTCGAGATGTGATGGTCGATGACGATGAGCTCGCCGGCGGCGGACGCGGCGGGGGCGAGGCCGCCGAGGCGGTCGAGGGACCCGCAGTCGAAGGTGAGCATCACCTCGGGCGCCGCGGGGAAGTCCTCCGGCTTGGTGAGCAGGTCGAGGCCGGGCAGCTCCCGGTAGTGGGGCGCGACGATGAACGGCGGTGGGAACGTGGCCACCACGTCGCGGCCCGCGGCGCGCAGGACGTGGAACAGGCCGAGCATCGAGCCGAGCGCGTCGCCGTCGGGGTTCACGTGACAGGCCAGGCTGATCTGGTCGGCGGTGCGCAGCACCGCGGCCGCGCGTGCGAGCTCCGCGTCGCTCACGGTGTGTCCTCCCCGCCGCCCCGGTCCGCCCGGTGCAGCCCCCGCAGGATCTCCTCGACCCGTTGACCCCGCTCGATGGCCGGGTCCTCCCGGAAGTGCAGCTTGGGAAGGTACTTCAGGCGGACCTCGCGGCCCAGCACGGCCCGCAGGTGCGGGGCGGCGGAGCGCAGCGCCTGCGCGGTGGCGTCGTCGTGGCGGCCGAGCGCCGCGTAGAAGACGGTGGCCTGGCGCAAGTCGGGGCTGACCTCGACGCCGGTCACGGTGACCATCGTGAGACGCGGGTCGGAGAGGCGCTCGAGCTCGTCGGCGAGGGACTCGCGGACGACCTCGTTGACGCGCAGGGTGCGGGCGAAGCGGCGGCGGGGTCGGGGGGGCGGCATCTCACCAGGCCCCCAGGCCGCCGTCGGGTTCGACCAGCTCGGCCCGTTCGACCCCGAGGACCTCGACGCCTGCGGCCCGGTGCACGAAGCGCTCCACGGTGTCGAGGACCTCGTCGAGGCGGCCGGGGCTGTCGGCCACCGCGGCGACACCGAGCGCGGCCCGCTGCCACGTGTTCTGGTGGTCGACCTCGGCGACCGACACGTGGAGCCGGTGCCGCAGCCCGTCCACGATCGGACGCACGGCCGCCCGCTTGGTCTTCAGGGACTGACTGTCGGGGATCCACAGCTCGAAGCGCAACGCGGCCGCCTGCATCATCTCTATTGTGCCGGGCTACCGTCGCCTCGATGCACCGCATCCTCCCGACGGCCACGGCCCTCGCCGCCCTCACCGTCCTCACCGGGCTCGTGGTCCTCGGCCCGGGGGTCGCGCAGGCCGGCGCCCGCGACGCCGACGGGAGCGCCAACCCGGCCACCGACGTGTGCGAGCCCATGGTCGGCAACGCCATCGTCGAGTTCCTCGGCGGGCCGCTGCCCGCGGCCCAGCACGGGGCGTGGGCCGGACGCACCTACACCTGCGTGTACCCGCTCACCGGCGGGCAGCTCGTCCTCACCGTCGACCAGCTGCGCAACCGGGCCGCCGCCACGACGGCGTACAACCGCCTCGCGCGGGCCGTTCGGGGCCGGACCCGACTGAACGGGCTCGGCAACGCCGCCTACCAGGCCCCGGACGGGACGCTGGTGGCCCGCAAGGACCAGTTCGTGCTCGACGTCGACCCCACCGGCGCGCCGCCGTCGATCCGGCCCGGAGACCTCGCCTTCGCGGCCGTCGTCGCCGTCATGGGCTGCTGGTAGCCGACCACACGTATCCGGGGGCGCGCCCGGACGTCGGGTGCCCGCCGGCCGTCGACGTCAGCGGGGCTCGAACACCCATCGGGTCGGTGAGCCCTCGAAGTCGTCGGCGCGCAGCGCGAACACCCACGCGGGGACGAGCCGGTAGCAGGCGTTCTCGAGGAAGAACGCGGCCGGATAGCTGACGTCGTACTTCGTGTTGGTCCAGTCGGCGAACTCGGTGACCGCCGCCGGGTCGGTGACGAGGTTGGTGGCGCCGTCGACGACGACCGGGGACGCGGCGTCGTCGGTCGTGGCCACCGCGGACGGGCGGTGCGCGAGGTTGCGGGCCTTGCGGGACGTCGGGCTACAGCTCCACCACAGCGCGTCGCGGGCCCACACCCCCCACACCGGCGTGACGTGCGGCCGTCCGTCGGGCC
>Ga0209415_10016792_pt1 | contig 11720 bp, 10 predicted proteins | sample PeaSoiSIISIP2007_FD_187696 | JGI IMG/M metagenome (GOLD analysis project Ga0209415, IMG submission 187696) | Peat soil microbial communities from Weissenstadt, Germany - SII-SIP-2007 (SPAdes) (version 2) | ecosystem: Environmental > Terrestrial > Soil > Wetlands > Peat | place: Germany... | reverse complement strand
GTGGACATGCTGGAGCTGTCGCCGCGCATCGATCACGCCGTGCTGTTCAGCGGCGATTCGGATTTTCGCCGGCTGGTGGAGGCGGTGCAGCGCAAGGGGGTTCGCGTGTCGGTGGTGTCGTCGATCCGCACCTCGCCCCCGATGGTTGCCGACGAGCTGCGCCGCCAGGCGGACCAGTTCCTGGAGCTGGCCGACATCGCGCCAGAATTCACCCGCCGGCAGACCGAGCCGCGGGCGCGGCCGACGCCGGCGCGCCAGACGCCGGCCGAGCCGTTCCCGGATGCGCCAGAGCCGGCCTGAGGCGCCTTCCGTCCTGCCAGGCGGGGGTGCGCCGGGGCGCGGTGCGGCCCGGGGGGATGCCCCTCGGCGCGATGCCTCTGCACGCGATGCCCCTGCACGCGATGCCCCTGCGCGCGATGCCCCTGGGCGCGATGCCCCTGGGCGCGATGCTGGCGGGTGCGCGACGCCCGGGCGCGATTGCGCGCTGTGTCCGCGGCTGGTGGCGTACCGCACGGCCAACCGCGCGGCGCACCCGAAGTGGTTCAACGCGCCGGTGCCCAGCTTCGGCGGGCTGGACGCGCGGCTGCTCGTGGTGGGGCTGGCGCCTGGGGTGCGGGGCGCCAATCGCACCGGACGGCCGTTCACGGGCGACTTCGCCGGTGAGCTGCTGTATCAAACTTTGTTGCGGTTCGGGTTCGCCGAGGGTCGCTACGGCGCCGATCCGTCCGATGGTCTTCGCCTGGTCGATTGCCGGGTGACCAACGGGGTGCGCTGCGTGCCGCCGGGCAACCTGCCGGTGCCGGCCGAAATCGCGGCGTGCAATACGTTCCTCGCCGCCGAGCTCGCGGCGATGCGGCGGCTGCGCGCGGTGCTGGCACTTGGCGGCGTCGCACACCGGGCCGTGCTGCGCAGCCGTGGTCTGAAGGCCAGGGACGCGGCGTTCGCCCATGGCGCGGCGCACGTGCTGCCCGGCGGGCTGCTGCTGGTCGACAGCTATCATGTGTCGCGGCTGAACACGAACACCGGGCGGCTGACCGAGGCGATGTTCGCCGCGGTGGTCGAGGATCTGCGGCGGCGGCTGGGGTGAGGCGCGCGCCGCCCAAGGGCACGCCCCGTCGCGCGCGCCACCGCGCGCCACGCCACGCGTCCTTGGGCGGCGCGCTGGCCGCCACCACCGTGCCGATCTGGACGGGGCCGGCCGCGGCGGGCGCCGATGCGACGGCGCTTGCGTTCGTTCGCTCGCCGGGGCTGCTGCGCCCGGACCGACGCATCTACGCGATCGGGGACATCCATGGCTGTCTGGAGCCACTTCGCGCGCTGCACGCCGCCATCGCCGACGACCTGGCGCGGCGGCCGATCGGCGGCGCCTGGTTGATCCACCTGGGGGATTATATCGATGCAGGTCCGGACAGTGCCGGTGTGATCGCGCTGCTGGCCGCCGGGCCGCCGATCGCGGGACTGACGACGATAAATCTTCTGGGCGATCATGAGCGCACCGCGCTGGATGCGCTGGATGGCGACGCACCATCGGCGACCGACTGGTTGCACGCCGGCGGCGCGGCGACGCTGCACGGCTGGGGCATCGATCCGGCGACACCGCGCGGCGCTTGGCGCGAGAAGGTTCCGCCCGCGCATCTGGCGTTTCTGCGTGGGTTGGGGCTCAGCCATCGCGCCGATGACTATCTGTTCGTGCATGCCGGCGTGCGGCCGGGTGTTCCGTTGCGCCAGCAGACCGAGGAGGATCTGGTGCGCATCCGCCAGCCGTTCCTCTACTCGGAGGAGGCGTTCGCCGCCGTGGTGGTGCACGGCCACACGCCCGGGCCGGCGCCGGTGCTGCGGCAGAACCGGATTTGTATCGATACCGGTGCGGGGTTCGGCGGTCGGCTGAGCTGCGCGGTGTTGGAGGGCAACCGGGTGGGGTTTTTCGGCGTTTGAGATCAGCCGGCTGTGTTGCCAGCGGCTTTTTCATTGCGCTATTGGCGCAATCGCCGATGAACGCGGATGCAACGGTTCGGTCCTGGCGAAGTGCGCCCGCCGCTGATGCCAGAGGCCGTTCGAATCAGAATCCCGGGCGGTCGCTATCAACCCCCCTTCGGGCGGAAGGCGGCGCAGACCGCCGGGTCGGTCTCCAGCCGCGGACCGCCGATCAGGTCGATGCAGTAGGGGATGGCGGGGAAGACCGCGTCCAGACACTCGGCGATGGCGCTCGGCTTGCCCGGCAGGTTGACGATCAGGCTATGCCCCCGCACGCAAGCGGTCTGGCGCGACAGGATGGCGGTCGGCACGACGCGCAGTGAGACGGCACGCATCAGCTCGCCGAAGCCGGGGAGCATCCGTTCGCCGACCGCCGCCGTCGCCTCCGGCGTCACGTCGCGCGGGGCGGGACCGGTGCCGCCGGTGGTCACGATCAGCGGGCAGCCGATCTCGTCCGCCAGCTCGCGCAGCGCCGCCTCGATCAGTGGCTGTTCATCCGGCACCAGGCGGCGGACCGGCTGCCAGGGCGTGACGAGAATGCGGGCCAGGGCCGCCTCGATGGCCGGCCCGCCCTGGTCCGCGTAGTCCCCGCGGCTCGCCCGGTCCGAGACGGTGACGACGCCGATGGCCACAGGCCCCGGCATCGGTCAGGCGCCGAAGCGCGGGAACAGGATGTTGTTCTCCAGGTGAATGTGCTCCATCACGTCCTCGGTCAGCTTGCGGGTGCCGGCATACAGGGCGCGCCAAGTGTTGCAAGCCCCCGCGGGCGGCACGCCGCCGTCGGTCAGTGCCTCCAGCGCGCGCAGGTGCTCGCCGTGGCCGTCGTGTTCATGGCGCATCATGCCGATGGGGTGAGCGATCATCGGGTGGCCACCCCGGCGCATCAGGGGGAACAGCACCTGCTCCTCCTTCTGCATATGGTCTTCCAGCTCGGCTGACATGGTCGCCAGCAGGTCGGCGAGGCCGCGCGGCGCGTCCGGCTTGTCGCCGTGCACCGCCTCCACCCTGCGGGCGAGGCGGACCAGTTCGGGCAGCTCCCGCCGATGGGTGGCGTGGTAGCGCGTCTCGATCAGGTCGATCAGCGCGTCGGTCTCCTGCGGGGGCGCCGCCGCGTCCGGCACCAGCGCGGCCAGCTCGGCCTCAAGTGTTGGCAGGCTGGCGCCGCGCGCCGCGGCGGCCTCGGCGAGCGGCGCACCTCCGCCACAGCAGAAGTCCAGCTTGTGCTTGCGGAACACGGCGGTGGCGCCGGGCAGGGCGGCGGCGATCTCGCCGACCGGGCGGACGGCGAAGCCGGCGTGGGTGGTGGCGCTCATAGGGCAGGTCTCCTGCTGGCGTGGCGGGCCGTGGCTGGCGGCCCGAAACTGGTATTTGTGATACCAGTTACCATCGCACCGCTTTGTGGTATCGTCAATACCAGTTTATGTGCCAGTTTGAGGGGGACGTCCGTGCGCCTGCTCGCCTCTACCGATTTCGCCCTGCGGCTGCTGATGCGGCTCGCCACCGAGCCCGGACGACACAAGACGTCCGAGGCCCTGGCGCGGGAGATCGGCGTGCCGCGCAACCATATCCAGAAGATCGTGCAGGACTTGGCCGCGGCGGAACTGGTCCGCACCCTGCGTGGCGCGCACGGCGGCGTGCTGCTGGGGAAACCCGCTGTCGAGATCAACCTCGGTGCGGTGGTGCGGCTGCTGGAACGGGACCAGGTGCTGGTCGAGTGCTTCCGCCCCGATGGCGGCGCCTGCTGCTTCTCCCCGGACTGCCGGCTGCGGGGGCGGCTGGGGCGCGCGCGGGAGGCGTTCTTCGCGGAACTGGACCGCTCGAGCCTGGCGGACTGTCTGGGGCAGGCGCAGGCGCCCCGTGGGTAAAGCCGGATCAGCCGGAGGAGCCCGATGGCCAGGGCGATCGCATTTGGCCGGGATGGCGCGGCCGTCCTGGCCCGATGGCCGATCGGATACGGTGCAAAGGTCGGCATCTGGGGATAGACCGCTACTCTGCGGGAACCCCAACCAACCCTTGCCGCATTGGTTGACGGGGATGCTGGTGGCCCGATGACCCGACGCGACCTTCCGGACGGTAAATCGCGGCAAGTCCTGATCAGAACGGGTGCGAGGGATTGGTGGGGTGGCCGCCGGTATGAGAAGGTATCGTTCCGCTTGGAACGAACCGTCCGGGCCAAATGTCCGTTTCTGTAGCGTTATTTGCTGCAGGCGACGCCGAACAGAACGTGCAACGATCGAGTCGGTTGCAATCGCATGCCAGGGACCGCCCGCCTCTAAACGAATTGTTCAGCAATGCACCGCTGTTTCGCCTGTGGCGGCGCTGTTGCCGCCTACGGAGACGAGAGCAATGCTGAGCACTGTCCTACGCCTCCGGTGGGGTGGGTGGCGGATGAAGATCACACTCTTCATCCGCCGGTAGCCCATCCACCGGCCCCGGAGGGCCCGCCTCACGGTGGGTCTCCGGGAGCCCGGTCAATGTATGCGATCCCGTCCAAGACATCAACCATGAATCGCAATTTTGGTGATCATACCATCGTATTCGCGAAACACACAGTCGTATGCAGACCGGCTCGATCGAGCCGGCATCGCATGATCGACCGTCCGGGAAACGGACCTCAGTGCCCTGCCGGTGGCGCCTGGCCCTGGCCCACTTGGCCCGACACCGGCGCGGCGCGCAGCAACGAGCCAAGCAGGCCGCCCATATCCGGCGGCAATCCCACGATCGTGGTCGGCAGCTTGCCGTCCGAGTGCTCGCCGAACGAGCGCAGTGCCTGTGCCGCCGCCAGCTTCTGGATGGTATCCGCGTAAGGCGCGAGCGCGGAGGCGATCGCCTGGTCCTGGCTGGCGATGTAGCGCCGGTTGACCGCGTCCTGCACTTCCTTGTCGAAGGCGAACGTGTCGGCCCAGCCGATGAAATCCAGCGTGATGCCCACCGCGGCGAAGTAATCGGCCGCGCCCTTGCGCACCGTCTCGATGATCTGGTTTGCCTCGGCGTTCGCCTTGTCGAACGAGCGTGCCGCGATTTCGTTGCACACCAACGTCTGCACTTTCTTGCGCCCCACGTCGTCCATCACGTCCGACAGTTTGCGGCTGTAGTAGACCGAGGCGAAGATGACCTTGGGGTCGGCGCGGTCGCCGCCGACCGGCAGAACGCCGAAGCGGTAGAGGTATTTCGCCGCGTTCGGCTCCAGCACCGAGGCGCCGATCGAAACGCCGACGGTCACGTTGAGGCCCTCGGAGGTCTGGCACGGGAAACCCTCCTTCCGGTGCGAAGTGCCGCGCTCCGCGGCGTCCACCCACTCCCGGCTGAACGGGGTGCGGTCGACGATGATCAGGCGGCCGGCGGGCACGTAGAAATCGAAGAAGCCGCCCGATCCCTGCAGATGCACGTGCGGCACGATGAACCGCTTGAGCGCCACCTTGTTGGCGTTGAGGTAGGCCTCGGACTCGAGCTGGGCCTGGTTGTCCTTGTTGGCGCCGACGTCGGGAATCCAGAACGCGGACTCGTTCGGCAGGATGGTGTAGGCCTCGGTGTAGTCGGTCTTGTCGTAATAGGCCTGCGCCGGCGGCGCGGCGAACGGCAAGCTGAGCGCGCCGAGCATCGCGGCGCCACCGAGGAAGCGGCGCAGCGGGCGCAGCCAGATCAGCACGACGACGATCAGCAGCAGCACGAACGGGATGCCGAGATGGCCGAAGATCCGCATCCCGATCATCGAGCTGAAATATGCCACGTTGCTGTCCTCGAACTGCTGCCCGGCGGTCTGGCCGGTCAGCAGGGTGGAGGCCGGATATGCCAGGAAGTTGATCCAGCCGTAGAGCACGATGGCGACGATGGTCGCACCAACCCGCCCGCCTAACGTATTCATCGACGCATTCTCCCGGTCACCGGCGCGATGTTGGGCGAGTGGCCAACGAGCGCCTGATACAACACTGGCGTAGCGCAGGCATGCTTTCCCGCTGGTGTCGGCTCGCACGCCGCGGCGAGCGACAGTATACTATACCGTATGCGTGAGGGAAATCTGCCCCCAATCGGCTCGTGCCGTCGGCCTTAAAGGGTGACCGTCGGGAGGGGTCTTTGTTTTGCACGCCGCCGCAGGCTGCCTCCCCGGGCAGCCCGGCGCGTGGGGCCAGTGACCCTGCGCGTTGACCGGGAAGCACGGATCAACGGCCGCCGACAGAGGTCCTGGTTTGGTGCGCGGCCGCACGCCGGCTCCCCCGGCCATCCCACGCGGGAAGCCGCCGGCCCGAAATGATGGAAACGTCATTGCGGGCAGTCGGTGTCGGGTCGCGGCGGCGCTCGCCTGGCATATTCCGCATAAGCAACTCATTGGCCGCGGGTGCGCGGGGAGGTGTCCAGCGGCAATATCGACCGCGCGCCGTTCCGGCGCTTTGGGTGTCCGGACGCGACAAGCAAGCAGAGGACCAACCAGCCGGCGCACCCGCGGCCGCGTCACACCGCCGGACGGCTGGCTTGGTCCACCGTTCACCTATTGTGGCTGATCTTCCCAATCTTTTGGGCAGGCCGCGCGCGCGTCTGCCTGGCTGCGCGACTGGGTGACGTAGGCGTCTTTGAATCCGGCTGCCCGCACCGCCCGAAGGCGCTCGCGCGCATCCGTCACCTGTAGGTCGGACCCTACGTCAATGCTCCACCAGCACGGCAACCGGGCAGGCGGGCGAAAATACGCTTCAAATCGGGCATTCGCGGCGTGCAACCGGGCGTTGACGCGATTGACCTCGGCTTGCGCTGCTTGTTTGTCGTGTTCGGATGCAACAATCACCGAGTAGCCACCGCCCTGGATGAGGGTCGGTGTTGGTGAAGGCGCCGGTCCGGCTAATGGTGCAGGAGCCGGCGCTGGCGCCGGTCCGGCGACAGGTGCGGGTGCCGGCGTCGGTCCAGCTACAGGTGAGGGAGCGAGCGCTGGCGTCGGAGTTGGAGTTGGTACGGCTGACGGCGGTGGCGACACGGATGCCGACGGCGATGGCGCGCTCGGCGGGACTGCAGGCGCTTCGACGGCCAAGCCGTTCTGGCAGACGTAGGCGACCTTGGCCGTGTCCAGGATCTCCTGCGCGCGCTGGCGAATGTCACTATCATAGGACGTTTCTGCCAATGCCTGGAAGGCGTCGTGCAGGACGCACGTCATCTGCCGTAGCTGCACCTCGACCGGCGTTGGATCGTCCGTGCCGGCATAATTGACGAGTGCCACACCAAGCAAGTCGTTTGGCATTGCCCCGTTTGATATCACCGAATATGCAGTCAGCATTTTCAGCGCGAGGATGGTCTTTTCGGCGGCTTGCGCCTCGCCAAGGAGCGGCGCGAGGCTTGCCGCCAAATCGAATGCCTTTTGTTGCTTCGAAATATCGACCTGCTGTCGCGAAATGTTTTCGGCGCTGATGCCGACCCAGATGGTGGCGACCGCCGCCACCGTCGAGCTGATCGCGCCGAGCGCACCGAAGCGGAAGGCGGCGCGTGTCTCGGTTGGCTTGGGCGGTGGGTTCGGTTCCGTCGATTGGGACATTCCACGAGTCCTCCAATTACCGTCCAGTCGGGGTATTCCCGCTTGGCCCGCACGTTGAACGCAGGTTATGCCGTTTTGTAGAGAGTTTGCAACGAATATCGCCTGGTGTGCGCATGGTCCCCGAAACGAGGCCGGCCTCGACGACACTGCCTGCGTGGTCCCGGATGAGTGCGAAGCGCAGGGTCTGCCGCGTGCAGGATCGCACCACGCACGGCGACGGCGTGCTTCGAACTGGCTTCAGCCGGGCACGGCGATCGCCGGGCGAATATCGGTCTCGGAAAAGTCGTCGCCCTTGAACAGCAGCGGCAGGTTCCGGACCTTCGCCAGGGCGTAGGAGAACAGATCGCCGAAATTCAGCGCCGCCGGATGGGTGCTGCCCTTGCCGAAGGCGACGAAGGCGGCGAACGCCGCGTCCAGGTCCGCCGGACCCGGGGGAGTGACTTCGAACATCGGCAAGCGGAGCATGTCGTCGGCCAGCACGACGGCGCGCGGCCCGCGGCGGCTGTAGAGCACCATCTTCACCTCGATCACCGACGCGGTGCTGATCAGCGCCTTGCGCGCCTGCATGATCGCCTGGCGGAATGCCGCCCGCTCCGGCTCGGCCAAGGCGATCGCGACGATGGCGGAGGTGTCCACCGCGATCATCGCGGCAGGCCATGCGCATCCCAGTCGAGCGGCTCCGTCGGCGCGGGCAGATCGGGAACGCGATCGAGCTGGGCAAGGATCGCGTCCAGCCGCGCCCAGGCTTCCTGACCGTCCGCGCCGTCCTGGCCGCCTGCATCTTCCTGGCCGCCCGGCAGGGGAGGATGGCTCGGCGGTCGCCCGGCGGCGGAGGCCGCCACGCGCGCTGGACGGGTCCTTGGGCGCGTGGTGGCCCGCTCATGGGGTGGCCATTCCCTGGGTGTCCAGTCCTTCGGCGGGATGAGCGGTGGACTGACAACATCGGAGAAGCCGTCGGCGCGGCCCCTCGGCGGCAGCTTCTCGAACGGCGGCAAGGCGGCCAGGTCGATGCCGAGCTCCTCGAGGGTCGTGTACCAGACCGGGTAGCGCAGGTGGCCGAATTTACCCCAGATGTTCGGAATATCACAGGCGATGTATTCACTGATTTTTATCAGCCACCGATCGGGCCGATCCGGGGATGGGACGACACCGGAAATGCGGCCGATCAGGAAGGCGTGGCCGTGCCCGGCGCTGGGAGCGCCGAAGCCGGCGTTGTGGCGGTTCTGGGTGCAGACGAGAAATTCACTGTGACGCGCGCGGACCGCATCCAACCGCCAATCGCGGGACCCCCCATCGTCCAGGATCCATTGGAGATTTCTTGCGGTGAAAGTGACGATGGCATCATGCGGCATGTTGCACCCGGGGGGTTGGCTAACACCCAGGGTGTTTACCGGCGGAAGTTGGCCCGGTCAACGAAAATCGATGTTTATGAAGTCGCTTGCCGCTCTGCCCGAGTTGCCGCTTTGCCTGAGCTGCCGTTCTGCGTGGGTTGCCGTTCTGGCCGAAACGCCGCCGGCAGGTCAGACATCCACCTCCTCGACCGTCTTCGCCCGCTCCTGGATGAACGCGAAACGCAGCTCCGGGCGCCGGCCCATCAGGCTCTCGACCAGCTCGGCGGTCGCCGCGCGGTCTTCCGCCAGCGCCACCACCTTCAGCAGCGTGCGCCTGGCCGGGTCCATCGTGGTCTCCTTGAGCTGCGACGGCGGCATCTCGCCGAGGCCCTTGAAGCGGCTGACCTCCACCTTTGCGCCGGATTTGAACTCGGCTTTGGTCTTGCGCTCGCGGTCGGCCTCGTCCATCGCGTAGACCGATTTGGCGCCCTGGGTCAGCCGGTAGAGCGGCGGCTGCGCCAGGTAGATGTGGCCGTGGCGCACCAGCTCCGGCAACTCGCGATAGAAGAAGGTCATCAGCAGCGAGGCGATGTGTGCGCCGTCCACGTCGGCGTCGGTCATGATGATGATGCGGCCGTAGCGCAGCTTGTTGCGGTCGAAGCGGTCGCCGACGCCGCAGCCGAGCGCCTCGATCAGGTCCTTCAGCTCCTGGTTGGCGCGCAGTTTTTCCACTGAGGCGCTGGCGACGTTCAGGATTTTTCCCCGTAGCGGCAGCACCGCCTGGGTCTCGCGGTTGCGCGCCTGCTTGGCCGAGCCGCCGGCGCTGTCGCCCTCGACCAGGAAGATTTCGGTCTCCGCGGCGTTTTCGCGCGTGCAGTCGGTGAGTTTTCCGGGCAGGCGTAGGCGGCGGGTGGGGGATTTTCGGGCGGTGTCCTTGCTTTCCTTGCGGCGCAGGCGTTCCTCGGCGCGCTCGATGACGAAGGCGAGCAGGTTGTCGGCCTGGGTGGGATCGCCGGCGAGGAAGTGATCGAAGCGATCGCGCAGCGCGGTCTCGGTCAGCCGCGCGGCGTCGGTGCCGGTGAGTTTTTCCTTCGTCTGGCCCTGGAATTGCGGGTCGCGCAGGAACAGCGACAGTTTTGCGGCCAGGGGTTCGATCACGTCGTCGGCGGTGACCTGCGCGGCGCGGCGGTTGCCGCGGTGCTCGCCCCAGGCGCGCAGGCCCTTCAGCAGCGCCGACCGGAACCCCGCCTCGTGCGTGCCGCCGAGCGGGGTCGGCACGGTGTTGCAGTAGGAGTGCAGGAACCCCTCGCCTTCCTCCAGCCAGGCCGCGGCCCACTCGACTTTTCCGGTGGCCTCGCCGGGCAGCGCCGCCTCGCCGGCCCAGATGAGGGCCAGCACGCGCGGGGCGGCGCCGATGTCGTCCTCCAGGCTGTCGCGCAGGCCGCCGGGGAAGTGCAGCACGGCCTCGGCCGGGACGTCGGCGGCGGGCCCCTTCAGCAGGGTGGGGTCGCACTGCCAGCGGATTTCGACGCCGCGGAACAGGTAGGCTTTTGAGCGGCACAGGCGGTAGAGCCGCGCGGGGCTGAAGGACAGCGGGCCGAAGATGGAGGTGTCCGGCTTGCAGCGGATGCTGGTGCCGCGCCGGTTGTGCACCGGGCCGGCGTTGATCAGCTTGGTGGTCGGCTTGCCGCGGGCGTAGCTCTGCTTCCACAGGATCTTGTCGCGGGCGACCTCGACCTCCATCCGTTCGGACAGGGCGTTGACCACCGAACTGCCGACGCCATGCAGCCCACCCGAGGTGGCGTAGACCTTGCCGGAGAATTTTCCGCCCGAATGCAAGGTGGTAAGAATGACCTCCAATGCGCTCATGTTCTTGAATTTTGGATGGGGGTCGACCGGGATGCCGCGGCCGTTGTCGCGGACGGTGAGCCAGTTGTCGCGCTCCAGCGAGACCTCGATGAAGGTGGCGTGGCCGGCCACCGCCTCGTCCATCGCGTTGTCGAGGAGTTCCGAGGCGAGGTGGTGCAGCGCGGTCTCGTCGGTGCCGCCGATATACATGCCGGGGCGACGACGCACCGGTTCGAGGCCCTCCAGGACCTCGATGTCCTTGGCCGAGTAGGCGGCTGTGTCCTTGCCCGGCTTGGGGGCTCCGAACAGATCGTTCATGCTGTGTTCCTGTTCCGCGGGCCAGCCTAGCCAACCCGCGCCGCGCCGGGCAAGCGGCGTCGGATACACCTCTCCCGCACTTGGCGGGAGAGGTCGCGGAGCGTTTGCGACGCAGGTGAGGGTGGTGCCGCGTGCACCACCCTCACCGTTGATCCGCTTCGCGGCTCAACCGCTCCGCTCGCCGACCTCTCCCGCGAAGTGCGGGAGAGGTGTACGGCGTGACCGGTCTAGGCGGGAGGCAACGCGGCCAGGGCGCGGTCCAAGGTTTCCACCAGGCGGTCGCACTCGGCGCGGGTGATCACCAGGGGTGGGGAGAAGATGATGGTGTTGCCGTGGCGGCGGCCGCCGCCGGAGCGGCCGACGATGACGCCCTGGTCTTTGCAGTGGTCCACCACGGCGGTGATGGTGGCCGGGTCCGCTGGTTCCCTGGTGGCGCGGTCTTTCACCAGTTCCACGCCGATCAGCAGGCCCTTGCCGCGCACGTCGCCGACGATGGCGTGGCGCGTCAGGGTGCGCAGGCCGTCGAGCAGGTAGGCGCCGGTCTCGGCGGCGCGGTCGGCGAGGCGTTCGGCCTCCATGATCTCGATGTTGCGCAGCGCCACGGCGCAGGAGACGGGGTGGCCGCCGTAGGTGTTCACCTGGAAGACCTGACGGTTCTGCTCCGGCTCGCCGTAGAAGCTCTGGAACACGCTGTTCTTTACCACGGTGGCGGCGATCGGCAGGTAGGCGCTGGA
>Ga0209415_10016790_pt1 | contig 11721 bp, 11 predicted proteins | sample PeaSoiSIISIP2007_FD_187696 | JGI IMG/M metagenome (GOLD analysis project Ga0209415, IMG submission 187696) | Peat soil microbial communities from Weissenstadt, Germany - SII-SIP-2007 (SPAdes) (version 2) | ecosystem: Environmental > Terrestrial > Soil > Wetlands > Peat | place: Germany... | reverse complement strand
GGCGTAGGGGTTGGTCCGCGTGCCGCCATAGCCGCCGTAGGGATTGGCGCCGTATGGGTTGGTGCCATACGGGTTCCCGTAGGGGTTTGCGCCATAGCTGCCGTATGGGTTTGTATTGTACGGATTTATCCCGAAGGGGTTCGCGCCACCGTACGGATTCATCCCGCCGGCGACGACGATTGGTTGCTCGTTATAGCCGCCGCTGGAATCGAAGGCGCGAATGGTCGCCGGACCGGCCTGCGGATTGAAGCGGACGTCGAAGTTGACGTTGCGCGAGGTGCCCGGAATCAGGGCGCCGAGGACTCCGCCGAGGCCGCCGCCGCCAAGCGGAATCTTCTGCACCAGCATCCCGTTTTGATAGAGGCCGGCGCCGGAGAGACTGCGGCCGGAAATGACGCCGGAAACGACGTAGAGGTTGCGCGTGATCGGCCCGACTGCCTGAATTTGCACGAGGATGCCGTCGTCGCCGCCACCGACCATCGGATTGCCGTACATGGAGCCGGGCAGGCCGCCCGCGCTCATCGAGGTGTCGCCACCGCTCATCGACGGATCCGCTGAGGCCACGGCGGTGGAAAGGTCGATAGAACTTTCGACGAATTGGTCGGCGATACCGAAGGCGCGGACCCGCGCCTCGGCTCCATTGGAGACGAACTTCACGTCGAAAGTGGTCGCGTCCTCGCCGAATTCAACGGTGATCGGCTTGACCAGGCGGCTGTCAACATAGATGCCCGCGCGACTGACGCCGTGCCCGATAATCTGGCCGGTTAGCTCGAAGGTTCGCGGCGAAACTGCGATTTGAGTCGCGGAACTGATGACAATCTGAACGTTGGCCAGATGGCTGCCGATGGTGTGCCGCTTCGAGGGCGACGGGCGTGGCGCGCCATGGCTCGGAATTTCGGCCAGATTGGCTGAGCCTGAACTGTTGTCGTCGCCGGTCTTGTTGCGGAAGACCTCGACTCCGTCCTCGACCGAGGGCGCACGAGTCGAGGGTCCACCGGCAGAACTCGACAGCGGCGGAATCTCCGGCGCAACGCCGGCTGCGCCAACGCCGTCTGGGGACGCGCTCGAAGGAAAGGGCGCGCCGGCCGAAGACATCGCGCCGGCTGAGGAGGCGAGGGCGTCCGCACCGACGATTGAGGCCTCGGCCATCCGGCCGTCGACGTCGTAGACGCGGATGACCGCGTTGGACGGCGGATTCTCGACGCCAATATCGAAATTGAGGCGCTGTTCGCCGGCGACTGCGCCGACCTTGAAATCACGGACCTCATGGGAACCGGTGTAAATCCCGCCGCGACGGAGCCCGCGGCCCTCGAGGTAGCCCTTTAGGTGAATCGAACCGCCCTCGGCATTGCGCGACTCGATCACGACCTGGGGCGGCGAGCTGCTGCTGGAACCAGCGAAGCTGCCGGGTGCGGACGCGATCGACGAAGCACCAGCAGCTGCCGATCCGCTCGCAGCGGTTGGCGCGATCACGCTAGACGCGGAGCCGCTCGCGACCGGCGCGGTGCCGGCAGCGGAGTGGGTTGCCGAGACCGCTGAGGGTGGCGGGGCCGATGCGACATGCGGCGGCGGCGCGTCGCTCGTGCCAAGCTGCTTCGACAGCGCGGCCATTTCAGATTTAATCCGGCTCCAATCGGTGCTGTTCAAGACGGCAGGATTCGCGGCAATTGCGGTGTCGATCGCGGCGCGGTCGGAGGCCAGGGTGGCGAAGGCGCCGGCGGCGGCTACGCGATTGCCGGAAGCGACTGAACTGCTGAGCGATTGGGCGTCGCCGGCGAAGATCGCGACCGCGCCATACGCCGGGTCCGACTTGCTGACGCCGCGCGCATCGAGCCCGTTCATTATCGCAAATGCGCCGTCGCTGAGGTGGGCCGCCGCGGCGGCCGCGTCGGACGCATCGGCGACACCGAAGAAGGCGACCCAAAACAGCACGATCGCACACACGGCGGCTGTCGCTGCCGTGAAAATCCCGCGCATCCGCCCGCAGGATGACCTCGAGGTTTTCACATGCGCGCGCTTCATGATGCTTTGGCCGACTGACATTGAAATTATAACACAGATCGATAGGAAGTTGTTCGGGAGCACAAAATTATATTTCTTGCTGAAACCTCGGTGAGGTTTCAGACTTCCCGTTAGGAAGATCGAGAACGATGGGTCGGCGACGGACCCTTCGACTACGACGACCTTAGGCCGCCGCAATCTCTAGAAACGGCAATCCGGTTGTGACTGCGGTTTGCGATCTGTTAGCGTTTGAGAGTCGTCTCGCAGGACGAAGCGTCGTGAGTGTGCTCACGGGTCGCCCATCAAGAACAACCGTGAGTCTGTCCAAGCACGTGAGTTTGCCGAATCACAGCCAAGTTGAGAATCCGGTTATCGTTCTCGAATCGAGTGGGGCCGGGTCCCGCGCGAGTGGCGGGACGAAGGCTTACGACGCGATCGCGAACGGTGTCGGTATCGCAACGCTCGACGACCGCTTGATCGTGCGGATCATCGGCGACGACCGGATCCCGTTCATGCACGGCATGTGCAGCAACGATATCAAAGGGCTCGCGACCGGTGCGGTTGCGCCCGCCCTGATTCTCACCGAGCACGCTCGAATTATCGCCGACTTCTTCGTCTATGCGGAGGCAGACGCGCTCCTGATCGAGATCGATCGTGCGTTGTGGCCGAAGGCCCGCGCCCATCTGGAGAAATTTCTGGTCGCCGACGACGTTGAATTCGAAGAACTCGAAAATCTCGGCGTAATCGATCTCGAAGGGCCGGCGGCTGCGCAGATGGTCGCTACGGTCGGCGGCTCAGCGGCGGAGTCGTTGCCGCCGTGGCGTCACGCGGAGTTCGACGGTACGCGTGTCGCAAACCTGCCGCGTCTCGGTGGACCCGCGTTCACATTATTCGTCGAGCGAGCGCGGATCGCCTCGATGATCGACTCGTTGAACGCACGCGGGTTGTCGGCGGGCGTCCGCGAGATTGCCCCGGTGGGCGCCGAGACTCTGGAGATCGTGCGCGTCGAGCACGGTATCGCGCGGGTCGGCGTCGATACGGCGGAAAAAACTATCGCGCTCGAAGCGCGGCTCGATGCCGCGATCTCGTTCAGCAAGGGCTGCTACCTCGGTCAGGAGACGATCGAGCGCGCAACAGCGCGCGGCGGGCTCAAGAAAAAGCTGTTCGGCTTGCGTATCGAGGGTAATCGATTGCCCTTGGCGGGCTGTGCGATCATGCTCGAAGGCAAGGAAGTCGGCCGCCTGACCAGCGTGGTAGAGTCGCCGCGGCTGGGAATGATCGGCCTCTCGATACTGCATCACAGCGCGTGGCCGCCGGGGACTCACGTTGCGATTGCCGACGCGGCAGGCGAGAGCGTCGCCAGCGTGTGCGAACTACGCTTCGCGTGAACGCGAGAGCGGGAAGAGAGTTGTAGAAGAACACGGAACTATGGTTTTTTTCTGAAACCTCACAAGGTTTCAGACTTCCCATTTGGAAGAGCGAGAACGATGGGTGGCCGATGAGGCCGGTGGCCGGGTACCGTTAGTCGTGTCGCAGGATTTAGCGATAGGCCCGAGCATCGCGAACGTCAATCAGTGAAAAAAGAGGTTTCAGAAAAAGGCTATAGTTCTTTGTTCCTCAACAACTTGCAGGTTCCCGATTGATAATTAGGGCGGGCGTTCCTAAGATTGATTGGAGTGCGACTGATTGCGGTAGGATCGATTGCAGAATGGGCCGCACGGGGGATCGGGCCATCATTGTCGGGCTGCCGGTAGAAGTCATACGGCTGGGGAAATTCGTAAAATCGGGGTGTTGTAAAAATGGCTAACGCGTTGGGCAAGCGATACATGTGCGAAAAGTGCGGGACCGAAGTGCTCTGCAACAAGGCCGGCACCGGCGCTTTCGTGTGCTGCGAGGGCGAGATGAAACTCAAAGAGGCGAAGGCGCTGCCCTCGTCCGACTAGACCGCTCGATTTTCAGATAGCGGGGAGTTTAAGCTGCCCGCAAAAGCGCGCGGCCGGCGCGCAATGATTTTCCGGGGGCGAGGTTGAGGAAAGGGGAGGATCGCGCTGATGGCCCTCGACAAAGCCGATCTCGTATTGCACGAAGGCGTGGTGGCCGGTTGTCCGGGTAGTGACTCGGTGGCCGCCGGCGACGGCCGTATCCTTGCGCATGGGAGTTTCGCCGACCTCAAACCGCTGGTCGGCCCGCGAACCCATTTGATTCGGCTGGGCGGACGGACGGTCGCGCCCGGCTTCATCGACTGCCATCTCCATTTTATGGAAGGGGCGGCGGTCGCCAATGGCTTCAACGTCGTGCGGTGCCGCACGATCGGCGACCTGCTGGCGGATTTGCGCCTGGGCGCGGGTAAGACGCCGCCGGGAAACTGGCTGCGCGCGTTCGGTTGCGACGAAGCCCTGATGCATGAGCGGCGCGGCCCGACGCGCGCGGAACTCGACGGATCGGTGGGGCGGAATCCGCTGCGCCTGCGGCATCAGACGCTGCATGCCTCGTGGCTCAATTCGCGGGCCATCGCGGCGCTGGGACTGGAGGCACCCGGTTTCAAGCCGCCCGACGGGGCGTGGCTCGAGCGTGAGCCGTCCGGCCGGTTGAGCGGTCTGATGGTCGGGATGGACGAATGGATCGGGCAGCGCCTGCCGCGGGTGACGGCGGCGGAACTCGAATCCCGCACGCGCGTTTACAGCCGCGAACTGGCGGCGGCGGGAGTGACCGCGTTCACCGACGCAACCGTCCGCAACGGCCCCGACGACGTGGCCACGCTGGCGCGGTTGCGGGCGAGCGGTGCTATCGGGCAGCGGATTGGCGTGATGATCGGGCAAGGGCAGGTTGACGCGATCAATATTTCGCGGCAGGCCGCCGAAGCGGGTGGACTGCGTCTGGCCGGCGTCAAGTTCATGGACGTGGCGCGCTGGGAAGTCGGGCCGCTCGCGCGGCGGGTGGCGCGGGCGCTGTCGCAAGGCGTTGACGTGGCGTTTCATGCGACCGAGGTCGAAGAGCTTGAAGCGGCGCTGGTTGCGTTCAAGTCTGCGCGGCGCGACGTGAATCCGCGCACGCTCGAGAGCGTCGTTTGCCGGATCGAGCATGGTGGGTTGATCCCGGATGGCTATCTGGAGCGGATCGCGGAGCTTGGGGCGTGGGTGGTGACGAATCCCGGCTTCGTCCATTATCGCGGACCGAAATATGCGGCCGACCCGGGTCTGACGGCTTACCTCTATCGCGCGCGCAGTCTTCTGAATGCGGGGATCCAGGTGGCCGCCGGCAGCGATGCGCCGGTAACGCCGGCGCGGCCGCTCGTCGCGATCGCCGCGGCGGCGACGCGCCGATCGATGGACGGCGAAGAACTCGCGCCGGCGGAAAAAATCTCGCTCGCGGAAGCGTTCGACCTCTTCAACCGATCGGCGGCGCGGCTGAGCCGTCTCGACGCCGGTGAAATCGCGCCGGGACGCCTCGCCGATCTGATCGTGCTCGCCGCCGACCAGCATACGCAGGCGCCCGCCGAAGTCGAGAACCTCGCTGTTGATCTGACGATCGTCGGCGGACACGTGATTTACGAACGCGGACGTCCGGCCGTCGCCCAGAGCGACATCGCGAACTTGTATTCTCCCTGATTTCGGCTAAATTTCGATTCAGAGGTCTTCAAGAACCCTAAAAAGTCGAATCATCCGAGGAATGTCAAAGGCCCGGTTTCTCAATCCCGTGAGACTTCGCGGCGCACCCGAGCATCGCGAGCAGTCCGAAGAGTCGGTCAGGACTGTTGGGCTGCTCGTCAGTCACTGAAAAGAATGAAAAATACGGTGCTCTTCGAAAAGCGCGACGCCGTCGCGTGGGTGACGCTCAATCGGCCCGACCGCCTCAACGCATATAATGTGGCGATGCGCGACGATTTGTTCGCCGCGCTTAACGCGGTGCATGCCGATCCGGAGGTTCGCGCGATGGTGCTGGCGGGCGCGGGGACTGCTTTTTCGACCGGCGGCGATGTGAGCGAGTTCGGCCAGGCGCCGTCGCCAACTGCCGCACGCTGGATTCGCTTTCGGCGCGACGTGTGGGGGCGGATGCGCGGGCTGCCGATTCCGACGATCGCGGCGGTGCATGGGTTTACGGTGGGTGGCGGCCTCGAAATGGCGCTGCTGTGCGATATCGCGATAGCGGCCGAAGACGCGCGATTTTGCCTGCCGGAGACAAGCCTCGGGATGATTCCGGGGGTCGCGGGGACGCAGACCGCGTCGCGGCGCCTAGGGCTTGGATGGGCGCTGGATCTCAATATTACGGGCCGATGGATTGACGCCCATCAGGCTTTATTTATAGGTTTGGTCGCCGAAGTCGTGCCGCTGAAGGCGCTCGACCGCGTCGCGCATGCGCTCGCGATTGAACTGGGACGCCTGCCGCGCGAACATGCGGCGATCGCGAAACTCGCGGTCTGGGAAGGGTTGAACGCATCGTTGGCCGACGGTCTCGAACTGGAACAGCGGCTGGCGATGCGACTGGATCGATTTTCTATGGCGGCGGCTCTGCGCCCGGACGCCGAACGGATAAGACCGCGCAGGAGGAGCATTTCGTGAACACCGTAAACTTCATCTCGATTCCCGGGTCGATCGTGCCCGATCAGGAAGTCCTCGTCTTCGGGCAAAATCGCCTGACCTACGCGGCGCTCAACGAACTCGTCGGGCGGATCGCGACGGTCTTCAAGAAGCTGGGCCTCAAGCAGCGTGATGTCGTCGCGATCCTCGATACCAACTCGCATCTATATGTGGCGTGCTACTACGCCGCCGCCAAGGCCGGACTGACTTTCCTGCCGCTGAATTACCGGGCGAAGGAAGGCGAGCTGGAATACATGATCAACACGGCGGAGACCAAGCTGCTGCTGGTCGGCGATCGTTACGTCGATCTGATCAAGCGAATTCATGGGCAACTCAACAATGTACCGTGCATTGCGATTGGCGAGGGCGACGGCTCGATGGCGCGGTTGACGGACCTGGTGGCGAAAGCTGAACCCGACGAAGAGGAGGCCGAGGTCGAGGACGAAGACGTTTCGGTTTTGATGTACACCAGCGGCACGACGTCGCTGCCGAAGGGCGTGATGCTGAGCTTTCGCGATTTCACGGCGTACGTCACCGCCAATATCGAGATGGCGGACGGCACGGAGCGCGGGACGTTTCTGGTGTGCGCGCCGTTTTACCATATCGCCGGCACCACGGCGATGATGACGAACCTGTGGACCGGCCGCAAAATGGTCGTGATGCCGCAATTCGAGCCGAAGAATTGGCTCGACCTCGTGGTCAAGGAAAGCGTCACGCACGCCTTTATCGTGCCGACCATGATGAAGCAGGTGCTCGACGATTCGAACTTTGCAAAGACGGATTTCTCGAAGATGACGAACCTCGCGTACGGCGGCGCGCCGATGCCGCTCGCGGTCATCCGGCGGGCGATCGAGGCGTTTCCCAAGACGATCGGTTTCGTTAACGCATACGGGCAGACCGAAACCACGTCGTCATTGACGATCCTGGGCCCGGATGACCATCGGGTTAGCGGCACGCCGGCGGAGGTCGAACTCAAGCTCAAGCGGCTCAATTCGATCGGCAAGCCGTTACCTGACGTCGAGATCAAAGTGCGCGACGACGACGGCAAATTCCTAACGCATAGCGAAGTCGGCGAAATCATCATCCGGACGCCACGCATCATGAAGGGATATGCGGGCCGCAAGGATGACGCCGCGCTCCCCGACGGCTGGCGCGCGACGGGCGACCTGGGCTGGGTCGATGAGGATGGTTATGTTTTCTTTGCGGGGCGCAAGGACGACATGATCATCCGCGGCGGTGAGAATATCGCGCCGGCGGAAATCGAGACGGTGCTGATGAGCCATCCGGCGGTGGACGAAGCTGCGGTGATTGGCGTGCCGTCGGTCGAGTGGGGTCAGACCGTGAAGGCGTATGTAGTCGTGCGCCCGGGCGAGAAAGCCGACGCCGCGAGTATCCAGGAATTCTGCCGCACGCGGCTGGCGAGCTTCAAACGGCCGGAAACGATCGAGTTTATCGACGCACTGCCGAAGAACGCGCTCGGCAAAATCCTGCGCAAGGAGTTGCATGCGCAAAACCAGGAGCAAGCCTGACGCCCGTCGCTCGGCGGGCGCGGCAAGCCGTGCGAAATTGAGCGCGCCCACCAACGGCACCGGCGGCGCGGACCTTGGGGCGATCGAAATCGATCTCGATGGCGGCGCGCTGGTCGCCACGCTGAAGCGTCCGCGCGCGCAAAATCGCATCAGCCATGCGATGGCGCGCGAGCTAATGGACCTGGCGGAGACGGTCGAAGACGACGACGCGATTCTCGCGCTCGCGATCACCGGCGCGGGGAACGTCTTCTGCGCGGGCTTCGACGACGACGTCGATGCGCTGCTGGTCGAGACGCTCGCGCTACTCTCCAAGCCGACCGTCGCGATCATCAACGGCGACGCGACCGACGAGGGCCTCGAACTCGCGATGGCGCTGGACTTGCGCGTGGCCGTCGGCAACGCGCAGATGGCGTTGACGCAACTCGTGCGCGGCAAACTGCCGCGCTTCGGCGGTACTCAGCGCCTGCCGCGGCTGGCTGGCCCGGCGCAGGCGTTGCGCATGATCTTGACCGGCGCGCCGCTCAGCGCCGGCGATGCGATGCGCCTGGGGCTCGTGACGTATCTTGCGGACGACGCCAGGGATCTCGAGCGGGTCGCGCGCGAACTGCTGGCGACGCTCGCGAGCCGCGGGCCAATCGGGATGCGCATGGCCAAGGAGGCGGTGCGCAAAGGTTACGATATGACGATCGATCAAGGTATAAGACTTGAAGAGGACTTGTACGCCCTGCTACAAACCACCACCGACCGTGCCGAGGGCGTGCGCGCATTTCTCGAGAAGCGCAAGCCGTTGTTCAAGGGTGCGTAACGGCAACGGTGCGTGGTCTGAACGGAGCACAGTCTCCGGGGGTACGCAGTCTGAACGGTGCGCGCCTCGACAGTGCTTAAGTTAAAGAAGTGCGAATCTCGAGGGTGTGCGGTCCGATTCAAATTTCAGGCAAGGTCAGGAGAGTTTAAAAAACATGGCTAACCAGCTCGGCAAAGTTTACATCTGCGGCAAATGCGGATCACAGGTGATTGTCACGAAAGGTGGCGCCGGCGAACTCAAATGTTGTGGCGCCGCTTTGGAACAAAAGAAGTAGGGAAGCGAAGGCGTTGATCGAAGTGCGCGTTCAATTTCATACCGGGCGCGCTTTCGTTCATGCAATTTGAGTACAGTCCACCGCAACCGTCCCCCCCCGATAGGAGCCGCGCGTGATTAGAATCCTCATCGCCGGACTGATCGCCGGATGGCTGACAGGCAAGCTGATGCATGGACGCGGCTACGGGATTCTCGCCGATATCCTCCTCGGACTGATCGGCGCCGTCATCGGCAATTGGATTTTCGGTCTGCTGGGAGTCTCCGCGCCCGGCGGTATCGGCTTTATCGCGATGGCGGTGGTCGGCGCGGTCATCCTGGTCGGCGCGATCCATCTGATTCGCGGCGACCGCCTCCCCGTCTTCTGACGCATATCCCACCGTACAGCTCTCACACGGCATTGAAGCCGGAGCGGCTGAAGAGCACGTGGTCGGCGCCGAGCCGCGCGCGCATCGCGGCGAGCAGGTCGCGCTCCGCGCCCGGCTGGAACCATTGCGCGTAGCCCAGCCGTTCGTACAGCGCGCCGATGCCGAGCGCCCGCGAGCGTCGTCCGTCAGCCCCGTCGCCATCGAAGTAGGTATCCACGATCACGCGATCGGCGACCTCCGCCGCGAGGTCCGCGAAGCGCTGCGGATGATTCGTTAACATCGGCGCGATAGCGATCTGCGTGAAGATACCGGCTGCGCGCAGCAGCCGCATCGTCGTCAATCGCCGGGCGACCGCGGGCGATGTAGGCGTGATCGCGCGCCGCACCGCGTCGTCGTCGGTTTCGAGCGTGATCGAGGCGATTGCCCGATCTCCCAACCGCGCAATGACGTCGATATCGCGCTCGATCAGCGGGCTGCGCGTCTGGATTACGAGACGGCGCGGCGGATGGTGCACGAAGGCCTCGAGCGCGCGCCGCGTGATACCTAAGCGCCGCTCGAAGCCCTGGTACGGATCGGTCGCGCTCGACATGAAGATGCTCGCGTCCGCCAGTTTGCCGCTGCGCGCCAACGCCGCCAGTTCCCGCTCCAGCAGTTCCGGCAGGTTGATCTTGGCGATCACCCACTTACCCCAGGCGCCGGGACGCGCGTGTGCGACCGGCAAGGCGCGCACGTAGCAGTAGGGACAACCGCCGCCGTCGCCGAAGGCGCATCCGGTGTAGGGATTCAGCGAGTAGGCGAAGCCGCGCAGAAATCCGCCGGTGGGCGTCAATGCCCGCGTGGCGTTTTGTTCGAGGTAAGCGCGCATTCAACTCCTGATGACCGAGGTCAACGCTCCGCACCAGCTATGCTTCGATGGCGCCAGCCTGATGAAAGGTGTCGCGCTGCGTTCTCCGCGGCCATTGACATCCGACGGTCGATGCGGACAAACCTTTACCCATGAAGCGGGCTGCAATCTGTCTCTTGACCCTGCTCGCCTTGGCGATGCCGCGGCTGGCGCGCGCGCAAGACTGGTACAACCAGGACGATGGGCCGCCACCCTATAACGACGTCGAAGATGGACAGATGCTGCGTATCGCTGGTTATATTCTGGCACCCTTCGGCCACGCGCTCGAATGGGGTTTGACGCGGCCGCTGCATCACGCGGCAACCGACACCCCACTCGCGCCGATGTTGAGCGGAGATACCGAGGTCAAGTACTTCGGCCAGACGTCAAACGCCGACCTGCCCCCACCGGGAACGTTTACGCCCTTCCAAATGCCGGCGAACCCGAACGCGGTCGATTCGGGCGGAAGTTCCTCGTCTTACTATCAGCAGGCCAAAGTCCTGCCGCCAGTCCACAGTTCGGAGGGTTACTTTCCGACACCATATCGGCCCGGCGGCCAATCAGCGCTCCACTAATCCGGCTTTCGCGCCGGCGATTCTTTTGGCAGCAGGCAGTGAGTCCCGCGTCTCGTTGAGATAAGATTCTCGCAGTCCTCAGGTAAACTTGCGGGGTTGCGAGAATGCCTCAAATCGGCGCGAACGGCATCAGGATAAATTACGAAATTGTCGGACAGGGCCAAGCTCTGTTGCTGATCATGGGTTTCGGGATGCCCGGAGCCGCCTGGGCCCCGATGGTGCCATTTTTCTCCGGCTTCCAATGCATTTACTTCGATAATCGGGGCACCGGCCTCTCCGACAAGCCCGACGGTCCCTACACGATTGCCGACATGGCCGAAGACGCCTCCGCTTTGCTGCGCGGCATCGGCATCGAGCGCGCGCGGGTTTACGGCATCTCGATGGGCGGGATGATCGCGCAGGAACTCGCCTTGCGGCATCCCGAACAGGTCGCGAAGTTGGTCCTTGGATGCACTACGCCCGGCGGCCCGGACGCGGTGCGCGGAGCGGACGAAGCGCTGCAGGGGTTGGTCGCCGCCTCGAAGCTGATGTCAACGGATCCCGACGCAGGTATCGACCAACTGATGCCGCTGCTCTTTACGCCGGAATTTGTCGTCACCCATCCGGAAATCAAACAACTGATGCGCCTTGGGATGCAGCTAGGAGCCTGTCCGAGTAATGGTCATTTGATGTTGGAAGAATCGGGACAGGTGTAGTGCATAATGAGATAATGT
>Ga0209415_10016789_pt1 | contig 11722 bp, 12 predicted proteins | sample PeaSoiSIISIP2007_FD_187696 | JGI IMG/M metagenome (GOLD analysis project Ga0209415, IMG submission 187696) | Peat soil microbial communities from Weissenstadt, Germany - SII-SIP-2007 (SPAdes) (version 2) | ecosystem: Environmental > Terrestrial > Soil > Wetlands > Peat | place: Germany... | reverse complement strand
TGGAGCTTCGGAGAATCGACCGTGGAGATTAAGATCCTCGAGGACCGGGCGAACCCGCTGATGAAGCGGCACGAAGTTCGCTTCGAAGTGGCGCACGCCACCGCGGCCACTCCCAGCCGCGACGCGGTCCGGGGCGAGCTCTCGAAGCTCGTGCAGGCGCCGAAGGACCGGGTCATCATCGAGCGGATGAACGCGCGCTACGGAACGGCCGTGACCCGCGGTGACGCCGTCGTCTACGAGACGGCCGACGCGGCGAAAGCGGTCGTCCGCGAGCACATCCTCGTCCGCAACGGGCTCAAGGAAAAGAAGGTCAAAGGCCCCGCCCCTGCCGCCGCGGAATCCGCGGCTCCGGCGGCTCCCGCGACTCCCGCCGCCCCCCCGGTGGCCGAGGTGCCGAAGGCGGCCGCTGAGAAGAAGGAGTGAGGTCCCACGGCCAAAGCGCGCGTTGGCCTCTACGAGGTCAAAGGAGATTCGCTCACCCGCACGCACAAGTCGTGTCCGAAGTGCGGCCCGGGCACGTTCCTCGCCGACCACAAGGACCGGCGCTCCTGCGGAAAGTGCGGGTACTCGGAATCGAAGGCTCCGCCCGCGGTCAAACCGAAAGGCAAACCGGGCCCAAGCTGACCGACCTCCGTCAATCGACGGGGCGGATCGCTACCACGATCTCGCCGTCACGGGCCGTGCAATCGAGTACGAATGACCCGAGCTCGGAAACGGCGGCAGGATGTGACCACAGCGATAAGAAGGCTCGAAGCCTCCCACGAAAACACCACACCAAACTGAGGAGGGTGTCCGAAAACGTCGATCGCGATCTGGGTCCTTCCGCTCGCTCTCCTGGGCGCGGTACCGGTGGTCTATCTTCTCGTGAACGTGTATCTCGCCCGAAAGCGTCACCCCACCCGGGTCCGCTCGGTCGTCGCGCTCACGGACATCACCGTCGTCGTCCCCACCTTCGCCACCCCCCTCGACGCGTTTCGGGAGTCGATTGCGTCGATTGCCGAGCAGGGATGCGCCTTCGTCGTAGTCGGAGATGGCTGCTTCGAACCGTACCGCGCTCTCACCGTGGAACGAGGGGGTCGATTTGTCCATCTCCTTGAGCACCGTGGCAAGAAGGCCGCGATCGCGGCCGGGATCGCCGTCGTAGAAACCCCGTTTGTCCTCCTCGTCGACAGCGACACCCTCCTTCCTCGCCATGCCGCTCGGGACCTCGCCTCGCATTTCGGGCCGGACGTGGGCGGGGTGGGTGCGAACCTTACGGTCAAGGACACGGGGCACCCCGTCGCCTACTGTGCCGAGTTCGTCGAACGCGCACGTGAGGTCGTGCTGCGGGCGATGTCCTCGCGCGGCAGTGTGCTCTATCTCGACGGCGCATGCGCCATGTTCCGGACCGAAACCATCCGCCCTTTCGTGGAGTCTTCCGAATTCCAAGACCTTCGGGTCCTCGGCCAACCGTGTTCCCTCGGGGACGATTGGCAACTGACCGACTACCTGCTGCGCGAGGGACTGACGACCGTCAAAGCGTACGACGTCCACGTCGTGACGTGTCCCAAGGAATCCTTCTCGGAATTCGTGCGACAGAACGTCCGCTGGTCCCGGTCCAATTGGATTCGCCTCGGCCGATTCCTCACCGGAAGAGGGCCAACGAACCGTGGGGCTTTCTTCAACTTCGAAGTGATTGCGACGTACGCCCTTCCGCTGATCGCCCTCGCGAGTCTCCTCTCCCGGGCGCCCATGTTGGTCCACTTCCTCAGCGGCGCCTCTCCCACGGTGGAGGGAGCGAGTCTCCTGCTGCTGCACGGCCTGCTCGGCCTCCCCCACAGCATGACCGCCGCCGCGGCCCGTCTGACCCTCACCGTCGTCGGGGCGTTCGCCACCGGCTTGTACCTCGGAACCGTTCTGCGCGGCAGCCCACATTCCGTGGCACGAATGGTCGCCTACGGAGCCCTCGGTACGGCCGTGCTGTTCGCAACCGCGCTCGTGGGCCTCGCGACGTTCTGGAAGCGCCCCCGCTGGGGACCGACGCCGTCAAAGCCGGTCGAGCTTCCGAGACCTGCTCGCTCCGAGGCGGGGTCCCCGGAGTGAGGGACCCCCCGGGGGCTCGGCTGCCCGCCCATCCGATCGAACGCCCATCACCGGACCGGCGTGGTTCCCTTCCGACGGCGCCTGACGCAAGTCGGGCAACCCCAGGTCGGGGACTCCGGGGAAGCGGCGAAGAACACCGGTGCCGGGTGGGTCCGGCGAAAACAGACGAATAGCCTACGCTCGGCTCCATCCCTTCCGCGGAACGGGTAGACCCTCCAGTAGACGACGCGAACGCTGCGTGTCGGCCGGGTCTTCCCCAGCACGCGTTCCGCCGCCCGCCCGAGTTCGGGACCGTGACGGGTCGCGATCCTCAGGTCCCACGACCGGATCAACGTCGGCGGGACGGTCCAGCGCCGAAGGACGTCTCGCACCTTTGCGGTCGGGTCGCTGCGGGTCACTTCCGTGTACGTGGTGACCGAAACGACACCTGAGGGGCAGACGCGGACCTGCCAAGTTCCGGGAAGACGGCTCGAAACGGAGCGAGTACGGATCGGTCGGTCGCAGTGTCGATAGCAACTCCCACCCGGGGACCGGAGGGCGGCCCGGACCGCGGGCGGGAGTGTCGCGCGACGCTTCAACGTCGCCCCTCCTTTGGCAGCGACCGGAGCCAAGCGCTCCCGAGGAGGTCGTCCCAGGCTTGGGCGGTACGCGCCACCTGCTCGGAGAAACCCGTCAGGAGGTGCTGGATCCTCCCGTCCGACCATTCGAGGAAGACTTGGGGGATCAGATAGTCCGGAGATGCGTCACCGTGCTCTCGCACGAACCGGTCGGCAACCTTCTCCTGAGCTCGGCGGTCGATGTCGAGGGTCCGGAACGGGACGCCGAGCCGCTTCGCCAGTTGCCGACCCTTCCGCACGGAGAGCGGAACGCAGTGCGGGCACCATTGAGCGAGGACCACCGTCAGGCGTCGGGGCCGGACTGTGGGGGCATCCGGAGCCATCTTACCCACCAACCGTGCGCTCGAACATTAGCAAGAGGGTCGTGGAATGGAGGGTCGTCTCGACGGAGACGGGTCGCAGGATCTAATGCGGGAGGGCTTCGACCGGAATCCGGGGAGCCAGGACTTCCAGACGGACCCGGACCGGAATGTGCGCCTTCTCGTAGAGCACCCCGACCCGGCAGGTCCTCAATGTGATGTCGAACGTCGGTTCGACCTCCTCCCACGGGGCCGTCGTCGTCACGCGCAACACACCCGCGACCGAGGCGATCGTGGGAGCTCCTTTCGGTCGCTGTGCGTCGAGCTCGACGCTCATCCCTTCGAACTTCAGACGCCGCTTCTTGGCGACGAGCGCGAAGATCGTCGTGATGCATCCGGCGAGCGATAGCAAGGAGAGTTCGAGCGCGAACGGGCCCGCGTTTCCCCCGCCTTCGTCGTGAGGAAGGTCGACGGTCACGCGGTGGCCGGTCGAATCCTCGAGGACCGTCCGATACCCTTCCTGCCAGGTCCCGACTGCTTTCATCGCTCCCTCCTTTACACCCGCGGAGGCCGGATAGCTCTCCCGTCAACGGAGGTTGACCGAAGCCCGCCCCAGAAATGGGGTCCGGGATCCTCCCGACCCGACCCCGAAATCCTGCAAGTGAACTCGGACTTACTGAGAGTATTAGCGGCCCGGGGAAATTGCTCTCACCATCCTGCAAGTGAGCAACTGCAGGATAGTGTAAACCAACCAAGGGAGTCAAAAAATGTCGAGCGCAACCACCCTATCCGGCGTATCGAGTCTGCACAAGGACCTCGGGCTGGCCGCGGAAGAGCCGACCACCACTCAGCCCGTTCAGAACGGCTTGTCGATGGTCGTCTTCTCGGGCGACCTGGACAAAGTTCTGGCGGCAATGATCATCGCGAACGGCGCCGCGGCTATGGACCTCCCCGTGAGTATTTTCTTCACGTTCTGGGGGCTCAACGTCCTCCGGCGAGGGGGACCGGTCCACGTCCAGGGGAAGAAGACGATGACCGAGGGCATGTTCGGCCGCATGATGCCCCGCGGTCCGGAGCACCTCCATCTCTCTCAGATGAACATGGCCGGGCTCGGCACCCGGATGATCAAGAAGGAGATGGCGAAGAAGCACGTCCTCAGCCTATCGAAGCTGATCGAGTCGGCTCAGGAGCAGGGCGTCCGGTTCATCGCCTGCCAGATGTCGATGGACTTGATGGGGATCCACAAGGAAGAGCTCATTCCCGGAATCGCGATCGGTAACGTCGGGTCGTTCATCGACGCGGCCGACCGCAGCCGGATGACGCTCTTCATCTAGAGCGAGGCCTGCGTCGATGACCGACCGGCCCGGGGCCGAGCCGTCCACCTCCGACCTGAGGGGGTTCGAGCTCGAAGCCGACCTGATCCGCGTCCTCGCGAATCCGAAGCGGCTGATGATTGTGAGCCTCTTGGGGCCGGGTCCGCTCACGGTGACGGAGATCGCCCACCGGCTGAACCTCTCCCTGCAGAACACGTCGCAACACCTTCGATTGATGCGGGACCGCACCATCGTTCGCGCTCAGCGAGACGGCCGCGAGGTTCGCTACGCCCTGACGAGCCCGGTGTTCTCGGAGGCCTGTCGGCTCGTCCGACAGGCCCTCCTCGCGGAGGCGCGGGCACGCCCGGCCCATTTCGGCTGGGGCGGCGGGTCCGTGCCCGACGCGGGAGCTCTCGCCGAGGCCGAACCGCCGAGGAATCGCCGAACGATCGCGGTCCCAAGTTGAATCCCCGGAGAACGAAACCATGAACATCGAAGAACTGAAAGCCCTCAAGGTTGACAAGGTCGTGGACGCCCGCGGTGTGGCCTGTCCGGGTCCGCTGCTCGAAGCCAAGCGGATGGTCCCTTCGGTCCCGATGCACGGAGTGATGGACGTCATCTCCTCGGATGAGGGAACGACCGAGGACGTACCGCTCTGGGCGAAGAAGGTGGGACACGAGTACCTCGGCACGGTCCCCGACGCCGGTCTCTGGCACGTCTACGTGCGACGGGGTAAGTAGTGCCCGAGGGGCGCGCGACCAGCCCCCGACCGCGCGTGCTGGTCTTCTCCACGAACGCGATCTCCGACATGGGGATCGACCTTGCGGGCAGCTCCCACATGGACTACTCGCCGACGGTCCAGGTGATCGCGGTACCGTGTTCGGGAGGGATCAATCCCGCGTGGATCGTCCACGCGCTGAAGGCCGGATTTGACGGGGTGTTCGTCGCGGCGGACGGGAAGGAGTGCACGTACCTCGCGGACTGCGTCGATCGCACGGGGCGGGTCGTCGAACAATCCCAAGCCCTACTCCGACAAGCCGGGCTCGAGCCCGGCCGAGTGAAGACGGCTGCGATCTGTTCGGTCTGTTCCGAGCCGTTCGTCAACCACATGAAACAGTTCGGGAAGGCTCTCTCCGAACTGCCCGGGCGCGTCGCGGCGGTGGCGTAGATGGCCGCGAACGGGTCGAAGACCGACTACGACGCCCTGGTCGTGGGCGCCGGGGTCGGCGGCATGGAATCGGCCCTCACTCTCGGCGACATGGGATTCAGCGTCCTGGTGGTCGAGAAGGAGCCGAGCGTCGGCGGGCGGATGATTCTGCTCAGCAAGGTGTTCCCGACCCTCGACTGCGCGAGCTGCATCTCCACGCCCAAGATGGCCGCCGTCAACAACCACCCGAACGTCCGGGCGCTCGTCTACTCCGAGGTCGACGACATCACGCCCCGCGCCGAGGGAGGGTTTCTCGTCCATCTGACCCGAAAGCCGACGTTCATCGATGCCGCGAAGTGCACCGGATGCGCGCTCTGCGAAGCGGCGTGCACGGTCGCGGTACCGGATGAATTCAACTACGATCTCGCAGCCCGCCGGGCGGCCCACATTGCCTTCCCGCAAGCGGTGCCGAAGAAGGCGGTCATCACGCGCCGGGGGACCTCTCCCTGCTCGTTCACGTGCCCCGCGGGCGTGAAGCCGCACGGGTACATCTCGCTCGTGCGCTCCGGCCTCTACGACCAAGCCTTCCGCCAGCACCTCGAGGACGCCCCCCTCGTCGGCGTGTTGAGTCGCGCCTGTTACGCTCCGTGCGAGGAGAAGTGTTCCCGAGCCGAGCTCGAAGGGCCGGTCTCGATCCGGGGGATCAAGCGGTTCATGGCGGACCGCTACTACGACGCCCACGCGGAGCCCGAGTATGGTCCTCCGGCCGAACGCTCCGGAAAGAAGGTCGCGGTCGTGGGCTCCGGACCGGCGGGCCTTTCCGCCGCCTTCTTCCTCGCCCGCGCGGGCCACGACGTGACGATCTTCGAAGCCGACTCGGAACCGGGAGGGATCATGCGATGGGGTATCCCGTCGTACCGCCTTCCGAAAGAGGTCCTGGCTCGGGACCTGAAGAACATCTCCGCCCTCGGTGTTCGGATCGAAACGAACCACCGGGTCACCTCCCTCTCCTCGCTGCGGCAGACCGGGTTCGACGCCGTGTTCGTCGCGGCGGGCGACCGGGGGGGCCGAAAGCTCGCGGTCGCGGGCGAAGAGCTCTCCGGCGTCATCGACGCGATGGAGTACCTGCACCGGATCAACGAGGGCCATCCCTTCGATCTGACCGGGAAGAAGGTCGTCGTCATCGGCGGCGGCAACGTTGCCATCGATTCCGCTCGCAGCGCACTGCGTCTCGGGGCACGGTCGGTGAAGATGTTCTGCCTCGAATCCCGGGCCGAAATGCCCGCGCACCCGTGGGAGATCCAGGAGGCGGTGGACGAGGGAGTCCTCGTGACGACCTCGTGGGGCGTGGGACAGATCCTGGGGTACGACCACAAGGTCGCCTCGATCGAGCTCATCCGGTGCACGGCGGTCTTTGACCAGGAGCATCGGTTCAATCCCTCCTTCGACCGCACCGTCCAGCAGTCGGTCGCGGCCGATCTGATCATCAAGGCGATCGGCCTCGCGCCGAACACCGCTCCGTTTTCTCCCGAGCTCACGCTCAAGCGCAACGGGACGATCCAAGTCGACCCCGAGACGCTCGAAAGCTCGCTTCCCGGCGTCTTCGCGGGCGGGGACGCCGTCACCGGTCCCTCGATGATCGTGACCTCGATCGGACAGGGAAAGCGGGCGGCGTTCTACATCGACCGATTCCTCCGCGGGGCTTCGAGCACGGAGGTCCGCTTCGACGGGCGACTGCCCATTGCCAACCGATCGGCCGTGGCGACTCAGGCCCGGGACGGCGGAACCCGGCGCGAACCCGTGCCGCCGATTCGTACGCCCATCCCAGAACGGCTCACCTCGTTTTCCGAATACGAGAGCCGGATGAGCGAAGAGGACGCCCGGGCGAGCGCCAACCGCTGCCTCGACTGCGGGGTGTGCTCAGAATGTCGGCAATGCGTGGCGGTGTGCCCGGCGGACGCCATCGACCTCGACATGAGAGACCGTCGCGAGACGGTCACGGTCGGCTCGGTCGCGCTCGCGACGGGCTTCTCCCCCTTCGATGCCCGCAAGAAGCCCGCGTTCGGCTTCGGTCGGTTCCCGAACGTGATCACCGGCGTCCAGATGGACCGGATCTTGGCTCCGACGCGACCGTTCAACGCCCTCGTTCGCCCTTCCGATGGGAAGGCCCCGTCGAACGTCGCGTTCGTGCTCTGCGTGGGCTCGAGGGACGAACAGGTTGGGAACCGTCTCTGCTCGCGCGTCTGCTGCATGTACTCGATGAAGCAGGCCCAGCTCCTGATGGGAGCCATCCCGGTCGCGGATGTGACGATCTACTACCTCGACGTGCGGGCCTTCGGGAAGGGATACGAGGAGTTCTTCCAGCAGACGAAAGGAATGGGGGTCCACTTCACGAAGGGAAAGGTCTCCCGGATCGAGGAGACCGACGCGAACGACCTGATAGTTCACTACGAGGACATCGAGGGGGACGGAGGCCCGAAGCAAGCCCGCCACGACATGGTCGTGCTCTCGGTTGGGCTGCTTCCGAACCAGGGCGCGTTCCGGCTCTTCCCGAAGGAGGAGCTCGCCCAGGACGCCTACTCCTACATTCGGGAGACCGACGAAGAACTCGAACCCGGCCAGACGAGCCTTCCCGGCGTCTTCGTCATCGGCTCGGCGACCGCCGTGCGGGACATCCCCGACACCATTCTCCACTCCGAAGCCGCCTCGGCGCAGATTGCGGCCTACCTCAAGAAGGGGGCGAAAGCGTGACCGCCCGCCGCCTCGGGGTGATGATCTGCCAATGCGGGGGGAACATCTCCGACTACGTCGACGTGGAGAAAGTCCGCGAGGAGGTGTCCAAAGAGGGCGACGTGGTGTCGGCGCAGGTGCAGATGTTCGCATGCTCGGACGCCGCCCAACAAATCATGATCCAAGAGATTCGGGAGAAGAAGCTCGACGGGATCGTCGTCTGCTCCTGCTCGCCGAAGCTCCACTTGAGCACATTCCGGGCGATGGCCCAGCGCGCGGACCTCAACCCGTACGAGTACACCCAAGTCAACATCCGCGAGCAATGTTCGTGGGCCCATACCCACGACAAGCCCGCCGCGACGGAGAAAGCCCTCCGGCTGGTCCGGGCGGGGGTCGCGAAGACCTCGCTCTCGGCCCCGCTCGAGCGGATGCGCGTGGAGACGCTTCCGCAGGCGCTCGTGATCGGGGCCGGCATCGCCGGGCTCCGCGCGGCGCTCGCGCTCTCGGACCTGGACATTTCGGTCCATCTCGTGGAGAAGGCAGAGAAAGCCGGCGGCCAGGTCGTCCGATGGGGGAACTTGTTCCCGAACGACAAGGTCGGCGCGGACCTCGTCCGTGGACTGCTCGAGGAGGTCCACCGGCGCGAGAACGTGACCCTCTACCTCTCGACCGAGCTCGTCGAGAAGGAAGGGCGGATCGGTGACTTCGCCCTCAAGCTCCGGACCGGGACCGGCGACACGATCTCGCTCAAGGTCGGCGCCATCATCGTGGCGACCGGGTTCGACCCCTACGCGCCCGCTCCGGGAGAGTTCGGGTTCGGGCTCGACGGAGTGCTCACGCTACCCGAGTTCAAGGAACTCCTCGCGAATCACCCCGGACCTCTCGAATACCACGGACGACCGGTTCGTACGATCGCGTACGTCTACTGTGTCGGTTCCCGCGAAGAATCGAAGGAGGCCGGCCCGCACCTCTACTGCTCCCGCTACTGTTGCAGCGCGACCTCCCATATCGCCACCGTCGCGAGCGCGCGCGATCCGGCCCTTCACCAGTTCCACCTCTTCCGTGACGTCCGGACGTACGGCAAATACGAGGCCCTCTACGAACACGCGCTGCGTTCGGGCTCGGTCTTCCTACGTTACGGCGACGACGCACCGCCCACGGTGACGCGCGATGACGGTGGTCTCCTGGTGAAAGTGAAAGACCGTCTGATGCGCGGAGAGGAGGTCGAGATCCGACCCGACCTCGTCGTGCTCGTCACGGGAATGGTACCCCGAGAGAACGGCCCGTTGGCGCAGGCTCTGAAGCTTCCTATCGGTCAAGACGGGTTTTTCCACGAAGTCCACGTCAAGCTGCGGCCGGTCGAAACGGTCGTGGACGGTGTCTTCATCGTCGGCACCGCCCAGGGGCCGAAGAACGTCGCCGAAAGCGTGGCGAGCGCGCTCGCGGCCGTCTCGAAGACCGGAGCGCTTCTTCTCAAGGGGTACGTCGACCTCGAACCCACGGTCGCGAAGGTCGACCCGACCCTGTGTGGATGGTGCGACGAGTGCACGAAGGCGTGCCCGTACGCCGCGGTCGAACCGGTCGACTACGGCGACAAGCGGGTCGCCCAGATCAACGCGGTGCTGTGCAAGGGCGAGGGCGCTTGCGTCCCCGTCTGCCCGAAGCAGGCGGTCTCCGTCCAGGGGTACACGAACGAGCAGATCACCGCGATGATCGACGCCCTCGCGAAGGTGGCGGCATGACGGGCAAGACGGACCTCCGCAACCTCGGCGAGGTGTTCCGGGACGAGATGGTCGAACGCGACCGGATTTGTGCCGTCCTGCGCGACGGACCGAAGACGCTTCCCGAGATCGCGAAGGCGCTGGGGGCGCCGAGCCACGAGGTCACGAAGTGGGTCATGGCGATGCGGCGCTACGGCCGAATCCGGGACCTACCGAAGCCTCGGGCGGACGACTACTACCGCTACGAACTCGTGGAGGGACGACGATGAAAGTCGACACCGAATTCCTGGCGCAGCTCCACCTCGGGGGCGATTTCGACGCCCGTCTGTGCATGAACTGCGGCACGTGCACCGCGCTCTGTCCGCTCGGTCTCGAGTTGATGCCCCGGCGTCTCTTCCGATACGCTCTGCTCGGCGACCGCGACGAGGTCCTCGGGCACACCGAGATGATCTTCAGCTGCCTCCTCTGCCGAATGTGCGAGGCCAATTGCCCCGCCGGCGTCCACATCGCCGAGAACGTTCGCGCGCTGCGCACCTACGTGAACCGCGAGGTCCACGGGCTCGCGGAGGCTTGAGAGAGGGACCATGCCGCTTCCGATTTCGAGCACTCTCGGCATCCTCGGGGACAATCTCGCCAAGCGCCAGAGCGCCCTCCCCCTCAGCCGACGGACGGTCTCCGCCTGGACCCGCGGCCTCGACATTCCCCGCGGAGGGGAGACGGTCCTCTACACGGGTCAGATGTGGCAGATGGTGCCCGCGATCAACGCCATGGGCCGCCAACTCGGGAAGTACGAGAACTCGAGGAGCGCTTGGCTGTTCGGCTTTGCGCGGTCGATGAACCGGCTCGTGAACCTCACCCCGCTCTTGGCGCGCACGAATCCCAAGGAGCGCCGCGCCTACAACGAGCGACTTCGCAATATCGCGCGTCTCCTTCGCGCGGCCGGGGTCGAGTTCGGCTACCTGTACGAGAAGGACCTCTACAGCGGCGCCCTGGCGCACGACGAGGGGCTCGACCGCGTATTCGTTCGACATGCCGAGTACGTGTACCGGACACTGAAGGAGAACGGGGTGAAGCGGGTGATCACCGTCGACCCGCACACCACGAACATGCTGCGCAGCGTCTATCCGAGCGTTGTGCCCGGATTCGACATCGAGGTTCGGAGCTATCTCGAGGTTCTGTGGGAACGGAAGATGAAGCCGCTCCAGCAGCTGGGCCAAGAGGTCACCATCCACGATTCTTGCGTCTACGCCCGCTACGAAGGAGTGCTCGAACAGCCTCGCCGCCTCTTGTCGGCTGGGGGAGTGACCTTGGTCGAACCGGAGCTCTCGGGGAAGCTCACGTTCTGTTGCGGAGGTCCCCTCGAGACGTTGTTCCCGGCGAAGTCGGCCGACATCGCCCGCCAGAGAATGGGCCAACTCTCGGCATGCAGCCCCAACGTGGTCACAGCCTGCCCGCTGTGCCTCGCGAACCTGAACCGGGTCGTTCCGGCGGGAGTGACCGTCCGGGACATCTCGGACTACCTGGTCCGGGCCTATTGTCCCGCCCCGGCGCCCGCGTCGGTCGGTGCGGCTCGTCAACCCCGCCGGTCACCGGCAAAGGGCGATGGCGCTCCCGGCGGGCCCTCGGCCACCCGCGGCCCTCTTTGAGCGGGCCGTTTCCGGCTCGCTTCCCTCCGCTCCGGTGGTCCTCGGCCGAAAAGACCTTACCCGAGCGCCGCTCGCACCGTCTATCCCTCGCGGGCCCGTAGTATAGCTTGGACATCACGGAGGCCTCCGGAGCCTCAAACCCGGGTTCGAATCCCGGCGGGCCCGTA
>Ga0209415_10016788_pt1 | contig 11722 bp, 6 predicted proteins | sample PeaSoiSIISIP2007_FD_187696 | JGI IMG/M metagenome (GOLD analysis project Ga0209415, IMG submission 187696) | Peat soil microbial communities from Weissenstadt, Germany - SII-SIP-2007 (SPAdes) (version 2) | ecosystem: Environmental > Terrestrial > Soil > Wetlands > Peat | place: Germany... | reverse complement strand
CCACCCGCGCGCGGAGATCGTTGTCGATATAAGACCCGCCGCCGTCCTTGCGCGGGGTAAGATCGGCGTCGGTGCGCTGAACCGGACCGTGGTAGGGAGCCGATCGGGCCTCCGAAAAACCCGGTCCCGGCGTAGTGTCGCGACCGCCATCCCGTGCAACCCGGTTGTCCGGCAATTCAGGATGCGGCGGCGGAGCGACACGTTCGCCGGTCGTCTGGTGCAAGGGGATTTGCGGCTGGGCATGTTGCCCCTCGCTTGCGAAACTGCGACGCTCCGCAGGATGGTGTTCGGCCGGCGATGTTGCGCCATTGCCTTGTGGCGGACTGCCAAGCGAGAGGTGCAAGGTCCGGCGCTGATCGCCGTTTGCCGGTGCGGCGGAGGCGGGTGACGCCGGCGGCGGTTGCGTGGCAAGCGCCGCCCGTGGCGCCGTCGCCGGCGAATTGGCATTACGCTCGCTCGAATCGCTGCGGGCGAACCCGTTCGCCGCGCGCGGCCAGGACTCATCGCGGCGATTGCTTGGTTGGCCATTTCCTTGTGGGGCACTGGCGGTCGGCGCTTGAATGTTGCTGATCTCCGCCGGCTCGCTCGCCGCAGCCTTGATCAATTGCGGCACTGTCGCGCCAGGCGGTATCGACGGCGTCTCGGTACCGGGGTGCCGCTCACGGCTTCGGCTCACGACGTAACTGATTGCCGGCGGCGAACAGTCGTAAGTCCGCGCGATGCTCGCCAGCGTTTCCCCCGCATCATATCGGGCCATGATCAATGGCCAGTCTGATTGCGGTATTTTCCCTCTTTTACTCATTTTTTCCATTATCAAAAACCTTGGAGCTACACGTTCTTCGCTTTCGCATTTCGGCTATCGGCGGGTCACGGCACGAAATCTATTCAGCACAGACACGGGACGAAGTTCCGGATCACAGACACCGATCATGGAGGGGCCGATACAGACCGGCATTCCGCGGGAGCCATGACGGGAGCGTCATCATCAACTCCCACCTTCTTGATCAGAATAGCGAAAAAGAAGACAACAGTGAAGCAGTTTATTCACTCGAAACCACGCTTTTCACGCTGTATTGTGTCATCGAACATTCGCCAAATCACAGGCGGACGATTTTCCCCGGGTTCATGATATCATTTGGGTCGAGCGCCTGCTTGATGCTGCGCATGACAGAAACCGCTTCGCCGTGCTCAGCTACGAGGAAATCGATCTTGCCGTATCCGATGCCGTGTTCGCCAGTACAGGTTCCTTCCATTTCCAGAGCCCGGGCAACCATGCGGTCGTTTAGCCGGCTGGCTTCCGCGATCTCTTCCGGAGACTCAGGATCAATCATAAAAATCAAATGAAAATTGCCGTCGCCAACGTGCCCGGCGAGCGCCGAGGGGATTGCCGATTGCGCCAGGTCGCGCTTGGTTTCGGCGATGCATTCGGCAAGCCGCGAGATCGGCACGCACACGTCGGTCGGCCAACCCTTTGATCCCGGCCGCAGCGCCAGCGCGGCGTAGTAGGCATCGTGCCGGGCCTGCCACAATTTCGTGCGCGATTCGGGGCTGGTCGCCCAGCGGAAATCGTCGCCGTCATGCTCGGCGGCGATCGCTTTGACGGTCTCGACCTGTTCGGCGACGCCGGCGGCGCTGCCGTGGAATTCGAAGAACAGCGTCGGCGCGACGCGGTGATCGAGTTTTGAATATTTGTTGATGGCGTCGATCTGCGCTTCGTCGAGCAACTCGATGCGCGCGACCGGCACGCCGCTCTGGATCGTCAGGATGACCGTATCGACGGCCGCGGCGATCGTCGGGAAGGCGCAGACGGCCGCCGAGATCGCATCGGGAATCCCGTAGAGCCGCACCGTCACCTCGGTAATCACGCCGAGCGTGCCCTCGGAGCCGACGAAGAGCCGGGTCAAATCATAGCCCGCGGCCGATTTGCGGGCGCGGCTTGCGGTGCGGATCACCCGTCCGTCGGCCAAGACGACCGTCAGCGACAGCACGTTTTCGCGCATCGTCCCATAGCGCACCGCGTTGGTGCCGGAAGCGCGCGTCGCCGCCATGCCGCCCAATGAAGCGTCGGCCCCCGGGTCGATCGGAAAGAACAATCCGGTATCGCGCAGATATTCGTTCAGCTGCTTCCTGGTGACGCCGGCCTCGACGGTGGCGTCGAGATCTTCGGTACCGACCCGCAGGACCCGATCCATCTGCGACAGGTCGATGCACACCCCACCGCGGAGTGCGGCCACGTGACCTTCGAGCGAAGTGCCGGTACCGAATGCGACGACCGGGGTTTTATGCGCGGCGCAAAGGCTGACAATGGCCGAGACTTCGCCGGTGCTGCGGGCAAAGGCGACTGCGTCCGGCGGGTGCGGCGTATGGTAGGACTCGTCCTTGCCGTGCTGGGCGCAGACCGCCGCCGAGGTTGACACCCGGTCGCCGAGAAGCTGGCGCAGCGACGCCAGCAGTGACGGATTGAGAGGGACGCGCTCGAGAACTGCGGCCGTCATCGATTGCCGTAAAATAGAAGACCGGGTGCGAGCATTACTCCGCAGGGTCCGGCGGCGCAATGCTGTCAGTTGCATTATATGGGTGGTCGAGAGGTTTTTGCAGCCCATGGAACGGCGGCGGAGCCCGAGGGGGCGCCGGCCTCATTGAGCCGGCAGCGCACAGGGACTAACTTCTGGCTGAGAGGCGCGCGGAACGTAGCGGGAGAGCGTGATGGCCCAAGGGCGCAGTTGGCTGGCAGCGGTCTCGCTGGACGACAAATATATCCTCGAAAAGGGCCGGGTTTACTTGACCGGCACGCAGGCTCTGGTGCGCCTGCCGATGGTGCAGCGGCAACGCGACACCGCCCATGGCCTCAACACCGCGTGCTTTGTCACCGGGTATCGCGGGTCGCCCCTGGGCGGGCTCGATCAGGCGCTGTCGGGCGCGCGCCGCTTCATCGAGAAGAACCACATCCGTTTTCAGCCCGCAATCAACGAGGAGATGGCCGCTACTGCGGTGTGGGGTTCTCAGCAGGTCGGGCTCTTTTCCGGCGCCAAATACGATGGCGTTTTTGCCATGTGGTATGGCAAGGGGCCCGGGGTCGACCGCAGCGGCGATGCACTGAAGCACGGCAACTCGGCCGGGTCGTCGCGGCACGGCGGGGTATTGGTGCTCGCCGGCGACGACCATGTCTGCAAATCCTCGACCCTCGCGCACCAGTCGGAATTCGCTTTTATCGATGCCTCGATCCCGGTTTTGAACCCCGCGGGCGTCGAAGAGATCCTCGATCTCGGTCTCTACGGCTGGGCGATGTCGCGCTATTCGGGCTGCTGGGTCGCGTTCAAGACGGTCGCCGAATCGATGGACAGTTCAGCCTCGATCGCGGTCGATCCGGGCCGGATCGAGATCGCCTTGCCCGACGATTTTGAGATGCCGCCGGGCGGGCTCAACATCCGCTGGCCGGATCCGCCGCTCGACCAGGAACTTCGTCTCCACCGGTGGAAGCTCGCTGCCGCCGTGGCGTTTGCCCGCGCCAACCGGCTCGACCGCATTGTCATCGACGCGCCGCAGCCGCGTTTCGGCATCGTCACTACGGGCAAATCCTATCTCGACGTGCGCCAGGCGCTCGACGAACTCGGCATCGGCCCCGCCGAGGCGGCCGAGATCGGGCTTCGCCTCTACAAGGTGGCGATGCCCTGGCCGCTCGAACCCGAGGGCGTGCGCCATTTCGCCAACGGCCTGCAGGAGGTGCTGGTTGTCGAAGAGAAGCGCGCGGTCATCGAAACCCAATTGAAGGAGCAGCTCTACAACTGGCCGGCGGACCGGCGGCCGGGCATCATCGGCAAGTTCGACGAGAGCGGCGCCTGGATCCTGCCGTCGAACGGCGAACTGACGCCGGGCGAGATTGCCCGCGTTATTGCCAAGCGCTTTACCGGTCTCGGTGGCGCGCCGTGGCTCGCCGAACGCCTCGCCCGGCTCGACTCCAGGGAGCATCAGGGCGGCAGCGTGGTGCCGTTTCAGCGCACGCCCTATTTCTGTTCGGGGTGTCCGCACAACACCTCGACCCGGGTCCCCGAGGGCAGCCGCGCGCTCGCCGGCATCGGCTGCCATTACCTCGCGCAATTCATGGACCGCGAAACCGCGACCTTCACCCAGATGGGCGGCGAGGGCGTGCCGTGGATCGGCCAGGCCCCGTTTACCGAGACGCGCCACGTCTTCGCCAATATCGGCGACGGCACCTACACCCATTCGGGGATACTGGCGATCCGCTCGGCGGTCGCCGCCAAGGTCAACATGACCTACAAGGTGCTGTTCAACGACGCCGTGGCGATGACCGGGGGCCAGGCTCTCGACGGTGGGCTGACCGTGCCGATCGTCACCCGACAGCTCGCCGCCGAAGGGGTGCATCCGATCGTCGTCGTCACCGACGAACCCGACAAATACCCGCTCGGCACGGCATTCCCCGACGGCACCACGATCCGCCACCGCGACGACCTCGATAGCGTGCAGCGCGAGCTGCGCGAGATCGCCGGGGTGACCGCGATCGTCTACGACCAGACCTGCGCCGCCGAAAAGCGCCGTCGCAGGAAGCGTGGCCGCTTTCCCGACCCGCCGCGCCGCGTCGTCATCAACGATCTGGTGTGCGAGGGGTGCGGCGACTGTTCGGCGACCTCGAACTGCCTGTCGGTGGTGCCGGTGGAGACCGAGTTCGGGCGCAAGCGCGCGATCGACCAGTCGAGCTGCAACAAGGATTTTTCCTGCCTCAAGGGTTTCTGCCCGAGCTTTGTCACCGTCGAGGGTGGCAGCCTGCGCAAGCGCCCAGGGGCGATCCATGCTGGCGATCCGGCTGAGGACGACCTGCCGCCGCTGCCCGATCCGGCGCTACCCGGGCTCGCCGAGCCCTATGGCATCCTCGTCACTGGGGTCGGCGGCACCGGCGTCGTGACGATCGGGGCGCTGATCGGCATGGCCGCGCATCTTGAAGGCCGCGGCGTCGCCGTGCTCGACATGACCGGGCTCGCGCAAAAGGGCGGCGCCGTCTACAGCCATGTGCGGATCGCCGAGCGGCCTGAGGCGATCCATGCCGTGCGCATCGCCGCGGGCAGCGCCCGGCTCCTCCTCGGCTGCGACCTCGTCGTGTCGGCGAGCGCGGAGGCGCTCTCCAAGCTCGATCCCGGACACAGCCGCGCGATCGTCAACACCCACGAGACGATCACCGGCGACTTCACCCGCAACCCCGATCTTCCGTTCCCCGGGCGTGATCTGCGCGCCAGCATCGCTGCGGCGGTCGGGCCGGGCGATGCCGAGTTCGTCGAAGCGAGCCGGCTGGCGACCGGGCTCCTCGGCGATTCGATTGCCACCAATCTCTTCATGCTGGGCTACGCCTATCAGCAAGGGCTGATGCCGGTTTCGGCGGATGCGATCGAGCGCGCAATCGAACTGAACGGCGTCGCCGTCGGTTTCAACCGCAGCGCTTTCGATTGGGGCCGGCGCGCCGCCGTCGATCCCGCGGCGGTCGAGGCCCGCGCGGTCCCCAAGGATGCGCTGCCGGAGAGCCACCGGTTTTCGGAGACGCTCGACGAACTGGTCGGGCGCCGTGTCGAATTCCTCACCGCCTATCAGAACGCCGCTTATGCACGGCAGTACCTTAGCCGGATTGCGCGCCTCCGCGAGGCCGAAGCTCGTCTTGTTGGCGGGACGGCGCTGACCGAGGCTGCGGCCCGCGCGCTCTTCAAGGTGATGGCCTACAAGGACGAGTACGAGGTCGCCCGGCTCTACACCGACACGGATTTCCTGGCCCGTGTCGCCGGCCAGTTCGAAGGCGCGTACGAACTGCGCTTTCATCTGGCCCCGCCGCTCCTGGCCGAGCGCAATCCGACGACCGGACACTTGCAGAAGCGCGTCTATGGCCAGTGGATGCTAACCGCGTTCCGCCTCCTCGCCCGGCTGCGCTTTCTGCGCGGTACGAAGTTCGACCTCTTCGGGCGCAGCGCCGAGCGCCGGTCTGAGCGCCGTCTCGTCGCCGAATACGAAGCCCTCCTCGACGAGATCACGCAAGCGCTGACGCCGGAGAACCACGCGACCGCCCTCGAACTCGCCCTTCTGCCGCTCGAGATCCGCGGGTTCGGTCACATCAAGGAAGCCAATCTCCGGCGCGTAAAGGCAAAGGAGGCGGACTTCATCGCCCAATTCCGCTCGCCCTCCGAGCCGCACGTGCTCGCCGCCGCGGAATAGCAAAAAACCGCGTTCCCGGCGAAAGCCTGGACCCGTTTTTCATGCGCTCGAACCGCTGACCCGTGGATCCCGGCCTCCGCCGGGAACGCGATGGGGGTCTATTCCGCCGCAAGCCGGCGCTGGCCGATGCCGAGTTCGGCTACCCGGTCTCGGGTGTAGAGGTCGGACCAGTTGGATAGCGCGAAATCGGTGACCTGCCGCGGGTCGTAGGGACGGTCGGCGTTCTGCAGTTCCTTGCCGGCGATATAGACCGCGCGCAGCCGCCGCTTGTCTTGGAGGACGCGGATATCGGCCAAGGGCGACCCGTCGAGGACGATGAAATCGGCGGCGCGGCCCGCTTCGAGGATTCCGATCTGGTCGCCGTCGGTCATGAACCGCGCGTTGGCCTCGGTGGCGGCGCGCAATGCACCGGCCGGGGTGAAGCCGAGGTCGGCGACGAAGAGTTCGAGTTCCTTCGCGTGCCATTCGCCATAGGGGGTGATCGCGAACCCTGAATCGGTGCCGGTGAGGAACGGCACGCCGGCGGCGACCGCCTTTTTCAGCCGGGCGATGCCGTTCCGGTAGCGCCGGTCGGTCTGTTCGACCCGGCCTTTCAGATAGGCCGGGTCGTGCGGCTGGGTGAAGTCGATCGTGTTGCGCGGATGGGTCAGGGTCGGGCACAGCGCGCTGCCGGTCGCGAGCATCGCCGCGATGCATTCCTCGTCGAGGTCGAAGCCGTGGAAAATGAGGTCGACCCCGGCGCGCGCCGCATACAGCGTCGCCTCACGGCCCACCGAATGCGAGATCACCTTGCGGCCGAGGCGATGGCTCTCGCGCGTGATGATCTCGGTCTCCTCCTGGGTAAACGCGGCGATCAGCTCGCCATCGGGGCGGCGCTGGATACCGTCGAGCGCCAGTTTGATGCAATCGACGCCGTTCTTGACCTGGCGCCGCACCTCCTCGATTGCCTCGTTGATGTTGGTGACGAGCTTGCCGATCGAGGTCTCGGGCGCCCCGATCCAGGTCGGATACCAGTCGGTGAGGCCCTGGTGCGTCGTGAGATACGGACCTGCCGCCATGACCCGCGGCCCGTCGAAGAGGCCGGCCTTGATCGCGTTGCGGATCGACAATGAGATCTGGCCGGCGTCGCCCGGCGAGCAGATCGCGGTGTAGCCCGAGGCCGCGACCTTCTGGGCGAAGAACATGCCGCGCAGGGCACGGAACTCCATCGGACTATAGAGGTCGATGTCCTCTTCGCTCTTGGCGTTGCCATAAGCGAGGTGGGTGTGAACGTCGATCAGGCCCGGCATCACGAACGCACCGGAATGGTCGACCAGCCGGTCGCCCTTCGCCCGCCGCGGCGCCGCCGCTTCGGGGCCGGCATAAGAGAGCCGGCCCTCGCCGTCGAAGGCCAGGACGCCACCCTTTTGCGCCTCGTCGTCATCGCCGGTGAACAGCGTTCCGCAGCGGACAAAGGTTTTCATTCCGGGGTCTCCTCGATCGATGCTCGGAAGTGGCTCCTCACCCCAGCCCTCTCCCCGCACGGGGGGAGAGGGAGTCGCGGCCCAATGGAGCTCCACTGGCGCGGCGGGTGAGGGGGAGTCGCCGCCAGCGACGCCGCTGGACGCTTATGCTCGGATCTTATGGTGTGGCGTGGCCCATGAAGCGGGGCGGGATCGCCTCGCCCCACGGCCCGTCGAGTTCGCCGCGCCCGATCAGGTTCGCCGGCACCTTGGCGTTGAGGACGTCGGTATCGGCCCAATGCTCGTGCACCCGGTTCCACGGGTCGCCCCAGTAATCGAACACCTGGCTGCCGAGTGAATGCCGGCCGATCCCCCAGAAATGCTCGTAGCCCTTCGCCTGCATGTGTTCGTGGCCGATCATCACGTCATCGATATCGGCGGCCTCGTAGGACAGGTGGTTGAGGCCGGATTTGTCGCCGCGGATGCAGAAGAAAACGTGGTGGTCGACATAGTCGTCGCCGCGGTCGAGCCGGTTGAACGAGCCGACGACGTTCGTCTTGTCGTCGACATAAACCTCGTCCGAGCAGCGGAAGCCGACCATCTCGCGATAAAAGCCGAGCATCTTGTCGAAATTCGGCGTCATCACGACGAAATGACCGATCCGCTTGACGTGGCTGGGGCCGCGCGCGACGCGATAGAGGGCGTTGCGGCGACGCGTCTTGTCTTCGCCGGTGTTGACCGGCGGGCGCTCGACCGGGATTTTCGCCAGCTGCTGCATGCCGTGGACAACTTCGACCTGGAACCCGTCGGGGTCGGTGAGGCGCACGCGCTTGCCGCCGCCCGGCTCGTCGATGCTCTCGATCGGCGAGGCGCCCGGGGCGCGCGACAGCTTTTCCAAATCGTCCATGCTTCCGGCGTGGAACGCGATCCCGACATATTTGGGCGCGCCCAATTCGGTGACGTGGATGTGGTGCGGCGCGTCGGTACCGCGCATGTAGAGCGCGTTCTTTGTGCGGTCGGCGCGGACCATTCCGAACGCGGTGAGGAATTCCTCCTGCTTGTCGAGATCGGGCGAACGCAGCCGCCCGTACGCAAGATCGGTGGCTTTGATCACAGGCATGACAACCTCCGGGCCAAGGTGGGCCGCATTGCGACCGTTGCGGCGCATGCTGCCTTGGTCCGGCGCCGGGGGCAAGCCAATCCGCGCATCGCACACGCTCCCGGCAAAACGGCAAAATCTTCGGGGACCGGGAATTCCGGTTGATGATGGCGTGTTTCACTCCCTGAGAGCGGACAAAACGAACGGACACGGAAGCGCAGCGAGCGCTCACCCCCCGGTTTGGATTCCCGCTCTGCGGAGATACGAGGATGACAGCGTTCCGATTGCGCATCGTTGCGCAGGTATTGCCATTCCTGTTGATCACGCCTGGGCTGGCGCTGGCGCAGGCCCAGCCAACTCGCGCCGAGGCTACCGCCGCGGTCAACCCGGCGGCGAATTACAGCCAGCAGCAGATCGACCAGATGGTCGCGCCGATCGCGCTCTATCCCGATCAGCTGCTCTCCCAGGTGCTGATGGCGGCGACCTATCCCGCGCAGATCGCCGAGGCGGCGCAATGGCTGCAGGATCAGACCAATTCCGCGCTCAAGGGCGATGCGCTGGTCGCCGCGCTGCAGCCATTGACGTGGGATCCCAGCGTCAAGGCCCTGGTGGCGTTTCCGCAAGTCATCGTCATGTTGAACGATCACATCGACTGGACCCAGACGCTCGGGGTCGCCTTCGCCACCCAGCAGGCGGAGGTGATGGCCCGCGTTCAGGCGCTGCGCCAGCTCGCGGTCAAGGCCGGGCACTTCAAACAGTTGAGCCACCTCGTCGTTCGCGAGGAGGGGCCCGTCATCGTGATCGCTCCGGCGGAGCCGAATGTGGTTTTCGTGCCGGTGTACAATCCAATGATCGTCTACGGCGCATGGGCGGAACGCGCGTATCCTCCGGTTTTCCTCGCGCCGCCGCCGAGCTTTGCGCTGGAGACGATCGGGCCCGGCATCCAGGTCAGCGTCGGCTATGGCATCGTCGCTCCGCTGTGGGGGTGGAGCCGCCCCGATTGGCGCGATAATCGGATCACGATCAATCGGACCGATTACACCCGGATCACCCAGAACGTCGTATTGGGCCCCGGCGACAACTGGCGTCGCAACGGCCCGGTGGTGCTGGTCGCGCCCTCCGCGACAGGGCGCTCGCACACGACCGCCTCGGTGCCGGCCGGCACGGTGGCTCCTTCGAAGGCCGCTGCGGTTGTCAGCCTGCCGAAACGAGCGGCAAGCCAGCCGGCGCTGATCCAAACGCAAAAGGCCGCGTCGCAGCCAGCCACGGCGAAGCCCGCCGAGGCCCAAACCACGCCTGCCAAACCGGGCATGACACCGCCCGGGCAGGCTCGGGCGATGCCGGAGAAGCCCGGCGTGGCGCATCCTGGCGAGAACAAGGCAGCCACGACGCCGACTGAGCCCGCCCAGCCTCGACATGCCCAGGCGCCCGGGAGCCGGCCGGGCGAGCCTCGGGGTGCGGCCACCGCACCTGCAGCGGGCCAGCCGCGCGAGCATGCCCCGTCACCGTCGGCGGCCAACCCTGCCGAACCGGCTGCCAAGACGCCTGCTCGGGAACAGGCCGGCGTCAAGCCGCCGGCCGGAACACCGGCACCAGGTGCAGCGGCCATTGAGGGGCATACGCTGCAGAAACCGGGCAAGGCGGCCGTCGGCGAAGGCAGCTCCATGCCGCCCAGGAAGGCGACACCGTCCGAGCGGACGGAGGAACCCAACACTCAAAGTCGCTGAGAATCGCTGGACGGGGAGGGGCTGGGCTCAGCGCGAGCCCGGCCCCGATCCTTGGTAATTTTGGCCCCCCGGCAGAAGCTCCGGTTCCTACTCCTTGTAGGATGGGTCGATCCGGTCGAGCTTGCGCAGCAACGCCGGCCAGTCGAATTTGTTGGGATCGTGGCCGCGCGCCGCGCCGGCGCTCGATCGGGCGTAGCCGGCATTGACGACGGCCTCGGAGAGCTGGTTGAACTCGGCGCCCGACTGCTGGAAGGCGAGCTGCATCGCGCAGGCGCGCTCCATCCGATAGGTCGCGACGAACGCTTCGGCGATCGTCTTCCCGATGATGATGAGGCCATGGTTGCGCAACACCATGATGTGCTTGTCGCCAAAATCGGCGAGGAAGCGCTGGCGCTCGCCGAGGCTTCTCCCGGCGCCCTCGTAATCGTGATAGGCAACATCGCCGATCACCTGGAGGGCGTGCTGGTTGAGCGGCAGAAGCCCGTCCTTCTGCATCGATACCGCGCAGCCGGCGACCGTATGGGTGTGGATCACGCAAATGATGTCCGGGCGGGCCTTATGGATCGTGCCGGGGATCGCAAAGCCGCCGCTGTTGACCTCGGCATCCGACGGCTCGAGCTTGTTGCCCTCGGCATCGACCTTGACCAGTGAGGACGCGGTGATCTCGTCGTACAACATGCCGAAGCGGTTGATCAGGAAATGATCGTGCGGCCCGGTCTGACCAAAGCTGGGCACCCGCGCGGTGATCCTGGTATTGATCAGGTCTGACCAGCCGAACAAATCGACGAGGCGATAGCAGGCCGCAAGGTCGATCCGCGTCTGCCATTCGGGTTCGCTCATGCGCGTCGTTTGCATCGCGGTGACGGCCATCGGGGTCCCTCCGGTAGGATGAGAAATCAGCGCATGCGCGCCGAGCGCCTGTCAAGCAACGGGTTGAATGGCCGATCCGCGTTCTTTGCGATAGGCAGCAGCGGTAAACACAGCTATAGCGGTTGCGCAACGCAATCGAGGACTTGGACTTGGCCATGGAGCTACCCGACCCCATCAAGGCAATCGGCGACGAGCTCGACGATCAGCGCGAGATCGCGCCGGCGCCCGAGCTGTTTGAGGCTTACGACGTGTTCGCCGCCGAGCTGGCGCAGATCTTCACGCGGCCCTGGCTGGCGGTTGACCACGCAAGCCGGCTCGCCGCCGACGGCGATTACGTGCGCGCCGATATCGGGTCGCGCTCGGTCGTCCTGGTC
>Ga0209415_10016786_pt1 | contig 11723 bp, 9 predicted proteins | sample PeaSoiSIISIP2007_FD_187696 | JGI IMG/M metagenome (GOLD analysis project Ga0209415, IMG submission 187696) | Peat soil microbial communities from Weissenstadt, Germany - SII-SIP-2007 (SPAdes) (version 2) | ecosystem: Environmental > Terrestrial > Soil > Wetlands > Peat | place: Germany... | reverse complement strand
CGCCTTCTTTGCCGAAGTCGCCAGCCTGGATGCTGGCCTCGAAGAGTGACGCGAACGTGTCGGCGGAGTTCGCGGTGGCTTCCGTTGTTTTGCCTGCGGAGCTCAGGGCAGTGGTGGTGGTCGACATGTGCTTGGAGGAGTCCTCGACGGTCCGCGGTGCGTGGCGGCCACGCGCTAGGGTTGAATTTGGCTCGGGACACAGAGGGCGGACCAACGTCCACGCGCCCCGGGCAGGGTGAGCGGAATAGCTTGCGGGACCCCTTGTGTCAAAGGCGATCGCCGGGTCCCCCTGCTCACCTGAGCCGGGTCAGTGCCGCGGGAGGTCGCCGTCGAGGGGGGCGGAGCCTGCCTGGAGCAGCCCGTCGACGAGCTGAGGGGGCAAGGGAGCGGCGAGGACGACGGTCTTCGGGGCCCGCTCGACCCGGGCCGACGCCAGCCACGGCAGCCAGGCGGGCTTGTTCCCGGCGCGCGCCGCCACGCCGACCGCCTCACGCGCGGAGACCTCCGCGAAGGCGGCGTCGTCGTCCCCGGCGTAGGAGAAGGTCGCGCGCAGCGCACGCTCCGCGCCGGGTGGAAGGACGAAGGTGACCGACCGCAGGTGATGGCCGACCGCGGCCAGGCCGCCGAGGTCTTGCAGGGCGTGGACGTGTTTGACCAGGGAGGGGCCGTCGATGCGGACGATGGCGAGCGCCTGCGGGTCGAGCTCCATCATGGGACGGTTGAAGGGGTGCGCGAAGGCCTCGCGTGCGCGGGCCCGGGCGTCCCCCTGGGCGATGACCCAGGTGCGTCCGGGCAGCTCGAAGAGGGACGCGCCGACGGGGTGGCCGTGCTCGTCCCGGTCGCGCACGAGCTCGCGCACGCGGCCGTTCGGGCCCGGAGCCCAGAGCGCCACGCCGTCGGCGCCGACGAGCTTGCCGGGGTCCACGTCCGCGCGCACGCCGCGCGCCACCAGCACGAGCTCCCCGGGCGCGTCCGCGCTGTCGGGACGCAGGCCGATCACGAGCTCCTCGGCGTCGCCCATCGCGTCGAGGGCGCGCGTCTCCGCCACCGCCTGGCTCTGGTCGCGAGCCACCTCGAGGGCGCGCCGCAGCAGCGGGCCGTACACGCGGTCCTGTCGTGCCGCCTTCGCGCGGACGACGACGAGGAGCTCCGGCGTGGTCTCGAAGACGTCCTGCCAGTGGGGCTCTGCGTAGGCGTCGTGGGCCGGGCGCGGAGGGGGTCCGCTCCCGCACGCGAGAGGCGCCAGCGCTGCGAGGCAGCACAGCGCGAGCACGCCCTTCAATGGGCGCCCCTCGCCCGCACGCGCTCGGCCATGCGGGCGACGGTCTCGTCGACGGTGATGTCCGAGCTGTCGATGAGCGTCGCGTCCTCGGCCTGACGCAGCGGCGCGACGGCGCGGGTGGTGTCCTGCTCGTCGCGTCGCCGGACGTCGGCGAGGGTCTCCTCGAACGTCACGGCGGCGCCCTTGGCGGCGAGCTCGTCGAACCGGCGGCGGGCGCGCACCTCGGGCCGCGCCGTGAGGAAGAACTTCACCTCGGCGTCGGGGAAGACGACGGTGCCGATGTCGCGCCCTTCGAGCACGACGCCGCCGCCGCGCCCGGCCTGGCGCTGCAGGTCGAAGAGCGCGTCGCGCACGTCCTTGTGGCCCGAGACCGTGCTCGCCCCCATGCCCATGTCCGGCGCGCGGATGGCGTCGCTCACGTCCTCGCCGTCGAGCCACACGCGTACGCCCTTCTCCGCGTCGCGCTCGAAGGACAGCCCGCATCGCGCCACGATCGCCCGCGCCAGCTCCCCCACCGAGGTCGCGTCGGTCCACGCGACCGCCGCGCGCTTCGCGGCGAGGGCCACCGCACGGTACATCGCGCCCGTGTCCACGAGGACGTACCCGAGGGCATCGGCGAGGCGTCGCGCGACGGTGCTCTTGCCGGCGCCGGCGGGGCCGTCGATGGCGACGATGGGGCGGGGGCGCGTGGGCTCGCTCATCGTCCTGTCATGCCTCCACGTCGACCCGGGCGCCGAGCCCTCTCAGCGTCGCGACGAACTTGGGATAGCTCGTCGCGATGCAGCCGGCGTCCCGCACGCGCGAGGGCCCGCGCCCGACGAGTGCCAGGACGGCGGCGGTCATGGCGATGCGGTGGTCGCCGCGGCTGTCGACGTCGGCCGCCTGCAGCGCCCCCTCCCGGCCCTCGACGTCGAGCCCGTCGGGCTTCTCCTCGCACTTCACCCCGAAGGCGCGCAGCACGGTGGCCATGGTCGCGATGCGATCACTCTCCTTGTGCCGCAGCTCCCCGGCGTCGCGGATGCGGGTCGTCCCGTGCGCTCGCGCCGCCAGGGCGCACGCGATGGGGATCTCGTCGATGGCGCGCGGGACCGTCTCGCCGCCGATGATGACCGCGCGCATCGGCGCGCTCCAGGCATGAAGCTCCGCCACGGGCTCGCCGCTGCGCTCTCCCTGCGGCTCGACGGTCAGCCCCGCGCCCATGTCGCGGGCGATCTCCAGGAGCCCCGTGCGCGTCGGGTTCACGCCCACGCCCCGCGCCGTGACGCGCGAGCCTTCCACGAGCTGCGCCGCCACGACGAGGAACGCCGCCGCGGAGAGATCCCCGGGGATGGCGATGGTGAAGCCCGGCATGCGGTGGTCCCAGCCCGTGGGGTCGAGCTCGACCAGCGGCCCGACGGTGCGGATGGGGCAGCCGAGCGCCTCGAGCATGCGCTCGGTGTGGTCGCGGGACACCGTCGGCTCGCGGAAGCGCGTGGCTCCATGCGCCAGCAAGCCCGACAGCAGGACGGCGCTCTTCACCTGGGCGCTCGACACGGGGCTCACGTACTCCAGCGGGCCGAGGTCGCGACCCTCGGGGAGCGGGCCCACGACCAGCGGCGCCACGATCTCGTCCGCGCGCGTCGCGTGCCGGCGGCCGTCGATGACCGCGCCCCGCAGGCGCAGCGGGCCGGCGACGCGCATCATGGGTCGCCGCGAGAGCGTCTCGTCGCCGACGAGGGTCGCGCGGAAGCGCGCCGCGGCGAGCACGCCGCACAGGAGGCGCATCGTCGTGCCCGAGTTGCCGCAGTCGAGGTCGCCCGCGGGTCCCTTCAGCCCGGCGAGGCCGACGCCGTGCACCACGAGCTCCCCCGGGCCCGGCTCCTCGATGGCGACGCCCATCGCCCGCAGCGCGTTCGCCGTCGAGACGTTGTCCTCGCCGTGCGAGAAGCCGGTGATGTGCGTGTCCCCGTCGCAGAGCGCGCCGAGGAGGAGCGCGCGGTGGCCGATGCTCTTGTCAGAGGGGACGGGGACGCTGCCGACGAGCGGCCCGGTGGCGGGGTGGACGACGAGGGTGGTCATCGCGGCGCGCCGAGCAGGCGAGGGGCGAAGGCGAGCAGGCGGCCGAGGGTCTGGTCGTCGACGGCGAACTTGCACTTCAGGTCCTTGCCGTCCGTCGTGACCTCGAGGTCCTGCAGCGAGACGCCGCCGAGGAAGGCGCCGAGCACCTTGAGCCAGGCGTCGGCGGAGCGCACGCCATCCGCCGCGCTCCGGGCTTGCTCCGGCTCGCCGTAGGACATCGTGGCGGCGACGTTCATCCCGGGCTTCTCGAAGTTGCCGATGACCTTCGCCACACGCATTCCGCTGAGCCACGGGAGGGGCACGGACCCGATGGCGGCGACGGTGACCGGCTGCGACGTGAAGTCCGCGGCGAGGGCCAGCTGGGCCCCTGGCGTGGACAGCGTTTCGTCGACCCAGGCGGGGATGGCGCGTTCGACCTTCCGGTCCTGCACGCGCTCGAGCACGCGCCGGACGCCGTCCCCGGTCCCGGCCACCACCGTCTTCGCCGTGAGCACCGAGTACATGGCGGGGCCGGCGGCGTACGTGTCGCGCCCGGCATACATGCCGTGGACGATGGCCACGCCGCCCCGGCTCTGCGACGTCGCGGCGATCTTCACCGGGTCGAACCGCCCGCTCACGACCGCCACGGCGTCCGCCCCCGTGCTCGTGTAGACGCCGAGGACGACGCGATCCACGTCCCGCTTCGCGTCGAAGCCCGCATCTGGTCCGAGCGGCAACAGCGTGTCGGCCAGCGCCGCCACCTGCGTCCCCACGCTGGCGCTCGCGAACATCGCCTTGGCGTCGAGGTTGGCCACGACGATCGCCGAGCTCGGAAGCAGCGCCAGCGGGTCCGAGTCGAGGTCGAGCTTGGCCTCGGCCGGCGTCGCCGCGCCCTTGCCGCCGCAGGCGACGAGCGCCAGGCAGGCCAGGAGGACGAGCGCGCGGGGCATGGCGCGCGGGAGGATACCATCGGTACCATCACCGGGTGCGCCGCCAGCGCGTCAGGGGGCGGGGTAGGAGCCGAGGACCTTGAAGAACCGGGTGATGCGCTTCATCTCTTCGAGGGCCATCACCAGCGGCCGATCGGTGAAGTGCCCGGCCATATCGACATAGAAGAGGTATTGCCAGGTCTGCCCCTCGACGGGGTGACTCTGGATGTTCGACAGGTTGATTCCGCGCTCGGCGAACACCCGGAGCACATCGAGCAGCGAGCCCGGGGCGTCCTGCACGCTGAAGACGAGGGACGTCACGTCGTCCCCCGTGCGGCCCGACGGGCGCGAGCCGACGACGGCGTAGCGGACGCGCTCTCCGCCGGCGTCGAGCACGTTGCGCCGGGCGACCTCGAGCCCGAGCTGCGCGCCGAAGGTCTCGCTGGCGATGGCGGCGGCCCCGTGGTCCTCGACCGCGAGCTGGCAGGCCATGAGCGGCGTCTTCACGTCGAGCACGGAGGGGCGCGGGGTCTGTCCGGCGAGGAAGCGCTGGCAGAGCGCGTGGTCGGCGGCGGTCGCGTAAATCTTCTCGACGTCGGCCGAGTTGCCGGTCCGGTTCATCAGGTGAAGGTCGAAGGTTGCGTCGAGCACCTCGACGATGCGTAGATCGCTCGCCATGAGGGCGAGGATGCTCGATTGCACCGGCCCCTCGGCCGCCGTCTCGAACGGAACGACCGCGAACTCGGCGCGACGCCTCGTCACCTCGTCGAGCGCCGCGGCGGTTGCCTCCGCAGCCACCAGCGAGGAGCTCCGACCGAAGCGCCCCCGCACCGCCGCGTGCCCCGAGCCGCCCTCGGGTCCGACGTAGGCGACCCTCACGGGGAGCTCGAGGGCGAGGCACGCGGCGAAGATCTCGCGGAAGATGTCGCGTAGGGACTCCTGCGGCATGTCGCCGTTCGACCGGGCTACGAGGGCGCGGAGCGCCGCGTGATCGGTCAGGGGGATCGCCGGGGCCTGGTCCTTGCGCACCTCGCGGAGCCGCCGCGCCGTCCGCGCCCGCTTGTCGAGCGCGACCAGCAGCTGCGCGTCGAGCTTCGCGATGTCCTGGCGAAGCTCGTCGATCTCCCGCTTGCCCTCGGCCACGAACGAAACTTAACCCCCGCGCGCGCCCCTGTCACATCGCGTACGCTCGCCTCTCGTGCGCGTTCCCCTCGCGGCCCTGGAGGAGTTGCGCGCCAAGTACGCCCAGATGCTCGCGATGCGGGTCGCCCATGCGTCCGGCGACGAGGACGAGGACGAGGCCCGCGCACGCATGGCCGAGGTCGCCGCGCGGTTCCCCGGCGCCCTGCGGGAGATCGACGACCTCGAGCTCGCCGAGATCCGGCGTCGTATCCAGGCGCTGGCCGACGTCGTCGAAGCACGTCGTGAGGCGGAGCCGTGGATGGAGGCGGTCGCCTTGTTTCACGCGATGGCGCGGGGTGCTCTCTGCGCGAAGCGGTGGCTGGCCGGCCGCAAGCGGGTGGACGCGGAGGTGCAGCAGGCGTTCGAGCGGGACGTGGGCACGCTCGTTTTTCCCGAGGACGCGCGCGCCTGGAGGAGCGACCTCGCTCGCGTCGCTTCACCTCCGCGCGGGCGCGTGACGGACGTCGTCTTCGCGCGGCTGGCCCGTGAGCTCGGGGTCAGCGAGCGCGCGGCCCGGCGGCTGGTCTTCGGCGTCCCCCGGCGCGAGCGGCGGGGGAGCTAGGTGGACGACGCGGGCGTGGTCGAGCTGGCGGGGGCGGGGGGGGTCGTGGACGGGCTCGCCTTGGTCTCGGCCGCCTTCGTCTCGGTCCCAGTCGAGGCGGCGGCCGCCCCTTCGGGCTTGGTCCCGGCATCGGGGGAGGTCGTACCGTTCGCGTCCGCTTTGTTGCTCGCGGGCTTGGCCGAGGAATAGAGGTCGGAATACCAGCCGCCCCCCTTCAAGATGAACCCCCCGCCGGCGCTGATGAGCCTGTGAGCAGACGACTTGCCGCACTTGGGGCAGACCTCGATGGGCGGCGCGGTGATGCGCTGGACCTCTTCCCACTCGCTTCCGCACTCGGCGCAGCCGTATTCGTACGTCGGCATACGTTAGAAGTATGACCCGCCTGGCACTTGGTCAAGTCGAGTGCCAAGGAGGGAGGCCCAGAGCTTTCGCATGCTTGCCGTGTCCTTTGCCCTTGTCCTGAACGCGCGAGAGGGGATACAGGTGGGAGGCGCCCGTGACGCTATGTGAAGTGACACTACGTCCGGGCCGGGAGCCGTCGGGAGCATTCGGGAGCGTGCCATGAAGATCAAGAAGCTCGAGATGGTCGGCTTCAAGTCGTTCGTCGACCGCACTGTCCTGCACTTCGACCACGACGTTCTCGGGATCGTGGGACCGAACGGGTGCGGCAAGTCCAACATCGTGGACGCCATCCGGTGGTGCATGGGCGAGCAGAGCGCGCGCCACCTGCGCGGACGCTCGATGGAGGACGTCATCTTCGGCGGCAGCGACACCCGCACGCCGCACGACTTCGCGGAGGTGACGCTGACCTTCGAGAACGACGACCCGCAGGAGCTGCCGCTCGAATACAAGGAGTACGCCGAGCTGGCGGTGACGCGGCGGCTGCACCGCAGCGGCGAGAGCGAGTACCTCATCAACCAGACGCAGGTGCGCCTGCGCGACGTGACCGACCTGTTCCTGGGGACCGGCGCGGGCACCAAGGCTTACTCCATCGTCGAGCAGGGCAAGATCGGCCTCATCGTGAGCGCCAAGCCGGAAGATCGGCGTCTGCTCATCGAAGAGGCGGCGGGCATCACCAAGTTCAAGAGCCGGAAGAAGCAGGCCGAGAAGAAGATGGAGATGACGCAGCAGAACCTGCTGCGCGTCGGCGACATCGTGGCGGAGATCGACCGCAACCTCGTGTCGCTCAAGCGCCAAGCCGCGAAGGCCGAGCGCTACGTCGCGTACCGCGATGAGCTGGAGGACCTGCACCTCCACCAGGCGTCGCACCGCTACCTCGAGCTCGTCGGCTGGGTGAAGCTCGAAGGGGGCGAGGTCGAGCGATTGTCGCGAGCGTGCGACGAGGCGCGGACGGAGCTCGGCGCGCGCGAGGCGGACGTCGAGTCGACGCGGCTCGAGGTGCACGCGGCCGAGCAGACGCTGGACACGGCGACGAACGCGAGCTTCGCGGCGGAGAACGCGGTGCGCGCCGAGGAGGCCGCCATCGATCGCGCGAAGGACCGCATGGCGGGCCTCAGGCAGCGCGAGCAGCAGGCGGACGGCGAGAGGCACGAGATGTCGGACCACGCCTCGCGCCTCGGTAGAGAGCGCGACGTCGTGGCGCGCGACGTGGTGGCGCTCGCGGGCGAGGAGGAGACGCAGGCCGGTCGCATCGCGCAGGAGGACGCCAAGCTCGCGGACTTCGCGGCGGCGCACGGGGTCGCCGACGCGCGCGTGACCGAGCGGAGGCAGACCATTGCGCGGGCCCAGGCCGAGATCGCGAGCGCCGAGGCCCAGATGGCCGGCTTCGAGCGGCGACAGGGCGAGATGGCGGCGCGCCTGGAGAAGGTGACGCTGGAGCGCGAGTCGCTGGATCTCGCGAGGGTCGAGCACGCGGCGCGGGCGGAGGAGCTCGGCAGGTCGATCGAGGATCTTCGCGCGGGGCGCGTGACGACGGCCGCGGAGAAGGCGCGCCTGGAGACGCGGATGGGCGAGCTGAAGGTGCTCATCCAGGTGCAGGAGCGCGCGCTGGAAGACGCCAAGGGCGAGCTGTCGAAGAAGCGTTCGCGCTGGATCGCGCTGGAGGAGATGCACACCCGGCTCGAAGGGGTGGGCGCGGGGACGAAGGCGCTGGTGGGGACGCGCGACGGCTGCATCGCCGGGCTCGTGGCCGACCGCGTGGAGGCGCCGGCGGCATTGACGCACGCCCTCGCCGGGTTGCTGGGGACGCGGCTTCAGGACGTGGTGGTGCGCGATGTCGAGCGCGGAGTCGAGCTGCTCGAGGCGCTGGCCGAGGGGCGGCGAGGTCGCGCGACGATCGTGCCCCAGCACGCGGCGTTCGTGGCGGGCGCACAGACAGCGATGCCGGAGGACGAGGGCGTCGTCACGCGCCTGGCCGACGCGCTGCGCTTCGCGCCGGAGGATGAGGCCATGGTGCGCGCGCTGGTGGGCGACGCGATCGTCGTGCGGGACCGGGCGTGCGCCCGTCGGCTCCGCGACGCGGGTACCTCGGCGGCTCTGGTGACCCTCGACGGCACCGTTCTCCACACCGATGGCCGCATCGCGGGTGGGCAGGGCGACCAGGTCGCGGCGGGGATGATCGACGGCAAGCGGGAGGCGCGCGAGCTGGCGGAGGCCATCGAGCACCTCGACCTCGCGGTGACCAACCGTCTCGAGATGCTCCAGGCGTCGCGCGCGGAGATCGCGCGGACGGGCGCGGCGCTCGACAAGGCACGCCACGAGGCGCACGCGAGCGATCTGGCGCTGGTGACGGCCGAGAAGGATCTCCAGAAGTCGGAGGCGCAGCTCGAGAGCGTGCAGCGCCGCCTGGAGGCGCTCGCAGGTGAGCTGGCAGAGCTCGGGCGCGCCATCGCCGAGGCGGGCTTCGAGCGCGACGAGGCGGCGCGGGTGCTGGGCGAGGCGCAGGCGCGCGTCGAGAGCGCCGAAGGCGAGCTGGTCGACGCCGAGGCGGCGCTCGGAGAGGCGGTCGACCGGCTAGACGGGCAGCGTCAAGTGGTGACGGCGTGCAAGGTCACGATCGCGGGAACGCGCGAGAAGCTGGCGGCGGCGCGCGGCACCGAGGCGCGGCTGGCGCGGAGCGCGGAGGAGCTGGATGAGCGGGCGCGGCGTCTCGAAGAGGAGATGCTGTCGAACGCGCGCGCCTTCGGCGAGACGGCGGCGCAGCTGGTGGCGCACCGTGAGCTCCTGGGCGGAGCGCTCGACGGCGCCAGCGAGGCGCAGGGTGCGCTGGCGCGGGTGCGCGGCGAGTTCGAGCAGCTCCGCGGCGGCCTCCTCGAGAGGGAGGGCGCTCTGAAGGATCTGCGCGCGCGGGTCGACGCGGTGCGCGAGGAGCTCGGGACCCACGAGATGGCGCTCCGCGAGAAGCAGCTCGCCATGGAACACCTGATCGGCGGCGTGGCAGACAAGTTCCGGGGTCTGCGCCTGGCGCGCGTGGTCGGTGACTACCACATGCGCCCGCCGCCCGACGAGGAGCTGCGTTCCCGGGTCGACGAGCTCGCGCGGCTCCTCGAGCGCATGGGGAGCGTGAACCTCGACGCGATGCGGGAGCACGCCGAGGCAGAAGAGCGATTCACGTTCTACACGACGCAGAAGGCCGACCTCGAGAAGGCCCTGTCCGACCTCACGCGCGCGATCCAGCAGATGAACCGCGAGAGCCGGCGTCTCTTCGACGAGACGTTCCAGCTGGTGAACGAGCGCTTCAAGGAGATCTTCCCGCGTATGTTCCGCGGCGGGCGCGCCGAGCTCCGGCTGACGAACCCGGAGGACTTGCTCGAGACCGGAATCGACATCGTCGCGCAGCCGCCGGGCAAGAAGCTCTCGTCGATCGAGCTGATGAGCGGCGGCGAGAAGGCGCTCACGGCGGTCTCTCTCATCTTCGCCATCTTCCAGATCAAGCCTTCGCCATTCTGCATCCTCGACGAGGTCGATGCACCGCTCGACGAGGCCAACGTCGCTCGTTACAACGATCTGGTCCGGTCGATGACCGACCGGTCCCAGTTCATCCTCATCACGCACGTGAAGCGGACGATGCAGCTCGTCGACGTCCTCTACGGCGTGACGATGCCCGAGGCCGGTGTGTCCAGGATCGTCAGCGTGAAGATCAACGACACGCAGAGTCAACGCTCCGGTCAGCCGGCGCGACCGACAGGACCCGCAGAGACCCACGTGTCCGCCGCGGTGGCGTGAGGCTCGAGGTTTGCGCTCGCCGCCTCGCCGGGCTAGCTAAACGCGTCCATCGTGCCCGACGCCAAGTCCGACGCCCCCCTCGCGAAGAAGAAGAAAAAACAGAGCGTCGCCTCGATGCAGCAGGAGCTGCGCGACCTGTCGAGGCCGGCGGCCGACGCGCCGGAGAAGCCGCAGGCCGACTTCAAGAAGATCTTCATCCGCGTGGGCGGCGTGCTCGCCCTCGTCTGGGTCGTGGCGCTGTTTCTCGTGCGCTGGAGCATCATCCCGGTCGCAGTGGCCGGCGTGCTCACGGTCGTCGGCGTCGGAGCGAGCATCTGGATCGTCCGCTACGTCAACAAGTCACGCCAGCTGGGCGCGCTCCTCAAGGGGGCCGGCGAGAGCGAAGAGGGGCGGCAGCAAGCGCTGAAGCGACTGGAGACGGACTACAAGAAGGGCGACGTCCAGGCGTCGATCGCGCGCGCGCAGCTCGAGATGCAGGAGGACCCGCGCAAGGCGCTCACCACGCTGGAGAGCGTGGATCTCTCGAAGCAGCTCGGACCCGTGGCCGATCAGGTGCGATGCACCCGGGCGACGATTCACCTGCAGCTGGGGGAGCTCCAGGAGGCGCGCGCCCTGGTCGAAAAGATGGAGCTCGGCAAGCAGCAGGACGTCAAGACGCGCGCGATGTTCGCCGCGGTGGCGGGAGAGGCGTGGGGACGCACGGGGCAGGGGAAGAAGGGGCTCGAGCTGCTCGAGGTCTTCAATCCCGACGATCCGGAGCTCACGGAGATGCGCGTCCAGATGTGGCGCGCGCGCGCGTTCGCTGCCGCGGGAGCCGGCGACATGAAGGCCGCGGGGAGAGCCCTGCGCAAGCTGGCGGAAATGAGCCCGCAGCTGCTCGGGATGTTCGTGGGCGCAAAGAAGGTGCACCCCATGCTCCAGCAGGAGGCGAAACAGATCCTCATGCGCAGCGGTGCGGTGCCCCGCAAGATGGTCCGTCAGAAGATGTGAGAGGCGCCTCGCGGCAGGCAGCGATCTCTAGAAGGCCATGCGCATCGAGAACGCGGTACCCAGCGCGGACAGCAGCCCGAACGCCAGGCAAACCCCGAGGCCGATGCGTCCCCACATCGCCGAGGGGCTACCGTCTGCGGTCTTGCGGGGCTGGCCGAAGATGAGCAGCCACCAGCCGGCCCACCAGATGATCGCGCCGAGCGAGTAGAAGTACGGGTAGTAGAGGTGCAGGGCAAAGATGAGCACCGTGTTCACGATGTAGAAGGCCATGGCAGCGCCGATGAAGAGCGCGCCCATCTTGCGCGGGCTCTCGTAGCCGTCACCCTTCACGATCACGTTCACGATCTTCGTCGGGCTGAAGTCACCGCCCGAGAAGTTGATGCGCGGGATTCCGCCCGGCCCGAAGCCGCCCATACCGATCTGGGGCGCCTGCATGCCCTGCTGCTGCGCCCCCGGTTGTCCGTATGCCGGCGCCCCCGGGTAGCCGGGCTGCTGCCCGTAGGGCGCTTGCGGCTGACCGTAGGGAGCCTGGGGCTGTGGCTGTCCGTACGCCGCC
>Ga0209415_10016785_pt1 | contig 11723 bp, 13 predicted proteins | sample PeaSoiSIISIP2007_FD_187696 | JGI IMG/M metagenome (GOLD analysis project Ga0209415, IMG submission 187696) | Peat soil microbial communities from Weissenstadt, Germany - SII-SIP-2007 (SPAdes) (version 2) | ecosystem: Environmental > Terrestrial > Soil > Wetlands > Peat | place: Germany... | reverse complement strand
AGGGCCGCCGGGCAAACGTGTCTTTTACTTCCAGGCCCGCCAAGAGAACCAGCTTGTCTCCTTGAAGCTCGAAAAGGACCAGGTGCTTTTTCTCGCAGGTGGTCTGAGCGAAGTGTTGGCGGATCTCGCGACCCCGGCGTCGTTGCCGGCCCAGAGCGATCTCGAGCTCGAGGAGCCGGTTGAGGCGGAGTGGGCAGTCGGTTCGATGCAGCTTGCCTACGACCCCGTAGCCGACCGGGTCATGATCACAGCTCGAGAGATCGCCTCGCTCGACGAACAGCCAGGACCGGACGAGCTCTCTTCTGGGGGAGAGCCTGATGAGCCGGCCGGTGCAACAGCACGCGTAGCGCTCACGCGTGAGCAGGCGGCCGGGGTAATAGCTCACGGGAAGGTGCTGTTGCGCGGGGGCCGTCCTCCCTGTCCGCTGTGCGGCTACCCCCTCGGCGAGGACCATTCGTGCCCCAAGACAAACGGGCACCGCTCGCCCGCGCTGTGAGCGGGCAGCAGGCGCCGCACGACAGCACGCCGCTCGCGAGCGGCCCTGCTGCCGGGCTACCGGTCGAGACCCCCCTCACCGAGGAGTCCGGCCGCATACTTTCGGTACTCTCCAGCGGCGAGATCGAGCTGAAAGGACGCATCCCCTGGAGCTCGAACGCAACCTTTTTGGTCTCGGTCTGCGCCGCCCCCCCGGCTGAGGGAGCCGCCGGGCCCGGAGAGGACCTCCTGGCCATCTACAAACCGACCAGCGGGGAGCGACCTCTCTGGGACTTCCCGCGTGGCCTATGGAAACGCGAAGTGGCTGCCTACGAGCTGTGCTCGTTCATGGGTTGGGACATTGTGCCACCCACCACGGCTCGCCCCGACGGCCCGCTCGGCCCTGGGTCGCTCCAGTTCTGCGTGGACACGGCACCCGACGAGCACTTCTTCACTCTTGTAGACGACCCTCAACACCACCGTGCGCTGCGCCGCATTGCCGCTTTCGATCTGGTCGCCAACAATGCGGACCGCAAAAGCGGGCATTGTTTGCTCGATCAGGCGGGCCACATCTGGGCCATAGACCACGGCCTCTGTTTCCATACCGATCCAAAGCTCCGGACCGTCATTTGGGACTTCGCCGGTGAGAAAGTGGACCAAGACCTGCTCGCTCCGCTGGAGATGCTGGCGTTGGCAGAAATGCCGCGCAGCCTGGAGAGCCTCCTCAGTGAGGAGGAAATAGAAGCCGTCTCGGCCCGGGCGAGGGCTGCCCTGTCGCATCGTAGGTACCCCAAGCCGCGGGGTGACTTTCCCTACCCTTGGCCGCTTGTCTGACCAGCACCGCACCGTGTACGTCTTCCTAACGCCTGGTGGCGGCACTAGCTAGGACAACTTGCCTGACGGGGGCACTAACGTGTGATGCGACCCCGTGCAGGCGTACCGCCGGGCGGCGGCAGCGTGGATCGATTACCCCATGCGAGCGCGAGAGGAGCCAATCGGAGTGGGCAGCGACGACGAAGTGCGATTGGCGGTCCCAGCCAGGCCGGAGTTCGTGGGGTTGGCCAGGGTCACAGCGGCGGGCCTCGCCAGCCGGCTCGGCTTCACGTTCGACCAGGTCGAAGATCTGCGATTGGCGATCGACGAGATGTGCTTCGGGCTGACCGGGACCAAGGGCAAGGACGGCATCCTCGAATTGCGCTTCCTGCTCAGCCCTGAGGGCTTGACCGTGCACGGAGAAGGCAACTTCTCTCCACCGGGCCCGGTCCATCTCTCTGAGCTGTCAAAAGTTATCCTCGATGCTTTGGTGGACGAGCACTCGATAAGCGACGGAGCCGACGGCCCCCGTTTCCGGTTGATGAAAAAGCGGCAGCGCAAAAAGATCGTCGTAGATGAGCTGTCAATAGGGGAAGTCAGTGAGCCTTGAGCCGAGCCGGCGCGACGAGCTACGGGAACAGTTCATAGCCTTCGCCCACCAACGCGAGGCGCCGCTGCGAGACGAACTCGTAGCGGCGCACTTGGGATTGGCGGAATACCTTGCCCGGCGTTTTGCCAACCGCGGGGAACCTCTGGAGGACCTTGTGCAGGTTGCCTCCTTGGGCCTGATAAAAGCTGTCGACCGCTTTGACCCCGAGCGCGGTGTCGAGTTCTCGACTTACGCGACCCATACGATCGTCGGGGAGCTGAAACGCCATTTCCGGGACAAGGGCTGGGCGATAAGAGCACCCAGGCGCATGCAGGAGCTGTACCTCCAGCTGGGCAAGGTAGTTGGGACCCTGAGCCAGGAACTCGGCCACTCCCCGACCATTGCCGAGCTCGCGGCGGAAGTGGAGGTCTCCGAGGAAGAGGTCCTGGAAGCTCTTGAAGCCGGGCAGGCTTATCGTTCTGCGTCTCTCGACGCTCCCGTTGGGAACGAGGAAGGTGAGACCCTTGGGGCCCACCTCGGCGAGGAGGACCTGTCCTTGGCTGACGTAGAAAGCCGGGCCACCCTTTCTCCCCTGCTCGCACAACTACCACCGCGCGAGCGCCTTATCCTGCATTTGCGATTTTTCGAGGGCCTTACGCAATCGGAGATCGCCACGAGACTGAACATTTCCCAAATGCACGTCTCAAGGCTGCTCGCACGCAGCGTCTCTGAACTGCGCAATGCTGCAGAGGCGCCTGCCCGCTGATGCGGCTGCTCCTCATTGTAAATACCTCGGCCTCGTCGGTCACCGCCCGAGCGCGGGTGGTGATCCACAAGGCGCTGTCGGCCGATCACGATGTCGTCCTGAAAGAGACCAACCGGCGCGGGCATGCCGCACGGCTAGCCCAGGGTGCCGCCGCCGACGGCATGGACGCTGTCGTGGTCCTCGGCGGCGACGGGACGCTCAACGAGGCTGCCAACGGGCTGGCGGGGTCGCCGACCGCGCTCGCCGTCCTGCCTGGCGGTTCCACCAACGTCTTCGCCCGGACTCTCGGCATGGCTAACGACCCCATCGAGGCGACGAGCCAGCTCCTGTCCGCCCTAAACGCCCGGTCTATGGAGAGGGTCGGTTTGGGCCAGCTCAATTCGCGGTATTTCTTGTTCCACGCCGGCATTGGCTTCGATGCCGCAGTGGTGGCACGGGTGGAGAAGCTCGCGCCACTCAAGCGCTACGCAGGCCCGGCGTTGTTCGTAATGGCGACGCTGTTGACATGGGCGACGGGTTATGACAGGCGCGGTCCGGCGTTTTCGGTACAAGCTCATGAAGCCGGGCCCGACGACGGCTACTTCACTATCTGCCTAAACACGGACCCCTACACATATTTTGGCAACCGGCCAATGCACCTCGCTCCCGGGACGTCCTTGGATACGCGCCTCAGCCTGGTCACCTTCCAAAGGTTGACGCTAGGGACGCTGTTGCCTGTACTGGGTTCTGCGTTTGGCGAAGGCGGCAAAGCTGCCCATTCCAAGCGCGTGTCGTTACTACGAGGGCTCGACTGGGCGACGGTCAAAGGCTATCGCCCTGTCCCTTACCAGGTGGACGGCGACTATGTGGGCGAGTCCGACCATATAGAGCTGCGCTGGGAGGCTGGGGTATTGTCGCTGGTCCTGCCTACGGGGGCTGCGGGGAGCGCGTGACATTAGCGGAATGCCCAAAAAGGGCCCTTGCGCGACGAACTATCGGGGCTATACTGCCTCTACGCACGACTTCTGAGCATTTGTTGTGTGTGGACCAGTACGTGAACAATTTCACAAGCGAGACGCGGCCCACCTTGCGGGGCCTGCCGGGCGGCCCCCGGTTGCTGCGTAGAACTCAACGCCAGGAGGAAGACTGAGTGGCCCTAACTTGGACTCGGAGCATCGAGTGGGATGTCGAGGACTGGCGAGACCGGGCCGCATGCCGGGACACCGACCCGGACCTGTTTTTCCCCGTTGGCAGTACGGGCCCGGCGGTCGAGCAGATAGTCAGTGCGAAGACCGTTTGCACCTCCTGCGACGCACGGACCAGTTGCCTGGAGTTCGCTCTGGCCACCAACCAGGAGTCGGGTATCTGGGGTGGGACCACCGAAGAGGAGCGGCGCAAGCTCCGCAAGGTCTGGCTGGCCCGACAGCGCAGGGCCGGCTGAACCTATATCCGCGCCAGGTCGCCGGTCTCGTCCCGGCTGATAGGCACGGCTAGTTCAACAACGGTCCCGCCGGAGCTGTACATCCGGATCTTGCCACCCAGCTGGCTTTTGACCAACCCGCGAACTATCGAAAGACCGAGGCTCGTGGTCTTGTCGATCGAGAAATCTCCGGGCAGGCCGGTGCCGTTGTCCCTCACCCGCACGGACAGCTCGTCACCATGACGGTCGAACGAGACGTGCACCTCCGGCTGCAACTCCTCCGGGTGGGCAACGAAAGCGTGTTCCACGGCATTTTGCAGAAGCTCGTTCAGCGCGACCGCTAAGGGTGTGGCCACCTGGGCCCCCATTTCTCCCGCCTCGCCCGACCAGGTGACCTTGACAGGCGTCGGGGTACTCGAAAGGTCCTCCGCCATTCTCACAAGAGAGGGGAGGATGTCGTTGAAGTCGACCTCGTCGGCAGTGTCCCTCGAAAGGATCTCGTGGACCACGGCGATGCTGCGGACCCGCCGCTCGGCTTCCTCCAGCGCGTGTCGGGCAACCCCTTTTGGCACGCGCCTGGCCTGCAAGCGCAGTAACGAGGAGATCGTTTGGAGGTTGTTCTTAACCCTGTGGTGGATTTCGCGGATCGCGACGTCCTTTCCCATGAGCAGGCGGTCCCGCCGTCGGATGTCTGTGACGTCGCGCACGAGCACCAGCGCACCGGTTGCCTTTCCCTGGTCCAGGAGGGGGATGCAACGTATGAACACCGCGACATCTCCCAGCTCAAGCTCCTCGGCCGCCGGGACCAGCCCGCTGAACGCAGCCGGCACCGGGGAGTGCTCGAGGCCCAGCTCGGCGAGGCTGGCGCCAAGGATGCCGCGGTAGGTGCCGAGACGGTGAAGGGCGTTGACGGCGTTGGGCGAGGCGAACTCGACACGGGCCGCAGCGTCCAGGGTCATCACCCCGTCACCCACACGAGGTGCCTCGCTCGACAGCAGCTCGTCCACGGGGAACGGGAAGGTACCTGCAGCGACCATCCTCGCCAGGCGGTCAAAGACAGCTACGTAAACACGCTCGAGCTCGCCGGCGCGCCGCCCGACGATGAGCGGGGCTTCGCGGGTGAGCACCGCGACGACTTCGCCTCCGAACCGAACCGGGATGCATACCACCCTGGCCTGCTCGCTGCGTGCCGCAACCGGTACCTCTCCTTCGACAATGCTCTTGAGCTCCCATGCCCGTGCCAGCAGCGGCCGCTCACTGTCGGGTACCTCGCGCCCGAGCAGGTCCTCCAGGTGCAGGGTTTGGCTGGTAGTCGGCCGTACCTGCCCGACGACCACAAAACCGCGTCCTTCGCCCGCAACCGTGCTGCCTGCCAGGGCGGCGGTGGTCCCCGGCGGGCGTACGGCTGGTACGAACAGCAGCAGGTCGGAAAAAGACAGGTCGGAGAGGATCCCCCACGTGCCGACCAGCCGTTGCAAGTGCTCGACAACAGGGCCCGGCACGTTGGCTCGGTCCCGGACAAGCTCGGCCAGTGTTGCCACCGCTCACCTCCAGTCCTTCGTTCTGCCTCTAGCTGCTGTGACTCGGCCTGCTACTGCTGAGGCTTTTCCCATGACCATATATGGCGGCCCAGTTCGAGCACGCCACCCAGGTCGTGGACATCCTCTTCGAGCTCGGGCACGCTGGCTACCACGCTCGGAAGGCGGGACAGCTCGGACCGCTGGCTGGCCTCCCGTTTAGCGACCACACCAATGTTGTTGAAATTGGTGCCGACCTCCGCCAACACCCGCTCGACCAGTGCCGGGTCGGCCCCCGCCATGGGACCGGCAGTCGCGCAGAGGGTGTTGGCCAGGTCCCCTGCCTCAGCGGAGAGCCTGCCGGCTCGCTCTGCCAAACCAGGCTCCAGCAAATATGCAGGGAGCACCCTGTTCAGCACCAGGCCTCCAAGGTGAAGACCTTTTTCTGGCAACAGGCCCATGAAAGCCTCCGCCTCGCGGACTGGGACTGTTTCGAGCGTGCTCACGACTATAAAAGTGGTACGTCGGTCTGCCAGGAGACGCTCCACCTGTTTAGCCCGCGCGACGAAACCTTCAGACAAAGTCTGGAAAAGTATGAAGAACTCAGCGATGTCTTGGAGGAACTGTGAACCGAGGATCCTGTCGGCGACATAATAAAAAGGCTTCGAAGCGATGTCGGCGAAGCGCATTCGATATGGGACCGTCAACAGGCGCAGCAGCCTCGAACTGAAGAACTCCGCCATTCTCTCCGGTGCAAGGAGGAAATCGATGGCGTTGCGGGTCGGAGGGGTATCGACGACGATCAGGTCGTAGCTGCCCTCGGAATGCAGTTCATAGAGCCGTTCCACCGCAATGTAATCGTGGCTCTGCACGAAATGGCCCGAGATGTTCTGGTAAATCGGGTTGTCCAAGATGCGCTGCGCCGTCGCTGCGTCCGGGGCATGACGTGCGACCAGAGCGTCCCAGCTCTTCTTGGTGTCGAGCATCTCCGCCCAAAGCTCGCCGCGAGGCGCGGTACCGGCAGCGGCAAAGGCCTTCCCCGGCACGCGCTCGAGGTCGCCCGATGCCCGGCCCAAGCCGAGCGCCTGCGCCAGGCGCCGTGCAGGGTCCACGGTGACCACGAGCACTTTGCCGCCCTGATGGCACGCGGCCATTGCGGCAGCCGCGGCAGCAACAGTGGTCTTGCCTACGCCACCCGGCCCGCACACAACAACTATTTCCTTGGCCGCAAGCAGCGCCTCTACCGTGCTCGGCGCTTCCTTGACGGCCATCAGTTTTCCAGCTCCGCAGCAAGTGCTGCCGCGACCTGGCGAGTGGAGCGGAGCCCGTAGGACCTCAGGAAAAGATAGGGCACATAGACCAGGTCGACCCCGTCCCGCGCGGTGCCCGGCCCGATCGCTTCTCGCAAGCGCTCCAAATGAGCAGCCCGCGAACGGCGCATCCTCACCATCAAGCGTGCCGCATCGAGCAGCGGTTCAGGGCGGCCGCCGATGGCCCCGGCCAGCAGGTCACGGGAGCCCGGGGCGCTGACTGCTTCGAAAGCCTGCTCCTCCCTCGTCCCGAAAAGCTCCGGCAATACCCGGTTGACAACCACCCCCGCCAAGCCCACGGTGGTCTCGGTTAGCAGTCGCCCGACGAACTCGATCGTCTCGGTAACCGGCATCTCCTCGGGAGTGGCAACGACAAGCACCCCGGTGGTCGCGCGGTTGGACAGGATCTCGAGCATCCAGCCGGTCTGCTGGCGCACCGGGCCAACCTGTACCAAACGGTTGATCGCCTGTGGAGCGGCCAGTTGCCCGATCATGTGCCCGGTGGCAACTGCATCCACAATCACCAAGTCGTAGTGGCGTTCGCGGACCTCCCAGCACAATTTCCCGATGGTCACGATCTCGCGAGCGCCTGGCGCCGCCTGTGCAACGAAATCGAACATCCTCGCCAGGGGGCCGATGCGGAAGGCCCTGGGCAGCCTCAGTTGGAGCAACAGGTACTGCCGGAGCGACGCCTCGGTGTCCATGGACATCGCCCATAGGCTGGGGGCGACCTCCCGTTCTTCGAAGCTTGTCGGAGCAGTCTCGAAACTGGACGCCAGGTCGCCTTTTGCGTCCAGTTCGCATACCAGCGTCCGCTTCCCCTTGCTCGCTGCCAGAAGCCCGAGCCCGGCGGTGATCGTCGTCTTGCCAACACCGCCCTTGCCAGTCACGAACAGGAGCTTGCGGTCGAGCAGGTCAGCCACTCAGCTCAGCACGCCGGTCAAGCGGCCGCCTCAGACGGCCGCCCCGAAACCCACGCGGCGCGTTTCTGCGCCACTGTCCAGCTCCACGTAGGCCAGTTTGGCGGCGGGGATCCCGACGCGCCGCCCCCGTTTGTCGGTGAGCCAGAGCATCCCGGTCGCCTTGGTGACGGCCGCGTCGATCTTGGCGACCAGTTCGTCTGCGCTGGTATTGTCCGCCAGCTCGACTTCGATCTCTCTCGGCGACTGAGTAACGCCGATCCGGACGTCCACGTTGCTCTTCTCCTATCTCGACAGCTGAGTGCGGATCATGTTACCCACCAGAACGGTCAGTCCCCCTCGCTAGCGTGTAAGCCATGGGGGGCGACGACGAACTAACCGACCGTGCTCGTCGCTGGGCGAGCACCATGAACGGGCACCGGTCCGAGGTCGCCGGGATGCGCCAAGCACATGCCGGGGCGGCATTTGACCTCGGCGCCGTGCAGGTACTCGACCGGGAAGCTCGCGAGGCAGAAGAAAACGACTTCATGGCAGCCGGGGCGACTCGCTCACGAGGGGCCGGGAACCGCCCCCGGGAAGAGAGCCCGGACCCATGGCGGACCTGTTTCGAGCGCGACCGCGACCGGATCCTCCACGAGGCAACGGCTTTTCGACGCTTGGCAGGCAAGACGCAGGTCTTCATTTTCCCTGCCGACCACCAGCGGACACGGCTCACCCACGCACTGGAGGTGGCTCAGGTGGCGCGAGCTATCGCCAGCGCGCTGCGACTCAATGTCGCTCTAGCAGAAGCTGTCGCTCTGGGCCACGACTGCGGGCACGGCCCATTTGGGCATGCGAGTGAGGACGCTCTCGACCCGCTCGTCCCGGGCGGGTTCGACCATGCCCCGTGGGGCGCCGACATTACGCTGGCGGGGCTCAACCTCACCTACGAGGTCAGTGACGGGATCCGCAACCACAGCTGGTCCCGGCCCGCGCCGGCCACTCCCGAAGGAGAAGTGTGCGCCCTCGCTGACCGGATGGCGTACGCGACCCACGACGCCGAGGACGCCGGCCGGGCCGGCATCGTCAACCTCGGCGACCTGCCGAGGACCGTCGTCGAGCGAGCCGGGTCAACGAGGTCTCGCCAGCTCAACGCTTTCATTACAGATGTCGTCGTCACGAGCCAGCGCCATTCGGCCATCGGGTTGAGCACCGACATGGCAGAGGCGCTAGCCGCCCTCCGCTCATGGGACTACGAGCGGATTTACCTTCGCCCGGATTCAGCGGGCCAGTACCGCGCTGTCCACCGGATGCTCGGCGCACTGGTCGAGCACTACGCGGCGCATCCCGCCGACCTTCCCGGCGCGACGGTACTGGGTAGTGACGACGACCTCGCTCGGGCGGCGGTTACCTACGTAGCGGGCATGACCGACCGCTTCGCCTGCACCCAGGCCGAGCGCCTCCTCAGCTGGCCCCGCTCCGAAATGCCCGAAGGCTTCGACGTCCCAACCTCGCGCTAGGCCCTCGACTAGCGAGCGGCGCCGGCCAAACTGTTCCCATGGTCGAAGAGTTCGTCGGCGGCGACCTCCGCCAGAGCGTGGCAGCAGTGCGCTTCGACTGGGGGCCGACCGGGGCGGAAATGTTGAACGACAAAGACGGCTGCCTGGTCGTTGTCGACGTGCTCTCGTTTACGACCGCCGTGACGGTAGCGGTGGGCCGAGGCATGGCTGTGCTCCCCTACCGGCTTTCTGACCCCGGGGCTGAAGCCTTTGCGGCAGCGCACGGCGCAGAGCTTGCGGTCCGCCGTCGGGATACGTCCCAGGATCGTCCCTGGTCTCTGTCGCCGGTAGCGCTCGCCACCGCTCCGTTCACGCCACGCCTCGTGCTCCCCTCACCCAACGGCGCGGCGATCGCCGCGGCGGCCAACGGCGTGGTCGTGGCTGCTTGCCTGCGTAATGCGGCGGCAGCCGCCGCCTGGGTGCTGCGCAGCGGTTACGGCACAAGAAAGCGGCCGATCGCTGTGATCGCGGCAGGTGAACGATGGCCTGACGGTTCGTTGCGACCCGCGCTCGAAGACGGCCTTGGCGCTGGTGCGGTCCTGCACCACTTGTTACTGGCTGGCTGTGAGTTGTCGGCCGAAGCTGCGGCGATGGCGACGACCTACAAGGCGTCCGTGGATGTCGGCGGAGCCGTCCGTGCCAGCGCGTCGGCCTTGGAGCTAACAGCGACCAGCTTCTCTTCGGACGTCGACCTCGCCATTGAGAGCGACGTAGACGCTCATGTCCCCGTGCTTACTGCAGGGGCTTTTACCTCCGGTTAGCCCGAATGCAGCAGGTGAACCTCAGGACGGGTTCGAGTAGATGCGATCTGGGTGGAGCAAAACGGCAGTTCGCCGCTCGTCACGCATGACTCGGTCGAAGGTGCCCCAGTCGTCGTGGGACCCACCGGCGGCTCGAAAGGAGGTCGGCGCCAATCTGGTCCAGGCTCAGCCCCTTTAGGACCCAGTGGCCCGCGCCGGCGCCGATCTGCACGTAGCGGTTGGCGACGTCAAGGAGCGGTATGGCAACAGTGGCTCCGGCAGCGACGTATGGAGCACAGTCGTGATCGGGTACACCACTCAGGCGCACGACCCGCCCCATCGTCCCCAAAAGCGCCGTACACTCTTACCCACCGCGGCTGTGTCACGCAGGCCGCGCGTTGTTGCCGGTCACCTAGAGGTTCTCCTCACAGGTTCTCCCGCAGGAACCGAGCGTGGAGAGATCAGGCAAAAGACATGGCCGAAGGCGCCGTCAAGTGTGGCGGTGACGCCTTGTCATGAGTTCTGACACTCAGGTGGGCATGGCCGCGCGAAGGCTCCCGGCACTTACCCTCTCCTTCCGAGATGCAGGCGACCAGGGGGAGCACCTTGCCCTACCGTCTCCACGGGCCGCGCTGCGGCATGCGTGCCCGGTGGTACTTGAGGCGATGGTCGGTCCGCTTGCTCTGTTCTATTTAGTACTGGTGACTGTTGGTTTCAGAGGTGCGCTGATCGCAGCCCTCGCCTGGTCTTGCCTGGCCCTTGGACGAAGGCTTAAACGTGGAGAGCGCGTCTCCACGCTTCTATTGCTCGGCACAGGCCTTTTGATAATCCGCACCACGGTGTCCTTCGTCACAGGCAGCGCATTCTTGTATTTCGCGCAGCCAACAGCTGGCATGGTCGTGATCTCTCTTGTTCTCTTCGGTTCGGCGGCGCTTCGACGGCCGTTTACACAGCGGTTCGCACGCGACTTCTGCCCAATCGACCCGGAACTTCTTCGCCGACCGTGTATCCGCCGGTTCTTCATTCGGATTTCGCTCCTCTGGGCGACAGTCCTCATGCTCAATGCCGGGATCGTACTTTGGCTTCTCGTGTCCTCTTCGCTCCGTGCATTCGTCCTGGAGCGAACGGCGGTCACCTGGAGCCTCACCGCACTGGCGATCTTCTTCTCAATCACGCGTTTCGTGGCTGCGGTGCGCCGGGATGGAGTCACGGTCGAGTGGGGCCGAAAACGCGAGCGTGAAGTGCTCAGTGTCGCGCAGTTAGGTCGATAACGAGCCTGCCGGGGCCCCCATAGGGCCGCATCCAGCTTCGAGCCCTTGACGCGGCCGAGGCTAAGAGCCATCATCACCAACATCACGTGGTCACGAGGCTTAGGCCAAGAAGCGAAAGCAATTGGGGGCCGACCGTCGTCTGCCGTCCGATGCTGGCTGTACCTGGCGTTGGTCTGTGTGATCAGCGCTGCGCTCGCCACCAGCGGGATAGAGACGGCGGCGGGCGCACCGTCCACGGCCGTGGCAAATGTCTCGATTACTGAAGCGGGCTTCTCTCCTGCCGTGGTGGTTGTCGTGATCGGGACGACGGTGCAGTGGAAGAACAACGGGAAGCAGCTTCACAGCCTCAACGGGCAAGTCCGTTCGCCTACAGGGCTTCGGCCCGA
>Ga0209415_10016784_pt1 | contig 11723 bp, 8 predicted proteins | sample PeaSoiSIISIP2007_FD_187696 | JGI IMG/M metagenome (GOLD analysis project Ga0209415, IMG submission 187696) | Peat soil microbial communities from Weissenstadt, Germany - SII-SIP-2007 (SPAdes) (version 2) | ecosystem: Environmental > Terrestrial > Soil > Wetlands > Peat | place: Germany... | reverse complement strand
ACCCCGGGGTCGCGACCGACTACAAGCCGCTCCTCGTGACACTGCTCTCGGTCGCGACGGGCGTGGCGGTCGTCACCGAGAACCTCTTCGCGGGGCGTTTCCGCTACGTCGACGAGCTCCGCCGCATGGGCGCGGACATCCGCACCGAGGGCCACCACGCCATCGTCCGCGGCAAGGCGCTGCTGTCGGGGGCCCGGGTGCACGCGCCGGACATCCGGGCGGGGGCCGCCCTCGTGCTCGCGGGACTCGTCGCCGAAGGGGAAACCGAGGTCTCCGGGGCCGAACACGTCGATCGCGGCTACGCGGATCTCGCCGGCAAGCTCCGCGGGCTCGGTGCCGACGTCGAGCGGGTCTCCGGCCCGGCGGGAAGCGGCCGGTGACCGCGGAACAGACCCCACCGTTCACCGGATCCGGGACCCACGGCTTCTCCCCGACGATCGTCGGGGAGACCCCCGTGCCGGGGAGCGCGCTCTCGGCCGATCCGCGCTGGTACGAGCGTGCGGTCTTCTACGAGCTGTTGCCTCGGGGCTTCTTCGACCTCGGCGCGGACGGGATCGGCGACCTGTCGGGGATCACCGCCAAGCTCGACTACCTGTCCTGGCTCGGCGTCGACTGCATCTGGCTCCTGCCGTTCTACCCGTCCCCACTTCGCGATGGGGGCTACGACGTCGCGGACTTCTTCTCGGTCGCCCCCGAGTGCGGGACCATCGAGGACTTCGCCCTCCTCGTCCAGTCCGCGCACGCGAGGGGCCTGCGCGTCATCTGCGACCTCGTCATCAACCACACGAGTGACCAGCACCCCTGGTTCTTGGAGTCGCGCTCGTCGCGGGACAATCCCAAGGCCGACTGGTTCGTCTGGGCGGACGACGATCAGACCCTCTCGGACATCCGGGTCATCTTCGTCGACAGCGAGCGCTCGAACTGGACCTACGACCCCGTACGCCAGCAGTACTACTGGCACCGCTTCTACCACCACCAGCCCGACCTCAACTACGACAACCCCGAGGTGCGCGACGCGGTGCTGGAGGTGGTGCGGTTCTGGCTCGGGCTCGGGGTGGACGGGTTCCGCCTCGACGCCGCGGCGTACCTGTTCCAGTCCGAGGAGGCCGGTGGGGAGAACCTCCCCGAGACGCACGAATTCCTAAAGCGGCTACGGGCCGAGATGGATCGCGACTACCCCGGGCGGGTGCTGCTCGCGGAGGTCAACCAGTGGCCTGCCGACGTCGCCGCGTACTTCGGCGAGTCCGACGAGTGCCACATGGCCTTCCACTTCCCGCTCATGCCCCGTATGTTCATGGCCATCCGGCGCGAGCAGCGATTCCCCATCACCGAGATCCTTTCCACGACCCCGACCATCCCCGAGGGGTGCCAGTGGGGGATCTTCCTCCGCAACCACGACGAGCTCACCTTGGAGATGGTCACCGACGATGAGCGGGACTACATGTACGCCGAGTACGCCCGGGATCCGAGGATGCGGAAGAACCTCGGTATCCGGCGCCGTCTCGCCCCGCTCATCGACAACGACCGCGGCGTCGCCGAGCTCCTCCATGCGCTCCTGCTCTCGCTGCCCGGGGCCCCGGTGCTCTACTACGGCGACGAGATCTTGATGGGCGACAACGTCTATCTCGGTGACCGGGACTCGGTGCGCACGCCGATGCAGTGGACCCCCGACCGAAACGGCGGGTTCTCCCGGGCGGACTTCGCCCAGCTCGTGCTGCCGCCGCTCATGGATCCCGTCTACGGCTACGAATCGGTGAACGTGGAGGCGCAGCTGCGGGACCCGTCGTCGTTCCTGCACTGGCTGCAGCGCATGTTGGCGGTCCGCCGCCAGTACCCGGTGTTCGCGACGGGCAGCCTCGAGGTCCTCCCCGCCGACAACCCGTCGGTGCTCGCGTACGCCCGCACCACGTCTGGGCCCGGTCGCCCCCACACCGTCGTCTGCGTCGCGAACCTGTCGCGGTTCGCGCAGGCCGCCGCGGTCAGCCTGACGCGCTTCGAGGGGTCGACGCCGGTCGAGCTCATCGGCCGGTCGACCTTCCCGGTCGTTTCGTCCGCCGACTACCCGGTCACGCTCGGCCCGCACGGGTTCTACTGGCTCGAGGTCGGGGCCGGCTAATGCCACCGAGCTCCGAGGTGCTCGCGCGGATGGCGGCCGGCTACCTCGAGCGGCAGGCGTGGTTCCGCTCGGCCGTCGCGAGCGAGGGTCGAGCGCCGGTCGAGCTCGTCCGCTCCGAGCTGTTGGCCGACGGCTCGCCCGGTCTGTCGCGGCTCTTGCTTCGCCGGGGGCCGCGTCACTTCCAGCTCCTCCTCGGCTGGCGCGGCACCGACATCGGCGGTGTGCTCCGCAACGAGGAGGGTGCGCTGCTCGGGGCCGCGGCGAACGGGGACGAAGAGGTCGTGGTGTACGACGCCCTGGCCGACGACGCGCTCTGCAGGGTCATCCTCGAGGTCGCGACCGCGGGGAGCGAGACCGCCGAGCGGGTGCGTCCGGTCGCGTCCCTCGTCTCTCACGCCTCGCTCGTGTTCGACGAGCGCCTCTTCATGAAGCTCTACCGCGTGCTCGAGGCCGGCTCGCGTCCCGAGGTGGAGGTCCTCTTCGGACTGCAGGCGGTCGGTTTCGACGCCCTCCTCACCCCGGCGACGCGGTGGCGGGACGGATCCTTCGACCTCGCGCTCGTGAGGCGCTTCCTGCCCTCCGCGCTCGAGGGCCGGCTGCTCGCCCTCACCTCGCTCAGGGATCTGCTCGGCCACGTCACCCAGAGCGACGACGCCGGCCTCGCGGTGGCGAGCGACCCCGACGCGGCCGCTGCCGCGGCCGGTGGCGACCTCGCCGGGGAGATGAGCCGCCTCGGGGAGACGACCGCGCGCATGCACGTCGCGCTCGCGCTCGCGTTCGGGGACGAGCCGCTCTACTCCGGCGAGCTCCTCGCACGCCTGGCCGGCGCCGACGGCTCGCCGTCGGCGGCCGCGGCGGCCCTCGTCCGCGATGCGCCCGAGGACTGCGGTCGCTCGATCCGACTCCACGGTGACTACCACCTCCGGCGAGTCATGCGCGCCGAGTCCGGCTGGATCATCGCGGGCTTCGCGGACGACCCGCTCTACCAAGCCTCCGACGTCGGTGCGTCACTGCCCGGAAGGGTCGGCTCCCCGCTCGAAGACCTCGCGGACATGTCGTTCGTTCTCGGTCGTCTCGCGCGAGAGGCGCTCGCCAGCCGCACCGCGGAGGAGTCCGAGCTCGGATCCCGGCTCGCGCTCGGGTGGTGGCGGCGGAACCGTCAGGCGTTCCTCCGCGGCTACCTCGCCAATGCCGAGGTGCGCCGGTTGCTGCCGGGCGACGAGGCGTTTCGGGACGCGATGCTGGCGGCCTTCGAGGAGGTCCGCGAGCGGCGCTACGAGGCGACGTCCGCCGAGGGGTGATGTGCGCTCTTCAGCGCCTCGAGCGAGGAGCGCAGGTCCGTCGCGGCCGCTTCGGGAGCGACCACGTTGATGTAGACGCCGGTCCCGAGCTCGAAACCGGCACGGGTGGTGAGCTTGGGGAGGATGTGCACGTGCCAGTGGTAGGGGGCGCTCGCCCGGTAGGGGGCCGAGTGGAACACGACGTTGTACGCGATGTCGCCGAGCTTGCGGTCAAGCGCCGCGAGCGCGTTGCGGATGGCGATGCCGATGCCTTCGAGGTCCTGGGGGCTCGCGTGGTGCAGATGCGCCTCGTGGGTACGGGGCACGATCAACATCTCATACGGGGTGCCGCTCCAGAAGGGCGCGATCGTCACGGCGGTGTCGGCCTCCTCGACGATCCGGTAGCCGACGCGCTCCTCCGACGCCGTGGCCGTGCAGAGGAGGCAGCCTCCCGCGAAACGGGCGAAGCTCCCCTGTTCGTCGACGAGCTCGCGCGGCACGAACGGGATGCCGAGCAGCTGGCCGTGGGGGTGCTCGATGGAGGCTCCGGCCTCGCGCCCGGAATTCACGATCACCTGGCTGTAGCGCAGCCCCGAGGTGCTCTGGTGCTCCTCGACGCGATCGCGGATCGCGGACATGACGAGCACGCACTGGTTATCGGTGAAGTCCGACCATTCGAGGTCGTGGTCCGGCGAGAACACGAGGACCTCGTGGATGCCGCTCGCGGGCGCCTCGGTGAAGACCGGTCCCCGGTGGTCGACGACGAAGGGCTGGTTGCCCTCGAACGCGGGGTAGCGGTTCGGCACGACGCGCACCAGCCACTGTCCCTCGCTGCCGTAGGTCTCAAGCGCCGGCGGCGTGTTCTCCTCGTGTCCCGGACAGAACGGGCACGTCGCGCGCTCGTTGCGCGGTGCCTTCTTCCGGTGGACGAACGTGGAGCTGCGGGAGCTCCGGTCGGTCGAGACCGCAACCCAACGGCCGGAAAGGGGATCGAGGCGAAGTTGGTTCACGCCACCTGCCGACACTGTCGCCCCATACACCACAACGGTAGTACCGGCGCGAAAGCCCCGTGCATCACTCGGTAACGAATCCGGCCTACGTCGCGCTTCTGCTGGCGCACGTGGTCGCGGCCGTCCTCGGCTACGGCGCGCTCGGAACGACGGGCGCGTACGCGCGGGCGGCCCGCCGGTCGGCCGACCCGTTCTCCTCGGCAACGTTGGCAAAGTTCTTCGGCCCCGGTCGTCCGATCGCGTCACGACTCGTGCTCCTCGTCCCGATCCTCGGCGGGGCGCTCGTCCTCGCGTCGGGCCGCGATGCCGCCTCCGCGGCCTACCCGTGGATCGGTCTCGTCCTCTGGCTCACCTCGGCGGGGATCGCGTACTACCTGATGTGGCCCGCCGAGTCCACGGCGCAGGACCTGTTCGCGAACGCGCGTGACCGCGCCGACCTGCGGCAGGCCTGCCTCCGCCTCGAGGTCGGCGCGGCGCTCACGTCGCTCATCTTCCTGGCCGCCCTCGTCGTCATGATCGGCCAGCCCTGACCGCTCGGCGCGGCGTGCGACCCCGACCGGGGGCCGGCGAGGTGGGCGTCTACCCTTTCGTGCGATGAGTGGGGAACGGCGCGCCGCGCCGGCGCGCCGGGAGGCCACGGCGGCGCGCTCGACCGAAGGGCGCTCGACCGAAGGGCGCTCGACCGGAGGGCGCTCGACCGGAGGGCGCTCGACCGGAGGGCGCTCGAGGGCAGGGAACCGAACCGAGGAGCGGGCGCGCCGGGCCCTCTACGCGAAGCGACGCCGGCGTGCGGCAGCGGGGATCGTCGTCGTCCTCGGCGGCGTGGTCTACGCGGTGCTCGCCCACCACGGGCCGGGTGCCGCGCGGGCGGCGGCGGCGACGCATCCCGCCGCGCCGGTGCACTACGCCGTCGGCATCACGAGCTGTGTCTTCGTCGACCACACCCGCGCGACTCGGGACTACGCGACCGGGACCCTCACGCCCGGACGCGTACTGAGGACCGAGATCCGCTACCCGACGCTGAGCGGCTCCGCGAGCCTCGCCGAGACCGCGAACGCGCATCCCGCCTACGGACACGGCCCATTCCCCCTCGTGGTGTTCGCGCACGGTTACGACGTCACGCCGGACACCTACGCGAACCTGCTCGACTCCTGGGTGCGGGCCGGCCTCGTCGTCGCGGCGCCGCTGTTCCCCGACACCAACGCCGAGGCGGTCGCCGCGGACGGGAACCTCACCGCGCCCGAGAGTGACGACGTGAACCAGCCCGCCGACGTGGCCTTCGTGACGCGCTCGCTCAGCGCGGCCGCGGCCCCCGCCGCTGCGGGGTGCCCCGTCGTCCACCGCCTGCTCGACACCGCCCGGATCGCGCTCGCGGGACAGTCCGACGGGGCGCAGACCGTCGCCGCACTCGCCTACGCCACCGCGTACGCCGCGCCGACCCCGCACATCTCCGCGGTCGAGGTGCTGTCGGGGGGCGAGGAGCCGGCTCCTTCGGGCCAACCCGGCGGCTACCGCGCGACGCCCGGGGGCCCGGCCCTCCTCGTCGTGCAGTCGGCGACCGACGCCTGCAACCCGCCCGAGTACTCGACGACGCTGTACGGGGCCATCGCGCAGGCGGACCGCTGGTTCCTCACCATCCGCGCGGGCGACCACCTGCCGCCCTACACCGGGGAGGGGGAGCCGGTCGACTACGCGGTGGTCGCGTCGGTGACGACGCGCTTTCTCACCGACGAGCTCGGCGGGACCGCCCCCGGGGGGACGTTCCTCCGTCTCGGCAACGCCACCCCCTCGATCGCGACGCTCACGACGGGGCCCGCTCCTGCGCTCGCCCCGCTCGAGCAGAGCGCGGCCGCGTGCTATCTCAAGTGACGATGACCGACCGCGCCCCGGGTCGCCCGCACGCGTACCTCGACCATGCCGCGTCGACGCCGATGGTGCCCGAGGCGGTCGCGGCGATGGTGCCGTACCTCGGCGAGCGCTTCGCCAACCCGTCCGGGGTGTACGCGTCGGCGCGCGCGGCACGGCGCGCGATCGACGACGCGCGCGACGTGCTCGCCGCAGTTGTCGGCTGCCGGCCGGGGGAGGTCGTGTTCACCTCGGGCGGCACCGAGGCCGACAACCTCGCCGTCGCCGGTGCGCTCGCGGCGACCCCGGGCACGGCGCTCGTGAGCGCCATCGAGCACGACGCCGTGCTCCGTCCGGCGCTGCGTCGCGGCGCGCGGACCATTGCGGTGACCGGCGAGGGGATCGTCGACCTGCAGGCACTCGAGGACCTCGTGGACGAATCCGTGACGCTCGTGTCGGTGATGACCGTCAACAACGAGCTCGGCACCGTGCAGCCGCTCGGGGCCGTGGCCGAGATCGTGCGGCGGCGTGCGCCCCGGGCGCTGTTGCACACCGATGCGGTCCAGGGCGTGCCGTGGCTCGACGTCGCGGCGCTCGCCGGGGACTTCGATCTCGTGTCGGTGTCGGGGCACAAGCTCGGCGGACCGAAGGGGTCCGGAGCCCTCGTCGTGCGCGGCGCGGCCCGCCGTCGCCTGCAGCCCATCCTCGAGGGCGGGGCGCAGGAGTCCGAGCTGCGAGCCGGCACCGAGAACGTCGCGGCCATCGTCGGCTTCGGTGCGGCGGCGGAGCTGCTCGGCAAGGAGCGGCCGACGACCGCCGAGCGCGTGGCGGCGCTTCGCGACCGGCTCGTCGACGGCCTCCTCGGGCGGATCGCCGGAGCAGTCGAGCTCGCGCCGCGCCGCCTCCGGGTGCCGGGGAGCGCGCAGATCCGCATTCCCGGCGTCGTCGCCGAGGAGCTCCTCGTTCTCCTCGACGACGCGGGCATCGCGGCGTCGGCCGGCTCCGCCTGTGCGAGCGGGGCCGTCGATCCGAGCCACGTCCTCGTCGCGATGGGGCTTGCGCCGGCGAGGTGCGCGGAGGTGGTCCGCTTCTCCCTCGGTTGGTCCTCGTCGCGGGACGAGATCGACCACGCGCTGCGGGCGGTCCCCGAGGCGGTGTCCCGGCTCCGGGCCGGCTCGTAACGAGCCAGAGTCCGCCATGGTCGCGCTCGGAGCGTGGGGTGTCCCGAGTGCGCGCACGGGGCGGGATCGCGGGAAGACTGGTTGGCATGCGCGTGCTCGTCGCGATGTCCGGAGGCGTCGATTCTTCCCTCGCCGCGGCCCTCCTCGCCGAGGAGGGCCACGACGTCGTCGGGGCGACCATGAAGCTGTGGGGCGGCGAGTCGGACTCGGGGTGCTGTTCGGCGGCCGACGTCATCGACGCCCGTCGCGTCTGTGACGGTCTCGGCCTCGATCACCGCGTGTTCAACTTCACCGACACCTTCTCCGAGGAGGTGGTCGCCCCGTACGTCGACTCGCACCGCCGGGGGGAGACGCCGAACCCGTGCGTGGCCTGCAACCAACGGCTCAAGTTCGGGAGCTTCCTCGAGCGCGCGCGGCGCCTCGGCTTCGACGCGGTGGCGACCGGGCACCACGCCCGGATCCGGCGCGACGCCGCGGGCACGGCACGACTGCTCCGTGGCGTGGACGGGGAGAAGGACCAGTCCTACGTGCTCTCGGTGCTCGGGGCCGCGGAGCTCGGCTCCGCGCTCATGCCGATCGGCGAGCTCGACAAGTCCGAGGTCCGCCGGCTCGCGAGGGAGCGGGGCATCCGGGTCGCCGACAAGCCCGACAGCCAGGAAGTCTGCTTCGTGGTCTCCGCCGCGGCCGGCGGAGGGCGCTCGGGGTTCCTCTCCGAACGGATCGCGCTCCACCGGGGCGAGGTCGTCGACCAGGCGAGCGGGCGCGTCGTCGGGACGACCGACGCGGTGGAGCTCGTCACGGTCGGGCAGCGTCGCGGACTCGGGCTCTCCTCGGGGTCCGGGCGCCGCTTCGCCCTCGCGGTCGATGTCGAAGCGAGGAGGGTGCTCGTCGGCAACGAGGAGGACCTGCTCACCGACGGGGTCGCGCTGCGGGACCGCACCTGGACCGCCGAGGCTCTCCCCGCGGGCACCGAGGTCGTCGCGCAGAGCTCCGCGCACGGCCGTCCACGCGATGCCGTCCTCACGGCGGACGGCATCGCCTTTCGTTCGCCCGAGCGACGGGTCGCTCCTGGCCAGGTGGTCGCGTGCTACGTCGGCGACGTCGTCGTCGGCTCCGGAGTCGCCCGGTGAGCAATGCAGGACCGCCGAGCGGAGCGGCCGAGGATCCGGTCGCCCGCGTCGAGGAGCTGCGGGCGCTCATCTCGTACCACGCCGAGCGCTACTACCAGCAGGACGCTCCGGAGATCACCGACGGCGAGTACGACGACCTCGTCGGGGAGCTGCGCCGCTTGGAGGCGGAGCACCCCGAGCTCGTCGACGCCTCGTCCCCGAGCGTCGCGGTCGGCGCGCCGGCACTGTCGGTGTTCCCGCCGGTCGTGCACGCGACGAGGATGATGAGCCTCGACAACGCCTTTTCCGCCGACGAGCTCGACGCGTGGGGCGAGCGCGTGCTGCGGGGTCTCGAACGGGCGGGCGTCACCGCTGCGCCGCATTTCGTCTGCGAGCCGAAGATCGACGGGCTGGCGCTCTCGCTCCGCTACGAGGAGGGTCGCTTCGTCCGAGCCGCGACGCGCGGTGACGGCTCGGTCGGCGAGGACGTCACCCCGAACGTCGCGACGATCGCGGCGGTGCCCGGGCGCCTCACACTCCCCCCGGGTGAGGTGCCGACGGTCCTCGAGGTGCGCGGGGAGGCCTATTTCCCCGTCAGCGCCTTCGAGGAGGTGAACCGGCGCCAGGTGGCCGAGGGTCGCCCACCGTTCGCGAACCCCCGCAACTCGGCGGCCGGGTCGCTCCGCCAGAAGAACCCCGAGGTGACCGCAACCCGACCACTCGGGTTCTTCGCCTACCAGATCGGCGAGGCCGACGGCGGGGCGGCCGGTCCGGAGGGTTCGGCCCTCTCCTCGCAGTCGGACTGCCTGGCGCTGCTCGGGCGGGCCGGTTTCACCGTCAATCCCGAGATCGTGCTGGCGGCCGACCTCGCCGCGGTGAACGGTTTCTGCGCGCACTGGCAGGAGCACCGCCACGGCCTCGACTACGAGATCGACGGGGTCGTGGTGAAGGTCGATGCCCTCGAGCTGCAGCGCGCGCTCGGCTCCACGTCGCACGCGCCGCGATGGGCGATCGCGTTCAAGTTCCCTCCCGAGGAGCGCACGACGCTGCTCGAGGACATCTTGGTCTCGATCGGGCGGACCGGACGCGCGACGCCGTTCGCCCGGATGACGCCGGTCGTGGTCGCGGGCTCCACGGTGCATCTCGCCAGCCTGCACAACGAGGACCAGGTGGCGGAGAAGGACGTCCGGCCCGGGGACACCGTGATCGTGCGCAAGGCGGGCGACGTCATCCCCGAGGTCGTCGCGCCGATCCTCGCCCGCCGGCCCCCGGACTCGGTGCCCTGGAGCTTCCCCCGAATCTGTCCTTCCTGCGGCGGGCCGCTCGTCCGCCTGGAGGGCGAGAAGGACACCTACTGCGTGAACCTCGACTGCGGCGCGCAGCGGGTCCAGCGCATCGTTCACTTCGCGTCCCGCTCCGCGATGGACGTCGAGGGCCTCGGGGAGAGCCGGGTCGAACAGCTCGTCGCCGAGCGGTTGCTGTCGGATGTCGCCGACATCTACGAGCTCACCGAGAGCTCCCTCGTCGGCCTGGAGGGGTTCGGCGTGATCTCGGCCCGCAACCTCATCGCGGCGATCGACGCCTCACGGACGAGGGGGCTCACGAGGGTGCTCGTCGGGCTGTCGATCCGACACGTCGGGCCGACGGTCGCGGTCGCGCTGTCGGGTTCGTTCGCGGACATGGACGAGCTCGGCGCGGCGGGCCCGGAGCGGCTCGGCGTCGTCGACGGCGTCGGGCCGACCATCGTCGCGAGCCTGCTCGCATTCTTCTCGGTCGCCGACAACCGGGCGGTGATCGAGCGTCTGCGGGCCGCAGGGGTGAGCCTGGCCTCGGGGATCGACCGCACCTCGATGCTCAACCCGACGCTCGCGGGGCGCTCGGTCGTGGTCACCGGGACCCTCACGGGCTTCACGCGTGAGGAGGCCGAGCAGGCGATCACGAGCCGTGGCGGGAAGTCGCCGGGCTCGGTCTCGAAAACGACGTACGCGGTCGTCGTCGGCGCCGAGCCCGGTGCCGCGAAGCTCACTCGCGCCGAGGCGCTCGGGATCCCGATCCTCGATGAGTCGGCCTTCGTGTCCCTGCTCGAGACCGGCGAGCTGCCGTAGGGGGAGGGCTCGGCGCCACCCTCAGTGGTCACGCGAGCCACGATTGCCACATTGGCAACATCAGCGGTAGGCTGCGGAGCCGCCATGTCGATCACTACCGACCGGGCCGGCCGCGTCGTCGCCGGCCGCTACCAACTCGTCGCCCAGCTCGGGCGCGGGTCTTTTGCCGTCGTCTTCCTCGCCGAGGACCTGCGGCTGTCCCGACCGGTCGCGGTGAAGCTCCTGCACCCCGGACTCGCCGCTGACGAGGCCTTCTCGCGCCGTTTCCGGGCCGAGGCCGAGCTGCTCGGCGGGCTCAACCACCCTCGAGTGATGTCGGTCTTCGACTGGGGCGAGGAGCACGGGGACGCGTACCTCGTGTCGGAGTACCTGGCCGGCGGGAGCCTCGCGGCGATGCTGCGCCGCGGGACGGTTCTCGGCGTGCCCGAGGCCGTCGCTCTCGGCGCGAAGGTCGCGAACGGCCTCGCCCACGCGCATCGCCGAGGCCTCGTGCACCGCGACATCAAGCCGGCCAACCTGCTCTTCGACGACTCCGGCGAGGTCCGCATCGCGGATTTCGGGGTGGCGTGCGCCATCGCGGAGGTCGCCTCGACCCAGCCCCAGGGGGCGCTCGTCGGTACCGCCCGCTACGCCGCTCCCGAGCAGGCAGAGGGGCGGCCCCTCGACGGCCGGACCGACGTCTACGCCCTCGGGCTCGTGCTGTACGAGGCCGTGACGGGCACGCTCCCCTTCGTCGGGGAGACCGATGCCGCGACGCTCTTGCGGAGGGTCGGCGCGACGCTCCCGCCGTCGCGAGCGCTCGGTCCGCTCTACCCGCTCCTCGCCCAGGCGACGATCGCGGACCCGCTCGCGCGCCTCGACGCGGCCGAGCTCCAGGCCGAGCTCGAGACCCTTGCCAGGGCCCTCCCCGCACCGAGGCCGCTCGCCATCGAGCGCTCCTTCCCGGGAGGCCCGGAGGCATCGGGAGCGCTGCGGGATCTCACGTCCCTCGTCGTCCCACGGCCCGTCGAGCCCGACCCGCTCGACGAGGACCGGACCCGCGCCGAGATGGCGGGCGACGACATGACACTGCTCCGG
>Ga0209415_10016783_pt1 | contig 11723 bp, 8 predicted proteins | sample PeaSoiSIISIP2007_FD_187696 | JGI IMG/M metagenome (GOLD analysis project Ga0209415, IMG submission 187696) | Peat soil microbial communities from Weissenstadt, Germany - SII-SIP-2007 (SPAdes) (version 2) | ecosystem: Environmental > Terrestrial > Soil > Wetlands > Peat | place: Germany... | reverse complement strand
AGGCAGCGGTAGCGCGCGGGCTACCGACGGTCGGGTGCGGTCAGGCAGCGGTAGCGCGCGGGCTACCGACGGTCGGGCGCGGTGAGGCAGCGGTAGCGCGCGGGCTACCGACGGTCGGGCGCGGTCAGGCAGCGGTGGCGCGCGGGCTACCGACGGTCGGGTGCGGTCAGGCAGCGGTGGCGCGCGGGCTACCGACGGTCGGGCGCGGTGAGGCAGCGGTAGCGCGCGGGCTACCGACGGTAGGGCGCGGTGAGGCAGCGGTAGCGCGCGGGCTACCGACGGTCGCGCGCGGTCAGGCAGCGGTAGCGCGTGGGCTACCGACGGTCGGGTGCGGACAGGCAGCGGTGGCGCGCGGGCTACCGACGGTCGCGCGCGGTCAGGTAGCGGTAGCGCGCGGGCTACCGACGGCGGGGGTGTCAGATGGGCCGGCACGCCGTGCATGTGCTCGACGGCCTCGCGCAGCTCGTCGACTGAGACGTCATCGTCGAAGGCAGCGCCGGTCATGGGTTTCCGCACTTGACCGTGAACGTGCCCCCTACGTACCGGCAATTGCCGGGCTCATTGACGAGCGTGCAGTCTGGGCACGTCGACCTGGCGCACGCGATGCACTCGCAAGTGAGGTCGTTGGCGCACTCGCTGGGCACCGGCTCGCAAGCGAAGGGTGCGCACGGGCATGAGCCGTCGGGGGACGGGAAGCCGCAGCATCCAGCGCTGAAGTACACCGGGCACTGCGGATTGACATACGTCGCATCCGACGGGCCACCATCTGACGCTTCCGAGGCGCCGCCGTCCGACACGTCGGAGCTTCCTCCTGACGTTGAGCATCCGCAGACGAGTGCGGTCACCGCGGCTAGCTGGGCCGCCCTTGCATCCACGTCCCGAGGGTAGTCAGGGGGCGTGCCGGAGTCACGGGACGCGGCGCGTCAGCGGCGACCAAAACCGCCCGTCTGTCCCAGGACACCGTGCCACCTGGCCGGGACACCCCTTGCACCCCATCTTGCTCGGTGGATCCAGGCTCCCCGCTCCTGGCACGCCGTCTGCTCCAGCGCGGCGAGGTGCTACGATGCTCGACATGTCCGGCGCTGCGAAGCGCGTCTCCACGTTCGAAGAGGTCTACGCGCAGATCGCGCGCCTACCCAAGGGGCTCACCGGCGAAATCCTTGCGCCGGGTGTGCTCTCCACGATGTCGCGTCCGGGGCTTCCCCACGCCCACGCCGCGGACATGGCTGCCGATGCGCTGCGGCGCCACGGCGATCCACGCTTCGGCGGCCGCGGCTGGTGGATCTACGAGGAGGTCGAGGTGCGCCTTCCGGGGGACATGCTGGCCGTCCCTGATCTCTGTGGATGGCGCGTCGAGCGCGTGGCGCGCCTCCCGGACGACAACCCCGTCGTCATCCTTCCCGACTGGTGCGCCGAGATCCTCTCGCCGAGCACAGCCGCGCTCGATCGCTCGGTGAAGCTTCCGCTCTACGCGCGGTGCGGCATCGCGTACGTGTGGCTCATCGATCCCGAGCTGCGCCTAGTCGAGGTCTACGAGAGCACGCGCGAGCGTCCCATGCTGGTCGCCTCGTTGAGGGACACCGAGAGCGCCGCGCTTCCGCCGTTCGATACGGAGGTGTCGGTCGGGCCGTGGTGGCGCGCCTAGCTCGGTTCAAAACACCAGCACCCGCATCCCCCCTCCCACGTCCACCGCCCTCGCCAGCGCCGCGTGATGCACCCGCTTCGCCCAGCGGATCGCCGCGACGAGCCCCGCTGCGTCCACCCTGGCCCCGGTCCGCGCCGCGAGTCGCCCCGCGATGAGCGACGCCAGGGTGCACCCCGTCCCGTGGACCGGCGGCATCCGCAGCCGCCGCGACCTCAGCTCCACCACCTCGCCCCCGAGGGCCAGCACGTCGATCGCGCTCGGCCCGCCCGCGGGACCGAGGTGTCCCCCCTTCACGAGCACCGCCCGCGCCCCCGTCTTCACGAGCGCCCGCGCCGCGTCGTGCGCCTCGCCCACCGTGCGGACCGGCTCGCCCACGAGCGCGTGCGCCTCGTCCGCGTTCACCGTCAACAGCGTCGCGCGCGGCAGGAGCTCGTCGCGCAGCGCCGCCAGCGCGCGCCCGGCCAGGAGGCGCGCCTTCCCCCGCGTCGGGAGCATCGGCGTGTCCACGACGACCGGCACCCCGGGGTACCGCGCGAGGAGCCTCGCCACCGCGCGCACGTTCGCCTCGCTCCCCAGCGCGCCGACCTTCACCGCGCGAACGCGCTGATGTCGCAGGACTTCGCCTGCCTGCGCCACGACCTCCTTCGCCGGGATCGCGCGGACCGAGCGCAACCCTGCCGTCGACTGCACGGTGACCACCGTCACAGCCGCGCAGCCGAAGACCCCTGCCGCCGTGAAGGCGCGCAGATCCGCCGCGATGCCCGCGCCTCCGCCCGGGTCGAGGCCCCCGATGGCCAGCGCGCACGGCGCGCACGGCGTCTTCCCCACCGCCGCTTTCATCGGGCACGAGGGATAGCGTGATTGACACTGCGAAGCGAGCGCTGGTACCCCCTTGATAGATGCGCGTGCGCCTTGCGGTTGTCGCCGCCGTCGTAGGGCTCATGCTCGGTCTCACGTCCCGCGCGGCGCGGGCCCAGTGTGTCGACGAGGAGCTGAAGCAGGAGCTCGTCGGCGGCCGGCACTACCGCGGCGTCGAGGAGCGCCTCTTCACCAAGGCCTTCCGCCACGAGCTGTCGGCCATGGGCGGCTGGTACTCGGGCGACCTCTACTCCGGCAGCTGGCTCGCCGGCGGCGCCTACACCTTCCACTTCAGCGAGGACCTCGGCCTCGAGGCCAGCGTGCAGTTCACCAACTTCCACAGCGCGGTGACCGACTCGTACGAGCGCCGCTACCCGGACATCCAGGTCCTGACGAACCCCAACCAGGACGGCCGGCTCTACTTCGGGCATCTCCTCTGGTCGTTCGCGTACGGGAAGCTCCGCTGGCTGGGCGACGGAACGAGCCGCTTCGACTTCAACCTCGCGTTCGGCGGTGGGGTGACCGACGACACCACGTCGCGCGGCGCGACGGCGAGCGCCGGCATCGGGACCAAGTTCTACTTCGGCAAGTGGTTCGCCGTGAGGTTCGATGTGCGCGATCACGTGCTCCGCGAGGTGCTCGTGGGAGACGAGCACCTGGTGAACAACGTGCTCGTGACGCTCGGCGCGAGCGTGTTCATCCCGTTTGGCGGGTGATACCCTCCCCTCATGCGATGGTCTGCGTTGTCGCGCGCTCCCCGTGGCGTGCGGCCGAAGCGTTTGCTCGCAGGAGGGACGCTGGCAGCGGCGCTCGTGCTCGTCCCGCTCGCCTTCGCGCAGCAGCCGCGGTGGCCGCAGCGACCCGCCGCCGGGCACCCCACGCCGAAGCCCAAGGCCTCGGCGAACGACAACCCCTACGAGAGCGACAAGGGGTCCGGCGCCGCCCCCGCCGCCTCCGCCGCGGCCACCGCCACGGCCACGGCGACCGCCGCGTGGCCGGCGTCGTCGACGGGCCCCATCCCCGCGCCGCCCACCGAGTCGGCCGATGGCGGCAAGCTCTCGCCGCTCAACCCGACCGCCAGCGAGTTCTCGGATGCCGGCCCCGCGGCGGCCACGCTCGACTACGACCGCCTCCTCGCGGACATCGGGTCGCTGCGCGCGCGCGTCGCGGCCGTGAGCGACACGCTGTTTCACTCGCGCATCGCGGTCTCCCTCGAGACGAGCGGCGATCACGGGCGCATCGCGTCGCTCAGCGTCTCGCTCGACGACGGCGTGGTGTGGACGTCCCCTCCGCAGTTCCGCGCCGAGGACGCGACCACGGTCTACGATCACGCTGTCGCGCCGGGTCACCACGCCGTGACCATCGACGTCGAGCGCCGCGACGACCGCAACGACACGTTCCGCACCGCCCAGCGCTCGCGCTTCGTGGTCGACGTCCCCGCCGACCAGCGCCTCGGCGTCGACGTGAAGCTGTGGGACGACTCGAGCATGGGCGGCGATTTCCCCGGTGACAAGAAGGGGAGCTACGAGCTCCGCGTCCGCATGCGCGCCAAGGCGCAGGCGATCGGCCGGTGATGGCGTGAGGGCCCTCGTGTGCCGCGCGTACGGTCCGATCGAGTCGCTCGCGATCGGCGAGCTGCCCGATCCGGCGCCGGTCGCGGGGCAGGTCGTCGTCGGCGTGAAGGCCTGCGGGGTGAACTTCCCGGACCTGCTGGTCGTGCAGGGCAAGTACCAGTTCAAGCCGACGCCGCCGTTCGCGCCGGGGGGCGAGGTCGCGGGCGTGGTCGAGGCGGTGGGCACCGGGGTCGAGGGGCTGCGCATGGGCGACCGCGTGCTCGCGATGTCCATCTGGGGCGGCATGGCGGAGAAGCTCGCGGTGGACGCGTCGCAGGTGGTGCGCATCCCGGACGGCGTCGACTTCAAGAGCGCGTCGTGCGTTGCGACGGCGTACGGGACGACGGTCCACGCGCTGCGGGATCGCGCGCGCCTCCAGGCCGGCGAGACCCTGCTGGTGCTGGGGGCGGCGGGAGGCGTGGGGCTCGCCGCCGTGCAGGTGGGCAAGCGGATGGGGGCGCGCGTCATCGCCGCCGCGTCGACCGCGGAGAAGCTCGAGACGTGCAAGCGGCACGGCGCGGATCTCCTCGTGAACTACGTGACGGAGGATCTGAAGGAGCGCGTGAAGTCCCTCACCGACGGCGCGGGCGCCGATGTCGTCTACGATCCCGTCGGCGGGCCGTACACGGAGGCCGTGCTGCGGGCGACGGCGTGGAACGGCCGCGTGCTGGTCATCGGCTTCACGGCGGGCGACATCCCGCGCGTACCGACGAACCTCGTGCTGCTCAAGGGGTGCTCGCTGGTGGGTGTCTTCTGGGGCATGGCCCTGGTGCGCGAGCGAGCGCGCCTCATGGGACAGATCGAAGAGATCCTGGGATGGGTGAAGGACGGGAGCGTCCGACCGCACGTGCACGCGACGTATCCGCTGGCGCGCGCGCTCGACGCCCTGCGCGAGGTCGAGCAGCGACGCGTGCAGGGGAAGGTCGTCGTCCTGCCGGGTGTCGAAGCATGAGGCGCGCTCTCCTCGCCGTCTGCCTCGCGGCGACCACCACATGGGCCGCCGGCTCCGTCGCCCAGCCACGCCCGCCGGCCCCCGTCCCTCCTCCTCCTCCGGCCGCCGCTGCGCCCGCGCCTGCCCCCGCTCCACCGACTCCGGGCGACAAGCTGTTCGCCGACGCGCTCCGCGCCTACCACACCGCGCTCCTCTCGCGCCGCCTCGGCCAGCAGGATCTCCGCAAGGAGGACGTCGCCTCCCGTGTCGCCGAGGGCGAGCAGCTCATGGCGTCCGGGCGCGTCGACGAGGCGATCGCGCGCCTCGGCGAGCTCGTCGAGCACCCGCAGTTCGATCTGTTCGTCGACTCCGAGGACGGGCGCGCAGCCACGTTCCGCCTGGGCGATGCGCTCGCCACCGCCGGCCTCTACATCCCCGCGCGCGGCTACCTCCGTCGCGTCATCGAGGCCCGCGGCGCGTGGGACGGCAACGCGACGTGGGCGCGACGCGCGGTGCGCCGCATGGTGGACGTGGCGCTGGAGAGCGAGGAGTACGCCGCCGTCTTCCAGGACCTGGCGGGCGTCCCCGCCACCGCCCCGGCCGAGGTGCGCGGGGAGCTCGCGTACATGAACGGCCGCGCGCAGGAGGCCGCCGGCAGCCCGGACGCGGCGCTCGCGGTCTACGCCACGGTCCCCCCGCAGTGCCGCTTCTGGGCGCAGGCGACGTACCTCGCCGCGCTCATCGACGTCGAGAAGGGCAACTACAGGGACGGCGAGAACCTGCTCTGCAAGGTGGCCGACCCCAAGCGGACCGCGTCGACGACGCCCGTCTTCGCCGACGAGAAGTTCTTCGCGGTGCGCGACCTCGCGCGTCTCGGGCTGGGGCGCATCGCGCACGAGCAGGGGCGCAACGACGACGCGCGCTACTACTACTACCTCGTCCCGCGCGACTCCGACCGCCTCGCCGAGGCGCTCTACGAGGCGGCCACGACGCGCTACGAGAAGAAGGACTACGACGGCGCGCGCGAGCTGCTCGACGAGCTGGCGGGTCTCGGCGTGCACCACCGCTACCAGGACGAGGCGTGGGTGCTCGACGCGTGGGTCGATCTGGCGCGGTGCCGGTTCGCCGATGCCGACAAGAAGCTCGTGACGTTCCTCGAGCGCTACGAGCCCGTGCGCGACGCCGCGCGGCGCATCGCGCAGAACGACGTCGCGATGCAGCGCATGCTGGCCGCGGTGCGGTCGGGCTCCGACGCGGGCGGCGCCGAGATCGGCGGGACGAGCCCCGAGGTGATCCGGACCATCGCGGCGCTGGTGCGTCTCGACACCGCGTACGACCACGTGCAGCGCCGGCGCGCGGTGCTGGAGAGGGAGTCGTCGGGCCTCGTCTACGCCGTCGGCGCCATCGGCGACATGCAGCGGACGCTGTCGACCAACGGCGGCGTGCGCCCCTCGGCGGAGCTCGGCTCCGACGACGTGCACAAGGCACGCGACGCGCGCGACGCCATCGACGGCGTGGAGCATCAGCTCGCCGACCTCGAGTCCGCGCGCGCCCCGGCGACGCAGATCGCGCCGCTCCGCCAGCAGCTCTCCGACCTGAAGGCCCGGCTGGCCCAGGGGGGCGGGGCGGGCGCGTCGGGCCTGTCGAGCGAGTCGCCGACGGGCCTCGACCTCCCGGACCTGCTGCGCGCCGACGCGACGCGCGGGGTCGAGCTTCAGGCGCGCATCGCGACGGCGCGGCGAGGGCTCGAGGACGCGGAGACGGCGCTGGCGAGGGACGCCCTGCGCCGGCTCGATCTACGCCTCTCGCGCCTGCTGAGGCGAGCGCGCCTCGGGCGCATCGAGAGCATCCTCGGGCGCAAGCGCGCGCTGGAGGTCGAGGTCGAGGCCATCCGCCTGGGGTACCTGCCGCAGGACGCGGTCGACTCGCTCGATGCCGCGCGCTTCCTGGAGGATAGCGAGGAGTACTGGCCCTTCGAGGGCGACGACTGGCCGGACGAGTACGTCGGGAGCGAGATCAAGTGAAGCGCGCTCGCCCCGCCGTCTTCGCGACGTGGGTCGCGGCGTCCGTCGCCGCGCTCACCAGCGCGCCGGCACGCGCGGTGACCCCTCCGTCCAGCACATCGACCGGCGGCGTGGCCGGCGACATCAAGCCCGCCGCCGAACGGAGCATCAGCGCCGGTCCCGTGACCAAGCCGGGCGGCGGGCGGGTCGTCGTCTCCGAGGGCGGCTCGAGCGGGCAGCCGGGGATCCGCGGCCCCAAGATCCCCGAGGCGCTTCGCAAGCAGATCCAGGCCAAGCTCGACGCGCGCGTCTCGGCCGACCTCGTGCAGACCCGGCAGCTTCGCTCCGAGGGCATCTCGCTGCTCCAGAAGTTCGTCGCCGAGACGCCGCGCGAGGCCGCCGAGATGCCCGAGGCGCTGGTCCGCCTGGCCGAGCTTCAGTGGGAGAACGAGCGCGAGTCGTTCGTGTCGCGCTTCGAGGTGTGGGACAAGAGGCCCGTCGATCAGCGCGGCCCCGCGCCGGAGCTCGACTACCGCGTCGCGCGCGATCTCCTCGGCCGCGTGCTCAAGGACTATCCCTGGTTCGACCAGCTCGACCTCGCCCTCTACGTCGACGGCTTCCTCGCCTTCGAGCAAGGCAAGGAGGACGAGGCTCGCGACCGCTTCGAGAAGATCCTCCGCGAGTTCCCGCGCTCGCGCTTCGTACCCGACGCGCACATGGCCAAGGCCGAGGCCATCTTCAACGGGCACTACGACTACCAGGGGGCGCTCGTCGAGTACGAGAAGGTCCTCGGCTTCCGGGCGCAGATCGACCCGGCTCTCTACGGCCTCGCCCTCTTCAAGAGCGCCTGGTGCTACTGGCGCCTCGGCAACAACGACGAGGCGGCCAAGCGCTTCGTCGGCGTGTTCGAGGCGACCGACGCCGGCCGCAAGAACGTGAACGCCGCCGAGAAGAAGCAGCTCGACGAGCTGCAGGAGGAGGCGCTCAAGTACGTCGTCGAGGTGTTCACGGAGGACGAGAAGAACACCGCGCAGGATCTCTACGCGTTCCTCACGAAGATCGGCGGCGAGCGCTTCAGCGGTCGCATCGTGCGCAAGCTCGCCGAGCAGTACTACGACCAGGCGCACTACGAGAAGGGCATCGAGGCCTACGAGCTCCTCCTCAAGCTCGAGCCGACGAGCCGCGACGCCGGGCGGTGGATCCTCGAGGTGGCCGCCGGCTACAACGCCGTCGAGGACTGGGTTCGGCTCAAGCTCGTGTTCGACCGCGCCATCTCGCAGTACACGACCGGGGGCACGTGGTCGCGCACGCAGGGCGATCCGGCGACCGTCGCGGCCACGGGCGCGGCGATCGAGAAAGCGCTGCGTCAGGACGCGACGTCGCTCCACGCCAAGGCGCAGAAGGACAAGACGAGTCGCGCGGAGTTCGAGGGCGCCGTCGCGCTGTACGACGTGTACCTGTCGAAGTTCGGGAGCGAGCCCAAGGCGTACGAGCTGCAGTTCTACGTCGGCGAGATCGACTTCTTCCGCCTGGAGCGCAACCTCGACGCGGCGACGCACTACCTCGCCGCCGCCAAGGGCATCCCCAAGGAGGCGACGCCGGAGATGGCGGCGATGCGCCACGACGCGCTCTACAACGCGCTCGTCGCCCTCTCGCGCGAGATGGACGTCAAGCGCGACAAGAAGGGCGAGACCGAGGCCGACAAGAAGTACGCGGACGCGCTCGACCTCTACGCCCAGTTCTACCCGAACGATCCCCAGCTGCCGGCGATGTTCTATCGCCAGGGGCAGTACTACTTCGTCAACGCGAACTACGACTCGGCCGTGAAGATCTGGGGGATGCTGGTCGAGAAGTTCCCGAACAGCGAGCAGTCGCGCGACGCGGGCGACAGCATCCTCGAGTCGCTCAACCGCGCGAAGAACTACGAGAACATCGAGACGTGGGCGCGAAGGCTCAAGGCGTTTCCCAAGTTCGCCGGCGCCAAGGAGCAGGAGCGGCTCGACGCGCTCATCGTGCAGGCGGTCTTCAAGCAGGGCGAGCAGAAGGCGTCCGCGGGAGACCACACGGCGGCGGCGGCGGCGTACCTCCGCGCCGCGAAGGAGTTCTCGAAGGACCCTCGCGCCGCGCAGGCGTGCGTGAACGCCGAGCAAGAGGCGAAGCTCGCGGGCGACGCGAAGACGCTGCAAGAGGCGGCGCAGCTGGCCATGGGCCCCGCGTACCGCGACCGGCCCGAGTCCCCCGGGGGCGCGTGGATCGCGACGACGACGCTGCAGGCGATGGGGCTCTTCAGCGAGGCGGCCGACCTCGCCGAGCAGATGACGAGCCTGGGCGACCGCGAGCACCCCAACTACGCCAAGTACGAGCACGAGAAGGACGCGGCGTACAACGCGGTCGTCCTCCGCGAGGCCACGGGCGAGCACGACAAGGCGGTGCTCGACGGCAACAAGTTCCTGGCCACGTACGGGTCCTCGGCGGAAGCCGACGAGGTGGTCTTCCAGATGGGCCGCGCGCACCAGAACGCGGGGCGCGCCAAGGACGCGGCCGAGCTCTACAAGCGGTACATCACGCGGGCGAAGAACCTGGACCACCGCGCGCAGGGGCTGGTGCTCCTCGCGCAGGCGCAGATCAAGATCGGGGAAGACCGCGCCGCGGAGGTTTCGCTCGACGAGGCGGTGACGCTGGGCAAGCACCGCGCGCGCGAGCTCTCCCCCGAGGGGAAGTACGCCGCCGCGCACGCGCGCTACATGCAGGGCGAGCGCGTGCTCGCGAAGTTCGAGCAGATCCAGATCGCGGGCGACGTGAAGCAGCTCAAGGCGCGCCTGAAGCAGAAGACCGAGCTCCTCAAGGAGGCGGCCAAGGTGTTCCTCGACTGCGTGTCGCTGGGCGTCGCCGAGTGGACGACCGCGGCGCTCTTCCAGATCGGCCACATGTACGAGGCGTTCGGCAAGTCGCTGCGCGATTCGCCTCCGCCGCCGGAGGTCAAGACCGAGGACCAGAAGACCGACTACCAGTCCCAGATCGAAGAGTTCGCCGTGCCGATGGAGGAGCGGAGCCTCGACGCCTACGAGAACGGCTGGAAGAAGGCGATCGACATCGGCATCTACAACCAGTGGACGGCGAAGATGCGCGACGCCCTCGGTCGCCTCAACAGCGAGCTCTATCCGCCTTTCAAGGAGACGGGCTTCGAGGTCCGCTCGCAGGGACCCTTGCCGCTGCCGGCGCTCATCGAAGCGCCCAGTCGCGCCGTCGCCACGCCGCCAGCGGCGCCGGGGAAGAAATGAGGCGCCACGGGCTCGCGCTGTTGCTCGCGGCCGCAGCGTGTGGTGGTGGCGGTGCGGTCCGGTCTCACGCGACGACGACGGTCGCGCTGCCTCCGGCCAATCCGGTCGCCGTGAGCCGGATGGTGCAGGGGGTGCAAGCGGCGAAGGACGGGGCGCGTGAACGCGCCGTGTCGCTGCTCCGGGAGGCCATCTCGATCGACTCGAACCTCTGGGAGGCGCGCTACGACCTCGGCGTCGTGCTCGCCTCGGCCGGTGACCTCGCCGGGGCCGAGGAGCAGCTCGCCGCGTCCGCCAAGCTGGCGCCCGACTCGCAGGAGATCGCCACCGCGCTGGCCGAGGTGCGGCGGCGGCGAGGGGAGCACAAGCTCGCGGCCGAGGGGCTCGCCGACTTCGTGCACGATCATCCGAACGCGGTCGACGCCAGGACGCTCTACGTCGCAGCGCTCCGCGAGAGCGGACAGGTCGACAAGGCGATCGTCGAGGCGCGCGAGGTCCTGGTGCGCAAGCCGGCCGACGCGACCGCGCTGGCCGAGCTGGCCCTCTCGCACCTGGCCAAGGGCGAGAAGGAGGCGGCCGCGCTGCTCTCGAAGCAGGCGCTGGACGCGAGCCCCAACAGCGCCGTCGCACACCGCGCGACGGGCTTGCTGGATCTCTCCAACGGCGACGACGCCGAGGCCTTCGCGGAGTTTCGCAAGGCGTCGCAGGCCGATCCGCACGACACGACCTCGCGCCTGAACATGGGCGTGGTCCTCCTGAAGGCGGGCGCCTACGCGAAGGCCGAGGAGCAGTACCGCGAGATCCTCAAGGTCTCGCCCGATGACGTGGAGGCGCAGGTCGGTCTGGCCGCGGCGCTGAGGGGTGAGGCCGACGCACAGCATCCGCAGAAGCTCGACGAGGCGCGCGGGCTGCTGGAGAAGGCGCTGGCCGCGAACCCGCACGACACGAGCGCGGAGTTCAACCTGGGGGTCCTCTACGCCGACTTCCTCAAGCGACCCGCGGATGCCGGGCCGCTCTTCAAGCGGTTCCTGTCCGATGCCCCGAGCGACCACCCGCTCCGCGCAGAAGCCGAGAAGTACGTCTCCGCCTCGGCGGCGAACGCGCCGCCGCCCCCGCCGCCGCCTCCTGCCGCGCCCGGGGCCCAGAAGCCGGCGCCGCCCCCGCCGCCCAAGAAGTGACGGAGGACGACCATGAGCACACATCGTGCGACCCGCCGCAGCGCTTGCCGGGCCTCGGATGCGCGGAGCTATGCTTTGGATGGGATGGGACGAGGGGCCAGCGTAGAGACCGGTGTGGCTCGGCGCGTGCGGGTCGCGCTCCTGGCGCTCGCGGCGCCGGCGCTGGTGGCCCTCGCGGCGCAGGCGGCCATCGCGCAGACCACGAAGCCCGTGGCCC